>Ga0326597_10008883_pt1 | contig 13509 bp, 13 predicted proteins | sample RVTome_12_FD_203789 | JGI IMG/M metagenome (GOLD analysis project Ga0326597, IMG submission 203789) | Soil microbial communities from uranium-contaminated site in the Upper Colorado River Basin, Wyoming, United States - RVT100D185 | ecosystem: Environmental > Terrestrial > Soil > Contaminated >... | reverse complement strand
GCCTTTCTGGGCGGCGAGGAATTCGGGTCGGTTGGCTGGAGTCGATATCTGGAGGGTGCCCAGGTTGAAGCCGCGGAGGCGTCGGACCTCCTGGTGGACCTGCATGCTCTGGGAGCCGGGTTAAGCCTGGGGTTGGAGGTCGACTTTCTCGGCGAAGACGAGGGGGGCCTTCAGGACTTGGTCTTGCGGACCTTCGAGGAGGTCGGTCTTCTCGCTGTCCCTCGGGATACAGGGGAGGTCGCCCATGGCGGGTCGCCCGGCTCCCCAATGGGGTGGCCGGTCGTGGCGGTTGGCGAGCGACCGCGGCAGCGCCGTACTTGCTGGGATCTGAAACAGGCAATGCCCGACCGTTCAGCGGTGAGCCGCTTGGTTCGTGCCCTCGCCACCATTCTTCGTGAGGCGAAGCCAGAGAAGGCAGGCGGCTGACGATGCACAGTTGCCGACTCGCCGGCGGGTGGCGGCTCGCTCTTGGTACCGCGCTGCTGCTGGCCGGCATGGCTGCAGGCGGCGATCGCGCCGCCAGCGGTCCGTTCCCGCCCTGGCCCCGGGCCAAAGGACCCCTAGAGGTTGGGTCTGGCGCTATGCAGCCCATCGCGCCGGCGTCGATGGTTCGCGTGACACGGGCGCCGCGATGGTCCTCTGAGGATCTGGCCGACTTCATCTGTTACGGTGTGGAGGACGAACCCCTCCGTTCCCTGATGGTTTGGGGCCGGTCGGGTGCAACCGAGCACCCGCAGAAGGGAGCAGGGGTGGTGGTGAACGCCGAGGCGCACATCATCACCACGGAGACGCTGGTAGGCTGCGAGGCCACAGCCCAGGTACAGTTCGCCGACGGGCGGGCAGTGGTCGCACGCGTGGTTGGCCGGGACCCGCTCCTCAACGTGGCGCTTCTGGAGGTGAAGGCGGCGGGTGGGCCGATTCCCGCCGCTCGCCTCGGAGACGCGGCGGGCCTCGCCCCCGGGTCGGAGGTTGCCGTGCCGGTCTGGGACGGGAACGATGCGCCCCGTGGCCATATGCGCCGGGGAAAGGTACTCCGGGTGGGCCGCGTGCCCGACTCAGGGCTGTTCGCCCCGCAAATCGAGACCGACATTCCAGCCGACGAGGTCGAAGTCGGTGCCCCGCTGCTTGATACGATCGGGGGAGTCGTGGGCCTTATCGTCCCGCCGATGCCGTCTTCCCCGCGCCTTGCCCGTGCAGTGCCGATGGACGCGGTTCAAAAGGTGCTCCCTCATCTCGCGAGCCTCGGCAGGGTTCCGAGGGGCTGGGCGGGGCTGATGGTTCAACCGGCCACCAGGCCGTTGGCCGATGCCCTGGGGAGCGCGATAGAGGGACAGCCCGTGGTCGCGCATGTCGTCCGAGGGGGCCCGGCCGAGCTGGCCGGCATCCGGCCCGGGGACATCATGGTCCTGTTCGATGGAGTGCGCATCCGCTCCATAGAGGGCCTGGCGGAGGCCATTGCCAAGGCGGAGATCGGATCCGTGTTGCGCGTATACGCTCTGCGGGGGGGGTGGCTCCACCCTTTCTCCCTGCGCGTTGCCGAGACGCCGCAGAGTGGTGATTGGCCCCCCCACCCCGTCGGCCTAGCTGAGTTAAACATCCACATCCTTCCAACGACGCCTGGCCTCCGCCACCTCTGGGATCCTCGTCTGGCCGATGGTCTCTTGGTCACCCGGGTCGCGGGAGGCGGAGCCGGCGAAGCGGCCGGCCTAGAGCCGGGCGACCTGCTCCGGGTGGTGAACGGCCGGGCCTTGAGGGAACGGAACGCAATTTCGGTGGTCCGCCAGGCCCTTCGGGACCACACGCCGGCCCTCTTGCTCGTTGAGCGCGATGGCCTCAACCGACTCATGGCGGCGGCCTCTCACCATCGCGCGTCGGGGCAGCGGAACGTCACCCAACGTCCCCGGCCTCCCGCCCTTTCCCGTGTCCAGAATAGGCGGTAGCCCCAAGCGTCGGGACTGGACTTTCCTAAGAATGAGGAGGAGACGGAATGGTCTGTGATGGGTGCCACCGGGAGGGAGTCTTCCGCTCGATTTGGGACGTCCACCTGGACCTGCGGACGATGGAAATTCTCTGCACCCGGTGTTTCATAGAGCGCGGTGGTGGGGACAAGGGTTGCCTCTCTGAGAAAGAACTACAGACTTTGCGGTTGGCAGTTGGGCCGTCCCCCTATTGACGGAAGCGGTGAGCTTGGAGCGGCTGCTCCCGGCGACCTTCCGTCCTGGTGATCCTCGGGGGCCCGGCAGTTCTCTGGGGTTGTGAATCTGGGGCTTGAAAGGGAACTGGGCGAAAGACTGGCGGCGGCAAGGGAACGTCGGCGAAAAGAAAGTAACGAGGAGGGGGCGTGGAAGGAATGCGTACGTATGCGAAGAATGAGGCAGGGGCGCTTGGGAGGCCGGGTGGCGGTTCGGGGCGCCTGCGGAGGATTGACGTGCCGACACCGAAACGATCGCGATGCAATCGCGAGGACGCGGGATGATGCGCCCGCATCGGTCGCGCGAGCCCGAAACCCAAAGCACGGAACTTCCGGAGTGGGTCGCGGATCTGCTCGAAGCCTTGGGAATTGACGCGGTGGTTAAGTTCGTTCTCCTTTGCCATTTCCGTGACCATCCAGAGCGCCGTTTTGAGCGCCCCCAACTTCCTGTCTGGCGCCCAGAACAGGATGGCGCGGTACGCAGGTTCCTCGATAGCCTTGCGGAGAGGGGCGTGCTGTCGCGGTATGTCGGGCGTCAGGAGGTCTCCTATTCATTTGGTCCCGACGAGGGGAAGCGGGAATTGTTGGACCGGTTTTTCGCCTACGCCCGCGATGGGTGGGGCCGGGCCCACGTGGTCCGCTGGCTCGTGCAGAGGGACCGGGCCAGTCACTTGGGGGGCCGCCGGACCGATCCGCTCTGAGTGGCGGCGGTGGGCCTCAAGGCCTTGGAGCCGCCACAGCCCAGGTGACCCAGCGGTCTCTGCCGGGGTAGCCGGCGCGCGAGTGGGAATTTCAGAGGAACCAACGGAAAGGGGGGTCGCCGCCCATGGAGAGGAACATGAGGAAGGCACCGGTGCTCTTGTCTGCCACGCTGGGTGTCGCCCTGGCCCTGGTGCTGACCGGGTGCCCCAAGCAGCCGGAAGTGGGAGAGACCCAACCAGCCGGGCCGGCGGTGGCATCGAGCGGACGCATGCCTCCTCCGGGTTCGAGCACCCGCGAAACCCGGGTGGCCGCGCCCCCGGCTCCCCGGGAATCCACTGCAACACCGGCTGTTCCACCCCACGCCGCGGCAGGCGCCACGGGGGCCCCCGGTGGGACGACCGCCTCGCCCCTGAAGGACGTCTTCTTTGCCTACGATAGGGCGCTCCTCACGGACGACGCCAAGCGAATACTGAACGAGGACGTCGGATGGCTCAAGGCGAACTCGCAGGTCCAGATTGCCGTGGAGGGCCACTGCGACGAGCGGGGCACGGCAGAGTATAACCTGGCGTTGGGCGAGCGGCGGGCGAAGGCCGTCCGCGATTACTTGGCGGCGGCCGGTGTAGATGGGAGCCGGATCCGGACGATCAGCTACGGCAAGGAACGCCCTTTCGCGCCCGGGCATGACGAGTCCGCGTGGCGCTGGAACCGGCGAGCCCACGTTGTGGTAGCCCGGTAGTCGACGTATAGGCGGCACTTTGATGCACCGAAGATCGCGCCCGTGCGGTGCTGACCCGGTTCTCTCGCAGGGACGGGCGTCGGCGCGCAACGAGAAGCGGCGGGGCTCGGCCGAGGAAGAGGCCCTTCGAGATGCGGACCGCTTGGGGGGTGGACAGGGTACGACCTGGCCTGGTTGGCGGGTCCCCGCTGGCCGCCCATTGAACCGGTCCGCAGGGACGATAATGTGAGGATCGTCCGCAGTACAATGCGCGTGGAAGCCCACAGCGGGGCAGCAGGGTCCGACATCACCGATCGCGTCCAGGATTTTCTCAAGCGGCATTCCATCCGGGATGGATTTGTCGTAGTGACCTGTCTATGCCCCACGCGGCCGTCACCGTGGCCCGCGGGGAGCCGCGGATCCTGGCGGACTTGGTAGAGACGCTGCGCTCCCCCATCAAAGAGGGAACGGCCTATAGGCATGAGGATCCTGCCAACCCGGCATATGAAGAGGAAAGCGCGGCCCCGTACTTGCGGGGCGCATTCCTTGGGCAGACGGCAAGTGTCTCTGTCGTCCGGGGAAGGTTGATGCTGGCGGAGCACCAACGCTTGATCTTGATAGAACTGAATGGGCGCGCCAGCCGAGCTGTTCACGTTCAGTTCCTGGGCGTATGAATGGCATTAGAGCGGGAACGCATTATCGGTCGCCGGGAGCGGCTCGCATGGAAAGAGGAACGATTATTCGGTTGCTCCCCGAAGATGGCGCGGGATATATCTGCGGAGACGCTGGGGAAAGGGTCTTCTTTCATTGGAGCGTGGTCCGAGACCTTGATTTCTGCTCCTTGCGTCCCGGGATGGGGGTTCTTTTCAGGGCGGGCACACAGAAAGGGAGTACAGTCGCCCTGGAGGTTCGTTGCCTGGCCTTGGCGGCTGACGGCGGACCCTTTCCGGGGGGCGAGCGCGACCTGCCTCGAACCCGCGAGGTATCGTGAGCCGACGTGCAGGCCCCCCGTGGTGGGGGCCGATTCCCTCTGGGCAAGCGCCAAGGCGCCTCGCGAGATGAAGAGGAGACTTTGACCCACGCGAAGGTCGGAGAAGTTGCGCAAGACGAACTGTCGGCGGTCCAAGCGCTCATGGCGGCATGTATGGGAAGCTGGGCCCCTCCCCTCTGCCATCTCCAAGAGGTGTATCTATTTAGGAAAGCGAAGATCTTCGTGGTGCGACGAGGGGGCGTGTTGGGATTTGCCATGGCAGGGCCGACGCCATCCCGCGGGGGGGTGAGCGGGACCATTTACTCGCTCGGCATCCAGCAGGCCGTCCGCCGTCAGGGTCTTGGCAGCGCCTTGCTGGCCGCCGCCGAAGGCTGGTTGGCGGGTATAGGCGCGCGGACCATCTGGATCCCGGTGCCGGATGGAAGGCCCGGCGTGCTGACATTCTTCGCGAACTGGGGCTATACTATAGGCGAAGCGGCAGTGGCCCTATACGGACACGGCCGAGATGGGCTCCTCTTGGTACGATCGGTAGCGTCTGATCGCACGCCGGCTGGCTTGAGGTCGTGCTGGACGAGGGGGGGCCCCTGGGGGGAGATGGACCCAAATGTTTAGATCCAGCCCGGAACGAACCCTGCTGGGGCATATCCCGGTCCGCCACGTCCTCCTCGTGGTGCTTCTCCTGGGCCTATCGGTGACGGCGGTCCTGGTCTTGAGCCTTGAGCGCGAGAAGCAGGCCGTCGAGCAGGCGGCGCCCGGGCACGGCGCGGCAGGGCGATCGCCTCTGGCGCGGGCTCGCACAGATGTCATTCGGACATCGGGCATCCTCTTCGGGCTTGCGGTTGTCGGGGTGACGGCGGTCATTGCCTATCACAACTACCGATCCGTCGGGCAGGTTCTCGAACGGACGAAGTCCCATGCCAGGAATATCCTCGAGAGCATAGCCAGTGGCGTTCTCACCCTGGACGCCCGGGGGCGGATTACCTCCGTGAACGCGGCAGGCTACCGGATTCTGGGCCTAAACCCTCGGCACACGCTCTGGCGTTCCTATGGCGAGGCGTTGGGGCTTCAGCCGGAGATCCGGGAACTCCTGCGGATGGGTGTGGACGATGCCGGGTACGTGCAGGATGTAGAGCTGGCTCGACCGGGCGATGCATCGGCGGGGGCGCTGGTCATCCGCGTGTCCACCTCGGCCCTGCGCGACCTCCGGGGGGAAACCGGTGGCGTGGTGCTGCTGGTGCGCGACTGCTCTGAGGTGGCCGACCTGGAGTCCCAACTCCGGCATGCGGACAAGATGGCGTCCCTGGGCACTCTATCGGCAGGCTTGGCCCATGAGCTCAAGAATCCCCTCAGCGCCATAGACCTCAATCTCCACCTTCTGGTAGAGGAACTCCGGGCCGGCCAGGCCCTTCCACAGGGAGCCACCGAGTACCTGGAAGTGATCCAGACGGAGATCCGGCGGCTCAACGCCGTCGCGGAGAACTTCCTCCGGCTGTCCCGTCCTGCCCCGCCGGACCTGGGCCCGGTGGATCTCGGGGAGGTCCTTCGACACGTCCTCACCCTGGTCGCGCGGGAGGCCGACGATCGAAAGGTAGAAGTACGCGCCGATCTGGTCCCCGCCGCTCCGCCTGTCCTGGGGGACGAGGGCCAGCTCTGCCAAGTCTTCCTCAATGTGGTGCTGAACGCATTGCAGGCTATGCAAGGTGGAGGAACCCTGCGGGTGGCAATAATCTCGGCCATGGATGGGGGAAGGGTGGAAGTACAGGTCGCGGACACCGGCATTGGCATTCCCCCCGACGACCTGGAGCGCATCTTCGATCCGTACTTCACTGCTCGCCCCGGGGGCTTGGGTCTGGGCCTGGCCATCGCCAAGCGGATCGTCGAAGATCATCGCGGAAAGATTGGAGTGCACAGCACACTCGGTGTCGGTACGCTGGTCAGCATTCACCTCCCGATGACCGCAGGTGCGGCAGAGGGGAAGCGATGACCGGCAGCGGACGGCCGCGGGTCCTCGTCGTGGACGACGAGGTCAACATCCGCAATGCCTTGGTCAAGATCCTGGGCGGCAGGGGGTTTCACGCCACGGCCGCGGCCAGCGCCCACGAGGCCCTCGGCCTTGTGGAGCAGGGCCAGTATCAGGTCGTGGTCACCGACCTCCGACTTCCCGGGATGGATGGGATCGACCTCATCAAGTCCCTGAAGGCCTCCCATCCGGATATCGAGGTCATCGTGGTAACTGCCTTCGGCGCCGTGGAAACGGCAGTGGAGGCGATGAAGCAGGGGGCCTACGATTACATTACCAAACCCATCGACCACCCGCGCCTCGCCCTGCTTATCGAGAAGGCGGTGGAGCGGCACCGGATGCTCGCGGAGAACGCCCAGCTCCGCGAGCGCCTGGCCGTGCGGGAGCAGTTCGAGCACGTGGTGGGCACCAGCCCGGCCATGCGGCGGATTTATGAGATCGTAGACCAGGTGGCGAACACGCGCGCCACCGTGCTTCTTCAAGGCGAGAGCGGGACGGGGAAGGAACTCATCGCTCGGGCCATCCACCAACGGAGCGACCGCAGAGAACGCCCCTTCGTGGCGATCAATTGCGGGGCCCTGCCGGAAAGCCTGCTGGAGAGCGAACTGTTCGGGCACGAACGGGGGGCGTTCACCGGCGCCACGGCCGCCCGACAGGGACGCATCGAGCTGGCAGACGGTGGAACCCTATTCCTCGATGAGGTCAGCGAGATGTCTCCGCGGAGCCAGGTGGAGTTCCTGCGTGTGCTGGAGACCCACGAGTTCCGGCGCCTGGGTGGATCGCAACTGATCCGAGTAGACGTTCGCGTCGTCGCCGCCTCCAACCGGGACCTGTGGGGTCAAGTCGAGCAAGGTGCCTTTCGGGAGGACCTGTACTACCGGCTCAATGTGATACCGATCACCCTCCCACCCCTCCGCGAGCGCCCGGAGGATATCCCCCTCCTGGCCGAAGTGTTTCTGCGCGAATTTGCCGCAGCGCACGGGCGGCCACCCAAGCAGTTCCATGACGACACCCTCACAATGCTCAACCGGTATACCTGGCCGGGCAACATCCGGGAGTTGCGGAACCTCATCGAGCGGCTGGTCATCACGGTGCACGGGGGCACGCTTATGCCTGACCACCTTCCCCAGCATGTCGGCAACATGCAGAGGCGTCCGCTCTTCCTGAGTATCCCGCTGGGCACGCGGCTGCGAGAGATCGAACGGCAGGTCATCGCCCGGACACTCCAGGAAATCACCCAACACCGGGAACAGGCCGCCAGGATCCTGGGCATCAGTCCCCGCGCCCTGCATTACAAGCTCAAACGGTATCATCTGTCAGGTGAGGTTCCGTTCGATTCAAGCGGGGGCAACGGGGCGGGAGAGACCCCAGATGTCCCCACCCAAGCCATGTAAGCGCGCTCAGCACGTGACAGCCCGTACTCCCCTGCCCCTTCTTCGTGCAACCCCTCCTGGCGCGGCGAACCGCCTCCCTCGCCAACCTCCTCTTCGACGCGGGCCGGCTCGCCGAGGCTATCCACGAGTATCGCGAGGCCATCGGGATGGACCAGGGCCTTCTGGAGGCGCGCCGCAATCTCGCGTATGCCCTCTTTGACAGCGGCAAGCCCGAGGCGGCGCTCCAAGTGCTATCCGAGGCGCTGCTTCTCGTCCCGGGCGACCCCGCCCTGCGGGCCGCCGTGCGCTCAATGGTCCGCGGCATGAACCGCCACCCATAACGCTGCCTGCTCCCTTCTTTCCCTTGGGGTTCGCTTGCCCAAACAATGTGCTGCCGGCAAGCAACCCAAGGAGGGAAGCCGCCAACGCAGCCCCTCCATCCGAACGCCTTGACCCGAATTCTCGGCGGCCTGGCGCAGGCCTGGCGCCGGCACCTTGACAGCCCGTCCCGGGGTCTCCTACAGTACGCTTTCACTCTCATCAGGGGGGGCAGCCATGCCGCTGCCCTGGGGTTCTCGAGCAGGTGCTGACGCCCCCAATGGCCGTCCCGGGGGCGGCGCTCCGCGCCCCCTATGCCTCGAAGAGCCGGCCGTCCATTCCGGCCGGGCGCCGCCGCGGCGCTTTCGTCCTTCAGGTTCCCTCCCGCGTCGGGAAAGGACGGCTTCGCATCCTGCCGCCCTCGATCCGGAGGTTTCATCCGCGCCATACGAACGTGGGGGATCACAATGGAACAAATGCGTGCTTCCTGCCGGATCTTCGGTGTCGCCCTGCTGGTCCTGGTTTGGGTGGCCGCGGGGTCGGCGCAAGAGCCGATCAGGATCGGCGCGCTCCTGCTCTACACGGGCGTCATCGCCATCCAGGCGGAGGACAACACCCGGGGGTTCGAGCTGTACCTGAAGCGGGTCGGGGGACAGGCGGGGGGCGGGCCATCACGGTGATCAAGGAGGACGATCAGGCCACCCCCGATGTCGGGCTCACCAAGCTCAGGAAGCTGGTGGACCGGGATCGGGTGGATGTCCTTTTCGGGCCAGTGCACTCCGGCGTCGCCCTCGCGATCCGGGACCACGTCCACAACAACAAGCTTCCCTGGGTCATCCCGCAAGCGCCGGTGCGCGAGTTCACGGCGCCGCATCCCAAGGCCAGCCCGCACATCCTCCGGATCAACGAAACCTTCGACCAGGCCACCGTGACCATGGGCCGTTGGCTCCCCAGGAATACGCCCCACCCGCGATTCGTGGTGCTGGCCTCCAATTTCGAGGCGGGCCGCCAGTCGGCAGACGCCTTCAAGGCGGGCCTTCGCGAGGCCGGCGGGCAGGCGGTCAAAGAGATCTACCCGCCGCTGGCGACGCCCGAGTTCGCGCCGTCCCTGTCCCAGATCACACCCGGCCAGGCCGACGCGGTCTATGCGTGGGTCGCGGGGGCCGAGACGGTGCGGCTGGGCAGGCAATACGCGGAGTACGGGCTCAGGGACCGGATCCCCTTGTACGGATATGCCACGCTCACGGACGATGTGATCCTCCCGGCCATCGGCGATGCGGCGCTGGGGCTCGTGACGATCGGCCTGTACACGTCGCAACAGACCAACCCGGCGAACGCGAAGTTCGTGCGGGACTACGAGGCGGTATACGGGATCGCCCCGAGCCGATACAGCGAGAGCGGCTACACGGGCGCGCATTTGATCGTCAAGGCGGTCCAGGCGCTGAAACGCGATCTCAAGCAGCGAGACGCCGTAGTCCGCGCGCTGCGGGATGGCGCCGAGCAGATCGACTCGCCGCGGGGGCAGGTCAGGTTCGACAAGTATGGCCAGGTCATCCCGACGATGTATATCGCGCGGGCGGAGAAGAAGGGCGGCAGGCTGGTCAACGCCATCGTGGATCAGGTCGCCAATGTGACCCAGGAGTCCACATGGGGCTGGTGGCTGAAGGACGTGCCTACGTAGGCGAGGTCCCCCCAGTTCCGGGGGCTTCCAAGAAGGCTGCGAACGTGGCGGCCGAAAGGGGTTCACATGTTCAGCCCGACCTGGAGCACCTCGGAGCGCCGGTACGATGTCGGGGTTCAGCGCGGCGTGATGATCCCCCTCCGCGACGGGACCACGCTGTGCGCGGACATCTTCCGGCCCGAAAGCGACGGCCGGTTCCCCGCCATCTTCGGTTTTCACCCGTACGATCAGGCGCCCCAGACGGCGCCGCTCAAGGCGCAGGCGCTCTCCACGGCCTTCGCGGGCGGCGGCCATGAGAAGGGCAACGCCTGGATCGAGGCCGGCGATCCCTTCTTCTTCGCCCGCCGCGGGTATGTCTACGTGATCGCGAATATCCGGGGAACCGGGCGGTCCGGGGGGGTCTATCCCTTCCTGGCGCCGCCGGAGGCGCAAGATGGCTGCGAGGTCATCGAGTGGATCGCCCGGCAGCCCTGGTGCGACGGCGGGATCGGGATGTTCGGGGTCTCGTACTTCGGCTGGATCCAGTTCTTCATCGCCGCGTTGAATCCCCCACCGCTCAAGTGCATCTTCGCGCCCTGGGCCGCCACGGACCTCTACCGGGATTCGGTCTACCACGGGGGGATCCTCGGGCATGGGTTCTGGCGGATGTGGGCACGGGGATCGGTGCACCGGGGGCGCGTAGAAAGCCGGATGCGGAAGGAGCTGGGCGAGGCGGCCTTCGGCCAGGCGCTGGCCGGGCTGCTGCAGGACGAGGACGTCGCCGGGGTGCCCGAGCTGGTGGAGATCCTGCGGAATCCCCAGGCCTTCATGAACCCGCTGCTGGTCGACCTGCTGCTGAACGCGCTGGATGGCCCCTACTGGGACGCGCGCCGGGTCCACTATGATCGGATACGGGTGCCCGCCTATCTGGGCGCGGACTGGGGGATGTACGGCCTGCACCTGCCGGCCGCCTTCCGGAGCTGGGAACGGTTGAACGTCCCCAAGAGGATGGTGATCGGGCCGCCGGCCTATCTGGACCGGCCGTTGTATCAGCTCCAGTACGAATCCCTCCGGTGGTTCGATCACTGGCTCAAAGGGAACGATACGGGGATGCTCCAGGAGCCTCCCATCAACCTCTTCCTCATGGGCGCCCACACGTGGCGCGAAGCGGATCGCTGGCCCCTGCCGGAGACCCGATGGACACCGTTCTATCTTCATGAGGACAAGGTGTTGCTGGAGCGGGAGCCGTGGGCGGATGAGCCGCACGACGTCTTCGAGGACTCCCCCTGGCAGCGCGGCGCCCTGACCTACTACTCGCCGCGCCTGGTCGAGGAGACAGAGGTGGTCGGACCCATCGTGCTCAACCTGTTCGCATCCTCATCGGACCCGGAGGTGCTCTGGTTCGCCAGCCTCCGGGAGGTGAGCCCGGACGGGAACGAGCGCATCCTGACGCGCGGCTGGCTGCGGGGAAGCCATCGGGAGGTCGACGCGGAACGGTCGCGGCGCTGGCTGCCCGTGCACCCGCACACCAGGTCGCAGCCGTTGACGCCGGGGACGGTCTACGAGTTCAACATCCCCCTGGTCCCGACGGGGGTCGTCTTCAAGCCGGGTTCCAGGATCGCGCTCAAGATCGCCTGCATGGATGATGTCCCCAAGAACCCGCTGGAGATGAACGCCAGCGGCCACCTGCGGCGGCAATCCGCCTCGCGCATCGCGGTGTATCACGATGCCGGCCGCCCGTCCCACCTGTTGCTGCCGATCACCCGGGGCAATGTCATGGGTACGTTCGCCTCGGGGGGGGCACCGTACCTGTAGATATCGTGCCGCCCCCGGGCGGGACGCTCCCATTCCTGATGCAGTGCCTCGACGATCTCGCCGACATGGAGCGGGCCGGGGAGCGCCGTTCGGCACGGCCGAACCGCCGAGCAGGATGCTCCGGGGGCCCTGGTTCGACGCCGTGAACTCGTACTCGGGCGCGCTCCGCTGCGCCTGCGAGGCCTTCGCCGCCGATCGCCCGCCATCATCCCGACACCGCCGCGACGGCGCGGCGCCGGCCTCGCTCCCAGAAGAACAGCGCCACGGCCAGACACACCCCGGCAAGATTGATCCATCGCCCCGCGCCGACGGCCTCGAGGGGGAGGAGGAGGCAGAGCCCCGTCACGCCGTACGAGAGACGATCCAACCGCCCCATGTGTCGCACCGAATAGCCCATCATCGCGGCGGAAATGAACCACACACCCGCGATGGCTGCCGCGAAATCCAGGATGATCAGGAAGGGATTGCCTTTCATCAAGAGCGTCCCCGAGAAGACGAAGAGAAACGGGATCACGAAGACGGTCCATCCGAATCGCATGGCCGCATATCCCGTGCGCATGGGATCCGTGCCGGCCAGGTTGGCGGCCGCGAACGCGGCGATGGCGACCGGCGGGGTGATCATCGACAGACATCCGTAGTACATGATGAACATGTGCGCGGCCATGGGGTCGATCTTCATCTGGATCAACGCCGGCGCCACCAAGGTGGCGAGCAGGATATAGACGCCGATCGTCGGCATCCCCATGCCTAGGATGATGGAGGCGATGGCCGAGAGGACGAGCAGCGCCATCAGGTCCCCGCCGGCGAGACGAAGCAGCACGAGGGTCAGCGTGAAGCCCAGGCCCGAATAGCTGAGCGTTCCGATGATGATACCGGCGGCCGCGCCGATCATGAAGAGATCGAGCACCGAGAGTCCTGTCTCACGCAGCATGATGTAGAGGTCGCCGGCACCGAGCCGCTTTCCATTGAAGCGGAACGCGACGGCCAGGACCATGGCGACCACGGTCGCCAGCAGGCCTGCCGTCTCAGGCTCGTAGTTCAACCAGAACAATGCGTAGACCAGGACGACGAATGGGATCGGGAAATACCAACCGGCCTTCAGAACCCCCGCCACCTTCGGGATCTTCTCCTCATCGATCGGCCGGATGTTGCTGCGGACGGCCTCCAGATCCGTCTGGATGAACAAGGCGACGTAGAACAGGACCGCCGGGATGGCCGCCGCCAGGGCAACGGCCGAATACGGGACCTGGAGGAATTCGGCCATCAGGAACGCCGCCACGCCCATGACGGGGGGCATCAATTGGCCCCCGGTCGAGGCCGCCGCCTCGATGGCGGCGGCGATGTGCGGCCGAAACCCCGCCCGGCCCATCAGGGGGATCGTGACGACGCCGACGGTGAGGACATTCGACACGGCGCTGCCCGAAATCATGCCGAAGAGCGACGAGCCGAGAATGGCGATCTTGGCCGGACCGCCCCGGTACCGGCCCATCAACGCCATGGAAATGTCGGTGAAGAAGGACGATCCGCCGGACCGAAACAACGCCTGACCGAAGAAGACGAAGATCACCACCACGGTGGTCACGATCTTCATGGGCACACCGAGACTCGCGCTCGAATCCCACACCAGGTAGTACGTCAGGCGATCCAGCGGGATCGACTTGGCGGCGAGCTCCCCGGGGAGAAGGCCGCCAAACCGGGCGAGAACGAGAAATCCGACGGTGACG
>Ga0326597_10008882_pt1 | contig 13509 bp, 13 predicted proteins | sample RVTome_12_FD_203789 | JGI IMG/M metagenome (GOLD analysis project Ga0326597, IMG submission 203789) | Soil microbial communities from uranium-contaminated site in the Upper Colorado River Basin, Wyoming, United States - RVT100D185 | ecosystem: Environmental > Terrestrial > Soil > Contaminated >... | reverse complement strand
CCGGGAAGCTGGATCTCTCCCTGAGCGGCTTGCGCATCGGTCTGCCGAAGGAATATTTCGGCGAGGGCATAGAGCCCGGGGTTCTTAAGGCGGTGGAAGAAGCGGTGCGCTGGTTCGCCGCCCAGGGCGCCAAGACAGTCCCGATCGAGCTGCCCAACGCAAGGCTCGGCGTCCCCGTGTACTACGTGATCGCGCCGGCCGAAGCTTCCTCCAACCTGTCGCGCTTCGACGGCGTGCGCTACGGCCACCGCGCGCAGGGCTACTCCGACCTCGCCGACATGTATTCGCGCAGCCGGGCCGAAGGCTTCGGCGCCGAGGTAAAGCGCCGCATCCTGGTCGGCACGTACGTCCTGTCGCACGGGTACTACGACGCCTATTATCTTCAGGCGCAGAAGGTCCGGCGCCTGATCGCGCGCGATTTCGCCGCCGCCTTCGAGCGCTGCGACGTGATCCTCGGGCCGACCTCGCCGACCACGGCATTCGAGCTCGGCGCGAAGACCGACGACCCGGTCAAGATGTACCTCAACGACATCTTCACCATTCCGGCCCCGCTCGCCGGCCTGCCGGCGCTGTCGGTGCCCTGCGGCTTCGACGAAGCGGGACTGCCGGTCGGGCTGCAGCTCATGGGCAACTATTTTTCCGAGGCCACCCTCCTGGGCGCGGCGCACCGCTATCAGCAGGCGAGCGACTGGCACCTGCGCCTGCCCTCGGAAACGCCGCTGTGAGGCTCTTCCTGATCCTCGTGCTGTCCTTCCCGTCGACGGTCTTCCCGGATGAAAGGGCGGAGACGCGCGAGCTCGTCGGGCGCATCGGCAGCCGCAGCGCGCTGCTCGTGCTGCACGGCACACAGCGCGCGGACGCCGGCTGGCAGCTTTCCGGCGAATACGTCCTGCTGCCCACGCTCGCGCGGCGCTACCTTCAGGGCGAGCGCGGCCCGGAGCTCGGCGTCACGACGCTGAAGGAAGGCGCGACGCCGATTCTCTTCGGCCGCGATCCGATCGGCGAGCTGCGCGGCGTCTGGCGCGACGGCGTGTTCAAGGGGACGCGCTACGGCGCGGGCGGCCAGGAGCGCGAGCGCTTCGAGTTCAGCGAGGAATTCCCTTCGATGGAGGACTACAGCGCGAAGGTGCGTTGTGAATCGCTCGACTACGACATCGAAGAAGGGAAGGTGAAGCGCTTCGAATGGCGCTCGAACGGCTGCACGCTCTCCGGACTGGAGCAAAGCCCGATGAAAGGCGGCTTGCGCTTCGTTTCGGCCGGCTGCACGGTCACGCTGCGGGAAGTCGGCGACCTGGTGAAGGTGTCCGCCGAGGGATGCGGCGAGCAATGCGGCGGCCAGGGCGTGCTCGAGCCGCTGCTCGTCGACCGGCGGGGCAACTGCCGCCTGCTGCGGCCGGAGGCGCGCTAGCCCATGAGCTGGGAAATCGTCGTCGGCATCGAGACCCACGCGCAGCTCGCGACGCGGAGCAAGATGTTCTCCGGCGCTTCCACCGAGTTCGGCGCGCCGCCCAATCGCAACGCATCGGCCGTCGACATCGCGCTTCCCGGCGTTCTGCCCGTGCCCAACCGCGCGGCGGTCGAGCACGCCATCCGCTTCGGCGTGGCGGTGAACGGTGCGATCAACCGGCGCTCGATCTTCGCCCGCAAGAACTACTTCTATCCCGACCTGCCGAAGGGCTACCAGATCAGCCAGTACGAGCTGCCCATCGTGCAGGGCGGTGAAGTGAAAATCCTGGTGGATGGTCTTGAGAAGGTGATTCGGCTTACGCGCGCGCATCTCGAGGAGGACGCCGGCAAGTCCCTGCATGAAGACTTCCACGGCATGACCGGCATCGATCTCAACCGGGCCGGCACGCCGCTGCTCGAGATCGTGTCCGAGCCGGAGCTGCGCGGCGCGAAAGAGGCGGTCGCTTACGCGCGCGCGCTGCATGCGCTCGTGGTGTGGATCGGCATCTGCGACGGCAACATGCAGGAAGGATCGTTCCGCTGCGACGCGAACGTTTCGGTGAAAAAGGCGGACCACTCGCGGCTCGGCACGCGCTGCGAGATCAAGAACCTGAATTCCTTCCGCTTCATGGAGCGCGCGATCGAGTACGAGGCGCGGCGCCAGATCGAGCTGCTGGAGGACGGCGGCAAGGTGGAGCAGGAGACGCGGCTCTACGATCCCGAACGCGACGAGACGCGCTCGATGCGCAGCAAGGAAGAGGCGCACGACTACCGCTACTTTCCCGACCCGGACCTGCTGCCGCTGGTGGTCGAGGAAAAGCTGATCGAAAAGCTCCGGGGCGAGCTGCCCGAATTGCCCGATGCCAAGCGCGCGCGCTTCGTGCGCGAGTACCGCCTTCCGGCCTACGACGCGGGCGTGCTCACCGCCTCGCGCGCCGCCGCCGAGTATTTCGAGGCCCTGGTGCGCGCCTCGGGCGTGGATCCCAAGGTCTGCGCCAACTGGCAGACCGGAGAGCTCAATGCGGCTTTGAACCGCGATTCGCTCGACATCGGCAGGTCAAGAATCGATGCCGCGTCGCTCGCCGGGCTACTCAAGCGCGTCGCCGACGGCACGGTGTCGGGAAAGACGGCGAAGGAAGTGTTCGACGCCATGTGGACCGGCGAGGGCGGCGCCGACCAGGTGATCGAGAAGCGCGGCTTGCGGCAGATCAGCGACACGGGCGCGATCGAGAAGCTGGTCGACGAGGTGCTCGCCGCGAACGCGAGACAGGTGCAGGACTACCGCGCCGGCAAGGAAAAGGCGTTCAACTCGCTGGTCGGGCAGGTGATGAAGGCGACCAGGGGCAAGGCCAACCCGGCGCAGGTCAACCAGATCCTGAAGCGCAAGCTATCGGCGTGACGCGCTGGCACCGCCCGTGAGCTCGAGGTAGCGCTTCTTGTCCGCGTCGTACTTGGCGTTGATGGCCTCGACGTCGTGCTTCTTCGCCTCGAGCAGCTCCTCCTGCGCCTTCAGCTCCATTTCGGCGCTCTTGATGTCCGCGGCGAGCTTGGCCGGCGGCTTGTTCTTGCCCTTGTAGAACTCGAGCTCCTTGTCGTAGCCGGCCTGGCGCTTGCGGATAGCCGCGATGCGCGACTCGACTTCCTTCACCGCCTTGAGGTGTTCCGCGAGCGCGCGAGCGCGCGCGTCCTCGATATCGCGCTCGCTGGTGTAGGTGGCAAGCAGCGCGCGATTGCGGCGCGCCGTTTCCCTGGCCGCCAGCTCCTCCTCGCGCTTCCTGGCGGCCTCGGCTTCCTTGGCGAGGCGCTCCTTCTCGCTGCCCTCGGGGTCGATGCGCTTGATGACCATGCCCTGCCGGTTGAGCTGCTCGACCGGCTGGCCGAAGCATTCCCGGGGGATGGTCGAGCCGTAGTACTTCCTGCCGTCCTTGCCGACGCAGCGGTACGACTGCGCCTCGGCGACGAGCGGCGCCGCGGCGAGCAATGCGGCGGCGGCGGCGGCGATCAGGATCCTGCTTGCCATTGCCATTCCCCCGTAGGCGGCGAACGGTGCATTCTAAGATAAAATTCCCTCATGCTGTTCGCCGACAAGTCCTTCATCGCCGACATGACGGCGAAGATGATGCTCGAGGTGAAGGCGGTGCATTTCTCCGAGGGCAAGCCGTTCGTGTTCACCTCGGGCTGGGCAAGCCCGGTGTACATCGACTGCAGGAAGCTCATCTCCTATCCGCGCGTGCGCTCGACGCTGATCGACTTCGCGACCGCGACCATCGTGCGCGACGTGGGCTTCGAGCAATTCGACACCGTCGCCGGAGGCGAGACCGCCGGCATCCCCTACGCGGCCTGGATCGCCGACCGCCTGTCGCTGCCGATGCAGTACGTGCGCAAGAAGCCCAAGGGCTTCGGCCGCGGCGCGCAGATCGAGGGCCATATCGAGGAGGGCGCGCGCACCCTGCTGGTCGAGGATCTCACGACCGACGGGCGCAGCAAGATCAATTTTTGCAAGGCCCTGCGCGACGCCGGGGCGATCGTCGACCACGTGTTCGTCACCTTCTACTACGACATCTTTCCGGAATCGAAGCGCATCCTCACCGAGATCAACGTGCGCCTGCACCATCTCGCCACCTGGTGGGACGTGCTGCGCATAGTGAAGCAGGGCGGCTACTTCGAAGCCCCCGTGATCGACGAGGTGGAGCGCTTCCTGCACGCGCCGGCGAAGTGGTCCGCCGAGCACGGCGGAGTTTCCGCGTTCCCCGAAACTTGACCTAAAGGAAGACCTCATGCTGAGAACCGTAATCGCAACCGTCGCAGCCCTTACGCTGTCGGCAGGCGCGGCCTTCGCGCAGCCCAAGGCCAAATACAGCGCCAAGATCGGCCACCTCGAGGCGCCGACGCAGCCGCGCCACCAGGGGCTCGTCAAGGTGGCCGAGCTCGTGAAGCGCCGCACCAAGGGCGAGGTGGAGTTCCAGCTCTTCCCCTCCTCGCAGCTCGGCAACGCACGCCAGATGATCGAGGGCACGCAGCTCGGCACCAACGAGGGCACGGTGATGCCGGCGGCGTTCCTCGGCGGCTTCAACCCGGCGATCTCGATCCTCGATATCCCGTACGTCTATCCGTCCGACCGCGCCGCCGCGCAGAAGCTGCGCGCCGGACCGTTCGGAAAGGCGCTGCTCGACTCGTTCAAGCCGCGCGGCTTCGTCGCCATCGCGTTGTGGCCGAACGGCCGCAAGTCGCTCACTTCCAACAAGCCGCTCGACTCGCTCGACGCGCTCAAGGGCCAGAAGTTCCGCGTCATGGACTCCAAGATCCTGATCGAGCAGTTCGCCGCGGTGAACGCCTCGGCGGTGGCGATCCAGTTCGGCGAGCTCTACACCGCGCTGCAGACCGGCGTGATCGACGGGCAGGAAAACCCGCTCGACACCATCTCCACCATGAAATTCCACGAGGTGCAGAAGAACCTGGTGGTCACCGAGCACGGCGCGATGGAGGACGTGGTGCTGTTCAACCCGGGATGGTGGCAGAAGCTGCCGGCCGCCCACCGCGCGGCGATCGTCAAGGCCTTCGACGAAGTGCGCCCCGAGTTCGAGAAGAACAAGGACGCGGCGCAGGACAAGGCGCTGGAGATCATCCGCGCCTCGGGCAAGACCAACGTGCGCGTGGCCGACGAGAAGGAGCGCGCGCGCCTGCGCGACGCCATGTATCCGCGCTCGCGCGCGGCCTACCTCGAGCGCGCCGGGGCCGAGGGTCAGAAGCTGATCGCGCTCTATGAGCAGGAGCGCAAAAAGCTTCGTTGAGCTGCTGCGGCGGATCGAGCGCGGCCTGGTCGCCGCGCTGATGATCCTGATGGCGCTCGCGTACAGCTTCAACGTCGCGGTGCGCGAGCTGGCGCCCACGCAGTCCTCCAGGTTCGCCTGGATCGAGGAGGCCTGCCTGTTCTCCCTCGCCTGGGTGGTGTTCCTCGGCCTCGGCCTCGCGCTCGAGCGCGGCCGCCACATCGCCATGACGAGCCTGCTCGCGCGCTTCGCGCCGCGGCCGCGCCGCGCGGTCAAGCTCGCCATCGACCTCACCGGCGCGGCGTTCAGCCTCTACATCGCCAAGCTCGCGCTCGACATCACGCTTTTCGTGGTGCGCAGCGGCCAGTCGAGCCCGACGCTCGACATCTCCATGGGCTGGCTCTATGCCGCGATGCCGGCGGGCTTCGTGCTGCTCGCGCTGCGCTACCTGCTGGAGCTCCCGGCAGCCGAAGGCCGTTACGCGGCGCGCGCGGCCGCTTTCGAGCGCTAAGGCCGCGCGCGGTGCTGGTCGTCCTCCTTTGCATTCTCGCTTTCGCGCTGCTCGCGCTCGGCTTCGAGATGCTGCTGGTGATGGGCCTGCCGGCGGTGCTCGCCAAGGCGGCGTTCCATTCCGGCATGCCCGACGTCATCATCCCGCAGAAGATCATGGGCGGGGTCAACGTGGGCACGCTGCTGGCGATCCCGTTCTTCATTTTCGCCGCCGAGCTGATGGCGCACGGCGTGATCGCGCAGCGCCTCACCGCGATGGTGCGCGCGCTGGTCGGCCACTATCCCGGCGGCATCGGCCATACCACGGTGGCCTCGTGCATGGCCTTCGGCGCGGTGTGCGGCTCCGCGCCGGCCACCGTCGCGGCGCTGGGGCGGCTGTGCCATCCCGAGCTCGAGCGCGCAGGCTACTCGGAAAAGTTCAGCCTGGGGCTGATTGCCTCCTCGTCGGAATGCGCGCTGCTTATTCCGCCGTCGATCACCCTGATCATCTACGGCTGGATCACCGGGACCTCGATCGCGGCGCTCTTCGCAGGCGGCCTCGCGGTCGGGATCGTGCTCGGCGTCGCCTTCATGGCGCTGGTGCAGTGGGAGACCTGGCGCGTGGCGGCGCGCCGCGGCGGGAAGCCCGGGCGCGGCGAGCGCCGCGCCGCGGTCGGCGCGGGCGCCTGGGCGCTCGGCCTGCCGGTCGTGATCCTCGGCGGCATCTACTCCGGCTTCTTTACCGCGACCGAGGCGGCCGCCGTGGCGGTCGCCTACACGATATTCATCGAGATGGCCATCTACCGCGCGATCGGTTGGAGGGACCTGGTGCACATCGCCGAGCTGAGCGCGGTGGCGGTATCGACGATTTTCGTGCTGCTCGCGATGGGCGCGCTGCTTGCGCACTTCGTGGTGCTCGCCGACCTGCCGCGCATCGTGCTCGATTTCGTGCGCGAGCTGAACATGAGCTGGGTGGGATTCCTGCTCTTCGTGAACGTGCTGCTTCTTCTGGCGGGCATGTTCATCGATCCCAACTCCATCCTGCTGCTGTTCGTGCCGACGCTGTACCCGGTGGCCACCGCGCTCGGCATCGACCCGGTGCATTTCGGCCTGCTCGTCACGCTCAACATCTGCATCGGGATGATCACGCCGCCCTTCGGGCTGGACCTCTTCGTCGCCGCCGGCACGCTCAACCGGCCGGTGGAGGCGGTGATCGCCGGCATCTGGCGCTTCGTGCTCGTCAACATCGGGGTTCTCGCGCTCATCACCTACGTGCCGGCGATCTCGACCGCGCTGCCGAAGCTGCTGCTATGAAGGTGGCCACGCACGCTTGCCGCGTCGTCGAGCACCAATGGGTCAACGCGCGCTACAAGTACCTGCGGCTTTCCTGTCCCGGACCGCTCGCGCGCCACACCGCCGCCGGGCAGTTCTTCCAGCTCGCCTGCCCGGTGAGCGAGGCGCAGGCGCCGTTCCTGCGCCGGCCGATGAGCGTCTACGGCATCGGTCCCGAGGAGGACCGCATCGAGTTCCTCTACCACGTGAAAGGCCTCGGCACGCGCGCGCTCGAGCGCCTGCGTCCCGGCGAGACGCTCAACGTCACCGGGCCGCTCGGCACCGGGTTCAGCTTCTCGCCGGGCTGGAAACGCGTGCTGCTCGTCGCCCGCGGCGTGGGCCTCGCCACCATGGCGCCGCTCGTGCCGCTCGCCGCGCGCGCCGGGGTGGGCATATCGGCGGTGCTTTCCGCGCGCTCGCCGGCGGATCTCATGCGCGAGGAATTCCTGCGGGGCGCGGCGGCGAACGCGCATGCGGTGTTCGATTCGGATGGCAGTTCGCACCTCACCCGGGTCGAGCCGCTGATCTCCCGGCTGCTCACAGGCGAGCAGCCCGACATGGTCTACACCTGCGGCTCGAATCGCCTGCTCGCGCTGCTGCAGAAGCTGGAGGCCGAAGGCGAAGTCGCGCTGGAGCAGCAGATGGCCTGCGCGATGGGGGTGTGCCTGTCCTGCGTGCGCCTGTTCAACGAGGAAGGCGCGAAGGTGTTCCGGCGCGTCTGCTGCGAGGGGCCGGTATTTCCGCTGCGCGCCGTCGCAGGGGAGGTGCAGTTTGGTTGATACGCGAGTAAGAATCGGTTCTCTCATCCTGAAGAACCCGGTGATGCCCGCCTCGGGCTGCTTTGCGCACGAGTACGCGCAGGCGATGGATCTCGGCCGCCTCGGGGCGCTCGTTACGAAAAGCGTCACGCCGAAGCGCCGCATCGGCAATCCGGTGCCGCGGGTGGCCGAGACCGACGCCGGCATGCTCAATTCCATCGGCATCCCGTCGAACGGGCTGCTCTACTACGTCGACAAGCTCCTTCCTCACTACGCCGGCGTGCCGGCGCCGCTCGTGGCGAGCGTGTCGGCCGACACGGCGGAGGAGTTCGCCGCGGCCTGCGAAGCGCTCTCGGTGCCCGGCGTGTCGGCCATCGAGGCGAATATCTCCTGCCCGAACATCGAGGCCGACGGGCGCGCGTTCGCGATGTCGCCCAAGGACACGTACCGCGCGGTTGCGGAGATCAAGCGCTTTGCGCGCGTGCCGATCTGGGCGAAGCTCACGCCGAACGTGGCCGACATCGCCGAGATCGCGCGCGCCGCGGAGGAGGCCGGCGCCGACGCGCTGGTGGTGGCCAATACGCTGCTCGGCATGGCGATCGATACCGAGACGCGCAAGCCGAAGCTCGGCAACGTGATGGGCGGTCTTTCGGGTCCGGCGATCCGCCCGGTCATCGTGCGCATGGTGTTCCAGTGCGCTCGCGCGGTGCGCATCCCGGTCATCGGCTGCGGCGGCATCATGAGCGCCGAGCACGCGGTGGAGCACCTGCTCGCCGGCGCAGCCGCGGTGCAGGTCGGGACCGCTTCCTTCCTCGATCCGGCGGCCATGATCGGCATCATCGACGGCCTCGCGGCCTATTGCGAGCGGCACGGCGTCGTGCGCATCGCCGATTTGACGGGCGGCGTGCGCATCGACCCCGGCCTCACGGACCGCTGGCTCCGGCTCGCGCAGCAAAGCGGCTAGATGCGGCCCGTCTTCGACAAAGCGGATCGGGAATACGCGGCCGAATTGTTCGAGTCGGTGCGCAAGATTTCCGTGGCGCGCGTCGGGGTGACGCGTCCGTCCTTCAGCGAGGAGGAAACCGCCGCGATGAACATCGTCGCCGAGGCGGCGAGGGAGAGCGGCCTCGCCACGCGCCACGACGCGGCCGCCAACCTGGTGATCGAGATGCCGGGCGCGCCGGCCGGCAAGCCCGCCTACTGGATGGGCTCGCATCTCGACTCGGTGCCCGAGGGCGGCAACTACGACGGCCTCGCGGGCGTGGTGGCCGGGCTGCTGTGCCTCGAGAAGGCCAGGCGCCTGGGCATCGCCCTGCGGCGCCCGCTCGCCGTGCTCGGACTGCGCGGCGAGGAAAGCGCGTGGTTCGGCAAGCCCTACCTCGGCTCCTACGCGCTCTTCGGCAAGCTCGCGCCGCGCGACCTGGAGCGCGGGCACCGCGACAGCGGCCGTCCGCTCGGCGAATATCTCGAGAAGGTGGGCGCCGACGTGCGCCGCATCGCCGCGGGCGAGCCGCTGGTCGATGCGCAGTCGATCGGCGGATGGCTCGAGCTGCATATAGAGCAGGGCCCGATCATGGTGGCGCGGCAGGCGCCGGTCGGGATCGTCACCGGCATCCGCGGCAATCTGCGCCACCTCACCGCCGTGTGCCGCGGCGCCGCGGGCCACTCGGGCGCGGTGCCGCGCTGGCTGCGCAAGGACGCCGTCTTCGCGCTCGCGGAGCTGCTGATGCGGCTCGACGAGAACTGGCAGGCGCTCAATTCGCGCGGCGTGGACCTCGTCGTCACCAGCGGGATCGTGAGCACCGATCCGCGGCAGCATTCGATCTCGCGCATCCCGGGCGAGGTGCGCTTCAGCCTCGAGATCCGCAGCCAGTCGCTCGAGACGCTCGAGGCCTTCTACCAGCTGGTGCTGGTCGAGTGCACGGGAATCGAGAAGGCGCGCGGCGTGAAGTTCGACTTCGGCGAGCGCATCCTTTCGGAACCCGGGCTGATCGACCGCGAGTGGGCCGCGCGCCTGAGGCGCATCTGCGGCGCGCTGCAGTACCCGTATATCGACATCCCGAGCGGCGCCGGGCACGACGCGGCGATCTTCGCCAACCACGGCATCCCGGCGGGCATGATCTTCGTCCGCAACGACAACGGCTCGCACAACCCCGAGGAGAAGATGGACCTCGACGACTTCATGATGGGCACCGAGGTGCTGTACCACGCCGTGACCGCCGAACCGGAGAGCGCGCTATGAGCCTGCCGGGCGTTGCCTCCATGACCGCGCGCATGATCCTCGAAGCCGGCGCCGTCAAGTACAGCGCCGAGCGGCCCTTTTTCCTCGCTTCGGGATGGGCGAGCCCGGTCTACATCGACGTGCAGCGCCTGATATCCTTTCCGCGGATTCGCGCCGCGCTGATGGATCTCGCGCGGGAAACCGTGCTGGCCGACATCGGCTTCGAGCAGTTCGACACCGTCGCGGGCGTGGAGTCCTCGGGGATCGCCTACGGCGCCTGGATCGCGGAGCGGCTGGCGCTGCCCCTGCAGTACGTGCACCGCCGGCCGCGCGGCTTCGGCCGCGAGGCGCAGATCGAGGGCACGCTGCGGCCCGGCGCGCGCGTGCTGCTGGTCGACGACATCAGCACCGACGGCCGCAGCAAGATCGAGCTGTGCCGCGCGCTGCGGGCGATGGAGGCGCGCGTCGACCACGTCCTCGTCATGTTCTTCTACGACGTCTTTCCCGAGGCGCGCGCGCTGCTTTCCGGGCTGCGCGTGCAGCTGCATTACCTCGCCACCTGGCGCGACATCCTGGCCGAGGCGGGCACGAGCGGCTATCTGCCGCCGGAAGCGGTGCAGGACGCGCAGCGCTTCGTGCAGGACCCGGCGCGCTGGTCGCTCGAGCACGGCGGCATCGGCGCATTCCCGCGCGGCTAGCGCCGTGACCCTGCGATGATCGACATCGATCCGCAGCGGCTGCTCGCCGATCTGCGCCGGCTCGCGAGCTTCGGCAAGCTCGGTACCGGCGTCGACCGGCCGGCTTTTTCCGAGGCCGACCTCGCCGCGCGCCGCTGGCTCGAGCAACGCATGCGCGAGGCGGGTCTCGCCGCCCGCATCGACCGCTACGGCAACGTGTATGGCCGCTCGCCGGCCCCCAAGTCGGTGCTGATCGGCTCGCATAGCGATTCGGTGCCCAAGGGCGGATGGCTCGACGGCGCGCTCGGCGTGATCTATGGCCTGGAGATCGCGCGCGCCTGCATCGAGCACAAAAGCCGCGCGGCGGTGGACGTCATTTCCTTCCAGGACGAGGAGGGCCGCTACCTGCCGTTTCTCGGCGTGAAGTCCTTCTGCGGCGTGCTCGACGAGCAGGCCGCGGCGAGAGTGCTTGCCGGAAGGGGGTTGGACGGCGCCCCGGCTCGCCTCGATCTTGCGCGCCACTTCGCCTACCTCGAGGCGCACATCGAGCAGGGGCCAAAGCTGGAAGCCGCCGGGCGGAGGCTGGGCGTGGTTACCGGCATCGTTGGCATCCGGCGCGTGCGGATCACGGCGCATGGGCAGGCGGACCATGCCGGCACGACGCCAATGGCGATGCGAAAGGATGCGGGTGCCGCGCTGATCCACCTGGGAAAGAAAATCCTGGACGACTTCGCGGCGATGGCGGCGGCCGATACGGTGTGGAATATCGGCGTGCTCGAGGTGCAGCCGGGCGCGGCGAACGTGGTGCCGGCGCTTGCTTCCATGCAGGTCGAGTTCCGCGACATGGATGCGGCGCTGCTTGAGCGCATGTTCGCCAGGCTGGGCGAGCTGGTCTCGCACGCGGGCCGCGGGATGGTCGCGTTGGCGCTCGAGGAAACCGCGCGCATCGAGCCCGCGCCGATGGACGCGGCGCTCGGCCGCGTCATCGCGGAGGCAGGCCGCAGCCAGGGGGAAGAGCCGCTGTTCATGCAGAGCGGCGCCGGCCACGACGCGATGATCATCAGCCGGATGCTGCCGAGCGCGATGCTTTTCATTCCGTCGATCGGCGGGCGCAGTCACGACATTGCCGAGGACACGGCCGAGGCCGACATCGTGCTCGGCTGCCGGGTGCTCGCCGCCGCAGTCGAGCGATTGCAGTAAAGTCCTGACGCCATGCGCGTCATTACCCTCAACGTCAACGGCGTGCGCTCGGCCGCGAAGAAGGGCCTGTTCCGGTGGCTCTCGGCGCAGCGCGCGGACGTGGTGTGCCTGCAGGAGATGAAGTGCCACGAGGCGGACCTCGATGCGCGGCTGCACGGGCTGAAGACGTTCTCGTCCTGCTATTCCTTCGCCCAGAAGAAGGGCTATAGCGGAGTCGCGCTGCTCTCGCGCAAGGCGCCCGACGAGGTCAAGCAGGGCTTCGCCAGCCGCGAGTTCGACGCCGAGGGCCGCTATGTCGAGGCGCGCTTCGGCAGGCTCTGGGTCATCTCGGTGTACCTGCCCTCGGGCTCCGCGGGACCGCACCGCCAGGCCTCGAAGTTTCGTTTTTTGAAAAAATTCCTGAATCATTTGAGGCTGCTGAAGGAGCGCGGGCACGAAGTGATCATGTGCGGCGACTGGAACATCGCGCACAAGGAAATCGACCTCAGGAACTGGCGCGCCAACCAGAAGAACTCGGGCTTCCTGCCCGAGGAGCGCGCCTGGCTCGGCAGGGTGTTCGACGGGCTCGGCTATGTCGACGTCTTCCGGCGCCTGAACGACCGGCCCGAGCAGTACACGTGGTGGTCGAACCGCGGCCAGGCCTGGAAGAAGAACGTCGGCTGGCGCATCGACTACCAGATCGCCACGCCCGGCGTGGCGGCCACGGCGGTAAAGGAGTCGATCTACAAGGCGAAGCGGTTCTCGGACCACGCGCCGTTGACGATCGACTATGACTACCCGCTGGTTTAGCGGTGCGTCGTTGAAGGACGGCATTCGCCCGTATCTGGAGCCCGCGCCGCTCGCCGCGTTGTTCCTGGGAATCTCCTCGGGCTTCGCGTTCGCGATGATCGGGGCGACGCTGACGACGCGCCTCGCGCAGCACGGCATCAGCAAGAGCGCCGTGACGGCCTTCGCGCTCACCTTCCTGGCCTACAACTTCAAGTTTCTCTGGGCGCCGGTGGTCGACAATGTCCGGCTCCCGGTGATCGGCCGGCTGGGGCAACGGCGCAGCTGGCTCTGGCTGATCGGCGTGGTGGTGATGGGTGCCGTCGCCTTCCTTGGCATCGCTGACCCGGACGAGGCGCTTTACGTCGTCGCGATCGCCGCGATCGCCGTGGGCGTGGCAGGGGCCACGTTCGACATCATCATCGACGCCTATCGCATCGAGCTTCTCGAGCCGCGCCAGCTGGGCGTCGGCTCCGGGATGTCTCAGTATGGCTGGCGGATCGGCGCCGCGGCGGCCGGCGCGCTGGCATTAGTCCTCGCCCACCGGGTCGGCTGGACCGCCGCCTATTTCGCCTGCGCCTCGTTCGCCCTTCCGGCGATGGCGGTGGGCCTGGTGATGGGCGAGCCCAAGCGCCACCGGGAACCTGCCAGGCCGCACGGCGTCGCCGAAGCGATCGTGGCTTATTTCAGTCCGCTGGTCGAGTTCCTGAGGCGTCAGGGTGCGCTGGTGGTCCTGCTGTTCGTTCTTATCCACAAGATCGGCGACACGCTTGCCAACCTTACGCTGAGGTTGCTGTTCCAGGATCTCGGCTTCACCAACGACGAGGTCGCCTTCTACGATGTCGGAATCG
>Ga0326597_10008881_pt1 | contig 13511 bp, 12 predicted proteins | sample RVTome_12_FD_203789 | JGI IMG/M metagenome (GOLD analysis project Ga0326597, IMG submission 203789) | Soil microbial communities from uranium-contaminated site in the Upper Colorado River Basin, Wyoming, United States - RVT100D185 | ecosystem: Environmental > Terrestrial > Soil > Contaminated >... | reverse complement strand
CGCTGAAGCGCTCACGTCAACCCTTGACACCCGGCTGGACATGGCGGGTAGAATGACCGCTCTTTTGAGAACGTCCCGAAACCGCGCAGCTGACCGCGCTACCGGAAGAGGTGAGTCGATGGGAAAGCCGATGACCAAGTCGAAGATCGTGGCCGCGCTCGCCGAGGAAGTCGACATCCCGAAGAAGACGTCGGCCGCCTACCTGGAGGCTCTGGCGGGGATGGCGCACCGCGAGGCCAAGAACGGGTTCACGATCCCGGGCGTGGGGAAGCTCGTGGTGCGCAGCTACAAGGCGCGCGTGGGACGCAATCCCCAGACCGGCGAGGAAATGAAGATCCCGGCCCGCCGGCGGCTGAAGTTCGTCGTGGCCAAGGCCGCGAAGGACGCCGCCCTTCCCGGCGGCAAGTAGGAAACGACCGCGTCCGCCCGGCGCCCCCCAAGTCCGCTCGCGGGGCGCCGGTCCGGATGCGTTCTCGCCGAGACGTCCAGGGGCGCCATCACCGACGCCGGCCGCGCGCCTGGACTGAGCGCGCCCTAGTGTTTCGGAACCGAAGTCGTGTCGACACCGAAAGCGACGAGACGCTACGTCAGCTTCTGGATCTCCTCCGCCAGTCCTGCGACCCAGCCCTCGAACGGGCCCTCGGCCTCCACCACGATCTCGATCTTGCCCCCCGGCATCTTCCGCACGCGCCCCGGGTGCCGCGGTCGCAGCGGGATGACCAGCATCTCGCGATGAATCCCCAGGGCGTCGGTCACTTCGAAGATGCGCTGGATCTCCCGGATCGTGACCGCCTCGAGCACCACCGCCACCTCCCCTCCACACCCCCCAGCGGGCGCCGTCCGGCTGCGCCGGCCGCCGCCCTCCGGTAGTCTAGGCCGATGGCGACCGAGGCGACGCGGCAGACCTTCGAAGCCGCCGAGGAGCAGGTCCTCGACGTGATCCGCAAGCTGGCCGAGGAGGTGGGCGGCGGACGCGCGGCGCGCGCCGTCGCGCCGAAGGCTTCGCTCGACCGGGACATCGGCCTCGGCAGCCTGGAGAAGGTCGAGCTGCTCGTGCGCCTCGAGGCCGCCTTCGGCCGGACGTTCGACGATCGCTACCTCGCCCTCGACACCCCGCGCGAGTTCGCGCGGCTGCTCGTGAACGGCGGGATCGCCCCCGACACGGCGGCGGCCGCTCCGGCGGCGGCCACCCCCCTGGAACCCGCCACCCCCGCCGCGCCCGTGCACACGATCCACGAGTCGCTGTGGTCGCGCGCGGACGAGAATCCCCTCCGCCCGCACGTCTACCTGCGCGAGGACGACGGGACGGAGACGACCATCACCTACGGCCGCCTGCGCGACGAGGCGGCGGCGGTGGCGGGAGGCCTGCGCGAGCGCGGCGTGGTCTCCGGCGACACCGTGGCCCTCATGCTCCCCACCGGACTCGATTTCCTGGCCGCGTTCCAGGGCATCCTGCTCGCGGGCGGAATCCCCGTCCCCATCTATCCGCCGGCGCGCCTCGATCGCCTCGAGGAGTACGCCGCCCGGCAGTCCGCGATATTGGCCGACGCGGGGGTGAAGGTGCTGCTCACGGTGGCCCGCGCGCGCGCGGTGGCGGCGCTGCTGCGCCCGCGGGTGCCGAGCCTGCGCGACGTGGCCACGGTGCGCGAGCTCACCGACGAGGGTGCGTCGTGGCCGGAGCCCGCCGGCCGCGGGTCCGACCCCGCGTTCATCCAGTACACGTCCGGCAGCACCGGCGCGCCGAAGGGCGTGCTGCTCACCCATGCGAACCTCCTGGCCAACATCACCGCCGTGGGATCCGCGCTCCGGATGACGCCGGCGGACATCGGCGCGATCTGGCTGCCGCTGTATCACGACATGGGGCTGATCGGCTCCTGGCTCTTCTGCATGCACGCGGGGCTGCCCATCGCGATCCAGAGCCCGCTTTCCTTCCTGTCCCGGCCCGAGCGCTGGCTGTGGACGATCCACGACCGCCGCGCAACCCTTTCCCCGGCGCCGAACTTCGCCTACGAGCTGTGCGTGAAGAAGATCCCCGACCGCGCTCTCGAAGGGCTCGACCTTTCGTCCTGGCGGGTCGCGCTGAACGGCGCGGAACCGGTGAACCCGGAGACCATCGATCGCTTCGTGAAGCGCTTCGAGCCCTACGGCTTCCGCCGCGAGGCGATGATGCCGGCATACGGGCTGGCCGAAAACGCGGTGGCGATGTGTTTTCCGCCCCCGGGTCGCGGGCCCGTCGTCGATTCCATCGAGCGCGAGGTGTTCGAGCGCGAGCGCCGCGCGCTGCCGTGGAGCGGCAACCGCACCGCCCCGCTCCGGTTCGTCTCCGTGGGCCCGGCGGTGGAGGGCCACGAGGTCCGGATCGTCGACGACTCGGGGCGGGAGGTCCCCGACCGCACGGTCGGGCGCCTGGTGTTCCGCGGCCCGTCGATGACCAGCGGGTATTTCCACAAGCCCGAAGCCACCGCCGCCATCCGGGTCGAGGGCGGGTTCCTGGACAGCGGCGACCTGGCCTATCGCGCCCGCGGCGAGTTCTACGTCACCGGCCGGCGGAAGGACCTCATCATCAAGGCCGGGCGCAACCTGGTCCCGCAGGAGATCGAAGAGATCGCGTCCACGGTGGAGGGGATTCGCAAGGGGTGCGTGGTCGCCTTCGGGATCGCCCGGCCCGCCCACGGCACCGAAGAGCTGGTGGTCGTGGCCGAGACGCGGACCAGCCGACCCGCCGCCCGCGAGGCCCTGCAGACGAAGGTGATCGAGCGCGTGGCGAGGGCGATCGGGGTGCCGCCGGACACCGTCGTCCTGGCCCGGCCGGGGGCCGTGCTCAAGACGTCGAGCGGCAAGATCCGCCGCGCCGCCACCCGCGAGCGATACATCGCCGGCGCGCTGGGGCGGGATTCCGGCACCTCGGTCTCGACGCGCCTGCGCCTGCTCGCCGGAGCGGCGGCGGCGGCGGTGAGCGACCGGTTGGCCACGGCGGCCCGCGTTGCCTACGCCGCCTACGTCGCGGCCCTGGGCGTGCTGGTCGTCGGCCTGTTCTGGACGCCGGTGGCGCTGCTGCGGCGGCAATCTCTGGCTTTCGCGCTGGGACGGACGGCGGCGCGGTGGCTGTTCCGGCTCGGCGGCTGCCGCCTGCGGGCGGAGGGCATCGAGAGGCTGGGGGACGGACCGTACGTGCTGGCGTGCAACCACACGTCTTTCGCCGACGTGTTGGCGCTCATGGCGATGCTGCCGCAAGGCTTCGTTTTCCTGGCCAAGAAGGAGATCGCGGGCTGGCCGATCATCGGCTCCTTCATCGCCGCCGGACGCCACTTGACCGTCGACCGCGAGGACGCTCTCCACCTCGTGGCCGGCGCGCCCAAGATCGGCCGCGCGCTGGCCGACGGCACCTCGGTGCTGATCTTCCCCGAAGGCACGTTCACCCCGTCGCCCGGCCTCCGGCCCTTCCGGCTCGGCGCATTCCAGACCGCCGTGGCCGCGGGACGGCCCGTGGTGCCCATGGCACTGCGCGGCGCGCGGCGGGTCCTGCGCGACAAGACGCTCATCCCGCGGCCCGGGCCCATCGACCTCTGGGTCGGCGAGCCGCTGCACGCCGACGGAACGGGATGGAACGCGGTGGTGGACCTGCGGGATCGCGTAGCGGCCGCCATCGCGCAGCATTGCGGCGAGCCGCGCCTCGACGTCGTCCCCGGCCCGCTGCGGAAGAGCTAGCGTTGACCGCGGGAGCGCGGCTCGGCCTCGACGACGTGGAGCGTGCCGCGGCCATCGTGGGCCGTCATCTGCCACCGACCCCGCTGCGCCGGTCGTATGCCCTGCGCCCGCGGGAGGCCTGGCTGAAGCTGGAGTGCTGGCAGCCCACCGGCTCCTTCAAGGTCCGCGGCGCCCTCCACAACCTGGCCACCCTGGATGCGGCCGCGCGCCGGCGCGGCGTGGTGGCCGCCTCGGCCGGGAACCATGCGCTCGGGGTGGCGTTCGCGGGGGCCACGCTGGGCGGGGTCGAGACCACCGTGTACGTGCCGGAGACCGCGCCGCGGGCGAAGATCGACAAGCTCCGCACGTTCGCGGTCACGGTGGAGGTCGGAGGCCGGACCTACGACGATGCCCATGACCGGGCGATGGACCACGTCCGGCGCACGGGAGCGACCTACGTCCACGCGTTCGACGACCCGCGCACGTCGGCCGGCCAGGGCACGGCTGCGCTGGAGATCGCGGACACGCTCCCGTCGGCCGGCACCGTGGTCGTGCCCGTGGGCGGCGGCGGCCTCATCACGGCCATGGCGGTGGCGCTGAAGGCCCGGCTGCCGCGGGTGCGCGTGGTTGCCGTGCAGCCCGAGGCCTCGCCTGCGCTGCGCGACTCGCTCGCCGCGGGGCGCGCCCTCACCGACTACGCCGCCGGGCCCACCCTCGCCGACGGACTCGCAGGCGGCATCGGCACGCTGGTGTGGGAGCACCGCGAACTCATCGACGACGTGGTGACGGTCAACGAGGTGGAGATCGAAGCGGCGATCGTCGCGCTCGCGGCCCACGATCAGGTGATCGCCGAGGGAGCCGGCGCCACGGGCGTGGCCGCCGTGGCCGCCGGCCGCATCGCCGACGACGGCCGCCCGGTCGCGATCGTCGTCACCGGCGGCAACCTCGACGTCTCCGTCCTCGCCCGCCTTCTCCAGCGTTCGTGACCCCCGACCGCAGTGCCTTTGCCCTCGCGTGGGCCGAGGCGGGGCTGGTCTGCCTTTCCCTCGCCCTCGTCGGCGGAGTGGCCCAGGGCTGGCCGGGTGTCCTGGTGGGGGCGGCCGCCGGCGCCTGGCTCGGCGCCCTCTGGGTCCAGCGCCACCGCTCCCGCGAGGCGCGGCGCCGGGCCGCGGCCACGGCCCCGTTCCCCGCGCGCTGGCGCGCGATCCTCGCGCATCGATACGATCACTACCACCGCCTGCCGGAAAGCCTGCGGCCGGCATTCGAGAGCCGGGTGCAGGCGTTCCTGGCCGAGAAGCGCATCACCGGAGTGGGCGTCGTCGCCACCGACGAGCTGCGCGTGCTCGTGGCCGCTTCCGCAGCCACGCTGAGCCTCGCCTGGGACGCGTACCCCTGGGACCAGCTCGCCGAGGTGTTGCTGTATGCGCAGGACTTCGACCGCGACTATTCGTTCGCGGGCCGTGAGCTCGCCGGCGAGGCCCACCCCTGGGGCACGATCATCATCTCCGTGCCCACCCTGCAGGCGAGCTTCGACGACCCCGGCGACGGGTACCACGTCGGCCTGCACGAGTTCGCCCACCTGCTGGACAAGTGGGGCACGCACTTCGACGGCATCCTCCCCGGCCTCGACGAGGCCCGGAGCCGCGAATGGATGGGCCTCGCCGAGCGCGAGATGGAAAGGATGCGGCGCGGAGAGTCGGTGATCGACCCTTACGGCCAGGAAAGCCCGGTAGAGTTCCTGGCCGTGGCGGTCGAAGCCTTCTTCGAGCGCCCGCGCAAGCTGCGGCGCGGGCACACGGAGGTCTATTCGATGCTGCGCGACTACTTCGGCCAGGACCCCGCGGCCTGGGACGACGCGCGGGGCCTCGTGGCCTGATGCGCCTCGACCTCGCGTTGATCGCGCTCCATCCCGAGCTCTCGCGCCGCCGCGCCCGCGACGTGATCGAGAAGGGCCAGGTGTCGGTGGCGGGGCGCGTGGTGAACGAGGCGGGGCACGCCGTCGGCCCGGATGCCGACATCCAGTGGGACCCGAACCGCAAGGCGGTGCGCCGGGCGCGGCTTTCGCTGCCCATCCTCCACGCCGACGAGACCGTGCTCGTGCTGGACAAGCCGGCGGGGCTTCTGGCGGTGCCGACGGCGCCCGGCCTCGAGGACGAGGACACCGCGTTCGCCCGCGTGAAGGAGTACGCCCGCCACCTGAACCCGCGCCGCCCCTATGCCGGAATCGTGCACCGGCTGGACCGCGACACCTCGGGCGCCCTGGCCTTCGCGCTTTCGCCGGAGGCGCGGGACGCCCTGCGCGCGCTGTTCCGCGAGCACCGCATGGACCGGCGGTACGTCGCGCTCGTGCGCGGCGCCCCGGCCGCCGACGAGGGCACCATCGACCGGCCGATCGCCGAGGCCTACGAGGGCGGCCGCCGCCATGTCGCGCGGCCGGACGAGCCGGCACGTCCGGCGGTGACGCACTTCCGCGTGCGCGAGCGGTTCGAGGGCGGCGCGCTCCTCGACGTGCGCCTCGAGACCGGCCGGCAGCACCAGATCCGGCTGCACCTCGCGCACGAGGGTTGGCCGATCGTGGGCGACCCCGTCTACGGGACGGCCGGCCGCGGCGGACCTCCCGCCCCGCGCCAGATGCTCCATGCGGCCCTCCTGGCCTTTGAGCACCCGCTCACCGGCGCGGCGGTGCGGGCGGAGAGCCCGCTGCCGGACGACTTCAGGCGCGCCCTGGGCGCGATGCGCTCCGGCAACACGCCGCGACCGCGAAAGACCGGCCGCCCGCCCCGCCGCCGCTAGCTCGTCCTCCTACGCACTGCACTCGCCTTCCATCGTCGTGACCTCGAAGGCCGCCTTCTCCCCGAGGTCCACGAAGTCCGTCGCCGTCGTCTCCTCGGGCCGCACGGACTCGAGGTCGGCCAGCGTGCTCTTCACGCGCCCGACATCGACGCGCCGGAAAAAGGCGGTCGCCGTCTCGCCCGGCTCCCGCTCCGCGCGGTAGAGCGCGATCAGGCGCTCGACGGCGGAGGCGACGCGGTGCACGGGCACCTTGGCCGCCAGCCGGGCGAAGTGCGCGCCCTTGTCGTCCACGCCGCCGCCCACCATCAGGAAGTACTGCGGCAGCGCCTTCCCCGCCACCTTGCGCACGCTGCCCTGGAAGCCGATGCCTGCCACGTGATGCTGGCCGCACCCGTTGGGGCAGCCGCTGATCTTGATGACGAGGTCGGGCGCGGAGGCGGCGAGATCGGGCCTCCCGCGCAGCGTCTCCTCGAGCTGCCGTCCTAGACCGCGCGATTGCGTGACGGCCAGCCGGCATGACTCCGCGCCCGGGCAACTCGTCACGTCGGCGACCGTGTTGGCGCCGGCCCTGCCCAGGCCGGCGGCGGCCAGCCGCCGGTAGAGATCGGGCACGTCCTGGGCGCGCACCCATCGGAAGAGGAGTCCCTGCCGCACCGTCGTTCGCACCGTGCCGTCGCCGTAGGCCTGGGCGAGGGCCCCGACCAACCGAAGCTGCGCTCCCGTGAGATCGCCCAGCGCCAGGGTCACCGTGACCATCGAGAAGCCGGCCTGCCGCTGCGGACGCACGTTCGTGCTCGCCCACTGCAGGTCGTAGCGCACGGTCGCCGAGTACGGCGAGAGTTCGGGAAGCAGACCCGGGCCGCGCACGACGGCCGCGCCCGCCCGCTCCGCGCACTGCGCGATCGACGGGGCGGGAGGCCGCGGCCAGTCGGGAGGCGTCTCGATCGGCGCCGCGTCGGGCGGGAAGGGGAACGGCGCGCCGCCCTCTTCGCGGAAGGCCTGCCGCTCGCGCTCGAACTCGGCCCGCCAGCCGTCCCAGCCCAGCTCCTTGATGAGGAACTTCATGCGGTTGCGCTGCTTGTGCTTGAAGTCGCCGAGGCGATGGAAGACGCGCAACACCGCCTCCGCGACCTCGAAGATCTCGCCGGCGGGGAGGAACTCGAACAGTTCCGTGCCCGAGGTGCACACCGTCGACGTGCCGCCACCCGCGGTGACGTGGAATCCGCGCTCGGTTCTGCCGCTTCCGCCGCGCACGCGTGCGCGGAACCCGAGGTCGTTGATCGGCGTGAGGGAATGGTCCTCGGACGCGCAGCCCTCGAAGGCGATCTTGAACTTCCGCGGCAGCGAGGAGCTCAGCGGATGGCGCAGCAGGTACCGGGTCAGCGCTTCCGCGTAGGGCGTGACGTCGAAGACCTCGTCCGCGGCCACCCCGGCGTAGGGGCACCCCGTGATGTTGCGCACGGCGCTGCCGCAGGCCTCGCGCGAGGTGAGGCCTGCCTCGGCCAGGCGGCGCATGGCCAGCTCCACGTCGTGCGGCTGCAGGAAGTGGAACTGCACGTTCTGCCGCGTGGTGATGTGGCCGAAGCCGCGGGACCAGGTGTCGGCCACGTCGGCCAGGGCTTCGAGCTGGGGAGCGTCGAGCACGCCCTGAGGCACTTTGACCCGGATCATCTGAACGACGTCCTGGCGCTGGCCGTAGTTGCCGCGCACCAGGCGGTAGGCGCGCCACTGGTCGGCGGTCAGCTCGCCCCGCTCGAACTTGTCGAGCGTGGCCGCGAACTCGTCGATCTCGGCCTCGTTCGCGAACGACAGGCGCGTGCGCCCGAGCGTCTTCGGATCGTCAACGGCAGCCATGGGTCCTCCTCGCAGTCACGACTTGTGGAGCCCGCACTCCTTCGTGTCCGGGTTCTCCCACCACCAGCGGCCGGCACGCACGTCTTCGCCCGGCTTGATGGCGCGGGTGCAGGGCGCGCAGCCCAGGCTGGGGTACCCCTGGTCGTGCAGCGCGTTGTAGGGCACGTTGTGCGCGCGCACGTACTCCCAGGTCTGGGCCTCCGTCCATTTCACGAGCGGGTTCACCTTCACGATGCCGCCGTGGACGTGGTCGATCTCGACCGCGGACAGGACCGTGCGCGTCACCGTCTGCTCGCGGCGCAAGCCGGTCGTCCAGGCGTCCAGGGTGGCGAGGGCGCGGTTGAGCGGCTCCACCTTCCGGATCGAGCAGCAGAGCTTGCGCTCCTCGACGCTTCTCCGGAACGAGAAGAAACCGCGCTCGTTCTGCAGCGCCTCGGTGGCTTGCCGCTGCGGGAAGTAGACCTCGATCCTGGTGCCGTAGGCCTCGCGGATCCGCTCCATGACGTCGTAGGTCTCCGCCGGCAGCCGCCCCGTGTCCAGGGTGAAGACCCGCGCGTCCTTGTCGAGCTGGGACAACATGTGGAGAACGGCGACGTCCTCGACGCCGAAGCTCGAAGCGAAAGCGATCCGTGGATGGAACCGGTCCAGCGCCCACTCGAGGATCTCCTGGGCCGTCCAGGACTCGGCGCGGTGCGCGACGTCGTCGACTTCCGACCAGGGCAAGGCCAGACTCATCGAGATCCTCCAGCAGCGGTCAGTGGTCGTTCGGCGGCGGGCGCCAGCGCCTCCGCCAGCGAGACGACTTCGCCGATCACGATGGTGCCGGGCGCGTCTTCTATCGGCGTCCTCGCTTCGGCCTCGACCTCAATCGAGCGCCTTGCGCGGAGTGAATCCGCGCTCGGCGGCAGCGGAAAGCCTCCGCTGCGGAAAACGCCGAGCGGCGCCTCGGGTGAAGCGGCGGAGTCGGCCAGGCCGGCCAGCGTCCCGCGCCAGGTCGAGCTTCCCGGCCGCGACGCGGACCACACGACGGCCACCGGCGTGGCCGCCGCCCAGCCACGCGCGATGAGGCCGTTCGCGATCGCGACCCGGCTGCCGAGGCCCATCAGCACGATCACGGTGAGAGAGTTCGGGGCCAGAGATTCGATCGCCGGACGCCACGCGGTTTCGGCGTGGCCCGCGACCACGGCGAATCCCGTCGACATCCCGCGATGGGTGACGGGAATCCCGGCCAGCGCGGGAGCGGCCACCGCGGAGGTGACCCCCGGCACCACCTCGAAGGGGATGCCGGCCTCGGCGAGAGCGAGCGCTTCCTCGCCGCCGCGGCCGAACACGAACGGATCACCCCCCTTGAGGCGCACCACGCGCGCGCCGCCACGCGCTTCTCGGATCAGGATGCGGTGGATCTGCTCCTGCGTGACATGGTGGCGGCCGGCGCGCTTGCCGACGTAAAAGCGGCGTGCCTTGCCCGCGAGCTCCAGCATGGCGGGATCGATGAGCGCGTCGTAGAGGACGAGGTCCGCCTCGGCCAGACGGCGAGCCGCCTTGCGGGTGAGCAGGTCCGGGTCGCCCGGTCCGGCCCCCACCAGCGAGACGGAGCCGCTCATTGCGGCGTCTCCGCGTAGATCTCGTTGAGGGCCTGGAGAAGGAGCGGCCGCCGCTTCGGCATCGGCACGCCCTCCGCGCGCCACTTCTTCCTCTGCGCGCGCGCTTCCACGAGCCACCGCTCGAGGTCGTCAGGCAGCACGGTCTCCAGCGCCTCCCGCAGCAGGCCGGCCAGGGCGGGGGCTTCGCCGTTGCTCGACACCGCCACCGTGATCCCGCCGCGCTTCAGCACGGCGCCGGCGTAGGCGCTGCACGTCTCCGGCTGGTCGATGGCGTTCACGAACACGCCGCGCGGCTCGGCGGCGGCACGGACCCGGCGATTCACCTCGGGCGGCGCCGCCGCCACGATCAGCCAGGCCCCGTCGAGGTCGGAGGGACGGAACGCGCGCCGCACGAGCGTGATCTCCGCCCGCTCCAGCTCCGGCCGGATCTCCGGCGCCACGACCGTCACCTGCGCTCCCGCGTCCAGAAGGCTCTTCACCTTGCCCGCCGCCACCGGCCCCGCACCCACGACCACGACGCCCCGGCCGGAGAGCTTGAGGAACACGGGGAACAACGTGGGTCCGTCGTCGCGCGTCGCCATCGACTTCCCGCCTCCGTTCGAACGGTCGGCAAACCATCGCCAAAAAGCAAAAGGCCCGGGGGCATCGCCCTCCGGGCCTCGCGTCCGCCGTGTTGTCTTGAGTCGCTAGTGAGCGGACCTCGTGAGCGCGGCGGCATCGCGGAGGCAGAGGGCCTCCAGGCAGCAACAACAACACGCGATCCGCATGACGCTCACATCACGCTTATACCGGCGATGGCATGGGCCGTCAAGACAAAACATGCAATCAACGAAATTGTCGGAATGTCATTCAGCGATTTGGAGCCGCGGCAGGAGCCGCGGCTCTGCAGCCTCTCCGCGGGATTTCAGCCGTGGTTCGCTCGCGGCGCGGCCAGGAAGAGGTCGTACGCCGGGTTCGCTGTCTCGGGGACACACGGGTAGCCGAGGTTCTGCAGGAAGGACTGGAAGGCGGCTTCCTCGTCCGGGGGGACCTCGAACGCGGCGAGCACGCGGCCGAAGTCGGCGCCGTGGTTGCGGTAGTGGAACAGGCTGATGTTCCAGCGGCCGCCGAGCTTGTCGAGGAACTCGAGCAGCGCGCCCGGGCGCTCGGGGAACTCGAAGCGATAGAGGCGCTCGTGTTGCACGTCCGCCGAGCGGCCGCCCACCATGTGGCGCACGTGGAGCTTGGCCATCTCGTTGTCCGAGAGGTCCTCCGTGGCGTGGCCGGAGGCGCGCAGCCGCGCCGCGATGTCCAGCGCGTCCTCGCGGGAGGCCGTGCGCAGCCCCACGAAGATGTGCGCCCGGTCGCGCCCGCTCAGCCGGTAGTTGAACTCGGTGACCACGCGCGGGCCGATGGCGGCGCAGAACTGACGGAAGGCTCCGGCGCGCTCGGGGATGGTCACCGCGAGCACCGTCTCGCGCGCCTCCCCCAGCTCGGCCCTCTCGGCCACGAAGCGCAGGCGGTCGAAGTTCATGTTGGCGCCGCTGAGGATGGCCACCAGGCGGCCGTTGGTGACCCCGGTGCGCTCGACCCAGGTCTTGAGGCCGGCCACGGCCAAGGCACCCGCGGGCTCCATCACGCTGCGCGTCTCGTCGAAGACGTCCTTGATGGCCGCGCAGACGAGGTCGTTGCTCACGCGCACCACCTCGTCCACGGTCTCGCGGGCGATGGCGAAGGGCAGCTCCCCCACCTCGCGCACGGCCACCCCGTCCGCGAAGAGGCCCACGCGGTCGAGGAGCACCCGGCGACCCGCGGCCAGCGACTGGAACATCGCGTCCGCCTCGAACGGCTCCACGCCGATGACCTTCACCTGGGGCATGAGGGCCTTGATGTAGCCGGCCACGCCCGCCACCAGCCCGCCGCCCCCCACCGCCACGAAGACGGCGGAGAGCCGGCCGTGGGACTGGCGCAGGATCTCCTCGCCGATCGTGCCCTGGCCGGCGATGACCAGCGGGTCGTCGAAGGGATGGACAACGGTGAGGCCGTTCTCCGCCGCGAGCTCCAGGCAGCGCGCCTGCGCCTCCGCGTAGCTGTCGCCGGCCAGCACCACCTCCGCTCCCAGCTCGCGCACCGCGTCGATCTTGATCTCGGGTGTCGTCTGCGGCATCACGAGCACCGCGCGCAGGCCGAGATGCCGGGCCGAGTAGGCCACGCCCTGCGCGTGGTTGCCCGCGCTGGCCGCGATCACACCCCGCGCGCGCTGCTCGGCCGTCAGGTGCGCGATCTTGTTGTGCGCCCCGCGCAGCTTGAAGCTGAACACCGGCTGCAGGTCCTCGCGCTTCAGGAGGACCTCGTTTCCCAGGCGCCGCGAGAGCCGCGGCGCGGGCTCCAGCGGCGTCTCGCGGGCCACGTCGTAGACGCGGCTCGTGAGCACGTCGTGCAGCAGCCCGTTTCCGTTCCGCATCGATGACCCCCAAAAACAAAACCCCGAGGCGTTGGCCTCGGGGCGTGTCGGTCTCGGGATGGTTCCTCCCTAGATCGGCAGAGCCCCTGCGGGGCGAATAATGGCCATGATTGCGGCCGGCCGGACAGGGTTGGCGGGGTTCATGTCGGGGTCAAAGTACACGTCACCCAACTGCGCTGTCAACATCGGTGCGGTTCGGCGCACGCCGGCGTCGGCAGTACGATGAGCCGATGATCGACTCCGGCGATCTGCCCATCGCCGACCCTGCGGAGGTACAGGCCTTCCTCCGCGGCCTGCCCCTGGCCCTCGACCGCGAGTTCACCCGGTTCGTGCTGGGCTTCCCTCGCAAGTACCTGGCCAAGACGCCGCGCACGGAGATCGTGAAGCACTACGGCCTGATGGCCAGCCTGGGCACGAAGGCCGTCATCTCGTCGCTGGCCCGCGACGGGGAGCACTGGAAGCTGTCCCTCGTCACGCGCGACCGCAAGGCGCTTTTCTCGCGGATCGCGGGCACTTTGACCTGCCACGGCATGAACATCACGGCCGCGGAGGCCTTCGCCAACGCCAGCGCGGTCGTGCTCGACACCTTCCGCTTCACGGACGACGAGCGCCACTTCGACGAGGACGACCAGCGGCGCACGTTCCAGAGTTTCCTGGAGGACGCGGTCGAGGGCAAGGTGGCGCTGGAGCCGCTCCTGCGCGAGCGCCTGGGCCGGCTGGCGCCGGTGCCCGAGGCGGCGTTCGCGGTGGAGAGCGACAACGACAGCCATCCCTCCGCCACCCGGGTGCGTCTGGAATGCCGCGACCGTATCGGGTTGCTCTACGTGGTGAGCCGCTGCCTCTCGGAAGCCGGCCTCGACATCGAGCTGGCCTCCGTGCAGACCGCCGGAGCGCAGGTGCACGACGAGTTCTACGTCACGCAAGCGGGCGGCTTCCTCGGCGGCCAGGCCCGCGACGACCTCGCGCGCCGGCTGGCCGACCTCGGCGAGCGGTACTTCCGCGGCGACCCGGCGGCGCTGGTCGAAGGCTAGCAGATAGCGAGCGACCTCATACCGCCAAGGAATGAGGCCTGAGGGAGCGTCCGTAAGGAGCTCCCTCAGGGTCGGCGGTAACCTTCGGGTTTCCTGGAC
>Ga0326597_10008880_pt1 | contig 13511 bp, 11 predicted proteins | sample RVTome_12_FD_203789 | JGI IMG/M metagenome (GOLD analysis project Ga0326597, IMG submission 203789) | Soil microbial communities from uranium-contaminated site in the Upper Colorado River Basin, Wyoming, United States - RVT100D185 | ecosystem: Environmental > Terrestrial > Soil > Contaminated >... | reverse complement strand
TTGGAGTAGCGCTCGGCGAGGTCCTTCTTCAGCACGATCAGGTTGTGGTGAAAGGCGATGCCGGCGATGCCGGCGTCGAGCCGGCCGGGCGCCGGCTGCAGGAATTCGGGCAGGTTGACGCTGTCGATGATCTCCTTGAACCACTGCATGCAGGACTTGCCGTAGCCCGGCGTGCCGAGCGGCCCGCCGCCATAGCTCGGCCAGTAGGAGGTCTGCACGTCCTCGACGATGTAGGTGCCGCCGTCCTTCACGTGCGGCCAGAGGATGCCGAAAGTCTCGATCTGGTGCGCGTTCAGGTGGCTGCCGTCGTCGATGATGAAGTCGAACGGGCCCAGCTCCCGGGCGAGCGACGTGAGCTTCGGCGCATCCACCTGCGAGCACTGGAACACCTGCACGCGGCCGGCCGAGAGCGCGGTCTTGTCGTAGAGATCGATGCCGGTGATGCACCCGCGCCGGAAGTAGCTCGCCCACATGCGCAGCGATTCCCCGCCGAGCGCCCCGGCGTAGCCGCCGACGCCGACTTCGAGCAGGCGCACGGCTTTGCGGCGCGCCGCACGCATCAGCTCTTCATACAGCGGCGTGTACTCGTGCTCGCCGAACTTGTCGGTGCCGTAGAGCGCGGCGAGCAGATCCAGCTCCGCGCCGAACCATCCCGCGACCCTGGCGAAGCGCTGCAGGTGCCGGTCGAGCGGCGTGCCGGGCGGGATGTTGCGCCGCAGGTTGAGCACCAGGCGGCTGAGGCGGCCGGCCATGCTACGCGTACTCGGCGCGCAGCAGCCGCGCGGCTTCGACCATGGCCCGGAGCTTCCCGTCGGCGACCGCGCGCGGCAGGTACTTCATGCCGCAGTCGGGGGCGAGGATGACGTGCTCCTTGGACACGTAGGGCAGGGCGCGCCTGATGCGCGCCGCGACCTGCTGCGGCGTCTCTACAGTCATGTCATTGAGGTCGATGCAGCCGACCATGATGCTCTTGCCGGGGAGCTTCGCCAGCACTGCGCAGTCGAGATTCGATTGCGCGGTCTCGATCGACACCTGCCGGCACGAGCAGCCGGCGAACTCGGGCAGGAACGAGTAGCCCGAGGGGCGCCGGTGGACGATCGCCGCGTAGCCGAAGCAGATGTGCACGGCGGTCGTCCCCTGGATGCCGTCGAGCGCGCGGTTGAGCGCCTTCAGCCCGAACTGTCGCGCCTTCTCGGGCCGGGCCTGCATGTAGGGCTCGTCCACCTGCACGATGTCGGCGCCGGCGGCGAACAGGTCGCGGATCTCCTCGTTCACCGCCGCGGCGTAGTCCATCGCGGCATCCTCGTCGCTCTCGTAGAAGTCGTTCTGCGCCTGCTGGGTCATGGTGAAGGGCCCGGGCACGGTCATCTTCACCTTGCGCGTCGTGTGGCGCTTGAGGAACCTGAGGTCCTCGACCTCGACCGGGTGCTTGCGCCGGATGCGGCCGGCGATGCGTGGCACGGGAACCGGTTTTCCCGCGCGGTCCATGGCCGTGCCGGGGTTGTCGATGTCGACGCCCTCGAGCGCGGTGGCGAAGCGGTTGGAGTAGCTCTCGCGCCGGATCTCGCCGTCGGTGATGATGTCGAGGCCGGCTACCTCCTGCGCCTTGATGGCCACGATCGTGGCGTCGTCCTGGGCTTCGGCGAGCAGCTGCGGCGGGATCTTCCACAGCTCTTTCGCGCGCACGCGCGGCGGCAGGCGCGAAAGGAGCTGTGAGCGGTCGAGCAGCCACTCGGGCTGCGGGTAGCTGCCGACCAGGGTGGTGGGAAACAGCAGGCTCATTTCGCCAGCTGCCGCATCGCGCGCTCCAGCCCCTCGAGCGTGGTCGGGTACATGCGGCCGTTCATCAGCTCCTTCATGATCTGGATCGACTGGCGATAGCCCCAGACCTCCTCGGGCTCGGGGTTGAGCCATACGCACTTCGAGTAGACCTCGGAGACGCGCTTCACCCACACCGCGCCCGGCTCCTCGTTGAAATATTCGATCGAGCCGCCCGGCTGCAGGATCTCGTACGGGCTCATGGTGGCGTCCCCTACGAAGATCACTTTGTAGTCGTGGCCGTACTTGTGCAGGATGTCCCAGGTGCGCGTGCGCTCGGCGTGCCGGCGCCGGTTGTCCTTCCACACGAAGTCGTAGAGGCAATTGTGGAAGTAGTAGAACTCGAGGTGCTTGAACTCGGTCTTCGAGGCCGAGAACAGCTCCTCGGCGAGCTTGATGTGGTCGTCCATGGTGCCGCCGATGTCCATGAACATCAGCACCTTGACGGTGTTGTGGCGCTCCGGGCGCATGTGGATGTCGAGGTAGGCCTTGCGCGCGGTCGCGTCGATCGTGGTGTCGAGGTCGAACTCCTCGGGCGCGCCCTCGCGCGCGAAGCGGCGCAGGCGCCGCAGCGCGACCTTGATGTTTCTCGTGCCGAGCTCGACCTGGTCGTCCAGGTTGCGGTATTCGCGCTGGTCCCAGACCTTCACCGCGCTGCGGTTGCGGCCCTTGTCCTGGCCGATGCGGATGCCTTCCGGGTTGTAGCCGTAGGCGCCGAAGGGCGAGGTGCCGCCGGTGCCGATCCACTTCGAGCCGCCCTGGTGGCGGCCTTTCTGCTCTTCCAGGCGTGCTTTGAGGGTCTCCATCAGCTTTTCCCAGCCGCCCAGTGCCTGGATCTGCTTCTTCTCCTCCTCGGAGAGCGTCAGCTCCACCTGCTTCAGCAGCCATTCCAGCGGCACCTGCGCCTCGATGCCGGGAAGGGTCTCCACGCCCTGCCAGAACTCGGCGAAGGCGCGGTCGAACTTGTCGAAGTTGGCCTCGTCCTTCACCAGCGCGGCGCGGCTGAGGTAGTAGAAGTCGTCCACCGAGGGGCCGATCACGCCCTTGTCCATGGCCTCGAGCAGCGTCAGGTACTCCTTGATGGAGACCGGGAGCTTGTGGCCCTTCAGCTTGAGGAAGAAGTCGATGAGCATGGGGCGATTGTAGCGCCAGGCGCTTGCTAGAATGAATTCATGGCTTCGCCGTTCCAGGCTTTGCTCGAGCGCATGACGGTGCGCAAGTGGGCGGGCGCGTGACCAGCATTGCCGACAGGCGGCGCGCCTTCCAGCAGTTGCACGAAGCGGGATGCTTCGTCATCCCGAACCCCTGGGACGTCGGCAGCGCGCGCTTTCTGCAGGGCCTTGGATTCAAGGCGCTCGCCAGCACGAGCTCCGGCTTCGCCTGGTCGCGCGGCCGGAGCGATGGCGCCGTTTCGCGCGACGTGGCGCTCGCCCACCTGCACGAGATCGTCGCGGCAACCGACTTGCCGGTGAACGCCGACTTCGAAAGCGGCTTCGCGCCCGATGCGGCCGGCGTCGCGGAGAGCGTTCGTCTCGCCGTCGAGACCGGGGTGGCCGGCCTCTCGATAGAGGACTCGACGAGCGATGCGGCGAAGCCGCTCTACGAGGTCGACGCCGCGGTCGAGCGGATGCGCGCGGCGCGCAAGGCCATCGACAAGGCGGGCGGCGATACGCTTTTGGTAGGCCGCGCCGAATGCTTTCTGGTCGGCCGGCCCGATCTCGATGAAACGATCCGCAGGCTCAAGGCCTACGCGCAGGCGGGTGCCGACTGCCTCTACGCGCCGGGCATCCGCACGCCCGGGCAGATCCGGGCCGTGGTGGCCGCGGTCGCGCCGAAGCCTTTCAATCTGCTGGCGGGCTCGACGAGTGAATTGACGATGCAGGCGATCGCTGCGCTCGGGGTGCGGCGCGTGAGCGTCGGCGGCGCGCTGGCACGCGCGGCGTGGGGCGGCTTCATGCGCGCTGCGCGATTGCTCGCGGAGCAGGGCAGCTTCGACGGCTTCGCCGACGCGGCCTCCGGGCGGGAGCTCAATTCGTTGTTTCGGGAATGACCGCTTCCGGAGCGGTCATTCGCCGGCCAGCGATTGCCTCCAGTTGCGCCGCGTCCAGCACGTTGGGGATTTGGCGCCCGCGCCGGGCCGACCGCCTCGTTGACTGGGCGCGTATTCAGCGTATATTGCCTCCACTAGACCAATCGGTCTAGTGGGAGCTAATGCAGTCGCAAAGGAGACACGAATATGCGAGTGGCAAAAGATGCCGTGGACGTCCGGATGGAGATTCCGGGCGCAGTGATCCGTCAGCGAAAGGAATTCGGCGACGTGCGCGGATTCGACAAGATCAGCGGCGAGTATTTCACTCTTTCGGCAGGCGTCGATACCACCCCGCTCTTCCAGGGATTAGAAGGCAACCTCTGCCAGTGCCCACACTGGGGCTTCGTCCTGCGTGGCGAGATCACCACGACCGATGCGAAGGGCGTGCGGGAGACGGTGAAAGCGAATGACCTGTTCTACTGGCCGCCCGGGCACAACGTCAAGGTCGACGCTGACGCGGAGATCGTCATGTTCAGCCCGCAGCACGAGCACAGCCATGTTATCAACCACATGATCGAGAAGGTAAAGGGCTGATGTAACGGGGACCTGCGACGCGGACGCTCGAAGCAGGCGAGCGCCGGCATGCGCCAGGCTGCGCCGTCGTCCGTGTCTGAGTTAAGCTTCCGCGACGCGGTTCGCTCCCTGAGACTCGTTACTCGATCCCATTGCACGCCGAGCACATAACCAAGCAACGTCTGCTCGATGCGGGAATGGCCATGCTCTTGAAGCATGGTTACCACGACCTGGGCATCCAGGCCCTGCTCGACGCCACGAGTACTCCGAAGGGTTCGTTCTACCATCACTTCAAGGACAAAGAGGACTTCGCGCTCCAGGTCATCGACCAGTACATGAGGCAGGTACATGCGGGCCTCGATGCTTGCCTCGGAGACAAGGACCGTCCCCCGCTCAAGCGCGTGCGCCGGTTCTTCGAGATGACGCAGCAGAACTACCGGAAAGAGGGTTACATGGGCTGCCTGTTGGGCGGGCTCGGACAGGAACTGGCAGGCGTGAGCGAGGTGTTTCGGCGCAAAGTCGAGACCTGCTTTTCCGAAATCGCCAAGCGGATCGCCGTTTGTCTGGAGGAGGCTCGAAAGAGAGGCGACATCCCGGCCGAATCCAATACGCGGCGCATGGCAAGCCTGCTGGTGGACTGCTGGGAAGGTGCGGCGCTTCGTAGCCGGCTGCGGGGGACTCCCGCGCCGCTGACCACGATGCTCGACTTCTACTTCCAGTCGGCAGTCGTTCGCTGACCTGTCTTCCAACTCAGGCAAGCAACAGCCCGCGACTTCGATCTCGAGGCTGACACAGCGGTCACGAACGCCCGCCACGGGCATCGCTGATGCACCTAGCCAGCGAGCGACTGCCTTGGATCGAAAGCGGCCGATCCAGCGCGGCTTCAAACTGGTAACGAGACGCTACCCGCTATTCCTCAACCCAGCCGCCACCCCGTTGATCGTGAGGTGAATCGCCCGCCGCGTGCGCTCGTCGGTCTCGCCCGCGCGGTAGCGGCGCAGGAGCTCCACCTGCAGGTGGTTCAGCGGATCCAGGTACGGAAACCGATTCCGTATCGACCTCGCGAGCGCCGGATTGTCGGCCAGCAGCTCAGCCTGCCCGGTGATCTCCAGCAAGAACCGCCGCGTGCGCTGCCACTCCGCCGAGATGCTTCCGAACACCTGATCCCGCAGCCGCACATCCGGCACGAGCTCGGCATAGCGCGAAGCGATGCCGAGGTCGGACTTCGCGAGCACCATGTCCATGTTGGAGAGCACCGACCGGAAGAACGGCCAGCCGCGCTGCATCTCGCGCAGCTCCTCCAGCGTGCCGCTTCGCTCGCCGAGCCAGGCCTCGACGGCGGAGCCGAATCCGTACCACCCGGGCAGCATCAACCGGCACTGGCTCCAGCTGAACACCCACGGAATCGCGCGCAGGTCCTCGAGCCGCTCGGAGCCCCGTCGCGACGCGGGCCGACTGCCGATGTTGAGCGCCGCGATCTCCGCGAGCGGCGTAGAGGCGCGGAAGTAGTCGAGGAAGTCCGGGGTCTCGCGCACGAGCGACCGGTAGGCGCGCAGCGCATGACCCGCGAGCGCCTCCATGATCTCCACATGGCGCTCGCGGTTCGGATGCGGCGCGCGCCGCGCGAGGCTCGCTTCCAGCGTCGCTGCGGCGAGGATCTCGAGGTTGCGCCGCCCGCTCCCGGGATCGGCGTACTTGCTCGCGATGACCTCGCCCTGCTCGGTGAGCCGCAGCGCGCCCTCGACGCTCCCCGCCGGCTGCGCGAGGATCGCGTCGTAGCTCGGTCCGCCGCCGCGCCCGACCGTGCCGCCGCGGCCGTGGAACAACCGCAGGCGCACGCCGCGCGCGGCGCAAGCCTCGCGCAGCGCCGCGGCCGCCTTGTGCAGCGCCCAGTTTGACGCGAGGTAGCCGCCGTCCTTGTTGCTGTCGGAGTAGCCGAGCATCACTTCCTGCTCGTCGCCGCGCGCGCGCACCCATGAGCGGTAGAGCTTATGCTCGAGCGCTTCGGCGATCACGGCGCCGCAGCGCTCGAGGTCGGCGATCGATTCGAACAGCGGCACGATGTCCATGTCGAGCGCATCCCCAGGGCGCAGCAAGCCCGCCTCGCGCAGCAGCACGCCGACCTCCAGCAGGTCGGACACCGACCGGCAGTGCGAGATGACGTAGTGCGGCACGGCCTGCGCGCCGAGCCGGCGCCGGGCCGCGCCCGCCGCGGCGGCGACGGCGAGCTCGGCTTCCACGAGCGGCGAATACTCGAGGTGCGGCGAGCGCAAGGGGCGCGGCCCGGCGAGCTCGCGCGCGAGCAGCGCGACGCGCCCGGCTTCGTCGAGCGCAGCGTAGTCGGAGACCACCCCGGCACGCGCGAGCAGCTCCGCGACCACCGCCTCGTGCTCGCCCGAGCTCTGCCTCAGGTCGATGCGCGCGAGGTGAAAGCCGAACACGTCCACCTTGCGCCGCAGCGCGCGCAGGCGCCCGGCGGCGAGGCGCCCCGCGCCCTGCGCCTGCAGCCCGCGCTCGATGAGCTCAAGATCCGCGGCGAGCTCCGCCGGCCCGGCATACGCCGGACGCTCCACGCTCGGCGCGGGCACGGCCTCGAGGCCGCAGAGCGAGCGCGCGGTGGCGGCAAGCCGCGCGTAGATGCCGGAAACGATGCGCCGGTACGGCTCATCGCTCCGATACGGGGAGTCGTCGCCCGAGGCGGCCGCCGCCGCCGCGATCTCCGGCGGCGCCGCGCGGATGCGCGTAGAGACCGGGAGCTCGCGGCCGAGCTCGTTCACCTCGTGCAGGTAGTGCTCCAAGGCGAGCCGCGCCTGCTGCGCGAGCGCCACCTCGAGCGTCGCGGCGCCCACGTTCGGGTTGCCGTCGCGGTCGCCGCCGATCCAGGTGCCGATCCACAGGAAGGAGGGCAGCCGCCGCGCGCCGAGCGCCGCCTCGAGCGCGGCATAGAGGCGCGGCAGCTCCTCGAAGAAGGTGAGACGGAAGTAGGCGAGGCCGTTCGCGATCTCGTCGGCGACCTCGAGCTTGGTGAGGCGCAGCATCGAGGTGAGCCACAGGCGCAGCACCTCGCGCTCGAGCGCCGCGTCGCGCGCCTCGCCCGCCGGCTGCGCGATGAGCCGCGCGATCCGCCGCTCGCAGTCGAGGATCGACTGGCGCTGCACCTCGGTCGGGTGCGCGGTGAGCACGGGGCTGACGCGCGCGCGGGCGAACCAGGCGGCGAGCGCTTCGTCGGTGGCGCCGGCTTCGCGCGCGCGCTCGAGCGCATGCGCGAAGGTGCCGGGGCCGCCGGGCTCCTCGCGGTGCTGGTGCGCGTCCTCGGCGATGTTCACGAGGTGCGAGAAGAAGCTGAAGGCACGTACCACGTGCAACGTCTGCTCGATATCGAGCGCGTTCAGCCGCGCTTCGAGCTCCTCGCGGCCCGTCTCGGCGCGGCGGAACGCGACCGCCGTCTGGCGGATGCGCTCCACGGTCTCGAATGTGGCCGCCCCCGCCTGCTCGCGCACCACGTCGCCGAGGAGGCGCCCGAGCAGGCGCCGGTCTTCGCGCAGCGGTTGCTCCTGCCCTTCTTCGGCAGCGCCGCGCGCTGCGGCGCGCATCAATCCACCCGGCACTGCCGGCGCACGTCGCCCGCCAGGCGCTGGGCCTCCTGCAGGCTGCCGGCGCTCATGTGCCGCCTGAGCGTGTCGAGCAGGTCGGTCTTCGGCGCGCCGTTCTCGTGCGACACGGTAATCCAGGCCACCGCCTGCACGTCGCTCGGCGCGGTGCCGCGCCCGGTGGCGTAGAACAGCCCCACGTCGTACTGCGAAGCGGCGTGGCCGCGCTCCGCGGCGCGCCGGTACCAGTGCAGCGCCTCGATGTCGTCGCGCGCGACGCCCAGGCCCTGGGCGTACATCTCCGCGAGATAGGCCTGCGCCGTGCGGTCGTCCTGCTCCGCGGCGCGCCGGTACCAGCGCGCGGCCTGCGCGGCGTCCGCCGCGACGCCGAAGCCGTTCTCGTAGAGGAGGCCGAGGTTGAACTGCGCATCGCGATCGCCGGCTTCGGCGAGCGGCCGCCACTCGCGCAGCGCACTGGCGTAGTCGCCGCCCCGCGCCGCCGCCACGCCGGCCTCGAAGTCGGCCGCCCCCGCCGGCGCCGCAAGCGCGAGCAGCAGGCAGGCGAAACGGATCCGCATGCCCTTATGCTACCGCGATTCGCGGCGGCCCCTACTCGTGCCGCAGGGCCTCGATCGGATCGAGGCGCGCGGCGCGGCGCGCCGGAAAGTAGCCGAAGATCACGCCGATCGCCGCCGCGAAGGCGAGCGCCAGCAGGTTGATGCCGGCGTTGAACAGGAACGGCACCTGCATCACCTGCGCCAGCAGCACCGAGGCGAACGCCGCGAGCACGACGCCCACCAGCCCGCCGAGCGCGGCGAGCACGACGGCCTCGATCAGGAACTGCAGCAGCACCTCGCGCTCGAGCGCGCCGATCGCCAGCCGCACGCCGATCTCGCGCGTGCGCTCGGTGACGCTGACCAGCATGATGTTCATGATGCCGATGCCGCCGACCAGCAGGCTCACGGCCGCCACGGCGCCGAGCAGCGTGGTCATGATCCGGGTCGTGCCCGAGAGCGCCTCGGCGATCTGCCGCGTGTCCAGCACGTTGAAGTTGTCGTCCTCGCCCTCGGCCAGGTGGCGCCGCTCGCGCAGCAGCTGCGTCAGGCTCTCCTTGACGCGCTCGGTATCGCTGCCTTCCTTCATCGACACCAGCAGCGTGTTCACGCGCGTGCTGCCCGTGACGCGGCGCTGCACGGTGCGCAGCGGCAGCAGGATGACGTCGTCCTGGTCCATGCCGAACGCGCCCTGGCCCTTGGCGGCGAGCAGGCCGATCACCTCGCAGGAGAAATCCTTCACGCGGATCTGCTGGCCGAGCGGGCTGGCGGCGCCGAACAGCTCGCGCCGCACGGTGGCGCCGATCACGCACACCGCCGCGCCCGCGCGCTCCTCGAAGTCCTCGAACTTGCGCCCGGAGGCGAGCCGCCAGTTGCTGGTCTCGAAATACGCGTTGGTCGTCCCGGTCACGCTGGTCGACCAGTTGCGCGCGGCGTAGACCACCGTCACGCCGCGGCGCACTTCGGGCGCCACCGCGCGGATGCCGCCCAGCTGCGTGACGATCGCCTGCACGTCGGCCTCGGCGAACGCCGGCGCGCCGGCGGCGCCCATGCCGGGGCCGAGCCGCTGGCCGGGGCGCACCTGCAGCAGGTTGCTGCCCAGGCCCGCGATCTGGTCCTGCACCGCGCGCGTGGCGCCCTGGCCGAGCGTCACCATGGTGATCACCGCGCTCACGCCGATCACGATGCCGAGCACCGTGAGGAACGAGCGCAGCAGGTTGCGGCGGATCGAGCGCCAGGCGAGCAACAGCGAGTTCCACAGCATCAGGCGGCTCCGGCCGTTGCGTGCGCTGCGGCGGGTTGCGGGTTGGACGTGTCGCCGGCGACGCGACCGTCGAGAAAGCGCACGATGCGGCGCGCATACGCCGCCATTTCCGCCTCGTGCGTGACCATCAGCACGGTGATGCCGCGTTCGCCGTTCAGCGCCGCCAGCAGATCCATGATCTCGCGGCCGCGCTGCGTGTCGAGGTTGCCGGTCGGCTCGTCGGCGAGCAGTACCGTGGGCTGCGTGACGAGCGCGCGCGCGATCGCCACGCGCTGCTGCTGCCCGCCCGAAAGCTCCGCCGGCGTGTGGTGCTCCCAGCCCGCCAGCCCGACCGATTGCAGCGCCGACTGGGCGGCCGCATGCCGCGCCGCCGCGCCTTCTCCCCGATACAGAAGCGGCAACTCGACGTTTTCCTGCGCCGAGGTGCGCGCGAGCAGGTTGAAGCCCTGGAACACGAAGCCGAGATGCCGCCGCCGCAGGCGCGCGCGCTGGTCGCGCGTCAGGCGCTCGACGCGCACATCGCGAAAGAGGTACTCGCCGGTGGTGGGCGTGTCCAGGCAGCCGATGATGTTCATGGCCGTGGACTTTCCCGAGCCGCTCGGTCCCATGATGGCGACGAACTCGCCCGCCTCGACGATCAGGTCCACGCCGTCGAGCGCGCGCAGCGCCGCCTGTCCCGCGCCGTAGACCTTGGTCACGCCGCGCAGGCGGATGAGCGCCATCAGGGCGCGGCTGCGACCTGGTCGGTGATGACCGCGTCGCCTTCGCGCAGCTCCGTGCTCTCCACCTCGGTGCGCCGGCCGTCCGAAACCCCCGGCGTCACCGCGACCTCGACCGGGACGCCCTCGCGCAGCACCCACACTTGGCGCGCGCCCGCGGGTGTCGTGCCCGCCTTGCGCGCAGCGCCGGTGCGCGGCGGGCGCGGCATCAGCCTGGAGACCAGGCCCCCGGTGGCCGCGGCCGGGGCGGCATCGGCCGCCGCGGGCGTGAAGCGCAGCGCGGCGTTGGGCACCAGCAGCACGCCGCGGCGCTCGGTCGCGGTGATCGTCGCGGTGGCCGTCATGCCGGGGCGCAGGCTCAGGTCCGTGTTGGCGACCTCGAGCTCGGCGATATAGGTGACCACGTTGTCCTTCGTGGTCGAGCCGAAGCCGACGCGCACGATCTGCGCCGGGAACCTGCGGTTCGGATAGGCGCTCACCGTGAACGTGGCGCTCTGCCCCTCGCGCACCTTGCCGACGTCGGCTTCGTCGACGTTGACCTCCAGGATCATCTTCGCCAGGTCCTCGGCGAGCGTGAACAGCGTCACCGCCTGCAGCGACGCGGCGACCGCGTTGCCGGGATCGACCGCGCGCGTCAGTACCATGCCGTCGATCGGCGAGCGGATCGACGCCTTGCGCAGATTGGTTTCATCGGAGCTGAGCGCGGCGCGCGCATCGGCCACTGCCGCGCGCGCGGCCGATTCGTCGGCGAGCGCGCGTTCGAGCGTGGCCTGCGCGGTTTCGAGCTCCGCCTGGGAGGGCACCTTGCCGCCCGAGAGCCGCTGCACTTCCCGCATGCGCGCGAGATTGCCGCGCGCTTCCTTCACGGTGGCGGCCGCCTGCGCGACCTTCGCCTCGGCCGAGGCGAGCGTGGCGCGCGAGCGCGAGATCTGGTCGCGGAGCTTCGCGGTGTCGAGCTCGACCAGCACCTGGCCCTTCCGCACCCGGTCGTTGATGTCGACCAGCACGCGCGCCACGGTGCCCGACAGCTCGCTGCCGACGTTGACCGCGCTCGTCGGCTGCAGCGTGCCGTTGGCGGCGACGGTCACCGTGAGATCGCCGCGCGCGACCGGTTCGGTCTCGTAACGCGGCCCCTCGGCGCGGCGTTGGCCCTGCCACCAAGCGATGCCGGCGATCGCGGCCACCAGCAGCGCGGCGAGCGCCCACCACACGGGACGGCGCCACCAGCGGCGCGTGCTGCCGGCGCCGAGCAGGGTGTCGATCGCCGCGTCGTCGGTCTTCTCGTTCATTGCGTGCTCCCGGGCGTCCAGCCGCCGCCGAGCGCCTTGTAGAGCTGAATCAGCGCCAGGACGCCGTCGGCTTCGCTCGCGGCGTGGCTGTCCTCGATCTGCAGCACCGTGCGCTCGGTGTCGAGCACGGTCTGGAAGTCGATCAGGCCCGCGGTATAGCGGTGGCGAGCGAGCAGCGCGGCGTTGCGCGCCGCGGTGACAGCTTCGGCGAGGGCGTCCCGCCGCGCGCCGCGGTTGCCGAAGGCGGCGAGCGCGTTCTCCACTTCCTCCAGTGCGGTCAGCACGGTCGATTCGTAGCTCACCTGCGCGCTCTCCTGCACCGCGCGCTGGAGCTCGACCTGCCGCCGCAGCCGGCCGCCGTCGAAGATCGGCGCGCTCACGCCCGCGGCGAGCGCGCGCGCGCTCGTCGCGCCGCCGGTCAGCGCGTCGAGGCTCGCCGCCTCGAGCCCGATCGATCCGGTCAGCGAGAAGCCGGGGTAGCGCGCCGCCTCGGCCTGGCCGATGCGCGCGGTCTGCGCCGCGAGCGTGCGCTCGGCGGCGCGCACATCGGGCCGCTGGCGCAGGACGTCGGCCGGAATGCCGACCGCGATCCGCGCCGGCGCCCGCGGCACCGGCGCGGCCGTGGCCAGCTGTTCGTTCAACGCGGCCGGCGCCAGGCCGAGCAGGATCGCGAGCCGGTGCTGCGCCTCGGCGAGGCTCGTCTCGAGCGAGGGGATCTGCGCACGCGTCTGCTCGCGGTTGGCGCGCGCCTGCTCGAGCTCGAGCGAGCTGACCTGACCGGCCTGCGCGCGCCACTCGGTGAGCTGCAGCGTCTCGCTCTGGCTTTCCAGGTTGCTGCGCGCGATCGCCAGGCGCGCCCGGAAGGCGCGCGCCTCTACGTAATTGCGGGCCACTTCGGCGGCCAGCGTCACGCGCGTGGCGTCGAGGCCCGCGGCGCTCGATTGCAGGTCGGCCTCGGCGGCTTGCAGCGCGCGGCGCTTGCCGCCGAAGACGTCGATCTCCCAGCCCGCGTCGAAGCCCGCGCTGTAGAGCCGGGAGGTGGTGTCGGGATCGCTGCTCCGGCTCGCGCTGGTCGCCGCGCTGGCGTCGACGCTGGGCGCGCGCTGCGCGCCCGCCAGGTCCCGCCGCGCGCGCGCTTCGCGCAGCTTCGCCTGCGCGCTGCGCAGGTCGGGGCTGGCGCGCAGCGCCTCGGTGATCAGACGCGAGAGCAGCGGGTCCTCGAGCCGCTCCCACCAGCGCGACAGGTCTTCGCGGCCCTCGGCGGCGAATCCCGACCAGGCCGCGGGCAGCGGCAACGCCGGCTCCTTGTAGTCGGGCCCTACCGTCATGCAGCCGGCCAGCGCCACCGGCGCGACGACGGCCGTCAGGAATTGCAGCTTCACCCGCAGATCCTAGGCCGGCGCCCGACACGGGCGTTGACCCAGGTCAAACGCGCCGGCTAGCCGCCCTTGGCCCTCGTCATGAAGACCAGCCGCTCGAACAGGTGCACGTCCTGCTCGTTCTTGAGCAGCGCGCCGTGCAGCGGCGGGATGATGGTCTTGCGGTCGTTCGACCGGAGCGCCTCCGGCGGGATGTCCTCGGCGAGCAGCAGCTTCAGCCAGTCGAGGAGCTCCGAGGTCGAGGGCTTCTTCTTCAGGCCGGGCACCTCGCGCACCTCGAAGAACACCTCCATCGC
>Ga0326597_10008878_pt1 | contig 13513 bp, 7 predicted proteins | sample RVTome_12_FD_203789 | JGI IMG/M metagenome (GOLD analysis project Ga0326597, IMG submission 203789) | Soil microbial communities from uranium-contaminated site in the Upper Colorado River Basin, Wyoming, United States - RVT100D185 | ecosystem: Environmental > Terrestrial > Soil > Contaminated >... | reverse complement strand
GCGGGAATCAGGTCCAGGCCGCCAGGCTGCTGGGGCTGAGCCGCCAGGGCTTGATCAAGAAAATCGCCCGCTTCGGCCTGAAATCCTCCCCCCGGTGATCGCCTTCCCCGCGGAAACGCGCCCACAGACCCGGTTGGACGAGATCGCCACCTCCCTCACATCTACTAGGTAGACCTCTGTAGATTTCCCGTTGACAAAAAAAATGAAGCGGCTCATAGTCGCCGTCCACAGGCCGGCTCCCCAGGAGGTTGTACCTTGAAGGGGAAGTCGAACATCGGTTTCATTCCACGCAACTGTTCCGAACGCATAGTTTCACCCAAATCCGGGCCCGTTTATTTTCATGTCCCTCACGGCGTTTCCCCGTGAGCCACAATCGCATGTTCACTCATTGGAAGCCGAGCTATCAGCCGGGAAGACGGATGAGACTTTCCGGAGGGATGGCCGACTGTGGTTATGGAAGTGACTGCCCAAGGCCTTTGCGATCGAAGGCATGAAAGTTGCGAGCATTTTAATCATCGGGGAGACGAATCAGATCGCATGATGGCGCCGTCCTATGCCGAGACGTGAGGCGCATTCATACGAGAATGGAGGTCGGATCATGAGCGGAGTCAGGATGATCAACCGAATTCTTGTCCTGTGTGTCATGTTTGTCGGGATTGGTGGATGCGAGCCGGCATCTTCACCCCCAAAGGCCCCGCCGGTGCCCGGTTCTGGCCAATACCAGGGGTTAACGCCGGATGAGCGGCAGACGTTCTATCATCAGTCCATCGGGACCCAGTTCATCCCCTATGACTGGTTCGTGTCGGTCAAGAACTACAGCCTGATCGCGCCAGGCAAGGCGGGAAAGCCTTCCCCTCTTCCCGGCTACGGAGATCGGCTCGTCGATACCGTCCACCATTACGGACTGATTCCAGACCCTAAGCATCCGGACCACCTGCCGGTCGGGATGACCAAGGCCGACATGGCCGATTTCAAGACGGGGGCGAAGCTCAACCCGCCCCGTATCGGCTTCAATTGCGCGTTCTGCCACACGGGCGAATTCACTTATAAGGGGAAGCCCGTCAGGATCGAGGGGGGCGTATCCCAGCAGTTTAATGTCCGTTTTCTGGCCGCGGTGATCAAATCGCTGAGCGAAACGCTCAAGGACAAGGTCAAATTTGCCGCTTTCGCAAAAGAGGTGCTGGGAAGGGAAGGGAAGCCCGTCAACCCGGGAAACATGATGGGGTTGGCCGGGCAGGTCAAACAAGAACTGCTTCGGCTGCTTGCGTTGGGGAGCCTCGACCCCCTGGAGTGGGGATTTGGACGGGTGGATGCGCTGGGGAGGGGAGGCAACCTGATATTCTCCAAGCTGAACCCCGACAATCTCCGGTATGCCAACGCCCCCGTGAAGATGACGCAAATTTGGGGCGCCTGGGAATACGATTGGGTGCAGTGGAACGGCTCCATCCAGCACCCCCTGGCCCGCAACATCGGCCAGGTGATTGGCGTCGGCGCTGATTTGTTCACCAATCCGGATGATCACCTCACCCCGAAAATCGACCCCAAGGATCCATACCGCTCATCCGTTGACTTTAAGGGACTCGACACCATGGAAGCCCTCGTCCAGAAACTCACGCCTCCTGTGTGGCCTTCGGAATTTCCGCCCATAAATATCAATCGGGCTTCGAAGGGAAGAGAGCTGTATGTACAACGATGCGTACACTGTCACCAAGATCCTGAGGTGCTGTCGAAAAGACCGGCCCGCACTCCTCAAAGCCTGCATGTCAACATGATTCCCCTGGGAGAGATCGGCACCGACATGGGCCAGGCTGAAAATTTCTGGCGCCGGCGAGCCGACAGCGGTCCGCTCGGGAAGGGGAGAATCGAAGCCGGGCCTGCGATCGCGCTTCTGACGACTGAGATTATGAAACGGGGTGGTATCAAAGTGAAGCAAGGTTCAAATATTTGGCGAGCGCAGATTTTCTGCGACAGCAGCACGAAGCCAGAGGAGGTAAAGCCGGAGAAATGCCTTGGATACATGGCACGTCCGCATAAGGCAATCTGGGCCACGGCGCCATACCTTCATAACAGCTCGGTCCCGACGTTGTACGATCTCCTATCCCCCTGGGAGGAGCGACCGCGGTGTTTTGAAATCGGCCCCAAATTAGAGTTCGACCCGGAAAAAGTCGGCTTCACAGTGGGCCCGTGTGACCTCGCTGATCCAGGCCCCAATCCCTTGATCGTGACCGACCCGTTCCGATTCGACACGGGTCGGTTGGGTAATTCGAACCGGGGCCACGAATTTAGAGCCACAGTTAGAACTGTCGATGGGACGCCCAGTCAAAACAAGATTCCTCCAGAGAAATGTGATCTCTTGCATAACCCCAATCCTAAAGATCCTGAAGGAAGCCGGGAAAAACTTGGAAACGGATTTGAAGGCATCATCGGCTGCGGGTTCACAAAAGATGAACGCATGGATCTCATTGAATATCTCAAAACGTTGTAAGCCCAAGACTACAGAGAGGTGAGTCATGACAACGCATTGGCGATTCGCGATGACGGGTTTGGTGACGCTGGCGTTGCTAGGTGGTGCAGAAGATAGTCTCTCCCAAAAGGGCGAAACAAAGGTCGCGGGCATTGATTGCCGGGTAAAGGATGGGAAGACCGTCTACCGAAACCAGGGCTGGACGGACGACGAGAGGTGCCAATTTTACCATTTCTCTCAAAATTCCCGCCTGATGCCCTACCGGTGGTTCTTCGGTCTGGAAGACCCATGGAAACCGGGCCAGATGTTCGTTGACAACCTAGACCAATATGGGCTTCTGCGGGATGACATAAGTCCTTACAATCCTGACGGGCTTCCTGTCGGCCTGGCCAAGACGGATAACCCCTATATCAGGCCCCCACAGATCGGCTTTACCTGTGCCTTCTGCCACACGGGACAAATCACGTATAAGGGCAAGCATTATCGGATTGATGGGGGGCCGTCCATGCAGCAGAATTTCAAGTTTCTGCGCGCACTCGGGACGGCCCTGCGATTAACGTTGGAGGATCCAAACCGATTCGACAGGTTCAAGAAAAAGGCACTCACTGTTCCTGGTTATGAACCCGTAATCGAGGAGTTAAAAATCAGGACCGAAGACGATATTTTGCGCGCAAAGAGAGAGATGAAAATGGTCCTTGATCGTTTTAACAGACAGGGACGAATTGATCCAGCGGATTGGGGGCCGGGCCGGTTCGATGCATTGGGTCGTGGCGGAAACTTGATTTTCTATGAGTCCCAACATGGTTCAGTCGCCCATGGTAAGGGTGGTGAGCAGCTCTTCTCTATGGACCTCCTCCGACCTGCCAATGGCCCTGTCAGTCTTCCCCAACTCTGGGGAGCGTGGGAAAAGGACTGGGTTCTGTGGACGGGCGCGATCCAGAGCCCAGTGGCCCGGGCCATGGTTGAAGCTCTCAGCATCGATACGTCGCTTCAAATGTATGATGATCGGGATGACCCGTTCCCCATTGATGTGCAGCGGCTTATTTTTCTGGACTCCAAAGGCAAACAGCTCCAACCGCCCGTCTGGCCCGAAGACTTCGGTCCAACCGACGAGGCGTTGAAGCAGCGGGGCAAGGAACTGTTTGGCCAATCCTGCGCAGGCTGCCACGTTCCTGCACGTCTTCCTGAGCCGACGCCCCACGGCCAGAGATGGCATGTCTATGCGAGTCCTTTGCAGGAAATCGGGACAGATCCCCGCACGGCGTCGAACTGGTTTTATCGCAAAGTTGGAGTGGCTAATTACGTGCAGAGAATTCTGGAATTACCGTGCCTGAAGGATGAGTTCAAACGGGACAAGGAGAAGGAGATGTACGACGCGGACATGGCCTGTCTCATCGAGGAGGCGACGTATACTGTGATGAACAGGCACAAGGAAACGATGATGCGACATGAAAAAAGCGTTGATCGCGCGAACAATAAGTGGAGAAGGGGCGTCAATAAGTATGGACGGACTTGTGAAGAGGATGAGGACTGCCAGCCCAGCTATATCGCCCGACCTCTAGACGGAATCTGGGCTACCGCGCCGTTCTTGCATAACGGCTCGGTGCCGACCCTCTATGCCCTTCTCTCGCCGGTTGAGGAGCGACCGCTGGCGTTTTGCGTGGGACCCACCATCGAGTTCGATCCCGAGAAGGTCGGCCTGACCGTTCGCGAATGTCCGGAAACCCTGTTCGATCAATATACCGCCGATTTCCATTTCGATGCTGCCAAGGCAGGGAACCGCAACATCGGGCATGAATTCCGGGGTGAGCCGGGCAAGCCGTTTGACAAGGAGGGGAAGCACGTGTGTGACGACCCGAAGAAACGGCCGACGGGTGTGTTGGGTTGCGCGATAAAGCCGGAAGACCGGAAGGCGCTGGTCGAATATCTCAAGACCATCGAGACTCCCGGTATGCGGGGCGGGGACGAGCCAGCCAGGCAGCTCCCAACTCCGGCGCCATAAATGGAACCGAATCTGTGTTTCCGTGAAGGTGCATGTCCAGAAGCCCTGTTGAGGACGGATCTCAAGTTCACCAGTGGCCGAGACCGATGAAGATGAAGGAGGAGCTAATGCGCCATCGCTTGGGCGAATTTAAACGTTCCGCCTGTGTCACCGCAGGCCTGGCCGTACTTGTGTTGGCAGTGAGCGATCCGGTCCACGCGCAAACCCCGCGCATCCAGGGTCAGAGCACGGCGGCATCCGGAATGGGCAACGCGTTCTCCGCGCAAGCAGATGACGCATCCGCCCTTCACTACAACCCTGCAGGCATGACGCAGTTGCGCGGAGTGCAGTTCATGAATGGCTCTCTGTTTATCGGCGGAGCTACCACCCATACCAGCACTGCCGGACAAGTTACGAGGGGCGATCGGGGCGGCAGCGTGGCCTGGCCCCCCCCGACGCACTTTTATCTCACAGCTAACCTCAAGGATATCGGGTTTGATGCATTGGAGAAATGGACTGCCGGCGTGGGCATCACTGTGCCCTTCGGCTCGCTCACCGAGTATCAGGACGAGGCGCCGTTCAAGGATTCGGTCCTCTTCAACACGCTGCCATTGCTCGACATCAAGCCGACGGTCGCCTACAAGCTCAACGACCAGTTGTCGTTCGGTCTCGGCGCGGACATCTATACGTTTTCGACGCTGTTCGGCGAAGGACATCTGGAAATCAAGCGCCAGTCATCCGCCACCGGCGCGCGGAGTGAACTCAACGGCAGCGGCACCGGCGCGGGCTTCAATGCGAGCATGATGTACACGCCGTTCCGGAACGCGGAGGGCAAACCGCTGGCCAACGTCGGGATCGTCTATCGCAGTCAGGCGGTGCTGCCGCTATCCGGCCAGTTCATCGTGAACGGCGCATTGCTGGCCGACGCGAAGGCCAACTTGGTGCTGCCACAGATCGTCACTGGCGCGATCGCCCTCTGGCCGGTGCGTGACCAGGAGCGAGAGTGGAAGCTGGAGATGGACGTGGACCACATCAGATGGAAGTCGTTCCGGAACACCACCGTAGCGCTCTCGGGCTCCGTCCCCGGCGTCGGAAGCGGGATTCCGGTGGCGCAGGACTGGCGCGACAGCTACAACGTCATGCTCGGCACTGAGTATAAATTCCTGAAAATCGAGCGCATGCCGGAATGGGAAGTCGCGCTGCGGGCCGGCTATACCCACTTTCAGACCCAGATGCCGGACCAGACCTACAACGCCGGCATTCCATCAGCCGATACGCACATTCCTTCGCTGGGATTGGGATTTATTTGCAGAGAGAACGGCTCGTTTCTGGGTCTGACCAAATGCCGCAATATTGGCTTCGGCCCGATCAAGTCACAATCCATCGGGCTGGATCTCTCGTACCAGATTGCCTATTACGAGGATCGCACTGTCACGGGGCAGGTAACGAATCCGGCGGCCGGGACCAATGCGGCGGCCAACGGCACCTACCGGACGACGATCCATGCCGGCGGCGTGACCCTTCGAATCAATTTCTGACGGCGAGGAGCAGCCGCACATGAACGCATTGGGAAACGTACCGTTGAAGCGAAACGTGTTTCTCAAGGCAGCGAGCCTGGTTCTCAGCCTGGGTGCCGCGCTCTTCCCTTCAGCCGGTTGTAGCACGCTCAAAGACGTGCCGACCACCCACATCGTCATGGTAAACGGACGTGGCAATCCGGTTGATCCCACGGGAAATTTCTGGTGTCGGGAGAGCCCGGCCTTCTGTTCAGAGAACAAGCAGGATGAGTCGCATCTCTGGTTCTTGCGATACCCAGAGATGCCGCGCAAATCTCCGGTTGCCATGCCGTCGGACACGGCTGCAACGCCTGCCTCGTACGCAAATTACCTGACCGCCCTCCTCGACAATCTGCTCGAAAAAGCTCCCAAGGATGAGCATGGGAAGCGGCGAATCCTGATGTTTTTCCATGGAGGGCTGAATACTCAGACGGGTACGGTCGAGAGGGCGGTTAAACTTCAAGAGGCAATCGCCAGGGAAGGCTACTATCCCGTATTTATAAACTGGCAGTCCTCCCTCTTTTCCAGCTATGGGGACCATCTCGTCAATGTGCGGCAAGGGGAATCGTGGGATAACTGGGGCTGGATTCTGACCCCCTTCTATTTCGCCGGCGATGTCGCCCGTGCCGTTGCCCGTGCGCCGGTCGTTTGGTATTTCCAGCTCAGGAACGACGTGGAAAACCACAAGTGGATCACCACGAAAGAGCAACGGGAAGCCAATCACATTGCGGCAGAACTGGCTCGGGAATATACCGCGAAATCGGGCAAGCCGGCGATCGCCATATCGTACGCGCCAGAGGATGACCGAGGAAACTGGGAGCAGGCCGCTGCCGCTTTCACCGGACTCATCACCATCCCCACCAAGGCGGTCACGTCCATGGTCATCGACGCGTTCGGGAAGAGCGCGTGGGACATCATGCTACGTCGAACCCAGATGCTGTATCACACCGGGAGGGAATTCCTGCGTAGCGACGAAGTCGCCGCCGATTACCTTGGGGACAAGAAGCGCACCTCGCATATCAAGCCCGACGGAGGGCTTTCGGTCTTTATGCGGCAGTTCCAGCAAGTGGTGGGCAAGAACGGCGGCCCTGATGCCTGGGATATTACGCTCGTCGGCCACAGCATGGGGACGATCGTGCTTAACCAGATGATTCGAGATTTCGGGGATCTGCCGTTCAACAACATCGTGTATATGGCGGCCGCCACGACAGTAGGGGATTACGAAAAGACCGTCTTCCCTTACTTGAAGAACAAAGAGAAAGCCAGGATGTACCATCTAACGTTACACCAGAAGGCGGAAGTGTACGAGAGGGTCGACACCCCGATCCCATTCACGGGCGTTACGATTCCGTATTTCGACATTCCGCCTCGCGGATCGCTCCTGGTGTGGATTGACGATTATTTGTCCAATCCGGAGATCCCGTTGGATCGGACCGTAGGCCGATTCGACAATCTTATGGTGGCGATCCACGACACGCCGGACGACCTGCGCGGTCGGATTTCCATCAAGGCCTTCGGGGTTGGGAATGATCGCAAGGAACCGCAGAAACACGGCGATTTCACCGACGGGTTCACGTTCTGGCGACCCGCATGCTGGAGCGCTCGCGATCAGTATCCATCGGATTGCTATTGCCCTTAGCGACCCAAAGGCTTTTGGATCGGTCGCGCCTGGCATCTTGGAATGTAGAAGAGAAACTGAAAACGAGAGACTATGGCATGGCAAGCTTCCGAAGTGGGCCTGACTAGCCTGCACATAATAAGGATAGGCCTGCCTAAGGAAAGCAGTCATGCCATATTGTAAACATCAGCCAGTATGGAAACGAATATCGCGTCCTGCCTCGTTTTCCCTCATTTCATTGACCGTTTCCCTGTTGACCGTTCCTTCAGTTGAGGCCTTCGATTATTTCGAACATCGCTATATCGGCAACATGGCCTATGAGAAAGCTCGCGATCAACTTGTAGTTGAACGAGGCAGTGCTGATGCCTTTATCGTCGACCTGGATCAAGCGTGCAATCAACTATTGCATGATGCCTGCGTAACGAAAAAGGGCTTATATGACAGTAGGATTCCCATTCGTTTTGGCGACCTGGCAGCTTTAGCGGGTGATCATGCGGGGACTCCAGAGAATTTGAACCTAGCCCTTACCCCGGACGCACCATCGTTTGGCGGGATGGGTGACTTTTGGAGATCAGTATATGGCACGATTTATAACTGGATGGCAGTGAAGGACAGGATCGAAATTCACAACACGGAGACAGAGGCAGACAGGCTGCGAGCCACCAGAATGCAGTGGATAAGTATGTGCTCATGGATGCACGATCGATGGTTGGACGATCAAAAGGGCAAGCTGCCGAGTATCTATCCTCGTTTGGACGAATGCCCTAATGAGTTTTTGAGATCGGAAGACCTCGAAATTATACAAGGTTTAGAAAACAACACAATGACGCCTCACCATTTCCCGTTTGGAGGGTCAAAAGGCTACTCGCCTTCCCGACTTGAACTCGCGCAGTTCGAGGAATTGAGCGAGTATGCGGACTTAGCATCCCAAAATAAAAACCATTTTCCACAACACTCTTGGAAAACCTATAGCGATTCCCACCAAACAGCTATCAACTATGCAAAATACTACTCTGGGGAACTACAGCCACACGGGGACGAGCTCAGCTTATGCAACATACATCGCACCCGTGAGTGTTTCTTGAGGGCAGCCATACTATACGAGGGATTTGCCCAGCATTTCTTACATGATTCTTTTTCCTCTGGCCATATTGGCACAGCCTACTCACTTGGTGATTCTTGGACATCTTTTGAGACTAAACAGTATCTCCAACATCACCATGATACTCTCAACGCCATTGGCCTCGACGTCAGAACTAATGCATTGCCCACCATTCTTGGGACTGGCAGAGGCCCTGAGGAATCTCAATTGACTAAGACGTTGAAGGAGCAAGTCAAAAAAGGATGGACGGCCTTTGGCGACCGGTATCTGCTCACCCGCGTAGCATCATTCCATAGATTCGTGGTGATATATGTTGCCACCCAGTCACTCCTAGAGGTTCTGCAGGTCGCTGCCAAGCAACATGCTGCCAATGATTGCCTAATGTGCACAAGCTCCATCTTTCCTACGTTACGTCAGGTCCCAGTGTCTAAGTTTAATCCTTCTGACCCAAATTTTAATCCTACAGATCTTGCATCCGTAAAAGGACTGTATCGCAACGATGACCCTATGAAGGACCCACGAGTGTCCCCGCTCTACAGAGAAGGATGGAAACTGCTTGTTACGACTGGATGGGCCACTGGACAGTTTAAAGATGGTGGGGGTTTATTCGATTTTCAGAATAGTAAAGTACTTAAACCGACCACAAGGAAAAGGGATACGGGTGGGGTGTCCACTTTTGAGCTGGGATATCTCAGAAACGCATCTCCGTACATACCTAATTACTGGGGCGTTGGTGTTCTCCTAGCGCCCGGCTTGGGCCGAACATCCTACTATCCACTTTCGGTCGGCTATTGGTTCCCGCGCGAGCAAAAAAAGCTTTTCATTGGATTCCGTGCGAATGTTGGCGTTCGTGTGGATGACCCATTCACAGAACAGAACCCATACTCGAGGCAGGCAGTCAGGGGAGAACTAAGCATGCCTTTCGACTTGGGATTTGAAGTCTACCCACCTGTTGCGGTCTATTTTCGTATGGATCTTTTCTCGTTTAACTTCCGTGGAGTGTTTCCGAATGATTTCAGCCCTTACTCGACTAAAGTAGATTCTCTATTTGGGAACGGAGCAGGTACTTTCTCGTTTGGGCTTCGGATCGACCTAGCCGGAATTTCGTAGATGTTGATTGAAGGCGCAAGAGTCTCTAAACTTTTCAGTTAGGCAGATCATGAAGACACTGCTTCTCATAGCTCCTGGACTGTTCGAATGAGGAGATGCGCTCTATGTCTCCCAGTCCACGCCGGCGGGGTGACCCTTCGATTCAATTTCTGATTGTCGGAGGTCTCCATGAATAAAGCGCCTCTTCAGGCTCCTAAGCGCATCGCGGTCGTGGCGATTCATGGTGTCGGCGATCCGCCGCCTCGGGAGACTGCCCAGGCCGTGGCCAATCAGCTGCTGCATCTCAACGGCCTGCTCGAACCGCGTCGCTACGACCCGTTTGAAGAACAGACGGTGCGGATCACAACGCGGCCTGTCATCGTGAGGGAACGGCACGAGGCACCCTCCCGCTATCGGATTCGCGAACGATCCTCCTACATCAGAGATTTCCATCAGCCCGGGCAGCGGCGCGATCTTGGCGATCTCGATACGCAGTTTGCCAAGGGACAACTGGCCGACTATGAGGGGGAAGGACCTGCCGCCATGTATGACACGATTCGCCTACGGAGCACCCGTCGGGATCCGGCGGGCCCCGCCATTCATGTTGACATACTTGAGCTGTTCTGGGGCGACCTCTCACGACTTGGCAGCGGGATCTGGCGCTTTTTTGCCGAACTGTACCAGCTTCTTTTTGAAATCGGCAGCGTCGGGAGGAAAACGATGGATTTTGCCGCCCTCGCTCATCCCCGGAGCTGCGCGTGGGAAATCACCAGGTTCCTGCAGAGCTGGGCAGTACGTACCTGGACCTGGTCGGTCCCCATCCTTAACCTGCTTCTGCTGGCAACCGTGTTTTCTGTTCTGCCCGCTTATATCCTGGAACGTATTCGTGCCCACTACCCGGATTGGCAGGGGATCATTGCCTTTGCCATCACAGGACTGATGCTGTTTGCGGCACTCGTCTGGTTCGGCTGGAAGTGGATCCCCACCAGAAGGTTTTGGTTATGGGCAGGCCTGCCTCCCCTGGTCGCGATTGTGTGCGCCGGAGCCTTTCACCTGTTCGACGGGTCGTTAAGCCATCCTCACACTCATTTTGGTTACCATCACCTGTTGGCGCTGGACTGGCTCCTCGTCACGGGCACGGTCCTCGCGTTGATAATCAGGCTGTACGCGAGACGCCGCCCCGGATCCGGAGGGTTCGGAATCGTCGTCGGCTTTCTTACCGGTGTCGCGTTTGTCTGGTCGATTCTACAGAGCGAAAATGGCCGACCGGAAATCGTGCAGGCGGAGTTGCTGGTCGTCGAGATGATATTTATCGCGCTGTTTGTATCGTGGTGGGCGATGATGGCGGCGGGACTCCTGGCAGGCGGGACGGGAATCCTCGCCTCTGTCCTGGGGACGGACCCACCGGAGCGCCGGCGGGCTTGGGATGCACTCATGACGGCCAGGATGTCACTGTCGCTTCCCATTGCAATCTTCATGATCCTGACCATCGGCCTCTATCAAGGCCTCTACGGAGCGACCGTGTATCTGGTTGAGGGGATCACATATGATCCTCTCTTCCCATGGCAGAATGGCAACACGTCATCGGTTGAGGCGGGGAAGTTCCTGCATGGCCTGATTGCTATAAGCGCACCGCCGTTGCTGACGCTGCTTCTGATCAGCGCGGTGATGATTCTTTCCGTCTGGGCGTTGTTCCCAGCCGTCCTCTCCGAAATCCGCACACCACCCGCAGGGGATGCTGGGTCCCGTCAGCTCGGATGGTGGCTGACCAACGGCATTCGATTGCTCAATTGGTGTGAACGCATTCTCTTCGTGACCATATTTCTGGTGCTGCCAGTGGATCTCTTGGCCTTTTACCTGTGGGACGTTCATGACCCTTTCGGTTTGCTTGGCAACGCGTCCCCAGCGGTCACCATCCTGGGAGCTGCGCTGACAGTGTCGGCCGTCGGGCTCGTCGCCTTCCGAGGTCAGCTTCAGAGGTTTGCGGCGGGGTTGCGCCCGGTCCTTGACGTAACGCTGGATGTCGCCGCCTTTCTTCGCGAACACCCCCGTGATTCCACGCCCAAAGCCAGGATTTATGCCCGCTATGTCTCCCTGCTTCGCCACCTCTGTCAGAGTGACTACGACGCGTTGGTGATCGTTGCACACAGCCAGGGCACAATGCTAACGGCGGACTTGCTCAGGTTTCTCCAAAAGGAGCGGGATCCGGCTTTGACGCGGATGGGGGGCGACATGCCGGTCTACCTGTTCACCATGGGGTCCCCAATCCGACAGTTATGCGGCGCGCGGTTTCCCCATCTGTTTGCATGGGCTACAGGCAATGCCGACCTTCGCGTTCTGGTTACGTCCGATCTCAACGATCTGAAAGCCGACTCCGGCGCGGATCCGGTCGCGCTTGGGGTCAAGTGCTGGGTGAATGCCTACCGGAGCGCAGATTACATAGGCCGGTTCCTGTGGCGATCGGAGCGTTGCGCCTACAATTGGGATGCTCCAGCCGCCAAACCACCGGGAGACACTCGTCCGTGGAACCCCCTGCTGAAGAAACCCGTGAACGTATCGGAATCCGTCCAGAATGGTACGGAGAGACCACGCGTGGAGCTCTGTCTCGGCGCGGGCGGCCATACTCATTATTTCGATCAGCCTGATACCGATGTCGCAGTCTTGCTGGACCTGCTCATCAAACAGGCGGCAGCAGGAAAAACACTATAGAAGTTGCAGGATACCATGTTCGACTCTGCTCCGCTCACGATGGCGTCGGTTTTGGGAAAAGCGATTCAACGGGGTCGCTTGCCCAGCATGCCCCTCGCACCCCATCCTCGGATAAGCTCGGATTGTTGGACGACAGTGTACCGTGTGAAGCCCGTGAGGTACCGGATATGACTGAACTGCTTTCCAAAGACCACACCATCCTGGAGCGGCCCTTCATGGAGTTCCGCCCGTTCGGGGTGGACGAACGGGGAGAGAAGATTCTTGATTGCAGCGGGGTGGTGGTCCACAACAATGTGGAATATCTGGAGGAATACATCAAAAGGACGCAGGGAGTCGAAGCGGCGGCGAGGGCCATACAGCAACTGTGCAAACTGCTCAATGAGCGTATCCGGGACCGCGCCTACCGTGTCACCCCTGAGTTCCTCAAGAATGAATGGCACAGTTATTCGTATGAGTTTGTCTGTTACCTCAGGGAGTTCTGCAACCTGCTATCCGATGACCCGCGTTTTCACTACAAGATGTCTGCCGAACGAATCGTGTCCCCAATGATTCAGGTTCTGGGCCGTCCGTTCTCGTTACGGCAGATCTTCGGCATGTATCCCCATTTTGCGCAGAAGTTCGCTAAGGGAGTGTGGGAATTTGAGGTGGGTGAGGTGACGGATCACTCGGCCATCCTTCGCCAGCGGTTCACAGAGCATGCGCTTCGGCAACTGGGGCCCTATTTGAAGGGTTGTGCACGAAACGTGTGCGACCAGGTCAAGGGTGGCATGTGTTCCGTCCCGGAAAAAGTACATGGCCTCCCGCGGGCCTCCGTCTTGGATCGGTTGTGCCTCGCGAATGGAGACGGATGGTGCGAGTGGGAGTTTACCTGGGCCGAGCAACCTCGCACGGGCCTGTTCGGGTTGGTGCGCAAATGGATGGCAACGCCGCGCAGCCGAAACGGAGGGCAGGGATGACCCGATGACCGGTCTTCTCCCCAAAGAGCACACGATCC
>Ga0326597_10008876_pt1 | contig 13515 bp, 7 predicted proteins | sample RVTome_12_FD_203789 | JGI IMG/M metagenome (GOLD analysis project Ga0326597, IMG submission 203789) | Soil microbial communities from uranium-contaminated site in the Upper Colorado River Basin, Wyoming, United States - RVT100D185 | ecosystem: Environmental > Terrestrial > Soil > Contaminated >... | reverse complement strand
GCGATCGCCACGGTTCGACCGTGGAGGCCGTGGTCTTCGAGGGCGAGGTCGAGTGTAGCCGGGGCGGACGGACGCTGTCGGTGACGGGCGGCACGAAGTGCCGGTACGTCAAGGGAGTCGGCTTCGACACCAACCCGGTGGCGCCGCCGGACCGGGAGACGGCGGCCACGCTGGCGGCGCGGACCCAGGTCGCGCTGGCCATCGGCCGCGGCGCGACGATCGCGCAACCGCAGATCGCCATCGATCGGATCCGGGAGAGCTACCTCCCGGTGCTCGCGGATCCGAAGGACGCGAGGGCCCGGATGCGCCTCGTGGACCAGAAGCTCCAGCTCGGCGTGACGGAGGGCGCCCTCTACCAGCTCGAGCGGATCGACGCGAGCCAGACGGGAGATCCGGGGCTCTGGGCGGAGAAGACATTGGCGAAGAGAGCGCTCGGGCGGGTGGACGTCACCGACGCGGACGCCCGGGAGGCTTACGACTCGCTGACCCGGCGCGATCCCTCCGCGGCGCGGACGAAGGAGTGGGTCCGCCGCGTCGGCGACGGCATACGCGTCCCCAAGCCTCCGTCGGAGGAAGGCGTCGCGAGGGCCCTCGAGCTCCTCGGCAGCGGGGACCCGAAAGGTGCCTGGCGGATCCTCTCGGGGATGGAGGAGTCCGGTCGCCTTGACGGCCGCGTCCTCCTCGCGCTCTCCGTCACCGCGGCGCGGCTCCGGCGGACGGAGGAGGCGGCCGGCTACGCCCTGGCGGCCTTCTCGCTCGATCCTCCCGCCGGCCCGGACCGGGAGCTCGTCCGGAAGGCGTTCGGCCACCTCTCGAGGTTCGGGGGCGAGCTCCCCTCGACGATCGCTCCCACCCGCGAGTGGCTCTTCGTGTTCCTCGACGGCGGTCTCGAGAAGGAGGCGTACGGGATGTTCCGCAAGCGCCTGGAAGCGGGCGGCGGCCGGACCGCGGACGCCCGGGACCTCTTCGGGGCCGGGGTCGCGAGCTCCCGGCTCGGCGACGCGAGAGAAGCCACGGGCTGGATGAAGCGCGCCCTCGTCACGGACGAGGAAAGCGGCGTCCTGACGGACGAGCAGCGGGAGACCGCCGCGAAAATCCTCGGCGAGACCCGCTGAGCCGCCATGAACGAGCTCCTCACTCTCGCCCGGAAGCACTGGCGCGCGATCCTGCTTTGGATCGCCGGCGCGCTCTTCGCGAGCGCTCTCGTCTTCCTGAAGGAGAACCCCTGGCTCCTCGCCTGGCTCGCGGTGCCTCCGGTGCTGCTGGAACTCCATTCGCCGACGCGCTGGCTCATGAGGCGCGGGGCGCCGATGGGGCGCCGGTGGAAGGCGGCCTTCCTCGCCACGGTGGCGCTGACCGTGCTGACGATCCTCGTGCCGGCGACGAACCCGCAGAACCCGCTCCAGGGTTACTCGAACGTCCGGCCGGAGAACTGGCTCGGCCTCTCCCGCCTCGGCGACTGGCGCTACCTCGTCGCTCCGTCCCACCCGACGACGAACCGGCTTCTCGTCTTCACCCTCCCGAAGCCCGAGTCGGGCCAGACGTGGGCCCAGGCCCGCTTCGAGGTCGCCCAGGCGGTGGCGCAGGCGGCGGACCACGGAGCGGCCGGCATCGCCCTCGACCTGACCTTCGGCGGCCACGACCCGGAGGTGGCCCGCAACCTCGAGAGAGTCGATCCCCATCTCGTGAACGCCGTCGTCACGAAGTGCCGGCCGAGGGACATCCCGGTCTTCGTCGGCTTCGAGTTCCGGAGCGTGCGGGGGGAGCTCGTGGCCGTCCCGAACCCGGCCACCCTCGTCGACGACACGGTGGACCCCGAGGGCACGGGCTGCTTCGGCGCCTCCGACCATGGCCACGTGATCACGTTCCAGGGGTGGGACGGCGTCATCCGTGCCGTTCCGCTGGGCTTTCTGGGACCCCGCGGGCTCTGGGGCGATCGCGCGATTCCCGCTCTCTCCGCGCGCGTGGCCGCCAGCCTCGCGGGTGAGGATCCGGCCGGGCCGGAGGGCGACCTGCTCTACCCGATCCCGAGCGAGCCGGGCCCGACGGTTCTCCCCCTGGCGGAGATTCGGGCGAACCCCGAGGTGGAGGCCCTCATCCGGAACCGGTTCGTCCTGATCGGCGAGGACTCCGACCGCGACCGGAAGCGGGTGGGCTTCGCGGACGAGCCGATTCCGGGTGTGCTCCTCCACGCGTACGCGGTGGAATCGCTCCTCACCGGCACCTGGTTCCGCCGCCCCTCGATCTGGTTCGCCGTCGCCGCCGCCGTGTTCCCCCTCTTGAGCCTCGCGGGCCGGTTCTCCCGCGCGCCGTCGCCCCTTCGGCCGCACCTCTTCTCCACCGCCGCGGTCAGCCTCCTCGTCATCGCCCTCGCGACCCTGGCGTCGTACTTCGGCCGGCTCTGGATCCCCGTCGCCCCCGTCCTGATCCCGCTGTGGCTCCTCTTCGGGGCGGCCCTCTTCCTCCGCCGCGGGTGATTCCGATGTCGACCATGGATCGCACGGGGGTGGGAGATGGATCATCGGCTGGGCAGTTTCGCACTCGGTTTCGACCCGATACGGTTGTTCGCGGCCCTGCGCGCCCAGAAACGCCGTGCCGGCGTCGACCAGGCAGATCGGCGTCCCCGGGGAACACGCGCATAGAAACCACGTGAGCGTTTCGGCCGTGGGCACGTCCAGATCGGTCGTCACGATCCAACCACGCCGGGTCCAAAGACCCGGCCTCCAGATGTTGGCGTGATCGTCGCCCGGATCCAGGACTCACGTCACCAGCTCGAGCTCGCCGGCCGCCGTGAGCGCGTACTCGAAGTAGAACCAGCGCTTCACCGGCGACGGCTCCTCGATCTTGAAGGCGGTGATCAACCGTTTGCCGTCGGTCTTCAGGTAGATGGCGCCGTACACGTCGACGTTCGTGCGGGCGAGGCGCCTGACGGCCGCCTGGACGTCGTCGCGAAGCGCCGTGCTCGGATTGGTCGCCAGCTCGTCGATATCGTCGCTCAAAGCGGCTACTTCGTCCAGGTCCTCGAGCTCCCGCGTCGACCGCTGCAGCTCGGTGGAGAGCAGCACCGGCGCGCTGCCGCGGCCGAACCGGCCGAGCCGCCCCAGCAGATCCGGCCGGGGATGCACGTGGCCTTCCTGATCGCCCGACGAGATGATGAAGCACGCGGGATTCACGGTCTCGAGAAACGCGTCGGTGACCTTCTCCGACCCGTGGTGACATACCTTCATCACGTCGACGCGGAAAATCTCCCGCGCCATGGCGATCATCGCGTTGTAGTCGGCGGTGCCCTGAGAGGGGAACGTGTCGAGGCCGGCCACGTCCTGCAGGATGAACTTCTCGGCCTTGTGATTCAGATCGCCGCCGAACAGGATGCTGAAGTCTCCGAACACCAGCTTGAGCAGGACGGAGTGGCCGTTCTTCGTCTCGCCGTAGTCGCCAATCTTCCGAAGTCGCGGGTTGCCCTGGGCATCGAATTCCATCCGCGGGCCGACCACTTCGATGGTGTAGCCGCGCTGATCGGATGGGGCGAACCCCGGCATGTAGGACTGGCCGTCCTCGAGCTGGCCGTGCCCCGTGCTCAGGATCCGGAAATCGTGAATCCTCGGGTTCGTCAGCGCCGCGTGCATCACCGGCGGGAATTCCCTGCGGCCGAACGGTGCCGGATCGGCGAAGTGCGTCTCGAGCTCGGCACGTCCCAGAGCCAGGTCTTCGACATACGCGATCCCGGTCGCCGGGTCCTCGTGCACGCCACCCACCTTTTCGAACGTGCCGCTGACCGGCCGTTCGACGAGGCCGCTCTGATAGACGACGTCGAATCCGATGTCCTGGTCCTCGAAGATCGGCTCGAACCCGCGGTAGTGATCGCTGTCGGGATGGGTCAGCACGGCGGCATGGAAGTCGAAGCCGCGGTAGGCCTTGAACCGCGCGTCGAGGAAGCGGCGCATGTTGTCGCGCTCGCCGGCGTCGATGACGACGATGCGCTCGTTGGCGTCGCGTTCGGGGGTGATCAGCACAGCCCCGTCCCCCTGGCCGACGTCGACGAAGATCACCTCCAGGGGACGGGTCTCGACCGTGTCCGCCTTCGGGATGAAGACCTCGCGCGCCGCCGGCGAGTTCGGCGCCCAGGTGACGCGCAGCCAGCCATCCGGGTCCTCACCAGCGACGTTGAGGAAGTCGCCCCAGAGCACCTGCCGGAACTTCGTGTCCTTGTCACTCTCGTACAGGTAGAGCTTCCGGTGATCTTCGGGGAGTCCGACGAATCGGTGGGCCATAGGGACCTGCTCAGGACTGCGAACGTCGCGACACGACCGCACTGATCGCCGCGCCGCCACCGAATGCTGTCGCTTCGTTCGACATGTATGCCATCCGGCACCGATGATACGCTACCGACCGGCCGCCACGAGCACAACCATCGTCGCGGAGACGACCCTACGTGTCGTCGCGGGTGGCCATGCCTTCAACGAGTCCGCCTCCACCGGCGGGCACGAGGACGATCGGGTCGGTGCGCTCCTGGGTGGATAGGCGTTTCAAAGCACCTCAGGAAGAGCACCGGGCACGACCGACGACCAGGCGTGGTCGTCGTGAGTTCGGGTTCTTCAGCGAGGGCGAGGATGGGAGCGGTTGTCTTCGGGGAGTGTGGGGCCTTGGATGGTTCGGGACGGACGGTGCAGAATGGGCGGGAGTCGGGGTGAGGGTGGGTGACGGCTGTGGTCGCCACCCTTGGACCGATGTCGGAGCATGGCGACCGCTCAGGTCGAGAACAGGTCGGCGGGCGGTGCTCTCGGAGGGGCGAGCTTTGGCGGCTCCGGGTCTCGGCCGATGTGGACCAGGATGGCCCGGACGACGGGTGGATCGGTGAGGACGGCGAGGACGCGCTTGTTCCCGCCACAGTGGTCGCAGCGGCGGAAAGAGAATCCGTAAGCGCAAGTTGACACTTCGTACCAGGTATGATTTGCCACGTACGGCGTTCGAGCGGAAGAAATGGTGCGACAAGAAGTGCAGGTGTTGGGAGGGCGGGGATCGCGGCGGACGGCTTGCAGGGGTATGATCGAACGTCGTTCGAGCCGTTCTGGAATCACCCTTTGCCGCTGGAGATTCACCATGCGTCTGCTCTCACTGCCTGCCCCTCTTCGACTCCTTTCGATCGCCGGCTGCCTGATGGTGTTTCCGTTCGGCGGGTTGCGGGCCCAGGACGACTCGTTTCGAAACGGCGATCAGAGCGTCGCGTTGACCGCGGATGCCTCCGAGCTCGGCGTTCTGTTCGCGCGGGACGTTGCGCCGGAGGAGGCGCGGGCGCTTTTAGCCGGACTGCCGTTCGTCGCTCCGGAGGCTGCCTCGGAAGCCGTCCTGGTTCCAGGCCACTTGATGAAGGTGAAGACCATCGCCGGAGCCTCCGCCCGGCAGGTCCTCGAAGGTGCGCGGGCGTTCGGGGCCCGGCCGGAAGTCCTGGCCGCCGGACCACGTTTTCTGGACGGCGAGGAGCCGTACTTCGTGACCGATGAAATCCTGGTCCGCTATCGCACGGGGGTCCTGGCGGCTCAAGTCGCGGAACTCGAGGACCAACACGGGCTGGTCCGGACCGGCACGCTCGACTACTCGACCAACCCCGGACTCGTCTACCGGCTGCCCCACGGCCGCTCGCTGGACGCCATGGCCGTCACGCGCGAGATGGCGGACAGCGGTCTGACGGAGTTCGCGATGCCCGACTTCTCGATCGTCCGGGTGTCCCGCGCCACGACCAACGATCCGCTGTTTGCCAACCAGTGGCATCTCCATTCCATCGGCCAGAACGGCGCCCTGGTCGACGCCGACGTGGATATTCCCGAAGCCTGGGATTACGGCCGCGGCGACCCGGGCCTGACCATCGCGGTGATCGACACCGGCGTCGAGCTGTCGCATCCGGATCTGGTCCAGAACCTGGTGCAGGGGATCGACGTGCTCGACGACGACAACACGCCCCAGGCGGAGGACTTCCTCTTCGGTCTGATCACCGAGAACCACTCGACCTCGGTCTGCGGAGTGGCCGCCGGACCAGGCAACAACGGTCTCGGCACCAGCGGCGCCGCGCAGAACTGCAAGATCATGCCGATCCGCTTCCTCTCCGAGTTCATCTTCGTGCAGCCCACGGTGCAGGACGAGGTCGACGCGTTCAACTTCGCGCACGCCAACGGGGCCGACGTGATCAACAACTCGTGGGGCCCGGCCGGCGCCGCCTCGATTCCGGCCGCGGTCAAGGCGGCGATCGATGACGCCGTGTTGAACGGCCGGGGCGGCCTGGGCATCCTGATCTTCTTCGCCGCCGGCAACTCCTCGGCCGACACCGCGGGGAACGAATACGTCACCTACTTCAGGACCATGGCCGTGTCGGCCTCCACCGATCAGGACCGGCTGGCCAGCTACAGCAGCTTCGGCGCGGCGGTCGACTTCTGCGCGCCCAGCAACGGCGGCGTCACCAGCGGCATCTGGACCACCGACCGCCTGGGGAGCGTGGGCTACTCCGGCGGCGACTACACCGGCGCCTTCGGAGGCACCTCCTCCGCCTCGCCGCTGGCGGCGGGAACCGCGCTCCTGGTCCTCTCGGCGAACCCGAACCTGACCTGGCAGGAGGCGCGGGACATCCTGCGCGAGACCGCGATCAAGATCGACCCGGCCGGCGGCAACTACGACGGCAACGGGCACTCGGTCAAATACGGCTACGGAAAGGTGAACGCACACGACGCGGTGGTGGAAGCCCTGGCCCGGTCGGGCATCAGCTTCTACGGAACGGGCCTGGCCGGCACCGGCGGGCTGGTGCCCGCGATCGGCACCGCCGGCGGGGCTCCGGCGATCGGCAACCCCGGCTTCGCCGTGACCCTGGGCAACGCCCTGCCCGCCACCACGATCGGTTTCCTGTTCGGCCTGAATCGGGCCAGCATTCCGTTCAAGGGCGGCACGCTGCTGGTCGACCTCACGCCGCCCGGCCTCGTGCTGACCGCTACCTCGAACGGTTCCGGCGGGTTCGTCCTGTCCGCGCCGATCCCGAACAACGCCGGCCTGATCGGTTTCACGGTCGACTGCCAGTGGATGGCGGTGGACGGCGCGGCCGTGGCGGGCTACTCCATGACCCGCGGGCTCGAGATCGAGATCCAGCCCTGACCCGCACGGCGTCGTGAGGAGTCAACATGTCCGGTTCGGAAGCAGTTCAGGATCACTACCCCGAGGACGTGGCCCATTGTTTCGGCTGCGGGCGGCTCAACCGGGACGGGCATCAACTGAAGACCGTCTGGGAGGGGGAGGAAACGGTCTCGAGGTTCCGGCCGGGGCCGGAGCACACGGCGATCCCCGGCTACGTCTATGGGGGCTTGCTCGCGTCGCTCCTGGACTGTCACGGCACCGGGACCGCGGCCCTGGCGGCGCTGCGGCGGGAAGGGCGGAAGCTCCAGGCTGGCGGGGCTCCCCGCTTCGTCACGGCGTCGCTGCAGGTCGATTACCTGAAGCCGACGCCGCTCGGCCCGGAACTGGTCGTGCGCGGGAAGGTGGCGGACATCTCCGACCGCAAGGTGGTGGTCGAGGCAACCCTCTCGGCCGAAGGCGCGGTCACGGTTCGGGGAAAGATCGTCGCCGTGAGGATGCCGGCCGGGATGATCGCCGCGGACGAGGGGCACCGGTTGCATCCTCAGGGCCCCTAGGATAGGTTGGCGCGCTTCCTGGACGGCGGCATAGCCAAGTGGCTAAGGCAACGGATTGCAAATCCGTCATCCCCGGTTCGAATCCGGGTGCCGCCTCCACTCGACACGCCGGCTCCAACCGATGGGGGAGTGGCGGAATGGCAGACGCACGGGACTTAAAATCCCGAGGTCGCAAGACCGTGCGGGTTCGAGTCCCGCCTCCCCTACCATTCATCGACCGGCAAGAAGATCGCGACAGGCGAGGCTCGCGGGAGGCTCCGGCAGACTCTACGATCTGGGCCGTCTCGGCGGAAAACGGGGAAGCGCGGGCGTGCTGTCGCGTCAGTGCTTTCCATTCGCGCGGTATCTTGGCTCTGGAGGCTGTCGGTGCGGGTCTTGCTGACGGGCGGCGCAGGTTTCATCGGCTCGCATCTGGCCGACCGGCTGGTGGCGTCGGGCCACGAGGTGCATGTCCTCGACGACCTTTCCACCGGATCGCTCGCCCGGCTCGAGCAGTGTGCGGACCGGATCTCGTTCGAACGGGGCTCGGTGCTCGAGTCGGATCGGGTGGCGCGCCTGGTCGAGCGGGCCGACCGGGTGGTGCACCTGGCCGCCACGGTGGGCGTCGATCGGGTCGCCCGCGATCCGGAGGGCACGCGCCGGGTGATCGCCGGCGGTTCGAAGATCGTGCTCGAGCGCGCCTGCGCCCTGAGGCTGCCGGTGCTGCTGATCTCCTCCTCCGAGGTCTACGGCTTTGCGCCGCCGCTCCCGATTCGCGAGACCGACGTGCTCGACCGCATCGACGGGTGCGCCTCGCGGCTCTCCTACGCGCGCGCCAAGCTCGAGGCGGATCAGGCGGCGCGCGAACGCTTCGCCGACGGCCTGCCGGTCCTGAGCGTCCGCCCGTTCAACGTGGTCGGCCCGCGCCAGACGGGAGACGGCGGCGCCGTGCTGCCGCGCTTCGTGGAACAGGCGCTGGCCGGGCGGCCGCTCGCGGTGCACGGCGACGGGCGCCAGCGGCGGACCTTCCTGGACGTGCGCGACCTCAGCCGGGTGCTCGCCGAGCTGGTGCGCAGCGAGAGCTTTCCGGTCGGCGCGGTCAACCTGGGCGGCACGGAAGAGCACTCGATCTTCGGTCTGGCCGAACAGGTGGTGAGCCTGCTCGGTTCTGCATCCGACATCCAGCGGGTCGAGCCGCCGGCCGCCCGCGGCGGGGTGGAAGTGAAGCGGCGCGTTCCGGATCTGGGCCGGCTCCTGGCGCTCACCGGGTGCTTCGCATGCCGCCCGCTGGCCGACTCGATCCTGGCCCTGGCCGAGGAGCGCCTCGCGCCGGCCGGGGCGGTCTGAACGCGCGGAGATGTGCGGCATCGCCGGAGCGTTCGCGCGGGTTCCGGCGCCCGGTCTGGCATCTCCCGGTCTGGCACCCCCCGGTCTGACACCAATGGACGGTCAGGCCGTCCGGGCGATGACCGCGCGCCTGAATCATCGCGGGCCGGATGACGAGGGGCAGCTCGAAGGAAGAGGATTCGCGCTGGGCTGCCGCCGGCTGGCGATCCTGGATCTCAGCGAGAACGGGCGCCAGCCGCATCAGTCGCCGGACGGCTCGATCTGCTCGGTGCTGAACGGGGAACTCTACAACCACCTGGAACTGCGGGCCGAGCTCGAGCGCCGCGGGCACCGGTTCCGCTCCCGCTCGGACGCGGAACTCCTGCCCGCGCTCTATCTGGAACACGGCGACGCGTTCCCCGAGCGGCTGCGCGGGATGTTCGCCCTCGCGCTGGTCGACCAGGAGCGGCACCGGCTGCTGCTGGTGCGCGACCGCCTGGGACAGAAGCCGCTCTACTACGAGCAGCAGGATGAACTGGTTCGGTTCGCGTCGGAACCGCGCGCGTTGCTTGCCGTGGGATCGGACGTGCGGCCCGACCCGGCCGCGCTGGTGCGCTTCCTGTCGTTCGGCTACGTCCCCGGGTCCGGATCCGCCTTCCTTGGCCTGAAGCGGCTCGGGCCGGCGGAGCTGCTGGTGGCCGACCGAGAAGGCGTTCGCACCCGGACGTACTGGCGCCTGCCGGAGGCCGGTGGCGAGGAGTTGGATGCTCAGGCCGCCGCCGCCCGGCTGTTCGATGATCTGGCCGCGGCCTGCCGGGAACAGTCGCGGGCCGACGTCCCGGTGGGCCTCCTGCTGTCGGGCGGCCTCGACTCCGGTCTGGTGGCCGCCGCCGCGCTTTCGAACGGGGACCGCCTGCCGGCCTTCACCATGGGGTTTCACGACGCGCGCCTCGACGAACGCCAGGCGGCCGGCGAGACCGCCCGGCGGTTGGGTTTGAACCATCGCGTGTTCGAACTGGAGGCCGATCCGCGGTCCGCGCCGGCCCGGATCGCCGCGAGCTTCGACGAACCGTTCGGCGATCCGTCGGCCTTTCCGATGCTCGAGCTCTGTCGTCAGGCACGGCGGCAGGTCAAGGTCGCGTTGACCGGCGACGGCGGCGACGAACTGCTTTCCGGATACCGTCGCTATCGCGCGCTGGCCTGGTCTCAGAACCTCGACCGCTTCTGCCCGCGGGCGCTGCGGCTGTGGCTGCAGCGCCTGCTGGGCGCGGCGGCCAACGGCAGCGCCGGCCGCACGGCGTTCGGCGAACTGCGCCGGTTCTGCTCGGCCCTGGGTCTCACGCCGGCGGAGCGGGCGGTGTACTGGACCTGCTTCTTCCAGGCGCCGCAGCGACGGCGCTTCCTGCATCCCGACCTGATCGAGGCGGCGGCGGCGATCGATCCCGAGCACGAGGCCGCGCGCGAACTCGGCACATCCGGCAGCGCCGCCCTCTGCGCCCGGCGCTTCGATTTGAGCCAGTACCTGCCGGACGATCTCCTGGTCAAGAGCGATCTGGCATCGATGGCCCAGGGCCTCGAGCTGCGCGCGCCGTTTCTCGATCACCGGCTGGTCGAATGGGCGGCCAGGCTTCCCGAGCGCCTGTTGATGCGCGGTCGCCGGCCGAAGTTCCTGGGCCGGGAAATGGCGCGGGGACGGCTGCCGCCGCCTTTGGTCGCCGGCCGAAAGCGCGGTTTCGGAGTGCCGCTTTCCGACTGGTTCCGCGGTCCGCTCGAGAGCACGTCCCTCGAACTGCTGCAGGATGGCCGGTTCGAACAGCGCCGGCTGTTGCGCGCGGGTGCGGCGGCCGACCTGCTCGCGCGCCACCGGGCGGGCCGCGAGGACTGGTCGGCCTACCTCTGGTTGCTGCTGATCCTGGAGGCCTGGTTCCGGCGGTTCGTCGACCGCGAGGAGGAGCCGTCATGACGCTGCGGGTGGTGCGCATCCTGGGCCGCTCCAACGTGGGCGGACCGACCCGCACGGTGCTGCACCTGACCCGGAGGCTCGCGGAGCACCAGGTCGAGACCCTGTTGATCGTGGGCATGCCCGGCGAGCGCGAAGGCGAACTGCTTTGCGCCGCCGACCTCGCCGAGCTGAATCTGCGCCGCCTGCCCGGGCTGCGGCGCCGGCCGGCCTGGTCCGACCTGCGAACGCTGCGGGAACTCCGGACGCTGCTGCTGGAATTCCGGCCGGACATCGTGCACACCCACGCGGCCAAGGCGGGCGCGTTGGGGCGGCGGGCCGCGCTCCTGCTTCGGCCGAGGCCCAAGCTGGTGCACACCTATCACGGCCACGTGCTGAACGGATACTTTCCGCGGCCGGTCTCGGCGCTTTTGCGGGCGGTCGAGCGCCGGCTGGCGCGGGAAACCGATCGTCTGGTGGCGGTCTCGGACCGGGTCGCGGACGAACTCGTCCTGCGCCACCGGATCGCCGGCCGCGACCGGTTCGAGGTCATCCCGAACGGCGTCGATCTGGCGGCCTGCCAGCCGGCCGACGCGGTCTCCCGCCGGCGCGGCCGGCTGCGGCTTCAGGTCGACGATTCCGCCCGGCTGGTGCTCGTGCCGGCGCGGCTGGTGCCGGTCAAGCAGCATGGGTTGCTGTTCGAGGCGCTGTCGCGTCTGCCCGCCCAGGTGCTGCCGCTGGAAGTGCATCTGCTGGGCGACGGACCCTTGCGGGCCCGCCTGGAACGGCGCGCGGGCCGGATGCGCGAGGGAATTCACATTCGATTTCACGGTTTCCGGGACGATCTTCCCGAGCTGCTTCCGGCCGCGGATCTGGTCGTGCTGGCCTCCCGCAACGAGGGTCTGCCGCTGGCCTTGATCGAGGCCATGGCCTCCGGCATTCCGTGCGTCGCCACCGCCGTCGGCGGCGTGCCCGACCTGATTCGCCCGGGGGAGACCGGATGGCTGGCGGAACCTGGCGACAGCCGCTCGCTGGCGTTCGCCATGGCGCGCGTCCTGGGCGACCTGGAGCTTTCGCGGAGCCTCGGGCGCGCCGGCCGCCTGCACGTCGAAGCGCATCATGACCTCGAACGCGTTCTGCATCAACATCTGGATCTGTATCGGCGGTTGTGCCGTGCCTGAGGAAGAGCGGCGGGAGGTCTCGACCAATCGCATGTTGAAGCCGGGGCCCGCCCTGGTACAACCTTGATCTCAGGTTGGAATCGAATGTCGGAAACCAGGCTTGCCAGACTCGACTTCTTGAAGGGAGTCTCTCGCTACTTCGCCGGCCGGGAGGCGGCGGATGGGAGCGTGGTCTGTCCGCGGCACAAGGTCGAGCACACCGGCCGCGTGGTCTATTCGGCGGCCATCGACCTGGAACTCCTGGAACGAACCGGCGAGGAGATCTACGGCGAGCGGATCCGGCGGCGCGTGCTGCGCACGATCGCCCGGGTGGGGCCCGATCCGAGGACCGGTCTCCAGGTCTTCCTGCCGGAGGTCTTCCCGCCGGCCGGGTCCCGGCGGGGCAACTCCTCCTCGCATCTGGCGGACTCGGGCGCCTGCTGCGACGTGCTCTCGGCGGTGCTCGAACAGCGGCCGCAGTTGTTCGAGGCAAAGCAGCTCGAACGACTGATCGAGGCGGTCGGCAACGTGTGCGACGACTTCCTGATGGCCGCCGTGCTCGAGGGCGAAGTGCCGTGCCAGCGCCTGTGGGGCGCCACCGGCCTGGCCCGCGCCGCGCGCGCCCTGGACCGGCCGAGGTACGGCGAGCGCGCCCGGGAGGCGGTGCGCACCGTGGTCCGGCAGGCGCATCCCGACGGTTCGATTCCCTACCTTCCGAATCCGGAGCGGTGTGGCGAGCACGTCGGCCTGGCCGACATCTCGGTCCACTATCAGTCCCGTCATCTGAGCTTCATCAGCTACATCTACGGCTGCCTGGAGGAGGTCTGCGAGGAAGAGGTGGGGGAGTTCCTGAGCCGGGGCACCGAATTCCTGTGCGCGATGTACGGCTGGGAAGGGCGCAAGCAGCTCTGCAACGAGGCCAGGCAATGGTCCTGGGAGTCGGACTACGAAGTGGCCAGCCACTCCTTCGACATCCATGCGCTGCTCGAGTCGCGCGCGCCAAGGCCCGATCCGCGCGGTGGCCGCATCGCGGAGCTGGCCTGGACTGAGCTGTGCCGGCACGTCGACGCCGAGGACGGCGGCCTGCATTCCCATCTGGGGCCTGAGGTCAATTACCACTGCCGCGAAGTCTGGAACGGCTATGCGGCCTGGATCGCCCGGCTCTCGCGGGAGATTCCGGAGCAGGTCGAGGATCCGGCGCCCTTCGGCATCCGGAGCTACGACGACGCGGGTCTCGTCCGGGTCGAGCGGCCCGACTACCTGGCCATCGTGCGCGGCAAGAAACAACCGATCAACATCTCGTGCGGCGGCGAGGCGGGCGGCGGCAGCCTGGTCTACTTCGGCCGGCGCGAATCGGGTTACCGCGATCAGGTCCGGATTCCCAAGTGGACTTCGCTGGCGCCCGGAAACTTCGCCGCCACCCCGAGGGACCGGCCGTCCTTCA
>Ga0326597_10008875_pt1 | contig 13516 bp, 10 predicted proteins | sample RVTome_12_FD_203789 | JGI IMG/M metagenome (GOLD analysis project Ga0326597, IMG submission 203789) | Soil microbial communities from uranium-contaminated site in the Upper Colorado River Basin, Wyoming, United States - RVT100D185 | ecosystem: Environmental > Terrestrial > Soil > Contaminated >... | reverse complement strand
CGGACCAACCCTGTATTTCGAGCGCGGCGACCTGGCCCGAATCCATGTCACCAACAAGATGGATGCGGCCACCTCCATCCACTGGCACGGCATCCTGTTGCCGCCGGCCATGGACGGGGTGCCCTTGGTCACCCAGGCTCCCATCGAACCCGGCGCTACCTTCACCTACGAGTTTCCCATCCGCCAGACCGGCACCTACTGGTATCATTCTCATTCCGAACTGCAGGAACAGAGCGGTCTGTATGGCTCGATCGTCATCGCCGAGGATGAATTCCGCCGGGATGCGGACCAGGACCATGTCGTGCTGCTCTCCGACTGGACGACGGATGACCCTCACGAGGTGTTGCGCACTCTGAAACGGGGCAGTGAATGGTTCGCCCTCGAAAAAGGCGGGGCGCAGAGCGTCCTTGGCGCCGCCCGGGCCAAAAGCCTCGGGGCCTATTTTTTCCGGGACCTGCAGCGCATGCCGCCGATGGATATCGCCGACGTGGCCTTCGACTATTTCCTGGCCAACGGCAAGGTCGAGACCGAAATCCCGGCCAGACCGGGCGAGACCGTACGTCTGCGGATTATCGACGGCTCCTCCTCCACCAACTTTCACCTGGAATATGCCGGCGGTCCCATGACGGTAATCACCGCCGACGGTCAGCCGGTGGAATCGGTCGGGCGGCAGCGCTTTCTGATCGCGGTTGCGGAAACCTACGACGTGCTGGTGACCGTGCCCGACGAGGGTGCTTTTGAATTCCGGGCGACCGCCCACGACGGCTCCGGCCATGCTTCTGTCTGGATCGGCGACGGGAAAAGACATCCGGCGCCGGACATTCCCCGGCCGAACCTTTACCAGGGCATGCGCCACGGCGGCCTGGCCTCGCTCTTTTCCCTGACTCCGGCCGGGGTCATGGGCATGCCCGACAGCCTGGTGGAAGAGGGCCGTTTCGACCGGCCCGGCATGATGGGCATGCCCGGGATGGAGCACGATCATACCGAACCGCCCGCCGAGCCCTTGCCGCACATGGATCACATGCCGGGGCATGACCATGAGGACATGCCCGGCCCGCCCCCTACTTCATCCGCCCAACCGGCCAGGATGGAACATGAAAACCATCCGGTCGCCGCCATTCGTTCAGCCCGTCCCTTCGGTTCCCGCTTCGGTTTTCTGGCGGCGGACATCGCCTCCCGGGAGAAGCTGGCCATTGAGGGCAGCGAGCAGAGGCCGCTGACGCCCTATGCCGTCCTGCGCTCGGTTAAGCCGACCGTCCTGCCAACAGACAGGCCGATGAGGGAAATCCGCCTGACCCTCGACGGCGACATGGAGCGTTTTGTCTGGTTCATGGACAACAAACCCCTCTCCGAAGCGGACAACATCCTGATCGAAGAAGGGGAAAACGTCCGCTTCATCATGATCAACCGCACCATGATGCATCATCCCATGCACCTGCACGGCCATCTGTTCCGGGTGGTCAATGGCCAGGGGGACCGCACGCCCCTCAAACACACCGTGAACGTCGCCCCCATGTCGACCACCGTCATCGAGTTTTACGGCGACGAAGTCGGCGACTGGTTCTTCCATTGCCACATCCTCTATCACATGGAGAGCGGCATGGCGAACGTCGTTCATTACCGGGATTTTCAACTGAGCCCGGAGGTCCGGGCGGTCCGACCACGGTTATATCGGGACCCCTGGTTCGCCTGGGCCAGGACGGACGTGCTCAGCAACATGACCGAGGGGGAAATATCCGCGAGCAATACCCGGATCATGCTCGATGGCTCCTGGGAAGTGGGTTGGCAGCAGGTCGACAAAACCGACTGGGAAGGGATTGTCACCGCGGGCTGGTACCTGAACCGCTTCACCTCGTTCTTTGCCGGGGTGAACGGCCTGGGCGAAGGCTGGAATACCGAGGATCTGCGCGGCATCCTGGGGTTGAAATATCTGCTGCCCCTGAATCTGGAATCCACCCTCTGGATTGACACCGAAGCCGGCGGCCGGTTCGCGCTGGCAAAAGAGTTGGCCCTCACCCCCCGGCTTGGCCTGCACGGGGAGGTGGAATACGACACCCATGATCAATGGGAAGGTTCCGTCGGTCTGCACTATCTGCTGACCAGACGGGCGGCCCTAGTTGGCAGCTGGCATTCGGAATATGGCTTCGGCGGGGGGCTGTCGCTGGTTTTCTGATTTGCGCCCTCTGCAAGTTCCTTCCGGTCGAGGTGACACCATGAAAAATTCCCTTCTCTGGGGAGTCGCCGTAGGCGCATTCGCCCTGAGCCTCTTCGTGCTGGAACGCCTTTTCCCCCTGCGCCGGGCAGGGCGCCCCCTGGCCGGACGGCTGCTGGTCAACCTGACCTTCGCCGCCGTAGCCTTCGTCACGGTCTCTCTCACCGTGCGCCCGGCGGCCCAGGCGACCCTCGGCTGGATCGGGGAAAGCGCCTTCGGCCTGGCACGGTCGGGAGCGATTCCCCCCTTCCTCCAACCGGTCCTGGCCTTTTTACTGATGGATCTCACCTTCTACTGGTGGCACCGGGCCAACCACCGCATCCCCCTTCTGTGGCGTTTCCACAACATCCACCACATCGACCCCGACCTCGATGTCTCCACGGCCTTCCGTTTCCACTTCGGCGAACTGGCCTTTTCCTCCGCCTTCCGCGTGGCGCAGATCGCCCTGATCGGCCCCTCCCTCGGCAGCTTTCTCCTCTACGAAACCGTCTTCCAGGCCAACACGCTTTTTCATCACAGCAACCTGCGTCTGCCCATCGGGATCGAGAGACTGCTCAACCGCGCTCTGGTCACCCCGCGCATGCACGGCATCCACCATTCACAGGTCAGGACCGAAACCAACTCCAACTACGGCTCGGTCCTGCCCTGGTGGGACCTTCTGCACCGCACTCTGGGGTTGAACGTTCCACAGCAAGAGGTCATCATCGGTGTTCCGGGCTATGCGCAAGGCGGAGACAACCGCCTCGGAACCACGCTGGCTATGCCTTTCCGGCAACAGCGCGACTACTGGGTCGGCCTGCCCGCCACGAGAAGTCCCTTGGCAAAGAGCGGGAAGCCTGCAGTCCTGGCGGAATAATCCCCAGGAGGATATGAGACGCAAGAAAAATTCTCAGTTGGACCCGGATGTCTCCCGCAAACGTTGAATAACCCGCGGCAGCACCTTCAGAACATAAGCCACGTCTTCATCGTTGTTGCCCCGGCCCAGGGATAATCGGAGAGTGCCAACCCTGGTTCCACCGGCCGCCCCCATGGCCTCCAGAACGCGGGAGGTTTTCAAGGTTCCGGAACTGCAGGCGGAGGCGGAGGAGGCGGCGATCCCTGCCTGATCCAGAGCTGACAAAAGCGCATCGGAATCGACTTGGAGAATGGACAGGTTGGTGGTATTGGGCAGGCGGTGGTCCGGGTCCCCGTTGCGCCGAACATCGGGGATCTTGGCCAGGATGCCCTGCTCCAGCCGGTCGCGGAGCTTTTGCAGACGGGTCGCCTCCACGGCCAGAGTATCGGCGGCAATTTCGCAGGCTTTGCCCAGGCCCGCGATGCCGGCCACGTTTTCGGTTCCCGCCCGGCGATTCTGCTCTTGAGATCCGCCATGCAGCAGGGGATGGAGCTTGACGCCCTGGCGCACGATGAGGGCGCCAACCCCTTTCGGGGCGTAGAACTTGTGCCCCGAGAAGGACATCAGGTCGATTTTCGAAGCCTTGAAATCGACCGGGATCTTGCCGATGGCCTGGGCGGCATCGCAATGAAAACAGATTCCACGACTGGCGGCCAGTTCGCCGATTTGCCCCACGGGGAAGATGGTGCCGGTCTCGTTGTTGGCGAGCATTACCGAGAGCAGGATGGTCTCATCGGTGATGGCAGCTTCGAGGGCCGCCAGATCGAGCCTGCCCTTCCGGTCCACATCGAGGCTGGCCACGGTGAATCCCAGATGTTCCAGATAATAACAGGGCATCAACACCGAGGGATGCTCCACCATCGTGGTGATGATCTGTTTGCCCCTCTTCCCCCTGGCTGCCGTCACTCCCTTGATGGCCGTGTTGTTCGATTCAGTGGCGCAGGAGGTGAACACCACCTCCCCCGCCTCGCAATTCACCAGCCGGGCCACCCGGTTCCGGGCCTCTTCTACAGCCTTCTTCACACTTTGTCCCGCCCGATGGACGCTGGAAGGATTGCCGAAGGAGATACGCAGATACGGCAGCATTTCGTCGAGCACCTGCGGATGGATGTCCGTGGTGGCATTATGATCCAGATAGATATGACGCATTCCCGATTCCCCCTTCCTCAAGAACAAAGGCTATCACCAGTGACATTTCCATTCTACTTCCATCAAATGTGTTTTACATGTTTTTTCTTGACTTATTTACTAGCATACCTAAACTAATCATCAAAGCAAAAACACATCAGGGAAAGGAACGGCTGCATGTTTTCCGAGGAGCAGATCGAGCGGTATTCGCGCCACATCATCCTGAAAGAGGTCGGCGGCAAGGGCCAGAAACGCCTCCTGAACGGCAAGGTCCTCATCATCGGCGCAGGGGCCCTCGGCTCCCCAGCCGCTCTTTATCTTGCGGCGGCCGGGGTGGGAACAATCGGCATCGCCGACGCCGACGTGGTCGAGCTGTCCAACCTGCAGCGCCAGATCATTCACCATTCCGCGGATCTCGGCATACCGAAGGTCGAATCGGCGAGGCGGAAGATGGAGGCCATCAATCCGGATGTCAAGGTCATCACCCACCAGACCTGGGTCGGCGCCGACAACATCCTGGAGATCATCCGCGACTACGACTTCGTGATCGAAGGCACGGACAATTTCGCGGCCAAATTTCTGATAAACGACGCCTGCGTCATGGCGGGGATTCCCTACTCCCACGCCGGGGTTCTACATTTCATCGGCCAGACCCTGACCGTCCTGCCGAACCAATCCCCCTGCTACCGCTGCGTATTCCCCGAACCGCCGCCGCCCAATTCCATCCCCACTTGTTCACAAGCTGGTGTGCTAGGGGTTTTGCCCGGGGTTATCGGCACGATCCAGGCTACGGAGGCGATTAAATATCTCCTCAAAGTCGGGGATCTGCTGACGGGAAGACTGCTGGTGTATGACGCGGAAGGGATGGACTTTCACATCTCGCCGATCGCGAGAAAACGGGATTGTCCCGTCTGCGGCGAAAATCCCGTTATCACCGACCTGCGGGATGAGCCGGAAGCGATGAATGTTTGCGACCTGGGGTGACCCAACGACGCAACGAAAACCACGAGGTAATCATGCAAACCGTCGATCTGCGCGGCGTCTGCTGTCCGACCAATTTCGTCAAAGCCAAGCTGGCCATCGAAATGGCGGACAGCGGCGAAGTCATCGAATTCTATCTCGACGAGGGCGAACCGGTGCAAAGCGTTTCACGCAGCCTGAAGAACGAAGGGCACAAATTGCTGGATCTGCGGCCAGCCGACGGCCACTATGTCCTGAGAGTGGAGGTTGGCTGACCGGGCTGCCCTATTCCTCTGCACCTTCGGGATTGGTATCGATGCCGTGAACTTCATGCCCGCTGTCGACGACCTTACCGGACACCGTATCGAGAACATAATACCCGCTGTGGTGTACTCTCGCCCCGGCATAGGAAGCCCAGGCCGATATCTGATACCTCCCGACCTGTTCCGGTTCGCCCTGGGCCAGGGCGGAGCCGGGGTGCATCGAAGTAGTTACCACCAACCCGCCGGCCATGAGCAGAAAGAATGCCGCCGCCACCATCCAGGCTAACTTCGTCCGTTCCATGATACCGTCCTTTCTTCTTCTTTCTCGGTCTACGCCCTGCCTTCACCTCTACCCTGTACAACCAGTATACCTTTCAATTGCATTACCCTCGAATGGGTCCCGGGCCGCCGCCCTGTGCGAATCGTTAATTTTTCCCCGTTTCCCGTACGATCACACCGTCCCGCACCTCGAAGATCCGGTCAAACCCCTCTACCATCCGGTGGTCGTGAGTAACGACCAGGATGGCTGAATGATTCTCCACCGCCAGTTCCTTCAAAAGGACCATGACATTTTTGCCGTTTTCGGTATCGAGGGCGGCAGTCGGTTCGTCGGCGAGGATCACCTTCGGCCGGTTCGCCAGAGCCCTGGCGATCGCCACCCGCTGCGCTTCGCCCCCTGAAAGAGCTGCCGGGAAGTTGTTCAACCGGTGCTCAAGCTTGAGCGCCGTCAGCAACTCCGTCGCCCGCTTTTTCGCTTCCGTCCTGGTCAGGTGATTGATTTCCAGGGCGATCATGACATTCTCCAGCGCGGTCAGAAAGGGGATCAGGTTATGCGCCTGAAAGATGAAGCCGAGTTTTTCCCGGCGAATCCGTTTCAGATCCAGTCCCGGCAGCCATCCCCCGTCGGCAACCATGGCCCCGTCAATAACCACCTTGCCGTGGGTCGGTTCATTGATAAGGCCGATGGCGGTCAGCAGGGTGGTTTTACCCGAGCCCGAGGGGCCGAGAATGGCGACCAGTTCGCCCGGCTCGATCTGAAAGGTGGCGTCGGCAATGGCTGTAACCGCGGTTTCACCCTTGCCGTAGATTTTGGTCAGATTTTCCACTTCTATCGCGTACATATTGTTATCCACCCAGGGCTTCCGCCGGCTCGACCTTCAACGCCTTGCGGATGCCGACGAAGCTGGAAATCGCGCAGATCGCGACAACGATGACGAACAGAACCTGCAGGTCAAGGGCCTCCAGGACGATCCGGCGGGGGAATTTTTCATAGGTCAGGGAGATCAGGGCGTAGCCGATGCCGTAGGCGATAACCCCCATGAGCAGCGATTGCTGGAGGATCATGCCGATGATCACCCGGTTTTGCGAACCGATCAGCTTCAGGGTGGCGATCACCCGGATCTTGTCGAGGGTGGAGGTGTAAATAATCAGCGAGATGATGACCGCCGAGATCACCAGAAGAATCAGGCGGAACAGCCCCAACTGCTTTCTCGCCTTTTCGATCATGCCCTTGGTCAGAATGGTTTTCTGGCCCTCTTCGGAAATGGCCCGAAAGTGATTCCAGCGGCCGATCCGCTCCTGCACCTGCTGAAGATTCGCCCCCGGCTCCAGTCGGGCCACCACCGTATTCACCGTGTGGGTGGACTCGGTAATCGCGCTGATATTCTGCTGCAGGAATTTTGCCTGGCCCGGAGACAGAGTCTCGATCCCGGCCAGTTTCGCCTCGATCCGCGCCCGCTCGTTTCTGATCAGGTTATTGTCCTTCTTGAACTGGATCTCCTGGGCATCGGCCAGACTCACGTAGGCGGCCGGGTCGCCGCTGGACGAGACCATCTTGCCGGTAATCCCCACCACCGTATAGTCATTAAGCCCGAGATGGATGGTTTCCCCGAGCTGCATCTTCATCCCCTTGGCCACCACCATCTCATAGTGTTTCTGGCGGATGTTGCGCCCGGCGATGATGGCCGGCGGGCCGCCGAAGCCGTTGAGGTCGTAACCGATCAGAAAGAAACGAAAGGGCTTGCCAAGACGGTCGATCTGGATGGTCTGAAAGGAAAGGGGCGAGGCCTTCGCCACGCCAGGAACCGCCGCGATGCGGTATTTGATGTCCTCGGGAATGCGCGAGTTTTCGGCAAAGGGGCCGTTGGTATCCTGCTGCACGACCCAGAGATCCGCCCCGGTGGCGTTGAGGGTCGCCAGGGCATCGGCGAACAACCCCCGGTAGATGCCGCCCATACTCATCACCACGCCGAGAAGCAGACCCAGCCCGATGGAGGTCAGGATGAATCGTCCCCGATGATAGTGGATATCCCGGATCGCGAGATTCATCGCGCAACCCTGACCTTCATGCCGTCACGGAAGGTTGCCGCCTCCGGCCGGGGGGCGATTACCACCCGTTCGGTGCCGTCCAGACCGTCCACAATTTCCACCAGATTGCGCCGGTCCTCGATGCCGAAGGTAACCGGGCGGAATTCCAGCCGGCCTTTATCCTCAAGCCACACGCCCATTTTTTTCTCCCTGGTCACCCTGGCGGCGGACGGGAGGGACGCCACCCCTTTTCTGGTTTCGGTCACGATATAGACTTCGGCCTGCTCCCCGAGGCCGAAGTGTTCACGGGGGGTGACAAAGGCCACCTCCACCCCCAGCTCTTCGGTGACCCGATCGCTTTCATGGCTGATGCGGGCCACCCGTCCAGGAACCTGTTCGCCGGGTGCGGAACGGAGGACAATCAGCGCCGGCTTGCCCACCGCGACCCCCTTCAGTTGCGACTCGTCCACGTTGGCCTTGACCCAGACCACCTGCGGGTCAGCCAGGGTGAAGATGGCCATGCCCTGGGTCACCGTCGCGCCCTGCTCCAGATCCCTTCTGACAATAATGCCGTCCTGCGGGGCATGGATGAGGGTATCGGCGACCTTGCTCCGTGCATAGCCGAGGTTGGCGCGATTGGCCGTCTGTTCCATCCGGGCCGCTTCAAGGGCAGCGGCGCTGCGCGTCTCTTCCTCTTTGGCGACCTGGAAGACATTCTGGTACTGCTCGGCCTCCAGGGTGGAAACCAGGTTTTTCGCCGCCAAATTCTGGAACCGTTGGGCATTTTTTTCCGCCAGCAGCAGATTGGCCCGGGCTTTGCCGAGATTAGCCAGCTCTACCTTCAGATTTGCCGCGGCCTTGTTCACCGCCGCCTGCGACTGGCGTTGCTGCTGGATCAGATCATCGCTTTCGAGCCTGGCGAGAAGCCGGCCCCGTTGAACATGGTCCCCCTGGTCGGCATACAGTTCGATAATCCGGCCGGTGATCTTGCTGGAAATCCCCACCACCACCTTGGCTTCGACCGTGCCGTTGCCGTACACCTGGGCCGTAAGATCACGGTTTTCAACCTGCACAACCTGCACCTTCGTCGGGGCCAGCACGGTCAACCTGAGCAGTACCACCGCGGCCGCAATGACCATGCCCCAGAGCAGATATTTTTTCTTGCCTGCCAGCCGCTTGAGCAATTCCATGCTTCTCTCCTTACAATATTCCCAGCGCCCGGTCGAGGAGGGCCAGCGCGGTATGGTAATCATAGACCGCCTGGATATGGCCCGTCTCCGCAGTCAGGGCCAGGGCCTGGGCATCGGTCACTTCGATGATGTTACCGACCCCTTCCTGATAACGGCCCGTGGACAGGGCCAGATTTTCCCGTGCGGCGGCCTCTTCCTTTGCGGTGGATAAAATGCGGGCGGAGGCCTCTCGGACCCCGAACCAGGCGGATTCCACCTCCTTGACGATTTGCAGTTTCTGATCGTTTTCCCGCGCTTCAAGGGCCCGCAGTGACGCCACCGCTGCCTTAGTCTGTTCAACAGTGGCAAACCCTGAAAAAATCGGCACCGTCAGGTTCAGCCCCACCGCCCAGACCTTACCATCGGGTGGAAAGTCCTGGTCCGCATAACCGGCGCTCGCCGCGCCGGACAATATGGGGAGATGACCGCTGCGAGCCGCTTTCAGGTTGCCGGCCGCCGCCTCCTTCAGGGCAGCGAGCTGTTTCAGCTCGGCCCGGTTGGCCAGCGCGATCTGCAGCGCCACGTTCCGTTCGGGCACGGCGGCGGCCGCAGTGCCGGGTTCGACCGGCATGCGGTCCTCCAGGGATGGCACTCCCATGGCATTGGCCAGTTCGACCTTGGCGATCTCCAGGTTGTTTTCGGCCCGGATCAGGGAGGTGCCGGCCCCGTGCAGGTCGGCTTCGGCCCGCGCCACATCCACTTTGGCCCTGATCCCTTCATTGAAAAACTCCCGGGCCTGCCTGTGGACCTCTTCCCTGGCCCGTACCGTTTCCCTGACGGCAACGGTCTGTTGCGCGGCCGCCAGCACCAGGTAATAGGCGGCCCGCACCCTGAAGGCCAGATCCTGTTCCGTCAGGGCAAGATCCTCCTCGGCGGCGGTACTGTTGCCACGGGCTGCCACCACCGCACCGGCGGTGCGGCCGAAATCATAAATGGTCTGCTTGAGGTAAAGGGCTTCGGTGTGGACTTCCGTGTTGCGAATACCACCGAGAGGCGTCAGAAAGGATCGACTCTTGGCCCAGTCGGCGGCGATGGTTATCTGCGGGTAATAGTTGGCCAGCGCCTGGCCGGTCCCGGCTTTGGCCCCCCTCAGGTTTTCCCTGGCCTCAATCACTCGGGGATGGTTGTTCGCGGCGGTGGCCAGCGCCTCGCTCAGGGTAAGGGGTTCCGCCGCATGAAGGGATGCGGTCAGGAAAAGGAAAACTATCGAAAAAATCGCAAAAAGCTTCATAACTGCCCGCCAATGTCTTCTTCTATATTTTATGTGTGACCGCCAACTCACAATAAGGATAAAAATCAGCGAATGAGACGCAAAAAGTTAGCCCAGAGTCGGTCCGCCTCGTCCCTGATGTCGAAGGATGCCCCCGCCAGGTTCCGCCGCAGCACAGTGAAGGGAATCATCCCCAGAAGGGTTGTCGCCGTCTCCCGCGGGGAGAGCCCCGGTCTCAGTTCTCCCTCCTGGATTCCCGCTGCGATGACCCCGGCGAGGGTCTCAATATAGCTGCCCATGAAGAAGGCGATGGTCTCCGCCACCTTGCGGTTGCCGAGATGGACGTCCTCCGAGAAGACGAAGCGGGGAATCCCCGGCTGCTCCGCGATCAGCGCCATGTGAGAGAAGAAAATAGTTTCGAGCTTTTCCAGAGGTCCCCGGCTTTCCGCGGCGATGGTCGCGGCCTTGCCCATGACCACGTCGCCAATGCAATCCGCGAGGGCCGAAAATATGTCGTCTTTGCCGCCAAAATGCCGATAGACGTTAGCCTCGCTCATCCCCGCCGCCTCGGCGATTGCCGCGATGGTCAGCGCCCGCACCCCTTTTTGGCCGATGACTTCAAGTGCCGCCTGAATAATTTCTTCTTTACGGATGCGAGTGCTTTTCTTTGGCAGCATGGTCCCTCCCATGTGAATAAGTAATCACATAATAATCGGAAAGGAACCTGTGTCAAGCAAAACCTTATCTGGTTGTGCACTTGGCTCAGGTCAAGAAGAGTGGCTGACGAAAAACCGAAAATTCTTTTCACCACACGTTCGCTTCGCTCACTAGAGCCACAGAGATTACAGAGAAAATCCCTGAAACTTAAGAATTTCTCTGTGTGCTCTGTGTGCTCTGTGTGCTCTGTGTGCTCTGTGTGCTCTGTGTGCTCTGTGTGCTCTGTGTGCTCTGTGTGCTCTGTGTGCTCTGTGTGCTCTGTGTGCTCTGTGTTCAAGGCTTTTGATCTTGATTGATCTGTCGATCATTAACTGGAGAGAGGGGGATAACCAGATTACGAATTTGTGTTTATCCGCCGCAGCCGCAGGGCATTGCCGACCACCGATACCGAGCTGAAACTCATGGCTGCCGCGGCGATCATGGGGCTGAGCAGCAGCCCGAAAACCGGATAAAGGACCCCGGCGGCGATTGGCACCCCCAGGGCGTTGTAGACAAAGGCGAAGAACAGGTTCTGGCGGATGTTGCGCATGGTGGCCCGGCTCAACTGCCGGGCGCGCACGATGCCGCGCAGATCACCCTTGACCAGGGTTACTCCGGCGCTTTCCATGGCCACGTCGGTGCCGGTGCCCATGGCGATGCCGACCTGGGCCTGGGCCAGGGCTGGCGCGTCGTTGATGCCGTCGCCGGCCATGGCGACGAAATTCCCTGCTTTCTGCAGCTCCCGAACCTTGAGCGCTTTGTCCTGGGGCAGCACATCGGCACGCACCTCGTCGATATTGAGTTTGTCCGCGACAGCCTGGGCGGTTGTCAGATTGTCGCCGGTGAGCATGACGATGCGAATCCCCTCCTTGTGAAGCTGCCGGATGGCCTCGGGAGTGGTCTCTTTGATCGGATCGGCGACAGCCAGCAACCCGGCCACTTTGCCGTTCACCGCCACGAACATGGCGGTCTGCCCCTCTCGGCGCAGAGCCTCTGCCCGCTCCAACAGCATTGCCGGGTCGATGCCCCGTTCTTCCATCAGCTTCCGGGTCCCCAACACCACTTCGGCACCTTCCACCCGGCCGATGACCCCTTTTCCAGTAATAGAATCGAAATGTTCGGCCGAGACGAGGGATAGGCCGCGATCCTCGGCGCCCTGTACGATAGCCGCCGCCAGTGGATGCTCGCTGCCCCGCTCAAGACTGGCCGCCAGGCGCAGCAGTTCATCCTCCTCCAGGTCGGTTGCCTCCACCGCCACCAGTTTCGGCCGGCCCTCGGTGAGGGTACCGGTTTTGTCGACCACCAGGGTATCGACCTTGCGAAGTTGCTCGATGGCTTCGGCATTCTTGAACAACACCCCCATGGTCGCCCCCTTGCCGGTGGCCACCATGATGGACATGGGGGTGGCCAGGCCCAAGGCACAGGGGCAGGCGATGATCAGCACCGCCACCGCGTTGATGAGAGCGTGGGCCATGCGGGGGTCGGGGCCGATCCAGGCCCAGATGAGGAAAGTGGCCAGGGCGACGGCCACTACCGTCGGCACGAAATATCCGGCCACCGAATCGGCCAGTTTCTGGATGGGGGCGCGGCTGCGCTGGGCTTCGGCCACCATCTGCACGATCTGGCTCAGAAGGGTGTCCTTCCTTACACGCTCGGCCTTGATGATCAGGGAGCCTGTCTGGTTCACCGTCGCGCCGGTAACGGGCTCCCCGGCCTGCTTGGCGACCGGCAAGGGTTCGCCGCTGATCATCGATTCGTCGATACTGCTGGTGCCCTCCAGCACCGTCCCGTCCACCGGTACCTTTTCGCCAGGGCGCACCCGCAGTCGATCCCCGACCTCGATCTCTTCCAGGGGCACATCCTGCTCGTTGCCATCTTCGGCGACGCGGCGGGCGGTCTTGGGCGCCAGTCCCAGCAACGCCCGGATCGCCTGGCCGGTCTGGCTACGGGCGCGGGCTTCCATGATCTGTCCCATCAGTACCAGGGCGGTGATCACGGCCGCGGCCTCGAAATAAACGTCAACTTCCCCGCCGGGCCCCCGAAAGGAGGCTGGAAACCACTGAGGCCGGAGAGTGGCCACCAAGCTGTAGAGGTAGGCCACCCCGACCCCCAGTCCGATGAGGGTGAACATGTTCAGACTGCGGTTTTTCAGGGATTGCCAGTAGCGGACGAAGATCGGCCAGCCGGCCCACAGCACTACCGGCGTGGTCAAGACCAGTTGAATCCAGTTATAGGTACGCTGGGAGGCCAGGCCTTCGAGCCAGTGGCCCAACCAGGGTATGGCATGTCCCATGGCCAGCACCAGCACTGGCAGGGAGAGTACCACCGCCACCCGGAACCGCCGGCTCCAGTCCTTCAGTTCGAAACTTTCCCCCATTTCCTCCAGGCTGATCTCCTTCGGTTCGAGATCCATTCCGCACTTGGGGCAACTCCCGGGCCCGATCCGCAGGACCTCCGGGTGCATGGGGCAGATGAATTCCCGGAGATCATCCTTCCCGGCTGTTTTTGTTTTGTCTTTCCGTGACTTATCGAGGAATTGCTCAGGATCATGATTAAATTTCCCCAGACACTTCACGGAACAGAAGTAATAGACCTTGCCCTGGTGTTCCGTTTTTC
>Ga0326597_10008874_pt1 | contig 13516 bp, 13 predicted proteins | sample RVTome_12_FD_203789 | JGI IMG/M metagenome (GOLD analysis project Ga0326597, IMG submission 203789) | Soil microbial communities from uranium-contaminated site in the Upper Colorado River Basin, Wyoming, United States - RVT100D185 | ecosystem: Environmental > Terrestrial > Soil > Contaminated >... | reverse complement strand
CGCCTGCGTTTCCTCGAAGCTCCCTCTCAGGGCCGTTGTGCTAGCTTTGCGGCGGCGCGGTTGAGAGCAGCGTCAAACGACGAGAATTCCAATGCAGGCGCGCCGCGCTCTGCGAGCAGCGTGAGGTAGCAGGCCAAATGAACACTATCGAAGCCGCGCAGATGCTCTCGCTCCGCCAAGTCTCCGGCCCGACGACAGATTTCTTCGCCGGCTGGAACCCTGAGAAAACGAACCCAGTCGCGATCCAGATCCGTTTTGGCGCGCCGATACTCTGACGACGTGAGCCCGCCCTCGCGCCGAAGCCGCGCCAGGGCGGCGCGCGCCTCTGGGTAGGCGATCACGGAGGTCGCCACCACCGCTGCGCGTCCGACCCAATCGCGAACCAAGTCTGAACCCCGCTCCTCGACGTAGAGCTTGACCAGGCTGCTGGTGTCCAGGTAGAGGATCAGCGGCGGTCCTCCAGCACGATCTCGGCGGCTGACTTGCCTCGGACCTTGGGCGCCTTAAGAGCTCCCTGTGGCCGACCCCCGCTCCAGGCCACCAGGTGTTTCTCGGCCAGCTTCCAAGCCCACCGGACCTCTTCACCTTCCTGCGCCGGGACCAGAGCCGCAATGGGTTCACCGCGATCGGTGATCGTGACCCGCTCTCCCTTGCGTACGCGCCGCAGGTATTCACTCAGGTGATCTTTTAGCTCCTTGACGCCCGTCTGTGCCATCGCCGCGCCCGTAAGTGGCCACTAGCATAACATCTTCGTGGCCATATTCAAAGTTGGAGAAGTGGTGTCGTCTGCCGGCCGAAGACAGCTCAGACCCCGGGGATAGGCAAGGCGGTGCGATGGACTGCTGACCAAGGCTGGGCCGACAAAGATTGACGCCTACCTAGGCTCGGTGACCCAATCTGCCTTGCTTAGTGCTGTGTTTCACACCAAGACCGCGCGAAGAGGGATTTCATGACCGAGTGGGTGGCGGCCGTGAACGAGCACGCCGGCTTCGGCCGCTGGGCCTGCGACGTCTCCCGCTCCCCCTCCGACCTCCCCGACCTCCTCGCCCGCCACGCCGCCTGACCCAACCTTGATTGTCGCGGGCCGGAGATCTTCGGGGTGCGGTCGAGGCCCTCTCCCACCTTTTGCGACAGGTAATTCGGTTCTCTTACTATGCGGGGCGTGGCGGTTGTGGGCAGGGAGTTATGGTTCGGGGACATTCAAGTCGCGACAGATCTTACGGGCTAGAAAGTCGTTGATCTCCGCATGGCGCGGGATGGAGGAACGTCGGTTTTTAGCCGGATTGATCCACCATGAATGCTTCGCACCCTCCCGGAGAAGACGACAACCATGTACGTTAAGATGGCGGAGCAGTTCGCGGCGTTTCACACAAGGATGCTTTCCTCTGTGTAGTCTTCCGGCGCCGCCTTCAATGCTTCTTCGCGGTTCAGCTTCAACATCTCTTCCAGCGCGGAGCGCAAATTGTCCAAAAGCTCCTTCTTCGTTCGCCCCTGACAGTTCACGCCAGGCACTTCCTCAATCCAACCGATCCACCACTTGCCGTCTTGCTTCACCACCGCTGTAAATGGCCGCTTCATGACCGTCGATGCTACAACCAGAACCGAGTCTTCGGCAAGTTTACGGTGACAGATTCGACGGGGGTGATCCGCGACGACGGGGTGCCCGGCTTGAGAGCTACCGCTCGAAGCTCTTCCACATCTACCCGAACGTCGCCCGTCGAAGGATCTAGGACATTCGCAAGGGGGGCCCGACTCCACGCCGGCCGTGCCAAACCGCAAGCACTTTTACCTCGTCAACGCTCACAACATAGTAGACATGATAGCGGGTTCCTCTCAGCAGGACGCGTCGTGTGCCTGCCACAGGCGAACGTCGATACCGGCGGCCGATGTTGGGTGCGTGGCCGATGATATTGAACGCCGCCGCCAATTCGTCGACGAACAGGTTTGGCGAGGCGGGGCGATTGCTACGCCACCAGCTCTCGATTTGGCGGATTTGCGCGTCTGCTTCAGGTGTGGTTCGGACCGGAAGGTTCACCGGCGCTGGCGCAGTTCGTCCAGAATCGCCCTCGCGGGGCGAAGGCGTCCGGCCTGGGCCGATTTCCAGGAGGCGGACAGCGCTTCATGCAGGGCACGGCGCTCCTCGTCGTTAAGGTCATCACCTTCGTCGTCAGCCACCAGCTCGACAACCGTTCCCTCGGGTAAGGTGGTTGGCTCGTCGAGGACGAGCCGCCCCTTCTCGACACGTGCTCGGAAAGGGCTCATGTCGCTACTGTATCGGGCTTCCAAGGTGTGAGGCAAGCACCGATCCAGCCCTGTTGGCCGAGGAGCGGCGAGCTGAGGCGGGGGCAAGCCCCGCCGCTACATTACATCTCGGATCGTCGAGCGGTTCCTCGGCTCCGACCGGATCGCCATCCAGCCGCGCGTCTTCGCTCAGGACTCGCTGCGCCGGCGGATCCGGGAGGGGACAAGCCCCTCCCCTACAATTCGGGAGCCCGGTCGTCCTGAACAGCCATGGGCTTGCTTCGCACGCCCATGCCACCCGGTTGAGTGAACACGATCACCGTGCGCAAGCTCGTTCTCGACCGCGAGCGGCCGATCCGCACGACCGGCGACATGCTGCCCTGGTACACCTCCAAGCCCTGCGCCCCGACCTCCTCGCCCACCACGGCGCGTAGCACGCGGGTCGAAGCTTGGAGAGCGCCTGCGCCCGAAGCGTCCTCATCGCGCGGCTCGCAATCCTCTCCACGTCGCCCTTGAGCGCGTGGCTGTGCCGCGCTGGAGCTTACGATCCGAGCTGCCTGACGGTCATCCCTATCGCAGCAGCTGCCGCTGTCTGTCGAGCATCGGCGCTCACGAAGACGAGCTCCGGCACCGCGATGCGAGCCGCGAAGAGCTGGGCAGAGGCGACGTGGATGGCGTCCAGCGCTCGTAGGGAATGTGTCGCGATGAGTGTCTCGGCCCTGGCCAACACGTCGCTGCTGACGTCGATCAACGCCCAGAACCCACGGTCCGTAGACACGTGTTTAAGGGTCTCTGGTACGTGCTTGTCGTCAAGCGTCCCTTCAGCAACACGGCGCCTCAGCGCGCTCCGCAGCTCGATCGGCACGATCGCCGATGTGACAACCTGGTGACGCCGCAGCAGTCGCAGCACATTGCGACGGCCTGGCTCATCCACGTACCGCTTCACGAGCACGCTGGCATCGAAGTATGCCCACACGATCAGGCGCGGTCCGCGCGATCCTCGATGATCGTCTGGGACAGGGGCTTGCCCTTGATCTTCACCGGCCGCCAGCGCGCCGCGGGCATCGGGCCCTGGCGTGAGGGCAACCTAATCAAGCCCTCGTCCGCCATCGCCTTGAGTGCATCCTCTTGCGTGTCCGTTTTCTGGAGCGGCTTGATCACCGCGATTGCACGTCCGCGCTCCGTGAGGATGACCTCTTTGCCGGCGCGCACGGCCTTGATGGCCTTCGAGAACTGCTGGTTAGCTTCGCGCAGTCCGAGCTTCATGTAGTAATGATACTACATCGACCAGAGCCGGGACAAGTGACGGACGCTTCTGCCCGACCTCCTCGCCCGCCACAGGGCGTAGAGCCTACCGCGGCGTCACCACCGGGCTACAACCGTGCGGCTACTCCAAGCGAAGCCTTTGGCGCCAATAGCCGGGCCGACGCTTCGCATGTGCAAAGGCATAGATTGTGACCTCCGGCATGACGATAGACGACGCTGTACGGGAACTTCCGGAGAATATACCGGCGGGTACCAAGAATGTGGAAATGCCAGCGTTCTGGAGCTTCTAGGATGACAGAAACAGCTCTTTCGAACTCTGGACAAGCCCCTCCCCTACAATTCGGAACATGAGCCGAGTCGTCCTGAACAGCCATGGGCTTGCTTCGCACGCCCATGCCACCCGGTTGAGAGAACACGACCGAGCGCAAGTGGAAAGACAGCTCGACCTTAGGCCCTGCGGGTCCGGAAGGAGAGGGAAACCTTGGCGACGCTCGTCATCTTCGGCAGGCCGCGGCGCGGGCAGAGATCGAGCAGGACACAGCCGGAGCAGCGCGGACCCAACGGCTTGCAGACGGTTTGGCCGTGGGCTACGAGCAGCAGGTTGACCCGGCGCCGCCAGCGCCGCGGCACTTTGGGCGTCAGCCGCAGCTCGGTCTGCTGCGGCGCGCGAGTGCGCACCCAGCCGAGGCGGTTGGAGATCCGGTGGACATGCGTGTCCACCGCGATCGCCGGCGCGCCGAAGCAGCTCGCCAGAACGATGTTGGCGCACTTGGGTCCGATTCCCGGCAGGGCGAGCAGGCCGTCGCGGCCGCGCGGCACGCCGCCGCGTTCGACCAGCAGCCGGGCCAGGGCGCGGAGCTGGCGGGCCTTCTGCCGGTAGAACCCGGCGCCGTAGAGCAGTCGGGTCAGGCGCGCGCGCGAGACGGACGCCAGCGCTTCCGCGGTCGGCGCCACCGCGAACAGCCCGCGGCTGATCCGGGTCGTTTGCTGGTCGCGGGTCCTGGTGCTGATCAGACAGCTCACCAGCACTTGAAACGGCGTTTCGCGGTTCTCGATCGGACCGAGGTGGACCGGCGCAGCGGCGTAGCGCCCGCGGCGGGTTTCGCCCGCCAGGCGTTTCAGCGCTTCCAGAATCCGTGGATTCGCGGCGCCCAGGCTGCGCCGCCGGGCGGAGCGGGCGGACGGCGCAGACACGGTTCGATTCACGCTTCCAGTCTTTCGAACTCGCTGTCCCACTCGCGCTGCCACTTGCGCTCGGTGAGCGCTGCGCGCAGCTCCTGCTCGAAGGCCCGGGTGGCCAGATGCTGTCCCAAGTCGCGATAGGATTCGAACTGCGCATCGTCGAAGAACTGATCGGCGGTGGTCTGATGCGGAAACACCGCGTAGAGCCGCTGGTAGCCTTTGATCGGCTCGTCTTCGTCGCCGGTCAGCGACGCTTTGAGCAGCACCAGCCAGCCTTTTTGCCCGGCGCCGTAGTCGATCCGGCCGACCGCGACGTGCCGCTGGCTGCGCCCGGAGCCGGGCTGGGGCCGAATCGGTTCGAGATCGATTTCGATCCGCTCGACGTCCGTATCGATCGAAGCCAAGCGGATGGCCTGGATCAAGGAGCCGAAGCCGAGCTCGGGATCGCACTCGGCGTCGAGCGCCACGATCAGCCGGCAGCGGCGCTGCAGCAGCGGTCCGATGCCAAGGTTGTCGCCGGTGTGGCCGCCGTCGGAGAGGTAGACCAGGCGGTCGCCGGCATCGGTCGCCCCGAGCATCTCCTTGATCAGGTAGTAGGGCCAGAAAACCAGATTCTCGCGCCGGTGCGCCGAAGCGCCGTTGCGGTAGGCGGGATTCTCGATCCACTGGCCGAGGCGGACGTTGAACAGACTAGTGGCGAAGGCCTGGGCGAAAAAGGTGCCCGAGCCGATCGCCGGGCTGACCGCGGCGCCCGAGATCGTCATCGCCGCCGCCAGCTTGGTGGCCCCGCCGCGGTAGCGGCGCGTGTCCATGTAGCCGGTGGTGTGCGAGCCGCAGTACAGCTTGGAGAAGACGAACAGGTCCGAGCGCCGATTGCGCAGCCGCAGATCCCGGCTCCGAGTCATGTTCAGACAGGTGACCAGCAGGTGGTAGGGTGCCGAGGTCGCGGCCAGCTCCGGGGGCGCGGCCGCTTGCGCCGCGCGGGCCTTTTTGGTCTGCGGCATGATCCGCTGGTAGTAGTCCGCCAGGCTGTCCTGCATGCTGCGCTTGGCGATCGGCTCGAGCGATCCGTGGAGCCGGGTCAGCGGCATCTCGGCGTTGTCGCGTTTGGTGTCGAGGGCGTCCTCGACCCGATGGTGCCGGTCGCCTCGGGTTTTCGAAGGCCCCACGGTCTGAAGGTAGGCCTCCACCAGCCGGTCGCGGTAGAAGTGGTGCAGCGAGAGCTTGTTGAAGTCGAGCAGGATCCCGAGCACCAACAGCAGGCCCAAGAAAACCACGCCGATGATGGAACGGAATCCGATTACCTGGGTCGGGCTCCACAGATCCATGCCGCGCCGCTGCTCTTCGAGCCGGAGGATCACGGCGCAGATCCACAGAAAGCCCACCACGATCACGCCGGTGACCACCACTCCGAGCAGAAAGCGCCGCACTGATCCGGTCAGCGCCATCAGCTTGGCGGTCCACGATTGGAGCTTCGCGGCCGACGTCTCGGACGAGCCGCCGCGTGAGAACAGCCAGGTTCCGGCCAAGCTCAGCAGCCAGCCGATGCCTCCGATGCCGGTGTATTCGGGCTGGCGCAGCCAGCGGATCACCAGCGGGAACAGAATCACGATGATCGACGCAATGGTCAGGTAGTCGAAGATTCCCTTCCAGGCGGCGAAGCGCGACCGGCTGTTGCGGTCGAAGATCGGGGCGATCGCCACCACCGCGTGCAGCGCCAGGGTGCTGATCCAGCCGCCCAGATAGACGCCCATCGGCAGCAAGATGAAGGATACCTGCGGGCCCTGAGCATAGACTGAGAAAGCGGTGACCGCGGCGGCCGCCAGCAGGGTGAGATAAAACAGCGCCCACAGCGAATGGTACTCGCGATTCTCCTCCAGCGATTCCTGGCCGCGGCGGAACCAGTGATCGGGCAAGGTGCGACCCCAGACCAGCTTCGAGGTCACCAGCATCGCCAGCGGCAGGTACAAGCTCCCCAGGGCCAGAGCGAACCAAAACGGATGCCAAGCGCGGCGCAGAGGATTGAGCAGTTGTTCCCAATAGGAGCCGAGCGTGTCTCGCGCCGCTTCACCTGCCATCCCCGAGACTTCGACGAAGCCCGCCATCGCGTGCAGGATCGCGAGATAAAGCGCGGCGAGGGTGGCGATCAGCACGACGAACAGCAGCAGGTGATAGAACAGGCCGCCCAGCACCGCGCCGACGGTGCGCAGCACGTCGCGGTGGATCAGACTGCGGCGCAAGATCAGAAAATCGCCGTGGGTGCGCAGATGATCGACTTGGACGCGGCCGTTGAAATCCGGATCCAGCTCCGGTTGGGGGCCGGCGGCGAACGGGAAGCGCTCCGGCTCGGTGCTGAAATAAGGCCCGCCGCCGGCGCTGAAATCGTATTGCTCCTCGTCGCCCTGGCTGGAGCGATCGAGCTTGCCTTTGTGGATCGAGAGCAACGAGGAAAGAGCCGAGCCGATGTATCCGCCGCCCGATACCGTGCTCAAGTAGTCGATCTTGGGCAGGATCTTGCGCTGGCACAGCGCCTGGACCGCGCCCAGACAGACGGTGGCTGAGCGAATCCCGCCGCCGGAGAACGACAGGCCGATCGCTTGCGGATGCCGTTCGAAATCCGGGTCCAGATCCGGCACCTTGGCACGCCGGCCTTTGAGATATTCCCGCTCGCGCTCGAACACCTGCTCCGGGCGCGCGAAGTTTTCCGGATCGGCGTCGCCCGGGAGCCGCTGCTGGATGAAGCGGCGCCCGCGCACGATCCCGATAATCAAGAGCGGCAGGCTGGTGATCAGGAGCAGCAGGAACTTGAGCGTGGCCGCGCCGCTCACCAGCGCGACCACCCAAGCCGAGGGCCGGCCCTCGCCGTGGAGGATCCAGAGCAGCCCAACGTTCTCGATCACGTCGAGCAGCATGGCCGCGACCGGAAACGCGATCATCCAGCGCCAGCCGCGCCGCGCCCGCGCCAGCAGCTGGCGGCGCGCGAGCACGGCCAGCCCCAAATAGAACAGTCCGTACGCCGGGATAAACAGAAAGTCCAAGTGCAGGCTGCGCCGGGCCAGCTCCCAGAGCATCGGATCCCCGGCGGTCGGCCAGCTATCTCGAACCTCCTGCGCCCGCTCCGCGGTCCAGGCCAACTCGAGATTGAGCATGCCGAGGTTGCCCGCGGACCGCAGCTCGACGTCCAGCCGGCTCAGCTGCCACAACAGAAAAGCGCCGGCGGCCGCGCTCACCCATACCAGGCTCCAAAGCCAGCGTGAGCTCGGACGATGAGATTCAGTGGCCGGCTCGATCATTCCCCACCCCGCGTATGCGGCAAGCTCTTCGCCGACTCGGCATTCTTGCCTCCCGGTTCTTCCCCCCGAGGACTACAGACCGTGGCTCAACAACCCATCGTCCAGTGCGAGCCAATGTACCGGCTGAGTTGTGAAGCGGTCAAGAAATCTCGAGTGACCTCGGGTCGAATGAAATGCAGCCCCTCACCCTGGCCCTCTCCTTTAGGCCCTGCGGGTCCGGAGGGAGAGGGAAAAAAGGGGAAAACCCGGTAGCTTGCGGATCGGGGCCGAATTCGGTAAGTTTTGCCATCCTGCCTAGCTCGGTTTTTCAGACTCAAGCAGGCCAACCTTCGAAACGGGGGACCTTCGGATGGACTTCGGAATCGCTGCGGCTGGACTCGGTGTGGTCGGATTGATGTTCGCGTTCGCGCTCTACGCGATGATCGGTCGCCAAAGCGCCGGCAACGACACGATGCGCGGGATCGCCGACGCGATCTCCGAGGGCGCGATGGCGTTTCTCAAGCGCGAGTACCGCATCCTGGCGGTGTTCGTGGTGCTGGTGGCGGCGCTGCTGGCCTACGGCATCGGCCCCGCCACCGCGGTCGCCTTCGTTTGCGGTGCGCTGTGCTCGGTGATGGCCGGACTTTTCGGCATGAAGGCGGCCACCAAAGCCAACGTGCGGACCACCGAGGCGGCGCGCGGCCAAGGTCAGGGCGCGGCGCTTTTGACCGCGTTCAACGGCGGCGCGGTGATGGGCGTTGCGGTCGCCAGCCTGGGCCTTTTGGGCGTCGGCGTCTTCTTCTATCTCTTCGGCCGGCCCGAGACCGCCCACATCATCAACGGCTTCGCGATGGGCGCCTCCTCGATCGCTCTGTTCGCGCGCGTCGGCGGCGGCATCTACACCAAGGCGGCCGACGTCGGCGCCGACCTGGTCGGCAAGGTCGAAGCCGGCATTCCCGAGGACGATCCGCGCAACCCCGGTGTGATCGCCGACAACGTCGGCGACAACGTCGGCGACGTCGCCGGAATGGGCGCCGACATCTTCGAATCCTATGTCGGCTCGATCGTCGCCACCATCGCGATCGGCGCGACCTTGCTGCCGGCCGGCCTGGCCGGGCTCAAGGCCAGCCCGGCGGTCAGCGACGAAAGCATCAAGGGCATCCTGATGGCGCTGCCGATCCTGTGCGCTTCGATCGGCCTGCTGGCTTCGTTCATCGGCATCTTCTCGATGCGGGTGCTCAAGGCGATCTCGCCGCAAGCGGCGCTGCGCTACTCCACCTTCATCGCCGCGGCGCTGTTTCTGGCCGGAACCTACGTGCTGGTCACCAACTACGACGTCTCCAACTCGGTGTTCTGGGCGATTCTGCTGGGCACCTTCGCCGGCATCGGCATCGGCCTGATCACCGAGTACTACACTTCGGCCGGACCGGTGGACCGGATCGGCCTCGCCTCCAAGACCGGGCCGGCCACCAACATCATCACCGGCCTCGCGGTCGGGCTCGAGTCTTGCGCCCTGCCGGTGCTCGCGATCTGCGCCGCGATCTACGTCTCCAACCAGGTCGCCGGCCTCTACGGCATCGGCATTGCCGCGGTCGGCATGCTGGCCACCGTCGGCATCACGATGTCGGTCGACGCTTACGGACCGATCGCCGACAACGCCGGCGGCATCTCGGAGATGTCGGGGCTGGGCCCGGACGTGCGCAAGATCACCGACAGCCTCGACGCGCTCGGCAACACCACCGCCGCGATCGGCAAGGGCTTCGCGATCGGCTCGGCGGCGCTGACCGCGCTGGCGCTGTTTGCCGCATACTCGCAAGCGGTCACCGCCGGTATCATCGGCCGGCTGCAAGAGCTCGAGCTCAGCGGCGCGGCGCTCGATGCGACCTGGCAGCGCTACGCGGCGCTGCTGGAGCAAGGCGAAGCGCCGCTCCAGATCATCATCACCGATCCGCTGGTGGTGGTCGGGCTGTTCATCGGCGGAATTCTGCCGTTCTTCGTCGGCGCCCTGACCATGACCTCGGTCGGCAAGGCCGCCGGCTCGATGGTCTCCGAGATCCGGCGCCAGTTCCACGAGATCCCCGGCCTGCTCGAGGGCCGGCCCGGCGCCAAGCCTGACGCGGCGCGCTGCGTCGACATCGCCGCCACCGCCGCGCTCAAGGAGATGATCCTGCCGGGTATCACCGCGGTGCTGGCCCCGGTGGTGGTCGGCTTCGTGCTCGGTCCGGCCGCGCTCGGCGGCATGCTCGCCGGCGCCACCGTGACCGGCGTGCTCTTGGCGCTGATGATGGCCAACGCCGGCGGCGCCTGGGACAACGCCAAGAAGGCGATCGAGAAGGGCGAGGTCGAGGGCGAGAAGAAGGGCTCCGCCGCGCACAAGGCGGCGGTGGTCGGCGACACGGTCGGCGACCCGTTCAAGGACACCAGCGGCCCCTCGATGAACATCCTGATCAAGCTGATGGCGATCGTCTCGCTGGTGCTCGCGCCCCTGTTCGTCTAAGGCGCATCTCTAGATCGGGTGGCATGGGTGGCCGCAGGCCGCCCATGGTCGAGCTGTGCACGGAGAGCGAGGTCGTCCATGGGCGCGCTGCGCGTGCCCATGCCACCCGATCCCAAGTCAAAGGGACCCACGGGGCTTGGAACCTTATTCATTGTATCGCCGTATACATTGCTATACGATGTATACGGCTATGACAAGCAAACCTCATCCATCCGAATCCGCTGACAACTGGGAGGCCCAGGTCCGCAAGGGCTGGCTCGAGCTGGCTATCCTCGCAACTCTATGGGATGGAAAGCATTACGGCCTCGAGATCCTGCGGCGCTTGGAGCACAGCTCGGACCTGGTCGTGGCCGAGGGAACGATCTACCCGATTCTGGCCCGCCTCAAGAAGGACGGTCTGATCGCCTCCGAGTGGGTCGAGGCCGAGACCGGGCACCCGCGCAAATACTACTGGCTGACGCCGATCGGCCGCCGGCGCTCCGCCGCCATGGCCGGGTTCGGGCTCCGCTTCATCAGCCGAATCGGCTCGCTGATCGAGCCGCTCGCGAGCGAGGACAAGTCCAAATGAGCCATCCCAATATTCAGACCAAGATCGACGCTTATTTGATGAGCCTGCGCCGGGCGCTCGGCAGCCTGCCGCCCGCGCAGGTCGAGGAGATTCTCCGCGAGATCCGCGGGCACATCCTGGAGCGGGCCGAAGCAGCCGGCGAGCTGGATGAAAAGCGCCTGGTCGCGATCCTCAAGGCGCTCGGCCGCCCCGAGGACATCGCCCCGCTGTACGAAGCGGAGGCGCTGCTCGAGCGGGCGCGGGCGAGCTGGTCGCCGCTGCTGCTCTTGCGCGGCGCGCTGCGCTGGGCGATGGTCAGCCTGGCGGGATTCGGAGCTTTCATCGTGGGTCTTTCGGGCTACGGCGCGGCGCTCGCGCTCGGGATCTGCGCGCTGTTGAAGCCGTTCATGCCGCAAGCGGTCGGCTTCTGGTGGGGCAACGGCATTTACGCATTCGGCGTGGCCGACGCCGGTGAGCCGGCGGCCGAGCTGCTCGGCTGGTGGATCATCCCGGTCGCGCTGCTGCTGGGCGCCGCCGCGCTGATCTTGACCACGCGCGCGCTGCGCCGACTGCTGCGCCTCGCCCGCTTCCGGCCCGCGGTGAGCTGAGCCGCCGCATCGCGGACAGTGGCCGCTTCCGACCCCAAGCGCGCCGCCGGCCAGCTACTCGCCCCACGAGCGCACGGTGCGCACCGGCGCTGGCTCCGAGCTGAACAGCGGCCGCTGGGACGGTGGCAGCGGCGGCAACGCTCCCGACTCGGTGATCCAGGTGCCGGTGCGGCGGCGCAGATACGCATCGCCGACTTTTTCCGGCACGGTGATCAGGACCGAGCGGCCGCCGGCGCGGATGAACTCGATCGCGGCCTGGACCTTGGGGCCCATGCTGCCGGGCGGGAACTGGCCTTCCGCGAGCCAGCGCTCGGCCTCGGTCAGGCTCAGGCGCTCGACCCAGCGCTGGCTCGGCTTGCCGTAGTCGAGCGCCACCTGCTCGACACCGGTCAGAATCAGAAGATCGTCGGCTTGCACCTCGCGCGCCAGCAGCGACGAGGCCAGATCCTTGTCCACCACCCCGTCGATACCCTCGAAGGTGCCGTCCTCGGCGACGTAGACCGGCATGCCGCCGCCGCCGGCGGCGATCACCAGAATACCCTGATCGATCAGCAATCGGATCACCTCGCGCTCCACGATCTGACGCGGGTACGGCGAGGGCACCACGTGGCGCCAGCCGCGGCCGGCATCCTCCACCAAGGTGAGCCCATGATCGATCAAGCGCTGCGCCAGCTCCTGGGTATAGAACGGCCCGATCGGCTTGGTCGGATGCGCGATCGACGGATCGTCGCGGTCGCAGATCACCTGGGTCAGCACGCTGACCACCGGGCGGTAGATCTGCTCCAGCATCAGGCGGTTCTGCAACGTCTGCGCGATCATGTAGCCCATCTCGCCCTGCGATTCGGCCACCGCCACCCCGAGCGGCAGGTTGTAGGCCTGACCCAGCGCCGCTTCGACCCGAATCATGATGTTGCCGACCTGGGGCCCGTTGCCGTGGGTCAGCACGATGCGGAAGTCGGCCCGCACCAGCTCCATCAGGCTCCGGATCGCAGTCCGAGTGTTGGCGAATTGCTCGGCCACGGTGCCTTTCTGGTCGGCTTTGACCAGCGCGTTGCCGCCGAGCGCGACCACCATCTTGCGACCCAGATCCATGGCGCGCATTGTGCCATAGCGGCAGCCAAACCGCCCCATAGATCGACTGGATCGCTGTGCCCGCCTATACGCTGAATCTTGTCAGCGTTTTTGGAGCACGAGATGACAGTCGACCACGGAGCTCGCATGGGTGGCATGGGCACGCGCAGCGCGCCCATGGACGAGATCGCTCAGCCGGCCCGCGTCGACCATGGGCGCCCTTCGGCCGCCCATGCCACCCCAATCGGGAGCCTCTACTCGCCCCTGAGCGCCCTGCGCGGACTTGACCTAAGGACGGGAAAACATCACTCTAGGGGTCACTCCTGCCGGTTTCAGTTCGGATGCCAGGGTAGCTCAGTGGTAGAGCAGGGGACTCATAAGCCCTTGGTCGGGAGTTCAACTCTCCCCCCTGGCACCCTTCGCATCCTCGGACCCGGCGCCGGCTTTTTCTGAGCCGCAAATCCGGTTCAATGCGGTAGAATGGCGGCCGAGGAGGGAACGAATGCGCAAACTCGGACTCGCTGGCTTGCTCGTGCTGCTGGGCTGCTGGACCGCCGCCGCCGCCGATGTCGAAGGAGAAATCTACGGCATCTTCGGCGCCGCCAAGATCGAAACCCTGGATGTCGGCTACAACCTGGGCGGTGGCGGCGGCGTACTTTTCGGCGACGAGATCAAGGTCGGCTTCAACGTCGAGGGGCAAGTGATCAACAGCTCGGAAACCCTCCTGGGGGTCGACCTCGATCTCGACATCGCGCTGGTGGTGCTGAATCTGGTGCTGGAAGGCGGCGGGATCATTCGGCCCTACTTCGTGGTCGGCGGCGGCTACGCCAAC
>Ga0326597_10008873_pt1 | contig 13518 bp, 8 predicted proteins | sample RVTome_12_FD_203789 | JGI IMG/M metagenome (GOLD analysis project Ga0326597, IMG submission 203789) | Soil microbial communities from uranium-contaminated site in the Upper Colorado River Basin, Wyoming, United States - RVT100D185 | ecosystem: Environmental > Terrestrial > Soil > Contaminated >... | reverse complement strand
CTTGATGCCGGCGACCCACTGGGCCTGGGTCTTGACGTTCGGCGAGATACCGTTGCCGCTCGCGCCCGTTCCGGGGAACTCGTTCTTCGCCGGAACCTGGATCAGGGAGTACCACTGGCTCGCCGGATAATACTCCGCCGCCGCTTTTTCGTTCGGGGCAAGCACCGCGGTCAGGTTGACCATCTTGCCCGGCGCCGACTGCACCGGCTGCGAATCGACCAGACCATAGCCGCGCACCCAAACCTTGTAGTTGGCCTGCGGGAGGTCGGGCACCAGGTAGCGCCCCTGGTCGTCCGTCACCACGATCTTGTTAAACTTGGTTTCCAGATCGTCCGTTTCCGCGATCACCCAGACCCCTGCTTCGGGTCCCTTTGAGCTCGTAACCACACCGCCAATGTCGTCGTTGTCAATGCGGACCTGCGCGCCAGCAGGCTGCTGGGCGCTCACCCGGGTGAGCGAGGCGGCCAATAGCACGGCAATCCCGGCCGCCAGCATGCCTGAGTAGACGACTTTCCGTTTTCTCATGTTTTCAGCTCCTTTGTGTTGGTCATAACGGACCGGCTCGGTGATCGGCTCGGTCCCGCTGACAACCCTCTATGGTCTCTTATGGTTCCAAAGGTGGCGCCTGAACCGCTTGGTATCCGTATAAGCTCCAGTTGTAGCGACGCACACTGCCAGTCATTTTGCTACAACTTCCATGGCTAGCACAAGCGCTAAAATTCGAACGCTAAAATTCGAACGGGAGAACACCGCCAGAAGGCAAGGAAGCCCTGGCGCTTACGCTGGGGAATGGAGTTGGAGCTGGCAGAGGGAGACGGCGGCGCTACCCTGCAGGAACTCTGTAAGCGCTCTAGCGGGCAGCCTCGATCAACCCGGCTCGGACGGGTTTCAGCGGGCCCGCCTGCAGCATCTGGGCGGCGGCTTCGGGCGCCATCGGGCGGGCCAGATAGAAGCCCTGCGCGTAGCGGCATCCCATCCCGACAAGAGATTCCTCCTGCTCGGCGGTTTCCACCCCTTCGGCGATAACGTGGAGCCCGAGGTTCTCGCCCAGAGAAATGATGGACCGCACCACCGCGTCGTTTCTCTCGCTTCCCAGTTTCGCGACGAACGACTGGTCAATCTTCAGCCCGCTGACCCGCAAGCTGGACAGGTAGGCGAGCGAGGAATACCCGGTGCCGAAATCGTCGATCTGCACCTGGATCCCGGCCTCGCTCAGGCTCGCGAGCGTGCGCCCCACGGTGATGGGATCCTTCAATATCTGGCTCTCCGTGATCTCCAGTTTCAGGCGCGACGGATCGAGCTGGTACCGCGACAGCAGCCCCTCGATCCGATCCACCAGCTCCAGTTTCGTGAGATACTTCACGGACAGATTCGTGTTGAGGCTGAAGGGCGTGCCTTCTCCCTGGTCTTTCAGCCACTCCCGCGCCTGGCGGCAGGCCTCTTCGAACACCCACTCCGTAATCGGAATGATCAGGTCGGTCTCTTCCGCAACCGGAAGAAACTCTCCCGGGCTGACCAGGCCATGCTTCGGGTGCTGCCAGCGCACCAGCGCTTCGAATCCAGTGAGGCATCCCGTGGCCAGCTCCACGATGGGCTGGTAATGGAGGAGCAGCTCTCCGCGCTCGATGGCGCGCCACAAATCATTTTCCAATTGCAGCCGCTTGACCGCATGCTTGTGCATGCTCGGATCGAACACCACGTACCGGCCCGGCCCCTCCGACTTGGCCTGATACATCGCGGTGTCGGCGTCGCGCAGCGGCGCCTCGACATCCTTGTATCCGGTCGAGCTGAGCGCGATTCCAATGCTGGCCGTCGTGTAAACCTCCCGGTCTTTCAGCACGATGGGCAACTGCAATTCCTCCCGAATCCGCTCCACGGCTCGGGGAACATCGCTCCACTGCTGGAAATCCTCCAGGAGGATCCCGAACTCGTCCCCTCCCAGGCGGGCCACGGTGTCGGTTGCCCGCACGCAGGTCCGGATTCGCCTCCCGATCTCCAGCAGAAGCTGGTCTCCGGCCTGGTGCCCCAGGCTGTCGTTGATCACCTTGAAGCGGTCCAGGTCCACAAAGAGGACGGCAAACAGATAGCTCGCATTCCGGCTGGCCCGCGCCACCGAAAGCCCCAGGCGGTCCAGGAAGAGCAGCCGGTTCGGCAGATTGGTCAGGGGATCGTGAAACGCGTTATGGAACAACTCCTGCTCGAACTTCTTCCGTTCCATCTGCCGCCCCAACTGCGCGCTGATCTGCCCCGTTGCCTCCAGCATCAGCCGGTCGGTTTCGCGCTGCGTGTCCGAATAGAACTCGAGCACCGCGATCACTTCTTTATCGACGATCACCGGAAATCCAAAGCCCGATCGCAGGCCCACCTGTTCGGCGACCGGAAGTCTCGGGCAACTGGAATTCTGCGTCAAGTCCTCCGTCCAGATCGGTTTTCGCTTGGCCAGAATCCTCCCGGGCAGCCCCACCCCCATGGAAAACCGGGTCATCTCGCTGACCCTCTGAAATGGCTCAAACAGCTGCGGGGATTCCGTGTGCCAGACGGAGGAGGAAAACAGGCTTCCTCTCTGGCTCTTGTCCGCGACGTAGACGTGTCCCACCGACCAGCGGCCGTACGTGCAAATCTGATCCACTACGATTTGCATGGCTTCCTCGGTGGTCGAAGCGTCGCTGGCCATCGCCGCGATGCCGGCGATCGAGCGGTACCGCTCCCGCGCCACTTCCTCGCGCAGCTTCTGTTTTTCGCATAACTCCAAAAGGAACTGCTCGCTGAATGTCCGAATCTTGCCGACCACGCTGACGAATACGGCCGGAATGAGCTGCGGGCACTGCGAAAGCATCTCCGTAAACTTGTCCCGCGTGATCGAGTACAGCTCGCAGGGCTCGAGCGTCCGCACCGTGGCCGACCGCAGCTCGCCGTCAACAAGCGCCATCTCCCCGAAGAAATCTCCCGCCTGGAGCGTTACCAGCGAGAACTCCTGCCCGTCGCGCGTCGTTTTCTGGACCTCCACGCTGCCCGAGAGGATCAAGTACATGCAATCGGGCGCGTCTCCTTCCGAGAACACGGTTTCGCCCCGCTCCCGGCGCTCCACCCTGCCGATTTCAACCAGATCCTCCAGTAACTCCTCCGGGAAGCGCTGGAAGAACGGCACGTTCTTCAGCATTGCCTCAATGGCTGTCGCTGTCATAAGTCTCTCTCACCCGCATCCCGATCTCATTCGCCGGCGTGTGCTGCGACGAAATGGGCCATCTCCTGCTGCTCTTTCTGATCCTTCCGCTCCCCAAACGGAGCCGCAGCCTGCTCGGACTCGGCATCTTCTTCCCCGGCCCGCTCCACGAGCGACGCGCCCAGACCCTTCAGGAACTGCGTCGTTCTCCGCCGCGTCCAGGCCAGATTTTGATCCGACAACTCCCGCAGGCTCCCCTCCGCTTCTTGCAGCCAGACGTGCTTCTTTTGATTCAGCTCGCCGACAATGTGCCGCAGGAACGCCTGGCTGGTTTGCTTCCAAACCTCCTCAATCTGGTGCTCGATCCGGGCTCGGGACTCTGCATACAGCTGCTCGGAACGCTCTGTGAGGCCCGCCGTGAACTGGCTCAGCCGCTCCTCCATGGCCCGGTCCATCCGCTGGCTCACCGACTGCTCGGCTTCCTGGATTTTCTCCGGCAGACGCCGGTTCACTTCGTCGAAGCATGCCGCCGTTGCCTGCTCCGCCTGGGCCTTCCCGCGGGCGAGCACCTCCTGTTCGAGCGCCGGCAGCTCCTGCTGCACGCTCTGCCAGAGGTTGGTCCGTGTCGCCGATACGATTTCCTCCGCCTGCTCGGCGAGATGCTGCCGGGTCGAAGAGGAAGTTTGACCCATCTCCTCGCACATGACCCGGAACGTCTCCTGCATCATCTCCTGCTGCGCGCTGCGGGCCTCTTCCTCCTGGTCCGCCAGGTACTTGCGTACGCCCTCTTCCAAGGCCAGTTGCCGGGTGGACACGATCACCGCCGCGCGTCCCTCCAGAAGCTCGCTTTGCGACCGGACCATATCCGTGATTCGCTGCTCCACCTGGGTTACAGCAGCCGTTTCGATCGCCGTAATCCGCATTTCCATCCGCGCCGCAAGCCCCTCCACCAACCCGTGCAGTCTTTGCTGCAGGGCGGACTCCACCAATTCATTGAAGATCGTCGAAAGGCGGTCGGAAGGATTGTGCAGTCCGGCGGCCGCTGTAGCCGGCCTCTGCGCCGTCGGGAGCCCTTGCATGAATGTCTCTGGCCCGATTCCAGAGCGCGGTGTTCCTTGCACCGTAGCCGGAAACTCCGGCAGCCGATCGGTCAGTTCCGGTCCGGGTTCCGCTGTGCCGCCCGGCCCTGCCGCGCTGTTGGAGGCCAAGAACTCCTGCATTCGATTCCTGGTTTCCGGCACGGCCAACTCGGGCAAATCCCGAGTCAAATCCCGAGTCAAATCCTGCGTCAAATCCACCTCCCCATAAACGCGTACCTGTTCGTGTGCGGCATCTCCTCCGCTGGGCGCCTCCTCTGCGGATGCGGCCGCTTCGGCAGGAATCGGCTGCTCTGCGGGGGGATCCTGTGCCGAACTCACGTGCTGATCCTGCGCCAAAACCGTCCGGCTCGTTGACCGTTCTGTTGCACTCGGAGCAGATCCCGTCGCAGCAACCTCCGAGATTGGGGCAGGTGAGGACGGCGCTGGCGCGGGCTTGCTCGGCAGCAGGTCGTCGATTCCTGATGCTTTCGGAGTCCAATCCGCGGGAGGAAACCCCACTCCCCACAAATTCTCGGGCTTTTCCAGCTTGATCCCGCACTCGTAACCGCCGTTCTTGTTTGCGTTGGCATCCCGCCAAACCACCGAACCCTTTTGCGACTTCCCGAGATGCGGAACACGGAGTGTCACTTCCTTGCCCGTTTCAAACAACTGTTTGCATTCGACTCTCGCCCCATTGACATTCACGATCAGGGTCCAGGCATCGATGCTCCGCTCTTTCTCGGCCCCATCTTCCCGGAAGGCCAGGACAATCGGAATTCGCAGCGGAATTCGGGTGGTTCTGCGCGCTTTCAAGCTGAAGGAGTCAGCGTTCATGACCCAGTCCTCCGTTCCCAGATATCGGAACCCGTTTTCTTTCATCGGCTTCCCCAATGTCCGGCTCACTGGAACATCGCGGAAGGCCCGTAACCTTTTTGGTACTTTTGCCGCTCCGGATCAATCGCCCGGATTCTACTCCTGCCGCTCGCTTGTGCTCGTGATGATCCGCCGCTTGCCTTCCGGCTGCTCTTTCCGGGAACCCGTCGAAAACAGCACAGTTCGCCCCCGCTTCGGGAGTACTTCCCTCTGGGGCACGGCATCGCGTAACCCGGTTTCGTAGCGCCCGGTTTCGTAACGGAAGCTCACGGGAGCCGGCGCGGTCCCGTAGCGAATCGCAACCGGGACTCTCGAAGGAGAAACCGCTCTCGCGCCTTCCGGAAGACTGTTTTCCACCAACTGGAGCTCATAGTCGCCTTCGGGGAGGTCGTAGAAAGCGAACCGGCTGTCTTGGTTTGTCGTCGTGTAGTTCCCGTTCGGCAGGAGGCGCAGGACCATCCCCCTCGGGGCCGCATTCCCGTCCGCATCCGCTACCATGCCCTCCAGCGACTGGCGCGGAACCACTTCGAGCTCCACGCGGGAGGTTTTCCCGGCGCGAATCAGGGTGGACACAGCGTTTCTCTCGCCGGGATGGAGGCCGGCCGGGAGGCGATCCGCATCGAGTGAAACCAGACGGCGGCCCGCAGGCGATTTCAGAATCTCAAAATAGCCCTTGGCATCGCTCCTCGCGGATTCGCCGCTATCGGTAACCACCCAAACGTCGGCGGCGCCCGTCGCCCCTGCCAGGGTGCGCAATTTCACGAAGCCTGTGATCGTGCCGGTCGGCAGCGCATTTTGCTCCTGCGCATCCAAGGGAGTGTTGGCCAGACGGCGGACCGCAACGGCGATCTCTCCGGCTGGCTCTCCTTCCCGGGCCGCGGTGACTTCGCCGGGCGCGGAAACCACCTCGTAGGAGCCGGGCGCGAGAAAGTTCTCTAAACTCACCGCAAGCGGGTGGGGACCCGCCTTTCGAACCCGGAGGAAGAACTTTCCCCGCGAGTCCGTAAACACGTCTTCCCCGCTGATCCGCAGTGCGGCGCCGGCAATGGGATTGCCTTTCTCATCCGTCACTGTTCCCTGCAGGAGGTATTTCGGAAAGGAAAAGGAAGCGCCTTGGACGTGCGGCATCCCCTGATGGTAGAGGAATGAGCTGCCGTAGGTTGTAAAGTGCACGCTGCCGTCGGGTGCGATGTCGGTGCCGCCCTGGAACTGGATGTCGCCGGGAAGGCGCACGTCAAATCGCATCACGAGCGCTTGCTTGAACTGATTTCCCCGGAGGAACGGAACAAAGAACGTCTGCCATTCGGCGGAGATTTTCAAGAGGTTCGTGAGCAGGCTGCCGCCGAGGGAGAGCGTGGTCCTGCCGCCGGTTCTGGTGACGAGCTGCGACAGGCTCAGACGGGGACTCACGGTTTCCTGGAGAGTCGCCGAGAGCGTACTGAACGCCTGTGATCTGGAGGGCTTGCTGCGGAAGTAATTGGACATCACCCGAACCCGGTCGGTGAGGGGAAAGGCCAGGCTGAGAGCCGTCCCGAGATTTCGGTAATCGTCCGTTCGGGAATCGTAGACGCTGCCTCCGAACTGGAAGCGGGAAAGGCCCATGCTGAAGCCGAATTGGTTGACCGACCCCGCCAGCGGGGCGGATCCGGCGACATTGGCCTGGAGGAAGTTCTGGCGGCCGGCAGTAAGCGTCAGGTACGGCCGGACATGAAAGCTGGCCAGGACGTTCTCTTTGTTGGCCTCCGAGGCATTCGAATTGGAGATGGCGGTATCCCTGGATCTGGAGGAAGAAGAAGCCGTAGTGGCAATGATCCGCCGGGCCCGGGGGCGCGCTGCGAGGACGTAGGAGGTTTTCAGAGAGACCCACGGCTTCTCCGCGCTGAAGCTGGTCGCCAGGTAGGGTTCGTTCCGCATGACGCCGCCCGTCACGGCCGTCGTCATTTCGTCGGACGCTTGCCACTCCACTCCGTGCAGCGAACTGCTGTCGCGCGAGAAGGAATTGCGGGTGAACGCCCGCAGCCTGGGCTGCAGGTTGTAATCGCCGTTGAACAGCCCCAACGGATGATCGGCCTCGCCGGCCTGGAAAAACGGTGTCGAGAAGATATCGGAGCTGACCCCGGCAAAGCCCAGCAGCCCGCCGCGCTTTCCTGTGCGGGCCACGCTCAGCCCCCGCGTGAAGGCGTACCGGCCCCCGCCGAACACGTCGGTCGGCAGATCGGTGCGGATCATGTCATCGCCCAAAAGAACGATATGGCCGAAGCGCTGCGTCTTGAGCGACCCGCCCGCTTTCCATCCCTGCGCGTTGCCGAGCCCGAACCGCCCTTCGTAGTTCGGCGTATAGACTTTCAAGCCTCCGCCCGCGGCTTCGTACAGCGAGGAAGCTCCTCCCTGAACTTCAAACACCTGTGCGGCGGCCGGCGCCACCAGCCCGTTCCAGGCCCCCGCCAGCCAGACTGCGCAAAGCAATCCCCGGCAGGAGCGATGGCCTGCTTTCGGCCGCATGCCCTACTCCTGTTCATTACTCTGCGCCAGCAATGCCTGCGGGACGGCTTGTTCCACGCGAAACTTCTCGAACCGCAGCACAATCTTCGTCGGCGGCTGCTCCGGCTTCCACGGCAAGTCGATGTGCCGCTCGTACTCCGGGAACATCGGGAAGCCTCCATAGACCTTCTTCTCCTTGTCGTTCGAGAGCGTCACTTCTTGGAGCCTTCCCAGCCGCGGACTGCTGTTCTGCACCACCATGGACAACTTTCCGGCCCGGGAATCAAATCCCGGCACGTTCAGCTGGATGTCCTGTTCCTGCAAGACCTCTTCCTGATTCAGATAGACCACGTGGGGAAGCTGGATCTGCACCCCGATCCCCAGGTCGGGAGGCTTGAGCGCGAAGGTGCTGTAAATGACGAACCAGGCCGGCAGGTTCTCGGCCCTGGCTTCGTAGAAGACGTACTGGGTCTGCCGGGGCGGAATGCGGGTCCCCATCGAAGAGAGCTTTACCTGGAGATCCTCGTCCAGCGGCTGGAAGGAGAGCTGGCCCTCCTGGCTGACCTGAAAGCTTTTCGGCTCGACCACTACGCTCATGGGCACCACGCCGTTGTTGACCAGCTCGATCTTTCCCCGAAAAACCTTGCCCTTGTGCTCCACGATGACGGGTCGCACCATTTGGGCGGACACCGGGTGAACCCCCAAGAGCACGCCGCAGAGCAGAAGGAATTCCAATCCTCCGCTCCGGCGCAATGCAATCGATTGGAAGATACGGATTTGACGAGTCATAACGCTCCTTTACAACGCCTGGGCTTGCAGGGACAGGACTCCCGTGTATGTCCCGGTGGGCAAGCCCGGCTGTGAGGTCAGGTTGATGAACAGGTCCAGGGTGTCATTCCGGCTGCTGTTCTTGTTCACGCCCGAAATGGGTATGAAAAAAATCTGCAGGCTCGCGCCCGCCGCGCCCAGCGGCCCGGTCTGCGTAAATGCCGCCGGCGCCCCGCCGTTGATGCCGGCCAGGACGTTGGCCGAGGGAATGTCGCCGCCCGGGGCCCCGCTGGTCAGCGCCGCCGCGGAGGAGGAAAAGAAGCCGTAGAGCGACAGCGTCGGCGTGCCGCCCGGATGCAGATTCCAGCTCGTTGTCACCGTCACCGTCGGCGTGCCTGCCGTCGGGCCGGTCCCCGGAATCAGATTGAAACCGACGTTGGACGCGCTTACGGTGACCGCGATCGAATCGTCGACCGTCGCGTTCAGCGTCACGCCGACCGGGTTCGAGCTGATCTGCGCCTGCGCGGCTCGCGCCCCGATCACCAGGAGGCACAGGAAGGCCGCTGCGATTCGCCCGTCCCGCATGCCTTGTATCGTGCGATTCATTGACGTTTCCTCTTTCCATTCCATCCATGCCAAGAGCAAAGCTCGCAATGGCCGCTCGCTGCCTGGTTCCCCTGGGTCCGCTGCCGCGGCGGCTCAGCAAACTGCGGAGCGGCAGCGCGAGGATTGCTCCCCACGCTGCTTTCCTTGCCGGATACTGGAAGCAATCGAGACAAGGGCGCCCCGTCTTTCCTAATTGGCCTGAGCCTGCAGGTTCAGGGTTCCGGAATACGCCCCCGGAGGCAGGGCGCCCTGGCTGGTCAGATCGATCGACAGATCCAGCGTGTCATTCCGGGAGGCGCTGCCGGCTCCTCCCAGCGAATAGATCTGCAGGCCGGCGCCCAACCCGCCAAACGGTCCGCTGCCTGTAAACGCCGCTGCCCCTCCCCCATTGACGTCGCCTAAGACGTTGGCCGACGGGATGTCGTTCCCGCCGCCGTCCGTCAAGGCCGCCGTCGAATCGGTGAAGGATCCCCAGAGCTCCAGCGTCGGGCCGCCGGCAAGACTATAGTCGGTGGTCACCGTCAGACCAGGAACTCCGGCCGTCGGACCCGCTCCAGGAACCAGGTTGAAGTCGACAATAGCCGCACTGACGCTGACGCCAATGTAGTCGGCTACCAGTGCGTTCAACGTCACACTGGCTACGTTCGAGTTGATCTGCGCCTGGCTGCTGCCGGGAATCATCAGTACGATACCCAGCAGGGCCAGAGACAGAATTACTTTCATCTCTCTGCTCATCTGTTTCTCCTTAGTCAGACTTTTCCAAATTGCACTTCTGCTTCTGGTTCCTTTCGGGGGGAACCACTCGGTCTATCGGCCAAAGGGATGGATTTGGTGCTTTTGGAATGGGCTGACTAGGACGAACGTACTAAGCATGTGCCAGATTCGGCACGGGACTCGGCGCTGGGCATCCGAGCCGCGACCGCGAGGGAGCGGTGGCTTTAGACCGTTTTCATGGATGCTGTATAGCGTTTTCGGACTGGCCGCTTTCAGCCCCGGCAGGGGCGCCAGCATGTGGCCCATCACGGCGCCAGCCGTGGGTCAGAAATGGATTACGCCGTCAAGCCCCGGTAGGGGCGACAGAACCCCATCGGTTGGCTCGCTAGCCTGGAAAGGGCGCTGCGCAATCATTGGAAATGTCATCCCGCCTGGAGAATCACCCTCTTTTCACTTGTTTGAAACCGAAGGGGGGGGGGCGGAACGGCAGCGTTGTGCTGCGGCTTCTCGCTCTTCTCCACTCCCCATTCCCTACTCCCCGGTCCCCCCTACCGCAACTGCCCTTTCAACTCCTGATAAATCCGCCGCACGGCAATGTCCTTCTGCGCCGGATATCCCCGCAGACCCTCGTACTCCGGAAACTGGATGGCCGCGACAGCTTGATCTTCGGTCGCGCCGCGCGCGATCTCCCGCTGCACGGCGTCTCTTGTAGCAATCAGCCGCGCCTTCGCCCGCCGCAAGCCTTCCCGGGTCTCGCGCGGGTTCGCCGGCATCTTCCCGTGCGCCGGCACGAAGACGTCGGCGTCGAGCGCCTCGATCTTTTCGAGAGTCTCGATCCAGGACACGCCGTACCCGTCCGCCATGAACGGATACTCCTCGTGGAAGTAGAGCTCGCTCAGGTAGGCAATCCGGTCCTGCGGAACGTAGACCACGCTGTCGCCCGCCGTGTGCCCTTTGCCGAGGTAGAGAATCTGTATCTCTTTACCGCCCAGATACAGGGTCGTTTTTTCGTGAAACGTCTGGGTCGGCATGCGCGCCTTCTGTTCCTCCGCCGAGACGTTTCCGCTCCGCATCAGCGCGAGCAGGTCCATGCGGTATCGCTCCGAGCCGATCTTGATCACGTCGTGGAACGACACATTGCCCTTCGAATAGTTGTCGTGAAACGTGGAAGACACCAGATACCGGACCGGCTGCCGGAGCTGGCTTTGGATCAGCTCCCGCTGCTGCCGCGACACGGCTTCCGGCGCCACCGCGTCCACCAGGATGGCCCCTTCGCTCGTCGCGATGACGCCGCTGTTGAACCTCCCGGCCTCAAGAACGTAATGCCCCGGCTTCAGCTCTCGCAGCGTCACCTGCGCGTCCGCGGGATTCATCTGCGCCCGCGCCAATCCCGCCCAGCCGCCGCCCGCCGCCATCAGCAGCAAAGCAATCCCAAATCTCCGCATCACCGCTTCCTCCTTTGTCGTGTCATCCCCGAGCGCTAGCGAGGGACCCGCACTTGGCCTGTCATCCCGAGAAGCGGAGCGACGAGGGACCTGCTCTTCTCTCTCCACTCGTCACTCGTCACTTGTCACTCGTCACTGCTTTCCTACCAATTCCTCGCCGGCCCCAGCTCCACCATCGCCCCTGCCGGACTCATCCCCGCCTCCCGCGCCAGCGACGGCGCGAGATGCACTACTTTCCCTCCCACCGCCGTCATCAGCACGCGGATGTTGGCGATATCTTCCACCGGGATCGTCAGGTAATCGCGGTCGAGCACCACGAAATCGGCCCACTTGCCCGGCTCGAGCGACCCGATCGCTTTCTCGCGCAGCAGGTAATACGCTCCCCAGATCGTCGCAATCTTGAGCGCCGTCTGCCGGTCCACGGCCTGCTCCGGGGCATAGACCTTCCCGTCCCACGCCCGCCGCGTGATCAACGGAAGCAGGCTCGCGGAGAAGATGTTCAGGTCCGTGGTCGGCAGCGCCCGGTCCACTTCCAGGCTGGTGTAGATGCCGTTTTCCACAAGGCGCTTCTTCGGAACCACCCACGTCGCGGCCCGCTCGCCGTAGATTTCCATGATGGCCGGCGACGCCTGCACGATTTCCATGCCGTCTCCGCTCGCGTAAATGCCGAACTGCTTGAGAATGGGGATCTGGTCGGGCCGCGGCCACATCACGGTGTGGTCCAATCCGTGGCGCTTGGCCCGGATTTCCTCGTCGGTCATTCCGGCGTCCCGGCTGGCCTGCACGATCACGCTCAGGATGTTGTCAATTTCCTGGTCGCCCACCGTGTGCAGGTTCACAAACCGTCCGCCCGCCTTGACGTACTGGTAGAGCAGCTTGGCGTTAACCGAGCCGGGAGAGTAGAGGCACGCCTGCGTCCGCTCCCGGATCAGCAGCTCCGGCATTGCCAGCAACCGTGAGGTCGGCAGCGGCTCGGCCTGCGTGCATTGGCTCCCGATGGCGATAATCCCGCCGCCGTTCCACAGATAGTCCGTGCCGACCCCGGCGCGAGTCGCCAGGTCGGTCAGCATCATCGGATCGGCGAAGAAATAATCCGGCCGCCAGTTCCACGTCCACATGTTCCGCACCGGCATTTCACCAGCCTGGTCGAGCTCGCGGAACACCTGCAGGTTCGACGGCGCGTAGAGGTTCGACGCGTAGGCGGTCATTCCGTAGCCGGCCCACCATTCCAGTCCCAGCCGCTCGATCTCCTTCAACTGCTTTCGCCGGTCCCGCATGACCACGTCCTGAAACATCCACCGCATCGGCGTCTGGAACGGAAAGCCCGAGACGTAGACGTTCGCCCCGCCCTCGGCGAACGGGTTGATGTCGGTCGTCGGAAACACCTCGCGCGACCGCTCGATCGCCAATTGGTTCATGAGCACCGACACGAAGACGTCGCGCAGAACTACCGGGTTGTTCGGCGCCGCCGCGTCGAGCTGCTCCTTGGTGATGTGCTTGCCGTTCACGGGATCGAAGGCCTTCGGATCCAGCCCGCCCCGCCCGTAGTTGCCGTTCCCGCGGAGCGCATACTCATAATTGCGCCCGAGCGTGAAGATGAAGTAAATCCACTGTCCCGGCTTGGCCGCGCGCACCGCATCCGCCAGCGCCGCGGGGAAGGCCTGCAGGTTTTCCTCCGGGCTCTTTTCGAGCACCCGAATGATGACGTCGTCATCCGACAGGACGCTCTTCAGGATCGGCCCCGTCACCGCCGTCCAGTCCCACGGATGCTCGTGCGTCAGGATCAGCCCCGGAACCACCGTCCGTCCCTTCAGGTCGATCTGCCGCGTCCCGGCCCCCGCCATCGGCCGGATCGTGGCGTTCGTGCCGACGTGCAGCACTTTCCCGTCCCGCACGTGCATGGCTTCGGCCACCGTCCCCAGGTTCGACGTGAACGCAGGGTCGTCCACCGTCACGATCTTCCCGTTGTAGAGGATCATGTCCCCGGAAGTCTGCTGCGCCAGCCCCGTCGCCGCTCCTGCCACCGCGAACCCCCATAGAATGAGTGCGGAAAGCCACCTTCGGTTCTTCATCGTATTCCCCCCTTGCTGCCCTCTTGCTATTTGTCCGCCCCGATGTTGCCCCCGTAGTATATCGCGTTTCCGCCGCCCTGCGGCCATTCCTGTTCGTGTCATCCCAAAGGAGGAAGACGATCCCGTGCCGCCGGGTTCGCTTTTCCGGCGGAGGACCGGCTGTCCCCTACTCCGCACTCCCTACTCCCCGTTCCCTCTTCCCTATTCCCTGCTCCCTATGGTATAAGCGAATGTTGCGGCCTGCGGACGCATGCCGCGCACATTTTTACCGGGGGATTCCTTGAGCTTCATCAATTTTGCCGCGAAGGAGATCAACT
>Ga0326597_10008872_pt1 | contig 13519 bp, 10 predicted proteins | sample RVTome_12_FD_203789 | JGI IMG/M metagenome (GOLD analysis project Ga0326597, IMG submission 203789) | Soil microbial communities from uranium-contaminated site in the Upper Colorado River Basin, Wyoming, United States - RVT100D185 | ecosystem: Environmental > Terrestrial > Soil > Contaminated >... | reverse complement strand
TCGAACGGCCTCGGCGGCTTCGCCGACGATGGGCGCTCGTACGTGGTGGTCCTCGAAGGCGACGCCGAAACGCCACTGCCGTGGACGAACGTCATCGCCAACTCTCGATTCGGAACGCTGATCACCTCGTCGGGCTCGGCGCACACCTGGTCGGCGAACAGCCGCGAGAACCGGCTCACGCCGTTCGCCAACGACCCGGTGACGGACCCGACGGCCGAAGCGCTGTTCGTCCGGGACGATGACTCCGGCGAGGCGTGGTCGCCCACGCCGGGTCCGATGGCTCGCGTCCCCGACAGCGGCCGGTTCGTCATCAGCCACGCGGCCGGCCGCACCCACTTCGCACGCGCGACGCACGGCATCCGCCACGACCTGGATGTCTTCGTGGACGCCGTCGATCCGGTCAAATTCTCGTTGCTCACGCTGAAGAACGAGAGCCGGTCGTCGCGGAATCTGAGCCTCTTCGCCTACAACGAGTGGGTTCTGGGCCCGCCGAGGGACGGCCAGGAGCTGCATGTCGTCACGGACCGCGACTCTGCGACGGGCGCCGTGCTCGCGACCAATGCCTACAACGGAGAGTTCGCTCACCGCGTCGCGTTCGCCCACGCGAGCGAGCTCACCGAATCGGCGACCGGCGATCGCGCCTCGTTCATCGGGCGGAACGGTTCCCTGGCGTCGCCTGCCGCCCTCCGCGACCTGAGGCTCTCCGGACAGTTCGGCGCGGCACTCGATCCGTGCGCCGCCCTTCACGTTCGGCTCTCGTTGGAGCCGGGTGAGAGCCGACTTCTCGTCTTTCTGTTGGGCGAAGGGACGGACCGCGATCACGTCCGCCACCTGATCGCGCGCCACGGACGGGCGGACAACGCCGTCGCCGCGCTTCAGAAGGTGCAGACGGCCTGGAATCGGAGTCTCGAAGCCGTCCGCGTGCGCACGCCCGATGATTCGTTCGATGTGCTGATGAACCGCTGGCTCGTGTATCAGAACGTGAGCTGCCGCCTCTGGACCCGCGCCGGCTACTACCAGCCAAGCGGCGCGTTCGGCTTCCGCGATCAGTTGCAGGACGTGATGGCGCTGTCGCTCGCGCGGCCCGACCTTGCACGGGAGCACCTGCTGCGGGCCGCCGGCCATCAGTTCGTCGAGGGCGACGTGCAGCACTGGTGGCACGAGCCGACCGGCCGCGGGCTTCGCACCCGGTGCTCCGACGATCTGCTCTGGCTGCCCTTTGCCGTGGCCGAGTACGTCCGGACGACCGGCGACATCGAGGTCTTGGACGAGCGGATGCCGTTCCTCACGGCGCCAACGCTTGCGGATGAGGCGAACGAGGCGTACGAAGAGCCGAGCCGTTCGGCGGAGGAGGGCACGCTCTTCGAGCACTGCGTCCGCGCGATCGACAAGGGCCTCACCGTCGGAGCGCATGGGCTGCCGCTTTTTGGCACGGGCGACTGGAACGACGGCATGAATCGGGTGGGACCGGCCGGACGGGGCGAAAGCAGCTGGCTCGGTTTCTTCGTCCACCACGTGCTCACCGATTTCGCTCCGCTGTGCGAGGCGCGAAACGACCAAACCAGAGCCACACGCTACCGAGCCGAGGCCCACCGTCTCGCCTCGAAGCTCGAGCTGACGTGGGATGGCGAGTGGTTCCGGCGCGGGTACTACGACGACGGGACGCCGTTGGGTTCGGCTCAAAACGACGAGTGCCAGATCGATTCGATCGCGCAGTCGTGGGCGGTCCTCTCGGGCGCGGTGCCGCAACGCCTGGCGGAGCACGCGATGGATGCGGTTCGCTCGTCCCTGATCGCGCGAGGATCGCAGATTCTCCTGCTGCTCAACCCCCCGTTCGATCGGTCCGCGCAGGACCCGGGCTACATCAAGGGGTACCCGCCCGGTGTCCGGGAGAACGGCGGCCAGTACACGCACGCGGCCGCCTGGGTGGTCATGGCGCTCGCGCGACTGGGCAGCGGCGACGAGGCGGCCGAGCTGTTTCACATGCTGAATCCGGTGAACCACACGCGAACGGCCGCAGGCGTCGCCCGATACCAGACGGAGCCGTACGTCATCGCCGGCGATGTGTACGGGCGGGCGCCGCACGCGGGGCGCGGGGGATGGAGCTGGTATACGGGGTCCGCAGGCTGGATGTACCGGGCAGGCCTTGAAAGCATCCTCGGGCTGCGGCGGCGTGGCGCGACGTTCATCGTCGATCCCTGCATTCCCTCGTCGTGGCCCGAGTACCAGATCTTCTGGCGCTTCCTCGATACACGCTACGAGATCACCGTGTCGAATCCCGACCGGCGAAGTCGAGGCGTTGTGAAGGCCGAACTGGATGGTCTGGGCGTGGATCCAGCGTCGATTCCGCTGGTCGATGACGGTCTCATTCACCAGCTTCGCGTCGTGCTGGGCGCGTAGCCTATCCACTCTCTGTCACGTTTTTGACCTTCGCTCTGCTCGCCTTTGCTGTGTTCGCCCTTGTGATGCGTGGGAGAGCGCTAACGCGTGGCGGCAGCGAGGAACCGCCGGAGCTCGACGAACGCGGCCAGCATCGCGGCAAACGAGTAGTTGGCGTTTCGGCCGCTCGGATTGGGCAGGACGAACACGCACGCCCCTTCGATCCGCTCGCGCTGCAGACCGAGAGCGACAGGGGCGTTCCCGCTCGCGGCGAACAGGGCGCGGTACGCCGTGATGCCGACCAGCGCCACCACCTGCGGGCGCCACCGGCGCACCTTGCGGCCGAGCGCCACGGCGCCGGCCGCGAGCTCCTCCGGCCGCAGCGTGTCGATCCCGGGGGTTGGCCTCGGCACGAGATTGGTCATGCCGTAACCCCATTCAGGGAGCCGCTGGTCGTCTTCGGCGCCGATCGGCTCGGGCACGAGCCCCGACTCGAACAGCAGCTTCCAGAACCGGTTCGAATACCCCGCGAAATGATGCCCGATCGTCGCTGATCTGACCCCGGGGTTGATCCCGACAAACAGCACGCGCACCGGCAGACGCACGCGATCCTTCAGTCGAAGCGCGTCGATGCCGTCCGTCCGCGCGCGCGACCTGGCTCGTGCCACGAGTCCTGAAGATGTCGGCGAGTTTCGGATTCGGGACACTGGCCCTACTTTGTCACTCTTGAGGCCGCAAGACATGCGGCTACAGCGGACTTTGGCGGGCGGCTCGCTGCAGAGCCGCATGTTCCCGGCCTGAAATCGTCGAGGCGACGAAGGAGCCGTCGAGCTGCCGCTTCGGCTCGCTCGTGAAGGACAGGCGGTGGCCTGCGGTACTTCGCAGCCACTACCCCTGAGCTTGACGTCATAAAAAGTGAAAGGCGACTGGGGCCAGGTATACTCATTCTGAGACGCAACCCGATTCTCGGCCGGAGAGCTGTGCCATGCACCCTGGCGCTCTCGGTGAGAGACACCCCACCCGCCACCCCCACGCATCTCCAAGAAAGGAGGATTGTCATGCAGCGACCAATACGCGCACTCAGTGTCGCGGCGGCCATGAGCCTGGCGGTGCTTGCAACTCCTGCCGCCGACGAGCAGACCGTCGATCCAACCCGCTTTGCTGGCACGTGGAGGATCAACCTGGAGAAATCCACGTATAGTCCCGGACCGCCACCGACCGCCGTTCAAACCCGCGTGCATGAAGACCGCAGTGGAGGACTGATCCATCTGACCGGTCGGACCTTCGACGCGCAGGGAAAGCCTGTCTTCTATCAATCGGTCTTCAAGTGCGACGGCAAGGGGTACCCCTGGGTCGTACGAGGCGGAGCGCGGGCCCTGAGCATCTCCTGCCGAGCCATTGACGCCTACGGCTTCGACTACACCATGGAAGATGCGGAACAGGGCGACACAGTCGCGACCGGGAGCTACGTTGTAGCCAGAGACGGCAAGACGCTCACCCTCGTGGTGAAGGGAACGAACACAGAGGGGCGGCCGATCGACAACGTGATCGTCTACGATTTTTTCGGGCGCTTTTGACGCGGGATAGCAACGTCACACCGACAACCAGCACGCGCGGGCAGGCGCACGCGATCCTTCAGTCGAAGCGCGTCGATTCCGAGGGCGCGCGCGCGGATGTGGCTGACACCAGTGGCCTCCTCCCGGTATCCTCGGTCGTCGCGCCTTACCATCCGGGCGCCGCGCTCCGAAATCCCTACACAACTGAGGCGGACAGGCCACTAGAATGGCGGTCATGAACTGGCTGTTCAAGGAGGAGCCGTCGAGCTACAGCTTCGACGCGCTCGTGAAGGACAAGCAGACCGTCTGGAGCGGCGTGAAGAACCCGCTCGCCCGGAAGCACCTCCGCGGCGTGAAGCGCGGCGATCGGATCTTCTACTACCACACGGGCGACGAGAAGGCGATCGTGGGCATCGCCAAGGCGCTCGGCGACGCTCAGGCCGATCCGAAGGACAAGACCGGCAAGGCGGTGGTCGTCGACGTCGGCCCGGTGAAGCGGCTGGCGCGCCCCGTCACGCTCGCGGCGATCAAGGCCGACCCGGCGTTCGACAGCTTCCCGCTCGTCCGGATCTCCCGGCTGTCGGTCATGCCGGTCTCGGACGCCGAGTGGCTGCGCATCGAGCGGATGGCTACTTCGTCTCCTTGAATCCGGCGGGGATCGCGACGTCGGCCGCGGCGACGTCGGCGGTCACCTTCAGCACTTCGAACTCCGCAATCTCCTTCATCGCGGCGATTGCCGGCGCCAGCCACAGGTCGGTCGTCACGACGAGGCCGCCGCTCTCCTCGATCGTCCGGTCCTTCTCCCGCAGGGCGATCGTCATGATCACCTGCCGCGTGTTGAAGCCGTTGATCGTCTTCGTCTTGCCGGTCTCCTTGACGTCGAAGTCGACCTCGATCTCCTTCCGATCGGGATCCGGCGTCGCCTCCGGCCGGTCGTCCGGCTGCTCCTTGCGCGCCTCTTCCTCGGCCTTGCGCTGCGCCTCCTGCATCCGGCGGCGCAGCTCGTCCAAGGTCGTCACCCGGTAGGTCTTACGCCGGATGTCGAGGTCGTAGATCTTACACCGGCCGCGCGAGGACCGCCCGGGACCGGCCGCGCAGCAGCACCGTAATCGCGACGACGACCGGCATCCACACCAGCGTGAGGCGCTCGAAGCCCAGTCGCTCGAACAGGAAGCCGCCCGCCGCGGGGCCGACGAGCAGGCCGACGCCCCAGGCAAAATTGTAAAGCCCGTAGGAGACGCCGAACGACTCGACGCCGGCCTGCGACGTCGCGTCCGCCATGTAGGCGAGCGACGGCGTGATGACGAGCGCGGCGGTGGCGGCCACCAGCACGTACAGGCCGACGGCGGATTCGAAGCTCCAGGCCTGGGCCAGCAGGGGCAGCGTCGAGGCCATCGCCACGAGCCCGATCATCGTGAGCTGCCGCCCGCCCCAGCGATCGGCGAGCCGGCCGTAGACGGGATGGAGCCCGGTCGAGACGACGGCGGCGATGCCGAACACGAGGCCGATGCGGGTGGGATTGAGGTCGATCTGCAGGGCCAGCCACAGCGACACCACCGGCTCGAGCATCGACAGCGTCGCCGCGGCGACGATGACGGCGAGGGCGCACGCGGCGACGGCGGGCACGCTGACGACCAGGCGGAGCGGCACCGGCTCGCGCACCGCGTGGGTGGAGGGGAGGCGCAGCCACAGGAACCCGAGGGCGCCGGCCGCCGACAGCGCGGCCGCGGTCAGGAACGGCAGCTTGACGCCGCCCGACTCGTACAGCCAGCCGCCGAGCGAGGGGCCGATCATCAGCCCGAAGTTGGCGCCCGCCATCACGAGGCCCATCACGCGCCCCCGCTCGGCGGGTCCGTAGAGGTCGGCGATGAGCGCGAAGCCGACGACCCACGTCACGGCGTCGGCGGCGCCCTGCACCAGGCGCGCGGCGAACAGCCAGGAGAGGTCCTCCGCGAAGGCGAAGAGCACGGTCGAGGCCGCCAGCGCGACGAGCCCCAGCACCAGCGGCAGCTTCCGGCCGATGCGGTCGGAGACGGCGCCCATCGGGATCGACACGACGAGCAGCGACAGGCCGAACGAGGAGAACAGCAGGCCGATCACGGTCGCCGAGGCCCCGATCTGCCGGCTCAGGTCGGGCAGCACGGGAACGGCAATCGAATAGGCGACGAGGTCGGTGAATGTCGCGAAGGTGACGAGCGCGGCCGCGGCCGTGCGGGAGGTTCGCAGCGACACGGGTGGGGCTACGGCTGTCTCTTCAACATCAGGCAGCCGAGCGGCGGGAGCTTCAACCGCACCGACTGTTCGAAGCCGTGCGCGGGCACCGGCTCGCTGTGCACGCCGCCGCCGTTGCCGACGTTGCTGCCGCCGAACATCGAGCTGTCGCTGTTGAGCAGCTCCAGGTAGTAGCCCGGCTCCGGCACCCCGATCCGGTACTCGGCGCGCGGGATCGGCGTGAAGTTGACGACGCTCACGACGAACCGCCGGCGGTCCCGCGGGTAGCGGACGAACGCGATCACGCTGTTTTCGTTGTCGTTGCATTCGATCCACCGGAAGCCCGAGGGATCGAAGTCGCATTCGTACAGCGCCGGCTCGGCGTGATAGTGCTGGTTGAGCGCCTGCACGTACCGCCTGAGCGCGGCGTGAGCCGGATCGTCGAGCAGGTGCCAGTCAAGGCTGCCGTCGTGGTTCCACTCCCGCCACTGCCCGAATTCGCAGCCCATGAACAGGAGCTTCTTGCCCGGGTGCGCGTACATGAACCCGTAGAGGCTCCGCAGGTTCGCGTACTTCTGCCACACGTCGCCCGGCATCTTGTCGAGCATGGCGCCCTTGCCGTGCACCACCTCGTCGTGCGAGAACGGCAGGACGAAGTTCTCCGTGAACATGTACAGCGCGGAGAAGGTGATCTTGCCGTGCTCCCATCGGCGGAACACGGGGTCGGCGTGCATGTACTCCAGAACGTCGTGCATCCAGCCCATGTTCCACTTGAAGGTGAAGCCGAGGCCGCCCAGATGCGCCGGCCGGCTCACCCCCGGAAACGCCGTCGATTCCTCCGCGGCCGTGATCGTCCCCGGGTGCTCGCCGTGGGTGAGCATGTTGAGGCGCTGGAAGAAGCTGATGGCGTCGAGATTCTCCCGCCCGCCGTACTGGTTGGGGATCCACTCGCCTTCCCGCCGCGAATAGTCGAGATACAGCATCGAGGCGACCGCGTCCACGCGCAGGCCGTCGACGTGATATTCCTCCAGCCAGAACAGCGCGTTCGACAGCAGGAAGTTCCGCACCTCGTTCCGGCCGTAGTTGAAGATGAGCGTGCCCCAGTCCTGATGCTCCCCCTGGCGCGAGTCGGCGTGCTCGTAGAGGGCCGTGCCGTCGAAGCGGGCCAGGCCGTGCTCGTCCTTCGGGAAGTGTCCCGGCACCCAGTCGAGAATGACGCCGAGCCCGGCGCGGTGGCACGCGTCAACGAACAGCTTGAAGTCCTCGGGCGGCCCGAACCGGCTCGTCGGCGCGAAGAAGCCAATCACCTGGTAGCCCCAGGATCCCGAGAACGGGTGCTCCATCACCGGCAGCAGCTCGATGTGCGTGAACCCGAGCTCCTTCACGTAGGGCACGAGGCGGTCCGCCAACTCGCGGTAGGTGAGAAACCGGTTGCCGTCCTCCGGGACGCGCGCCCAGGAGCCGAGATGCACCTCGTAGATGGCCATCGGCCCGTGGAGCCCGCCGTCGCCCTGGCGGCGCCTCGCCATCCACTCGCCGTCGCCCCACTGGTAGCCCGAGATGTCGCGAACGACCGAGGCCGTCTGCGGCGGCGACTCGAAGGCGACGCCGAACGGATCGCTCTTTTTCAGGATCGCGCCGGCCTGCGTCCGGATCTCGAACTTGTACTTCTCGCCGTCGGGGAGATCCGGGATGAACAGCTCCCAGATCCCGGCCGGCGCGAGCTGCCGCATCGGGTGGACGCGCCCGTCCCACCCGTTGAAGTCGCCGACGAGGCTGACGCGGTCGGCGTTGGGCGCCCACACGGCGAAGTGGACGCCCTCGGTCGTGCCGACGCGGATGCGATGCGCGCCCAGCTTCTCGAACGCGCGGTGATGCGTGCCTTCGCCGAGCAGGTGAAGATCGAAGTCGGTGAGCACCCGCCCGTAGCGATACGGATCGTCGACGTCGATGACATGGCCGCCGACGTAGGTGACGCGCAGCCGGTAGTCGGGCGTGCCGCGGTCATCGGGCGCCGGCAGCATCGCCTCGAAGAGACCCTGATCTCCCCGGCGCTGCATCGGATGCAGCTCGCCGGTCGCGACCAGCTGCAGCTCGACGGCCCGCGCCGCCGGCTGCAGAGTACGCACGACAATCCCGCGGCCCGCGGCCGCGTGGTGAGGTCCCAGCACGGCGAACGGATCCCGATGCTGTCCGGCGGCGACAGCGACGAGCGAGGCGTCGATCGTGGCTTCCTGGCTGCCTGGCATCCTTGGTGTCATCCCGCTCCCGGTCTAGATCTAGAACCTCACTTGGCGATTGTCGCGCTCTTGATGAAGTCGAGGCGAGGGAATTCCTTGTTGAGGTAGGCGTTGCCTTCCATCTGGATCCGCCCCTGATCGGGGCCCTTGCCGCGCGGCGCGCCCTCCCCGTAGCCGTTGTAGATCTTGTCCACGACGTCCATCCCCGACACGACCTGCCCGAACGGCGCGAAGCCCTGCTTGTCGAGGCCCGTGTTGTCGCCGAAGTTGATGAAGAGCTGCGTCGTGCGCGTGTTGGGGCCCGCCGTGGCGAACACCACGTACCCGCGCCGGTTGCTCTCCTTCACCGGGTCGTCCTTGATCTGGGCGTTGCGCCACGCCGACTGCACCGTCGGGTTCCCATGGATGCCGAACTGCGCCATGAAGCCCTCGATGACCCGGAAGAAGCGGACATCGTCGAAGAACCCGTTCACGACGAGGTTGTAGAAGCGATCGGCTCCCTGCGGCGCCCAGTCGCGGTGGACCTCGACGACGAAGGTCCCCTTGCTGGTGTCGAAGTTCGCCTTGAACATGGCGGGCGCCTGCTGGGTGAGCGCCGCCGGATTCCTGAGCTTGGCCACATCCGCCTGGCCCGACAGCGTGGCGGTCGCCCCCAGCGCCAGGGCCGCAACAGCGATAGCGATCGACTGCGGTTTCATAACACTCCTCTCATGGTCAGATGTACAACGTTCCCTCACCCGCGACAACCGACTGTCCCCCAACGCGGACGCTGACGATCTCGCCCCGCTCTACGCCAATCGCGATGTGAATATGGCTGGGGCGGCCCATCTTGACGCCCTGCAGGCTCAGCATAGCGCCAGCCTTCTCCGGCTTCACGACCTTGTTGCGGACCAGATAGCAGCCGAGCGGCCCGCTGGCGCCACCCGTCGCCGGATCTTCCGTGATGCCGTAGCCGGGCGCAAACATGCGGCTGTAGGCGGTCGCCTGGCCGTTGCCCGAGTCGGGCGAGAACAGAAAGACCGGCAGCTCGTCGAGGCGCGCGGCGCTGCGGAACGCGTCGTACGCATCGGCGTCGAGCGCCGCGCTGTCGACCGCCTGCCTCGTAGCGACCGGCACCAGGAGGAACGGAACGCCGCACGAGACCGTCTGGACCGGCAGGCCGGTGCCGGCCACGGCCGCCGGCGGCAGCCGAAGCGCGGCTGCGGCGGCGCTCCGGTCGGCGATGGGACTGCCGAAGATCGGCGGGAGCTGCGTCATCCACGCGAACGTCAGCTCATCGCCGCGCCAGACGAGCGACACGGGCGTCGGCCCGATGCCGAACCCGAGCACGAGGCGATCGTTCGCCGGCCCGATCACCCCGGCGCGGGCGAGCGCGAAGAGGGTGCCAATGGTCGGATGGCCGGCCATGGGCAGCTCCTCGTCGGGCGTAAAGATGCGAACGCGCATATCGGTATCGGGCCGCTCGGGCGGCAGCACGAAGGTCGTCTCGGAGAAGTGCATCTCCTTCGCGATGGCCTGCATGGTGTCGGCCGGCAGCCCCCGGCCGTCGAGGAAGACGGCCAGCTGGTTGCCGCCGAAGAGCTGGTCGGTGAAGACGTCGAGGTGCAGGTAACGGTATGATCGCATTCCGGATCTTGGGCCTAGAGAGCATATCAATGTTACACGCGCATTTTACGACTAGCGAAGGGAGCTTCACCGTCAGGCTGTTCGAGGACGAAGCGCCGAAGACAGTCGCCAACTTCGTGGGGCTGGCGGACGGCACCAAGCAGTGGACCGATCCGGGCCGCGGGCAGAAGGTGACGCGTCCGTTCTACGACGGTCTGATCTTTCACCGGGTGATCGCCGGCTTCATGCTGCAGGGCGGCGACCCGCTCGGCACCGGCACCGGCGGACCGGGCTACAAGTTCGCCGACGAGTTCAGCCCGAAGCTGCGCCACAGCAAGGCCGGCATCCTGTCGATGGCCAACGCCGGACCCAATAGCAACGGCAGCCAGTTCTTCGTCACGCTGGCGGCGACGCCGTGGCTCGACGACAAGCACAGCGTCTTCGGCGAAGTGGTCGAAGGGCTGGACGTCGTCCAGAGGATTGGCGCCACGCCGACGAGCAAGCCGGGCGACCGCCCGCTCAAGCCGGTCACCATTCAGTCGGTCCAGATCAAGAAAAGCTAGCGCCTGCGGCCATGCCGAGCCGAGCCAGGAGCGCCGAGGCGAGGCATCGGCGTCAGTGCGCGCCGGGGGTGGGGCCCCGGCGCCAACTAGAGAATGCCAAGCTAGCGCCTGCGGCCATGCCGAGCCGAGGCCAGGCCAAGCCGTTGCCAGGCGGGTCCGGTTCCGATAACATCTGGCGTCTAAACAACTTTCGGAGGGTCGATGACCAGAATCCGGCCTGTTCTGGTTGGCTTGGCGGCGTGCGTTGCTCTCGCGTCCGACCCCCTCCAGGCCATCGGCCCGCAAGCGCGCACCGGCGTGCCTCGGCAGGCGTCGGACAAAGCCGCGCCATCCACCTCCTCGCAGCGCGCCCTCCTCGATCGGTACTGCGTCGGCTGTCACAACGATCGGCTGAAGACCGCGGGGCTGGCGCTCGATCGCGTCGATCTGTCGCGAGTGGCCGACGACGCGGAGGTATGGGAGAAGGTCGTCCGCAAGCTGCGCGGCGGCCTCATGCCGCCGGCCGCCCGGCCGCGGCCCGACGCGGCGAGCTACGAAGCGTTCACGACGTGGCTCGAGACGACGATCGACGCCGCCGCGTCCGCCAGCCCGGATCCCGGGCGCACGCAGACGTTCCATCGGCTGAACCGGACGGAGTATCGCAACGCCGTGCGCGACGTGCTGGGGCTCGATGTCGATGTCGACCCGCTGCTGCCGGCCGACAGCGCGAGCTACGGCTTCGACAACATCGCCGGGGCGCTCAAGGTCTCCGAATCGCTGATGGAGCGGTACCTGTCGGCCGCGCGGAAGATCAGCCGCGCGGCGGTCGGCGGGCCTCCCCCCTCCGTCCTCGCCGAGACCTACGCCGTGCCGCCTGCGCTCCCGCAGGAGGAGCAGCTCGAGGGGCTGCCGTTCGGTACGCGCGGCGGCGTGCTCATCCGCCACCAGTTCCCGCAGGACGCCGAGTACGTCTTCCGCTTCGAGCTGGCGAACCTGACCGCCGGGGCCGAGCTGGAGTTCCTGCTGGACGGCGAGCGCGTCCAGCACTTCTCGGTGCCGCGCGGCCGGCGGGCGGCCGACATCGACGGCAATGAAGCGGGCGAGAAGCTGGAAGTCCGCGTCCCGGTCAGGGCCGGTCCGCGCGAGGTGGCCGCCGCGTTCGTGAAGGCGCCGACGCTGCTGGCGGAAACCAGCCGCCGTCCCTTCCTGAACCCGGCGATCAGCCGTCCGCCCATCGCGTACTTGAGGAGCGTGACGATTACCGGCCCGTTCGAGGCCGTGGGCGCCGGCGAGACGCCGAGCCGCGCGCGCATCTTCACGTGCCGTCCGGCGGACGAGGCGGCGGAGGACGGCTGCGCCAGGACGATTCTCTCGACGCTCGCCCGCCGCGGGTACCGGCGGCCGGTGGCCGACGAGGACGTCGAGGGGCTGCTCGCGGCGTACACGACCGCGCGCGCCGCCGGAAACGGCTTCGAGGCGGGCATCGAGCGGGCGATCGGGCAGCTGCTGGTGAGCCCCGAGTTCCTGTACCGCGTCGAGGCCGGTCCGGCCGTGGCTCCCGCCCCCATCTACCGCGTCACCGACCTGGAGCTGGCCTCCCGCCTCTCGTTCTTTCTCTGGAGCAGCGTGCCGGACGACGAGCTGATCGAGGCGGCCGCGCGCGGCGCGCTGCGGCAGCCGGCGGAGCTCGAGCGCCAGGTGCGCCGCATGCTCGCCGATCCGAGGTCGGACGCGCTGGTCGGCAACTTCGTCGGCCAGTGGCTGCAGCTGCGCAACCTCGCGTCGGTCACGCCGTCGGAGGTGCTCTTCGCCGATTTCGACGACGGGCTGCGCCGCGCCTTCCGTCGCGAGACCGAGCTGCTCTTCGACAGCATCCTGCACGAGGATCGCAGCGTCGTGGATCTGCTGGTCGCCGACTACACGTTCGTCAACGATCGGCTGGCGCGCCATTACGGCATTCCGAACGTGAAGGGGAGCCATTTCAGGCGCGTGACGCTGACCGATCCGAACCGGCGCGGGCTGCTGGGCCAGGGCAGCATTCTGACGGTCACGTCGCACCCCATCAGGACGTCCCCCGTCTTCCGCGGCAAATGGATTCTCGAGAACATCCTGGGGACGCCGCCGCCCCCGCCGCCGCCCAACGTGCCCGCGCTCCCGGACAAAGGCGGCGTATACGCCGGCAAGACGCCGTCGATGCGCGAGCGGATGGCGACCCACCGCGCGAACGCCGCCTGCGCGGCCTGCCACTCGATGATCGATCCGCTCGGCTTCGGCCTCGAGCACTTCGATCCCATCGGGCGGTGGCGCGAGGTGGACGACCTGTACGCGCCCATCGACGCGTCGGGCGTCCTGCCCGACGGCACGGCGTTCAAGGACGTGGCCGGACTTCGAACGGCGCTCGCGAGCCGTCCCGGCCGGTTCGTCACGACGCTGACCGAAAAACTGCTGACGTACGCGCTGGGCCGGGGACTCGAGTACTACGACATGCCGGCGGTCCGCAAGATCGTGCGCGACGCCGCGGCCGGCAATTACCGGCTGTCGGCGCTGGTGCTGGGCATCACGCGGAGCCTGCCGTTCCAGATGCGCCGGACCGAGCGGTCGGCGACCGCGGATTAGCCGAGGAGACTCAGGTCATGATGATCACCAAGATGGCGCTGCCTCGCCGGACGTTCCTGAGGGGAATGGGCGCCACGCTCGCCCTGCCGCTGCTCGACGCGATGGTGCCGGCGCTGACGGCGACCGCCCGGACGGCCGCGAGCCCGGTGCCCCGGCTCGGCTTCTTCTACGCGCCGAACGGCACGTACCTGCCCAACTTCCACCCGGCCGGCGTCGGCGGCGCGTTCGAGTTCACGCCCGTCCTGAAGCCGCTCGAGCCGTTCCGCGACGCCGTCGTCGTGGTGAGCGGTTTGAGCAACCGGAACGCCGAGACGTTGAGCGAGGGGGGCGGCGTCCACACGCGGTGCGGCGCGGCGTGGCTGAGCGGCGT
>Ga0326597_10008871_pt1 | contig 13519 bp, 8 predicted proteins | sample RVTome_12_FD_203789 | JGI IMG/M metagenome (GOLD analysis project Ga0326597, IMG submission 203789) | Soil microbial communities from uranium-contaminated site in the Upper Colorado River Basin, Wyoming, United States - RVT100D185 | ecosystem: Environmental > Terrestrial > Soil > Contaminated >... | reverse complement strand
GGTCGCGTACGCCTGCTTCGGGAAGAACGCGATGACGACGGGGACCTTCGACCTGTACTGGATCGCGACGCGGACGGACCGGATGGGGAAGGGGTACGGACGCGCCATCCTGTCGTTCGTCGAGGAGGAGGTCCGGCGACGGGCGGGGTACCTCCTGGTGATCGAAACGTCGTCCAAGGAGAGCTACGGCTCCACGCGGCAATTCTACGAGAAGGTCGGGTGCACCCTCGCCGCCCAGCTCCCCGACTACTACGCGGAGGGCGACGACAAGCTCATCTACCTGAAGCGGGTGCGTTAAAGGCCGAAGATCCTCCCCAGCAACCCTTTTTCGAGTTCGACGGCGGACTCGAGCTCCCCCGCGTCCAGCCAGACGCCGTCGCATGCGGAGCACCGGTCGACCTTCAGGCTCTTGTAGTCGATCTCGATCAGCTTCATCCCGCACTTGGGGCAGTGCATGTAGTGCAGTTCCTGCCGCTTCCGCTTCTCCTCCGCGGCCATCTGCCGGTGCTTCTCCTCCTCGACCTGCTTTCTCCGCTCGAACTCGAGCCTTGCGAAATACTCCTCTTCGCTTTCGGACGCCTTTCGGGTCATGCCATCCCCCTCATCGCTGGTTTCGTATAATGATGCCCGAATGAACCCTCGGGTTCAAGGACGAGGCCCGCTCAGGCAACCTCCACCCCCTCGCCCGTTTCCACGTACCAGAGGATGCCCCGGACGGGGACGCGCCACGCCTCGGTGAGTATGTCGCGGTACTCCCGCAGCTGGCGGAAGTACGCCTCCTCGAGCGCCCGATCGCGCTCCCCGGTCTTGTAATCGACGACCCGAAGCTCCCCCGCCGGTCCCGGGAGCCGAACGACGAGGTCGGCGCGCTCCTCGCCCGCCGTGAAGCCGCGGACCCGCAGGAGCGGCAGCTCCGTGCCGACGACACGGGAGATGCGAAGCTCGCGGCGCAGGGGGGACGAGCGCACGGCGGCGACAATGGCGTTCCACCGACGCTCCTCTTCCTCGTCCCAGACCACCGGAAGGGCGGCCCCCGGCGGCGGCCACGGGTCGGTCACCGGCGGGTACGCCTCGAAGACACGGTGGACCTTCTCCCCGAACCTCCTTCCGCGCGACCGGTCGTGCAGCTCCGCGAGGGAGACCGGCGCGGGGGGTACCGGCGCGGGCGGGGACGGCTCGGCGACCGGAGCGACCCGCTCCCCGGGGATCGCCGGCGCGGCGGGAGGCGCGTGGGAACGCGGGGCCTCCACCGGCAAGGCCGACGTCACACCCACGCGGAGCAACTCCCCGCCCGCCGGACCACCCGCCCCGCATTCCGCCAACCGCAATCGCTCGCCCGGAAGCCCCGTGACGAGGCAGCGTCCTTCCCCCTGCGCCGCCGCCCCGGAGATCCCTTCCCGCAGCGCGTCGCCAAGAGTCGAGCCGGCCCCCTTCCCCCCCTCGATAAGGTAGAGCCGATCCTTCGCGCGGGTGGCCGCCACATAGAGAAGGCGACGCTCCTCCGCCACCATCTTCTCCTTCTCCCACTCCTCGAACGTCACCGGGCGACCCGCGCCCGGCACCTGCCGGAATGCCGAATACGTCCGGAACCCGGGGAAGATCACCGCGGAGAGGCCCCGCACCCGGTCCGCCCGCAGCCCTTCCGGCCCCTTCCGGCCGCCGCGGGAGATCCCCCCCAGGATCACGACCGGGAACTCGAGCCCCTTCGCCCCGTGGATCGTGGAGAGACGCACCGCATCCTCCCCCTCCTCGAAGTCGGGGACCTCGTCCTCCTCCCGCCCCTCGGCGGCCTTGCGGCGGACCTCGGCGAGGAAGAGCTTGAGGGACCCCGCACCGGCCCATTCGAAGGCCCTCGCCATCTCCGCCGCCTTCGACAGGTTCCGGACGATCCGCTCCCCGTCGGGAATCCGCGCCGCGACGAAATCGACCCCCGTCTCCCCGTACAGGGCCGCGAGAAGGTCCGGAAGCGAGGTCCGCCCACGCCGCGCGGAGAGGCCGGAGAGGAGCGCCTCGGCCTCCCGCGCGCGGGCCGGCGCCCTGGCCGGGTCCTCCCCGTAGAGCGGGAGGATCTCCTCGTCCGACAGGCCGAAGAAGATCGTCTTCATCGCGGCGTGCCGCGCCGCCCGGTCGGCGGGGACATCGACGGCGGAGAGCGCCATCCGCACGTCCTGGATCTCCTGCCGGAGGAAGAACCCCTTGCGCGAAGGGACAACGTGGGGGATCCCCGCGGCCGCGAGCGCGGAGCGATACCCCGACAGCACTTCGCCCGAGGCGTCGGACCGATAGAGGACCGCGATGTCCCGGAACGACGCGGGGCGCTCGACGCCGTCTCGATCCCGGACCTTCACGGATCCGGCGATCCTCCCGACCAGCGCCGCGAGGAACTCCGACTCGTCCACGGCGGGGTCGAGCCGGTAGAGCGAGACGGGATGCCCCTCGCCGGGATCGTCCCGGTTGGGCACGACGTGCGCGTGGGCCGGGGAGAAGTCCTCCCCGCCGGAGAGAACGCGGGAGAAGAGGCCGGAGAGCGTCGCGAGCAGGTCGGGGCGGCTGCGGAAGTTGCGGGTCAGCGGGACGTCCTCCCCGCCGGCATCGACCATCCCCTCGCGGAACTTCCGGTATACCTGGATGTCGGCCCGGCGGAAGCCGTAGATCGACTGCTTCGGATCCCCCACGACGAAAAGACGACCCGGGACCCCCTCCGCCGCGATCGCCCGAAGGACCCCCGCCTGCAAAGGGTCCGTGTCCTGGAACTCGTCCACGAAAATGTGACGGAACCGCTCCCCGAGCCGTCGCGCGACCGCGGGATTCCCCGCGAGAAGGTCGCTCGCCCGCAGCAGCAGGTCCATGAAGTCGAGCCCGCTCCCCTTCGTCGCTTCGTACGAAGCGAGGGCGGCCCCGGCCCGCGCCACGAGGAAGCGCGCCGCCGCATCCCCCCCGGGGACCTCGGCCACCCGTTTCCAGAACCGGAGCAGCGCGTCGCGCACCTCGGACAGCTTCCGCTCCTCGGGGCGGGGGAACTTCTTTTTGCTCGCCGCCTTGCGGAGATCCAGCGCAAAGGCCGACGCCCCTTCCTCCGCGCACGCCGCCGCGGCGGCGAGGTCCCCCCGCGAGACCGCTTCCCAGGCGGAGTCGAGGACGCGGAGGGCTTCGCGGAACCCCTTCACCGCCGGGTCGTCCTCCGGGGCCAGGATTCCGGCGACGAAGGCGCGGAAATACTCCACGTCGCGGCCGTGTTCCCGGAGAAGGAAGTCGAGGAAGTCCCCCGGGGAGCCGAAGTCGGGCGCCGCCCCGCGCAGCAGGTCGCGCTGGAAGAGGCAGAGACGGCGGATCACCCGCCACGCCTTCGAGGGATCGGGAAGCCGGGAGAGGATCCGCTCCCATTCCGGGAAAACTTCCTCCCTCCCGAACTCCCCCCGCAGGAATTTTCGGAACGCGGCGTCCCACGCGTCCGCCGACGCGGACTCCGGGAGCACCTCGAAGAGGGGATCGACTCCCGCCTCCGCCGGGAAGGAGCGGAGGACGCGGGCGCAGAACGAGTGGAACGTCGTCACGGAGAGGCGGCCCACGCCGTCGACCATCTCCTCGACCCGGCGGCGCAGCGCGGCGAAGTCGGGGTAGGCCGGCGCGGGGACGCGGGCGAGCGGGTTCCACGCCGAGGCGCGCCGGCCGACCTCATCGATATCGTCGGTCTCCTGCGTCGCCGCGAAGAGTCGCTCCCACCCCTCCGTCACTCGCGCCTTCATCTCCGCCGCCGCCTTATCGGTGAAGGTCAGCAGGAGGACGTGGTCGGTGGAAAGGTCCGGGCGCGCGAGGAAGAGATTGGTCACCCGCGCCACGAGAGTCGACGTTTTCCCCGTTCCCGCGGAGGCGTCGACGGCGAGGTCGCGCAGGAACTCGTTCGCCGCCTTTTCCCGGTTCTCCCGCACCGTCTAGTGGCCCCTTTCACAAATACGGCGTCGCACCGAGAGCGTCGATGCGCCGCGCCGGCAAGGCGCGGGACGGAGGCGTACTGTGAAGTACGACGCAAGGAGCGCCCCACTCCCGGACGAAACACTCTCCCTGGGGTACCCCGGACAGCCGATATCATATTCCTTGGTCGGCATGAGGGGCACAACGCAGCAGGAGCGGATGCGGCGGCGCTCGAATGCAGCCGTATTTGTGAAAGTGGCCACTAATCCTTCCCGGGCCGGTGGTCGGCCACCGGACGCAGCGCCGGTTCCCGCGCGATCCGCGCGGCGAGGGAGGCGGGGTCGATCTCGGAGCCGTCGTAGGCGGGGGAGACGCGGCAATGATCCCGGAACGGGCAGGAATCGCAATACCGGGGCGACATCCGCCCCGCGCTGGTGAACCGGTGGTGCGGCAGCGGCGGGAAAGCACCCGCGGCGGCGATCGAGAGCCAGCCGGCGAGGGCGGCGGACCACTCCCCGCGGATCTCGTCCCACCCCGGCGCCTCCTCGACCCCGAACCCGTTGCGCAGGAAGTAGAAGGCCGCCGAGACGGCGGACGGCACGGGGGACAGCGATGCCGCGAACGCCAGGTAGACGGGGACCTGGTGGGAGAGACCGTGCCGGATCCAGTCCGGGGGGATTTCCCCGCGGGCCGGGTCGCGATACTTGTAATCGATCACCCGGGCTTCCCCCGCGGGGCCGCGGTCGATCCGGTCGACCCGCCCGCGAAGCGGCGGATGGGGCGGCTCGGCGGGGAGGGAGAATGCCTCTTCGACCCGGTCGACCCGCCACCCTGGGCGTTTGACCTCCTGCCTCCGCTCCCACTCCACGAGGCGCGCGACGTCCCGCTCCACGCCCCGGCACCGGATCCGGAAGAGGCCGGGGAGGCCGGTCGGGTTCTCCCGGGCGAAGCGGTCGACGGCACGGCGCGCGGCGGCGGCGGCGTTCCCCCACCCTTTTCCCGCCGCGGCGTCCCGGCCGAGGCGGCGCAGGATGTCGTGGGCGATCTCCCCCAACTCCGCCGGGGAGAGCGCGAGCGCCTCCTCCGGCTCCTCCGGCGGGTCGAGGAGGACGACGCGCCGGAGGAGGTACCGGTACGGGCAGCGGGCAAGCTCCTCCAGCGCGGAAGCGCTGTGGGAGGCCGGCAGGCGGATGCGGAGACCCGGGCCGGGAAAGATCCCCTCCCCCACGGACCGCGCGGCCCACGCGGACAGGATCCCGCGCACCCTGCCCCATGGTACGCCGGCCGCGGCGATCTCCGGCTCCTCTCCCGCGCGCCACGCGCGCAGGGCCGTCTCCCGCGGGCTTCGTGGTCCCTCGCCCTCGAGGGCGTCGAAGGGAGACCGGGGGAGGCGTTCGACGGCGGCGCCGGAGGCGGCTTCCCACTCGTCGGAGAAGACCGCCGGGCCGGCGAACCGCGACAGCAGGTGGAGCAGGTACCGGGAGGGGCGCCGGGCCGCGCCCGAGGCGTCGGCGCGAAGGACCGAGAAGGCGACCTCCTCCCGCACCGAGGCGGCGGGCAGGGAAAAAAGGAGCTTCTCCTCCGCCGCGTTGCGCCGCCGCAGCGACAAGGCGTCCGGCAGGTCCGGCTGCCTCGTCCGGCGGTTGATCTCCTCCCGGTCGTCGTCGGGAAGGAGCGGATCCTCCTCGAGTTGGGCCGGCACGGCGTCCTCGTTCACCGAAAGGACGATCACCCGATCCGCCGTGACGCCCCGCAGGACGACGGCGTCTCCCAGGACGACCGCGCCGGTCCTGCGCATCCCCCCTTGCTCTCCGACGAAGAGCCGCTGCGCGGAGAGGAGGGCCGAAAATCCCTCCGCCCCCTCCCGCGCTCCCGGCCACGGCGCCTCGCGGTCGGGGATCGCCTCGAGGTCGTGTAGGATCGCGAAGAGCGCCTCCACCGCCCGTCGGTCGCGCTCCCACTCCGGGGCATCATCCTGAACGACACGGAACTCGCGGACGAGAAGGGCCCGCACCGCCCGGGCGAAGGCGGCGTACCCCCGCGCCTCCGCGAGGGGGCGCAGGGAGGCCCGCAACGCACGGACCTCGGACCGGAGCAGGCCGAGCTGCGCCACGCGATCGTTCTCCTCCGTTTCGCCATCCTCTTCCGGGCGGCGGCTCCGTGGAAAGCGGGCCAGCCGCGTCTCCCAATCGGACCCGGAAACGATCAGGAGATCCTTCGAAAGGAGATCCCACAGGTCGGGCCGCGCGGCGGCGCCGTCCTCCCTCCCGGCGAACCGGCGATACGGGGACGAGAGGACGTCGATCACCTCCCGGCGCGGGAAATCGTCCCGCGCGATCGCGATCATCCGCAGGAGCAGGCGCACGAGGGGGACGGAGGAGAGGGGGACGTCGAGGCGCCCCGCCGTGTCGATGCCGTACTCCGCGGCGATCCGCTCCCAGTCGGCCGCCATTTCCGGGGTCACCTTCCTGGCGACCAGATGAACGGAAGCCGCGGGGGAAGCGTCGAGCCACGATCGGACCCGGCGGGCGGCGAGGCGCATCTCTCCTTCCGCGTGGGGAGCGGAGAGGATCGCGAACGGCGCGGGCGTCATCTCCGCGGGCGGAAAGGGAGAGAAGATCCGCCCGCGCAGCGCCGCGACGGCGGGCGACGGATCGTCCGACAGGAACTCCACGTTCCCCTCGAAGGCGGCGCGCAGACGATCCCATGCCCTGGCGGCGTACAGGAACGAAGGACGAAGGTTCCCCTCGCCGTCGAAGAGGCCGGGGAAATAGACCTCGTCCAGCAGGCCGGAGGAGAGAAGCCGTTCGACCAGCATCCACTGAAGCCGGGTGAAGTCGTAGAATCCGTACAGGGTCGCGCGGAACGGGTAGCCGGGCTGCTCGAAGCCCGCCACCGCCTCCCGGAAGATCCGGCGTCGCGTCTCCCCCCCCATCGCCCGGACCTTCCGGGCGACGGACGCCCGCAGCCGCCGCCATTCCGCCAACCGCGCCGCCCTTTGGGCGTCCCCCCGTTCCTTCGCCGCCCTTTCCGTCAACGCGAGCTCCGCCTCCCCCACGCATCCCTCCTCGAGGTCGGAAAGCGTGCGGGCGAGGGCGGGGGTGAATCCGGGCGTCGGGGAGATTCCCCCGAAATCACCGTCCTCCGCGGCGTACGTTTCCCGCACCGCCGCGAGGATCGCCGCCGTCATCCTCGCCGGCGGGAGTTCCTCCGGGAAGATCCCCCGATGCTTCAGCAGGCGCACGGCGAAGTCGTACAGCGTCATCACGGAAGCGCCTGCGAAGGCGGAGGCGACGCCGGGAGCCGACGCCAGGCGTTTCAGGAGATGCTCCCGGAGTTCGTTGGACGGCACGAGGAGGACGTGGACCTGCTCGGGGTCCCGACCGGCGCGGCCGAAATATCGCCCGATCAGGCGTTCCTCGAGCGCGGGGAACGGACCCGCGTACAGGCGGGAAATCGCTGGGATCGACTCGGGCATCGCCTCCCATTCTAAATGAATCGCCCCCGGAAGCGGGCGGTGGACGCCCGCCGACCTTCGCTTCTCCCCCTGTCGCCCCCCCGACGCGCGGCATTCGAGGTATACGCCCTTGTCATTGTCGAGCCTGCGGGTGAAAATGGGGACGGAGGATGCGCGGATGCCATTGCCCCAGAAGGCGCTCACCCGTGAGCAGTTCGGCCGGGTGGCGTCGAAATACAGGTGCAGCGCCGACCACACGGACGTGGAGGACCTGGATCTCCTCTTCACGGGCCTCGCCCTCGACCCGGGGCACCGGATCCTCGACGTGGCCACCGGCGGAGGGCACACCGCGGCGGCCCTCGCCGAACGCTGCGGACGGGTGGTGGCGTCGGACCTGACCCCCTCGATGCTGCGGGAGGCCCGGGTCCTGGCCGCGGAGCGCCGGGTCGGCAACATCGTCTTCGCGGCCGCCGACGCCGAGGCGCTCCCGTTCCGGGACGCCGCCTTCGACCGGGTCACGTGCCGTGTCGCGCCCCACCATTTTCCCGACGTTCGGACCGCCCTGGCGGAGATGGCCCGGGTAACCCGCCCCGGCGGGAGGATCGGGATCATCGACAGCGTGGTCCCCGGCGAACCGTCCCTCGACGCCTTCCTGAACGCCGTCGAGAAGGTGCGCGACCCGTCGCACGTGCGCAGCTACCGCGTGGAAGAGTGGCTCGAGCTCCTCGCGGGGGCGGGATTTCTTCTCCTGCAGGCCGCCTCCCTCTGGAAAACCCACGCATTCCCCGAGTGGGTGGAGCGGACGGGCCGTCCCAAGGCGGTGCAATGGGAGGTCGAGACGATCTTCCTCTCCGCCTTTCCGCTCGCGCGGGAGGCGTTCCGCATCCGCACCGAGGGGGGCCGGGTCGTCTCCTACTCCGACGAGAAGGCGATCTTCGTCGCGAAGAAAACCGGGGAGCCGCCCGCCCGCTGAGATCGCTCCCTCGCCGCGATTCCACCCGCGGCGCCCGGCGGCCATGGACCTCGAGACGATGCGAACTCCCGGCGACCCCACCCTCACACGGATCTTCGTCCCCGCGATGGATTGTCCCGACGAGGAGAAGGAGATCCGCTCCGCCCTCTCGAAGCTCCCCTCCGTCGAATCGATGACGTTCCATCTCTTCTCCCGGCAGGTCGAGGTGCGGCACCGGTCCCTCGGGATGAACGCCCTGATGACGATCTCGAGCTTCGGCCCGAGGCGCCGGAGGCGATCCGTTCGTTGCGGGATCTCGGCGTGGCGCACATCGTCCAGCTCACGGGGGATACGGCGGAGACTGCCCGGAAAGCCGGAGCGGCGGCTGGCATCGAATTCGTGGAGCACGGCCGGCCGACATGGGAACCACGCTGCTGGTCATTTTCAACGGGTTGCGCCTGTTGCGCGCCCGTACGTCACTTCATCATAATAGGGCCTGATGGAACGATCGAAGCTGCACCGGAACGTCGTCGCCCTCGGCCTGGTGAGCCTGTTCACCGACTTTTCGAGCGAGATGATCTACCCGCTCCTGCCGGTTTTCCTCACCGTCACCCTTGCCGCCAGCCCCGCCGTCCTCGGGCTGGTCGAGGGGGTGGCGGAGACGACGGCAAGCCTGCTCAAGCTTTTCTCCGGCGCCTGGTCCGACCGGACCGGAAGGAAGAAGCCGCTGGTGCTTGCCGGGTACGGCCTCTCCACCCTCCCCGCGAGCGTCCTCTTCGGCCTCCTGTGGAACGCCTACGGCGCCCCCGCGGCCTTCGGCGTCAGCGCGGGGCTCGCCCTCCTCGCCGCGGCGCTCCTGCTCCTCCTGCGCCCGGAAAAATATGAGAGAATCCGGTAAGAATCGGCATACGTGGGAGGGGTGATGAGGCAGCCTTCGATCGTCCCCGCGTCGCGGGGCTGGACGGGCGAAGCCGCCTGGAAAGGGGCGGGGGCGTCCATCCTCCTGCACATCTTCGTCGGGGCGGCAATGGTCGCCGCTCTGTCCGGCCCCCCGAAAGCGCCGCCGCGGGTGATCGACCTCACTCTCCTGGCCCCCGCCGTGAGCGACCGGCCCCCGGTCCCGCCCGCCTTTTTCAAGGCGGCGGAGCCCCCCAGGGCCGGGACGGCCGCCCTCCCGGAACCGTCCGCCCTTCCCGCCCCGCCGGTCGCCGCGAATCGGCCCGCCGCGAACCCGCCGGCGAACCCGTCCGACCCGGCGACGGGAAAAACCGCCTCCGCTCCCGGGTCTCCGCATCCGCCTGTCGCTGCCCCGGACCCGGCAGGCCGGGGCCCCGCCAAGGCGGCCTCGGGAAGTCCGCAGGGGCCATCGGGTGCCGGGCCCCCGGCGGCGGACTTCGCCTGGATCCGCGACGCCATCCAGCACGCGATCGCCTACCCGGCGACGGCGCGCAGGATGGGATGGGAGGGGAAGGTCGTCGTGGCATTTCGTCTTCTCTCGGACGGCTCGGTGCGGGACGTGCGGGTCGTGCAAGGTTCGGGACACGCCGCCCTGGACCGGGGAGCGATCGACGCGGTCAGAAACGCCTCCCCGTTCACCCGGTCCCCCATCGAGGTGGAGGTCGTCACCCCGATCGTCTACCGGCTTACGACGCGTTGACACCGAACCGGTCAAGAATTCCGCAGGTTCTTCCGATGAGACCCATCGGCTCGCCGAAACGTCAAGGAGAACCGTGAATGGAAGGCCAGGGGGATCACGGCGTGACGCCGCTGACCGATCTCATCGCCCGGAACGAAGACCGCCTGCTCGGGCAGATCCTCGCCCTCGCCGAGGTGAACGGATATTTCCGGTTCGTCCCGGGGACTCCCGGGGAGTGGCAGGCCACGCTCCGCGGGCTGTCCGGCTCCCTGCTCCAGGCGCTCCGCTCCGACCCCTCCCCTCCCTCGCTCGCCGCCGACGACATGGGCCGGGACGACGGACTCACCGCGTTCGGCGTCGTCGAGGGGCGCAAGCGCCGCCGCGAGGGGATGCCGTTCGGCATCTTCCTCGGGCTCGTCAAATTTTTCCGCCAGGCGTACCTCGACCTGGTCCGGTCCGCCGGGCTCCCGCGCGAGGAGGAAGTGGAGGCCCTTCGGTACATCGAGCGGTTCTTCGACCGGAACGAAGTCGCCGTCTGCGTGTCCTGGACCGCGGAGAGCGTCTCCGGACGGCTCGCGGAACTCCGGCAGGAGCACGACGAGCTCGCCCGGAAGAATCTCCGGCTGAACGAGGCGCTCGCCGCGCTCAGCCTGAGCCAAGCCAAGGTTCTCCATCAGGAGAAGATGGCGTCGATCGGGCAGCTCGCGGCCGGCGTGGCCCACGAGATCAGCAACCCGATCGGATTCATCAACAGCAACCTCTCCACCCTCGGGAAATATCTGTCGCGCATCGTGGCGTTCCTCGCCGTCCAGTCCGACTGCATCGCCGCCGGCGCGCCGCCGGAGCGGGTCGAATCGGCCCGGCAGCAGCGCGCCGGCCTCAAGATCGACTATATCCTGAAGGACCTCGAGGATCTGGTCCGCGAATCGATGGAGGGGGCGGAGCGCGTGCAGAGCATCGTGGCGGACCTGAAGAGCTTCTCCCGGCTGGACGAAAGCGAGTACAAGCAGGCCGACATCAACGAGTGCCTCCGGAGCACGATCAACATCGCCTGGAGCAGGATCAAGTACAAGGCGACCCTGAAGAAGGAATTGGGGGAGATCCCGCGAACCCGCTGCCTCCCCCGGCAGATGAGCCAGGTCTTCTTGAACCTCCTGGTCAACGCAGCGCACGCCGTCGAAGACCAGGGGGTCATCACCGTCCGGTCCTGGGCGGAGGACGGGTACGTCTGCGTCTCCGTCGCCGACACGGGACGGGGGATCCCGGAGGCGAACATGAACCGGATCTTCGACACCTTCTTCACCACGAAAGAGGTCGGCAAGGGGGCGGGGCTGGGCCTCAACATCGCCTACGACATCGTGAAGAAGCACAATGGGGAGATCACGGTGAGCAGCGAACCCGGGAAGGGGACCGTGTTCACCGTGCGGATCCCCGAGGTCGAGGAGGTCTGACCATGGGAAAACCGACAAGCGGCGCGATCCTCATCGCGCACGAGGAACCCGTCGGTGGGTAACGTCGTCCTCGTCGTCGTCGACGAAGCGAACATGCGGACCGCGTTGGCGCGCCTGTTCCTGGACCGCGATGTCCGGGTCCATCGCGCGGGGAATGGGGAGGAGGCGCTCGGGATCGTGCGGAGGGATCCGGTGGCGGTCGTCGTATCCGACAACCTCCTTCCGGAGATGGCCGGAGTCGAACTGCTCTCGCGGGTAAGGGATCTCTCGCCCGACACCGTGCGGGTCCTCCTGACGGAGACCCCGGACCTGCCCGCCGCGACCGAGGCGATCCGCCGGGGGGAGGTGTCCCACATCCTCGTGAAGCCGTGGGTGGACGAGGAGATCGTCCGCATCGTCGAGGAGGGGGTGTGGCGGTACCAGGCGGTGCGCACGCTGCGCGACGGGGACGAAGCCGCCCTGCGCTCGATCGCCCAGGAGATCGAACTGAGGGACCCGTACACCCGGGGACATTGCGACCGCGTGGCGGCGTACGCCCTGAAGATCGCCGAGGAGCTGGCCCTCCCGGAGGCGACGCGTCGGGCGATCAAGTATGGAAGCTGGCTCCACGACTGCGGCAAGATCGGGGTGCCGGAGGCGATCCTCAATCGTCCGGGGAAGCTGTCCGCGGAGGAGTTCGATGTGGTCAGGAAGCATCCGGGATGGGGCGCCGATGTCGGGCGGCGGGCGAACCTTCCCCCGGAGGTCGTCAACATCATCCTCTATCACCACGAACGGTTCGACGGCCGGGGGTACCCCACGGGAGCGGAGGGGACGGAGATCCCGCTCGAAGCGCGGATCGTGGCGGTAGCGGACGTTTTCGACGCGATGTCGTCGGACCGTCCGTACGCCAAGGGGTACGACCGGGCGGAGGTGATGCGCGTCCTGGGAGTGCTCCGGGGAGCCGCCCTCGATCCGGAACTGGTCGACATCCTCCTGGGAAAAGAATCGCCGACCGGGACTCCTTAGGCTACTCCCCGATCATCGTCCGCGGGTCGAGGATCCGTTCGATCTCGGCCGCCGGCAGGACCTTTTTTTCGACCAGCAATTCGCGGATCGTCTTCCCCCCGTGGTACGCCTCGTGGGCAAGCTCCGCCGCCCTGTCGTACCCGATCCGCACCGCCAGCGGGGTCACCATCGCGAGACTCTGCTCGATCAGCTCCGCGCACCGGTTCCGGTTCGGCCCGATCCCGGAAACGCACCTTCCCGCGAGCATGGCCGACGACGAGGCAAGAAGCGAGATCGACTCCAGCAGGTTTCGCGCCATGAGCGGCAGCATCACGTTCAGTTCGAGCACCCCCAGGCCGCCGCCGAGGGTCACCGCCGCGTCGTTCCCGATCGTCTGCGCCGCCACCTGGATCGCTACCTCGAGGATCACCGGGTTCACCTTCCCCGGCATGATGGAGGAGCCTGGCTGCAACGGCGGCAGGGAGATCTCGCCGATCCCGCACCGGGGGCCCGACGACAGGAGCCGCAGGTCGTGGGCGATCTTCATCAGGGACGCCGCCACGCCCTTCAGCGCGCCGCTGGAGGCCACGAGCGGATCCTGCGCCCCCATCGCCTCGAACCGGTTTTCCGCCGCCCGGAACGGAATCCCGGTGGCGCGGGCGATCTCCGCGATCGTCCGCGCGGCGAACTCCGGGTGGGCGTTCAACCCCGTCCCCACGGCGGTGCCGCCGAGCGGCAACTCTTCGAGATCCGCGAACGTCGCCCGGACGCGCCGGATCCCGTGGTCGACCTGGGAGGCGTACCCGGAGAACTCCTGTCCCAGCGTCACCGGGACGGCGTCCTGCAGGTGGGTTCTCCCGATCTTCAGGACGTCGGAGAACTCCGCCGCCTTCCCGGAAAGGGCGTCCCGCAGCGCGGCGAGCGCCGGGAGGAGCCGGTCGGACAGCTCCCGGCGCGCCGCGATCCGGATCGCCGACGGGATCACGTCGTTGCTCGACTGGCACCGATTCGCGTGGTCGTTCGGGTGGACCGGGTCGTTCCCCCCCAGCGGCTTCCCGAGCAGCTCGTTCGCCCGGTTCGCCAGCACCTCGTTCACGTTCATGTTGGTGGAGGTTCCGGAACCG
>Ga0326597_10008869_pt1 | contig 13521 bp, 10 predicted proteins | sample RVTome_12_FD_203789 | JGI IMG/M metagenome (GOLD analysis project Ga0326597, IMG submission 203789) | Soil microbial communities from uranium-contaminated site in the Upper Colorado River Basin, Wyoming, United States - RVT100D185 | ecosystem: Environmental > Terrestrial > Soil > Contaminated >... | reverse complement strand
CGATCAGTGCGGGGCGGGCTTGGTGGCGCGGCTTGGTCAGTAAGTCGTGCGGCTTGGGTCGGCGTTTCGCCGCGCGTGGCTCGACGCGGCCGGGTCTTTTGCCGATGACGTGCTCCGCCAGGTCGACCAAAGGGGCTCGACCATGCGTTCAACCGTGGGATCATCGGACTGGACGATGACCAAGCAGTTCGCGGCGAGCGCTATCATGTAGACGCTCGCATGGACGCCGAGGTCGATCACGCCGGTCGTCCAAAAAACCACGAGCGTCGCGACGCGACCGTTGCGCGCCCGAGCCGAAACGAAAACCTCGCTCAATCCTCAAAAAACGGCGGCAGTGCCATCCCATCCTGACACGTTTTCTTCACGGGCCGGGGGACGTTCCCGGGGCGTGACTTGATTCCACCACAAGAGGGCGATACGCTGACTGGCGTGTGGATTGCCGATAGCCTACTGTTTTGCATAGGCGCGCGTAGCCACAATCGCGGGCGTAATTCAGTGGTAGAATGCCAGCTTCCCAAGCTGGACGTCGGCGGTTCGAATCCGCTCGCCCGCTATCATCTTTGGCGACAAGCACTTACGAAGACGGCGCCCGTACACTTCGCCGCCGACGCTGCCGCACTCAGGCTTGTGAATCCGCGTTTCTGGGCCAGAAACGACGATCCGTGAATGACAGCCTTGCAAGCTGGCGGTTGCATAGACCGGGGATTGCAACTCGCGACACGCAATCAAACTTGCGCCAGCGGATATTCCGTGGGAGTCAGGGATTGGGCAGGCGGATTTTACGCTCCACGCATGCGCCTTGGTCAACCTCCCTCGTTGGTCAGAAGTGGGTCGCGTCAGAATCGGCTTGGGCACCATCGGATAGTGCGAGACCCCCGACCTCAAGAGGAGGGAATGACTGCCATGGCATGTCCTGCGCGTGTCGGCTTGGCGCCGGGCGGGTGGACATTCTAATAGCGTTTGGGCGGTGTTGGAGCGAGACAATGAGTCCATCAATAATGCAAACAGAAGAATCGCGTGGCATTGGCCGGATCGCGCTGGCCGCGTAGTCACGACCTACTTGGTTGCCGCAGCGCATTTTTTGTGTCATCCTTGCGATAGACCCGTTGTTGGTCTGGCGGCAGGCATGCGATGATTCTCAAGCGTTTGGAGCGACGCAAGAACGGTAATAAGCACACGTACAGGGCGCTGACAAGAATGCGCGGCTCCATTGAGAGCGGGCATCTCCAAGATGAAGCCGTGGCCCCGCGGCAGGCTGGGTCGTCCGCAGGAGCGTTAATCCGGCTCGGCCTCACGATTCCGCACCACCTCCGACGAATCGACGAGGTTGAACAAGCGTAGTCACGACTCTTGTCCAAAACCGGCCCCGGCGCTATCAGCAGGACCTTTTACGTCGAACAACTCCGGAACTCTGGTTAGCCCGACTTTCGCAGATTGCGTACACACTCCGCGTTTTCAGTACTGGGAAAGCCGAAAGTCTGCACTATAAACCAGCGTTTCCAGTGCTGAAATCACCTTCGTGCGCAAGACGGGTTAGTGGTGGGCGATGCCCACCCGACTTGGCTGGCTTGGTGGGCGCTGCCCACCAAGCGCCTACGGGCAATCCGCGGGGCACGCGGCGTTGTCCTCGCCGGCGTCGGTGTCGCAGTAGCCGTCGCCGCAGTTGGGCGGGCAGTCGCCCGGATACCGGTTGTTCGCGTTCGCCAGCCACTTGGCGTCCTGCAACCCTTGCAGGATCGACAACAGGTCCGACGCGTTGGGGATGTACTGCGGCGGCGTGCCGGTTCCAAGCCCCACAATGTCGATCCACGTGCGATGCGCCCACGGCTTGGTCGGGTCGATCGTCGGATAGTTCACGACTGTGTTGACGTAGGCCTGAATGTCCGTGATGTTGGCGATGCCGCCCGGCGGCTGATACTGGCCCGCGATCGGCGCCTCGGCCACGTCCCCGAACCCGCCGAAGTACGACGGTGAGATTTCCGGCAGACCCACCGTCGCGATCGTCAGCGGGTCGGAGAAGCTCACGCCGTCCGTCGTCGCGCGCAGCTCATACGTCGCGATCGGTGTAATCTCGCAGTCGCCTATGTGCAGCGTGTTTTCAGTCCACACCCTGAACGCGGGAGTCGCGTCCACGCGGGCGATAATGTCCGTCGGCCCGCAGGCGTTCGGACTGCAACCCGACGCCACCGTGTACGGCGCCTGAACGTATCCCAGAACGGCCGGGACGGACGGATGCTCGATGCACGGCCCGGTCGCCCCGCCGCTGCAATCCCCGTCAACCCGACACGCCCGGCTCAAATCCCCGCTGCATCGCTTCATAGACGTCAACGTGACTTCGAGCGCAACCGCAAACGTGTCGTTGGTGTCGGCATCGATCGTCAAGTACCTGTGCTTGCGCGCCTGGTGCACCGGCTGGACCGGCAGCTCGAGCGGATAAGGCGGCGCGGGGTCGCACAGGAATCCGATGTCCAGCTCACTGACGCCTTGTGCGGCTTGTTCGTCCGTTCCATCAGAAGACCATCCGCCTACCCGAATGATGTAGCCGGCGCCGACGACTACGGTTGCTTGCACTCCTGAACCAGTGCTGCTGTCGGGACAATAGTCGTCGTCGCAGATTAACTGGGTGGCGTTGCTCGAACCTGGGCACTCCGGGACGACCGTATGATCACCGAAAACAGCCAGCACGGAATCATAAAGTAACGGAGCGTTGCACATGCTGATGATCATCTCCCCATTGCACGGTGCCACGATCCTGTACCAGACGTCAGCACGAAAGTAGAATTCGTTGCACCATCCACCATCCTCCGGGCCGTCTCTCGTAGCCGAACGGTTGTCTGTAGTCGCCGTACAGCGGTATCCGTTTAGCGGCAGGCCCCCTTGCGTTTCCCATGGCAAACAGTCGGATCCGTCGTAGCAGTCAGGTGAGGATAGGCTGCACACGGTTCCTAGCGGGATGGTATCTGGGTTCGAAGCATGGCCATTGTCGCACAACCCCAGATCAGGATCGGAAACTAGTGCCTCACATACCACGGATGCGTTTTGGCAGTCGTCGTTTGGCGGCGGCCCGGCGTATCCGATTTCTACGAAAAGTACGGCGACTAGTGAACGCACAAGCCCACCGTGCCGTGATTCATCCGTCAACACTCTCTAAACTCCCATTAACCCGATGGCTACATTGCACTTTACACGGATCGTACTTTTCTTGCAAGGCAATTCAGGCCACGCTAGGATGTCCGATAGCAATACAGGCAGGTTTGGGTCCGCTGTAACGGTGCAAAAAAACGCGAATGGCAACGCCTTGGCGGCAGGCTTCCAGCGCAGATTAAGGACATTCAACTGTGTCCTCCAAGTCATACACTTCGAGAGGCAAGAAGGCAAAGGAGCTTGCGTCGATGGAGAGTTTCTGGAAACGGTATGAACGCGTTCGAACGTACAGCTGGGTAGTGGCCGCCGCCAGCAGGCGCGCAGTTGTGTCAACCTTGGTCGTTCTAATCGTCGCGAGTACGACCGTTGCCGACGATCCCCCGACGGCCACTGAGTTGAAGATAACTCGGATGCTTCAGCACGCGCACCATTCGGAGAACTTGTTCGTGCGCTTCCGTTCCGGCACGTCAATTTCCGGCCGGGCGGCGGCACATAGTGCTGCCGGTGCGGCTGTCGCGCGCTCGTTTCGGTCTGTACCTGGGCTATACCTCGTAAGCGTTGCCAGCGGGAACCTCTCCGACGCCCTCAGCGCTTACCTCGGCGACGGCCAAGTTATGTACGCAGAGCCCGATTACCTGATTAGTCCGAGTGCGTGCGCGAGCCCGACGCAATTCCCAGGAGATGACGACGATACCGAGTGGGGTGAGCAATGGGGTCTAAACAACGTCGGGCAGGACATTCCTGCGGGGAGCCCCGAAGACTGCGGGACGGCTGACGCCGATATTGACGCCCCCGAGGCATGGAACGTCGGCGGTGCCGATGAATTTACGGGCGATCCGGCTTTCCGCATCGGCGTCCTCGATCGGAGCATAACCTGCGCGCACTCTGACTTCGTGCAATCACCAGGCGACCCATACTCCGACCCGACCAAGAGCAATATCTGGACGAATCTACAGGAACTTAACGGGGACGATCTCGAAGACGACGACGGCAATGGCTGTGTCGATGACTTGCACGGATGCAATTTTACTATCGATCCTCCTTCCGGGAGCGGGATATGTAGCGGCTCAACGCATGGGACGTATGTAGCCGGCATCATCGGCGCGCGCGGTAACAACGGTAAGGGCATTAGCGGGGTCGCTTGGCGTTGCCAGTTCGTCGAACTTGGAGTGATTGGTTCTGCCGACGGAACGATTTCGAATGCCAGCGAGGCACTTCAATACATGATTGACAATAACATCAGAGTATCAAACAGCAGCTGGGATTTCCCCGCAGACGATATCAGTGATCCCGACTCGTTGCGCGACATGATCGAGGCGGCGGGACGGGAGGTGGGGCACGTATTTGTCGTCTCCGCCGGTAATCAGGGGTACGACCTGGACGATCCGTCGGGAGATAACAAGCGATACCCTCCTAACTATAGGTTGGCCAATGTGATTGCGGTCGCGGCCACGGACAAACATGATGCGATTGCGGACTTCTCGAACTGGGGCTTGGCGTCGGTAGACTTGGGCGCGCCGGGTGATGAGGTTCTGACCTTATTTCGATTTAATAATCAGAGTACTTACAGCTATGCAAGCGGCACATCATTCGCCGCCCCGCATGTTACGGGTGTATTTGCTCTCGTCATGGGCAAGTACCCATCGCTAAAATGGGACAGGGTCGTCAAACGGGTGTTGGAGAGTGTCCGGCCGGTCGACTCGCTTGGGCCCAAGAGATGCAACGGCGGTGAGAACGAGGGCGAGGTCTGCGAGGACGACAACGACTGCCCGGAAGCGTCATGCGTGGGGACGCCGACCGTCACCGGTGGCGTCGTGAATGCGGGCAACGCAATGAACCCGTCTTACGGGCACGACTGCAACGAGAACGGGGTTCCTGATCACTGTGACGTCGACTGTGAAGCTGACGGTTGTGATACGGCATGTGGCGGCGGGCAGTGCCCTTGCACCAAAACGGACACGAACGACAACCAGATTCCGGACGGCTGCGAAATCCTCCAGCGTCTCTATGTCGACGAGGAGTCAACGTGCAGCAGCAACTGCGGGTCGAGCTGGGCCACGGCCTACAGCAACCTTCAAATCGCCATCGACGACGGCCACGACGGCACCGAGGTTTGGGTAAAGGAAGGCAGCTACGATCCGATCGAGCTCACTTACGACGTGATAATCTACGGAGGCTTCGCAGGAGCCGAAACGAAGGCCTCGCAGAGCGACCCGACAACGAACCAAACCTACATCGTCGGCGACGGCGAAGCCGAGCACGTCGTCACCAGCGCGGGCAACGACTACCCCACGACCTTACGAGGATTCCATATCAAGGACGGCGACGCGGACGGAACCGGCAACGACGGCCGCGGCGGAGGAATGCTCCTGGAGAACAGCAACGCGACCATAGTCCAGTGCGTTTTCCACGACAACGACGCGAGCCTGGACGGCGGGGCCGTGGCGAACGTCAAGGACGGCGGCGGAGCGGCCGGGAGCCCGCGCTTCATAAATTGCACGTTCCACAACAACAAGGACGCCACGACCGCCATCGAAAAAGGCGGCGCCGTGTACGTCGAGGACGGCGCCCCGTCCTTCGCAAACTGCCTGTTCTATGAGAATTGGGCGGAGGACGGCGGAGCGGTATACGTCGCGGACGGTTCGCCGGTGTTATACAACTGCACCGTGGCCGACAACCTCGCGACCAACGGCAAGGGCGGCGCCATATACGACACAGACGGTGGTGCGACGGTCCGGAACAGCATCCTCTACTACAATTACGCCGTGAGCAACCACGAGATATACAACGAAAGCGGCGAAACGTTGGTTACGTACAGCGATGTTGCGGGCGGATGGTCGTGTACGGGGTGCACGAACAACATCAACAGCAACCCGTACTTCACGGACAAGTCAGCGGATGACTACACGCTCAACAGCACTTCGGGTGTATCGCCGTGCATCGACGCCGGGAACAACGATGACCTTCCCTTCGACCTCGGTGACCTGGATTGGGATCGTAACGTCGACGCCGCGGAAAGGCTCCCGAAAGACCTCGGCGGACAGTCCGGCGGCCACGAACGCGTAAGCCGCTGCGACACCGTTGACATGGGGGCATTCGAACAGCAGGCCCTGTGCTCGATTGAGTAAAGCGACGCGCACTCGTCCGGCCGCGAACCCGTCACGTCACTCATGCGCCCGGGCCGGCTCCTCCCGCCGGATCGGAGTCTTTTTCGCCTTGCGGATCGGCTCCAACTCGCCCGGTCGTTCCACCTCGACCGGCCGCCCGGCCGGCCGAACCCGGTCCTTTTACGGCGCCGCGCTGGGCGCGAACCGCAAGGAAACGCGCGCCGAGTACCATTCCTCCCCGGCCGCGTGGACGGAAAGCGTGGCGGATTGAAGCGTCCGGCCGAGCGCGGAAAGCTCGCGCACCGAGCCGGTGAGCATGGCGACCGGCACGTATCTCGATCCAGATTAGTTCAACGAAGACTTAGGCGCGCTCGACAAAAACGTGAACACTTGCAGAAGACATGATTTACAAGATGAACGGGATCGCCATCGCCTCCGAGCCTGTGAAATGTCCCCGCTGCCTCCTGCCGCTCATGTCGTTTTCCTCCGTTCGGGTCTACCTAAACGCCAACGGCGGAAAACTCCATGCCCGTCTGAAGCATCACATCCTCACTTCGGGTCTACCTTAAAACGCGTACGGCGGAAGACTCTGTATCCGAATGAAGCAGCACATCTGAAGCCTCAGCCTACGAGTCGTCGTTCGCGGCGGTGCGTTCCGCGGCAAACGCATCCAGACGCTGTTTCAGCGCTGCAAGCTGGGCGCGAAGCTCGTCAAGTTCGCCCTCCTCGGATGGTGGCTGGGAGGCGGCGGTCTCGTTTTCGCTCTTGACCGACGTAGCCCCGCTTCGCGCGAACGCCTGCATGATGCCGTCGGCCCAATCCATCGGCGTCATCATCTGACCCTGCATCGCCTTTCGGAAATACGTATCCATTTGTTTCTGCGATGACGCCATGATGGACAAGAACGGTCCGTAGAACCGCTCGAACGTGGCGCGCAGAGCGTTACGATTCGTCCGGACTAACATGTGCAAAACGGCAGTCGGAAAAAGGTTGAGCTTTGGCTGGTCCTTCTCGAGTAGGATCTGCGCGAGCACAAGATTCGTGATGTCATCCCCCGTCCGCGAATCCGTAACACAGACATCGTGCCCTGTCACGATCAGATCGTAAACCTCTTGCAGCGTGACATGACGACTTCGTGTGGCGTCGTAATAGCGGCGGTTGGGGTACTTCTTTATTTGGATTGCGTCACGACCATCGCGCGTAAACATGGGCGAAAGCGATGCCTCCTTTAACACATGGGCCAAAAAGCGTAGCGCCGTTACTACTGATTGTCAACGGGCGTACGACCGTGTGACTATAACATATTATCGCACAATAAGTTATATAGGTCGCAGTCTTTTTGTGCGTTTGCAGGATTTTCTCTTGACGCACGTGCACAATCGAGTATAATTATAACGTAGCGTGGTGTGACCGACGGAGGTTGCAGCAGAAATTCGAAAATCCAGATTCGATCAGAGGTATGAGTTATGGTAGCTGAAACAACGGATACGATGAACCGCATGTTTGACTCGGTGAACGACACGTTTCGAGCGGCTTTTGACGCGGGTCAGCGCAGGAAACTTGGTTGAAATCGACGCGAGATGCGTGGCAACAGCCGGTGAATCTCGACTCGATGTTTAACAATGGTGAGCGCGTATTGCGGGAGTGGGGCCCGTTCATGGAGAAGAACGTGGACAGCGCCGCGAAGATGTTCGACGCGAACTTCCACGCGGGCATGGATATGTTCAAGACGGCCTGCCAAGTGACCGCAAAGGCTGACGACAGCGAGCCTTACCGTAAGACGCGCCAGATGTGGGACGCGGCGTTTGACTTGATGCGGGCGAACATCGACGTTCTCACGCGGATGACAAACCGTTCGTTCGAGAATTATGGTGCGTTTTGTGAGTGCTTCCGCCTCTCCCGCGCTGAGCCGGCGCCAAAGTCCGGTACGAAGCCGTCCAAGGCAAACGAGTAGGCGAGCCGGTTCTCGGAACGCATGAGTGGCGGGGAATCGGCCGGCAGCCCCGTAGCAGTCCGCGCCGGGCATGTGCGGCCGTGATTAGTGAACGCAGCGAGTGGCATCGGGCGACCGATGAGCGATCCCGGCGGCGGAGTGCGAGGCCCCGAGCGCGGAAGGGGAGTCGTGCGGCGCCGGCAGCAAACTGATTCTGAAGAACGTGGGCGCGGCGCAGACGATCGCGATGGAGAGCGCGTGAGGCTTGATTTCCAATGGATCAGAAATCCAAGTGCGCTTGCACGTCGAGTAGCTTGTACTGAATCTCCGCCGAGAGCGATTGTTGCCAGGTAATCGACAATCACGGTTCAAGATTGTGACAAATTAACATGGGCGCGAACAACAACTCCGCAGGCGACCCCTTCTCTACGTTCTGGACCGACTGGATGTCGCAAATGAGCGGCTTGGGAGTCGTACCGCCGTCCGGCCCATCGCGCGAAGACGTGCTGAAGCAGATGCGGCAGGCGTTCTTCGACGCCTGCGCGAAGCACTGCGACGAATTCATGCGCTCGGAGGCGTTTCTCGACGCCATGAAACGCTCGTTCGACGGTGCCTTGGCATTCAAACAGCAACTCAACGAGTTTCTCACACGGGCCCTGCACGAGGGGCAGGCGCCGGCGCGGAGCGACACAGACTCGATCATGCTCGTTCTCCGTAGCTTCGAAGAGCGCGTGCTTGAACGCATCGACGCTCTGGGTCAGCGCGTTACGGCGCTCGAGGCTCACGTCGGCCGAGTGACCGCACAGGCGGCGGCCGGGAACGACCCGGCCGGGCGCGCCCGAGCCGCAAAAGGGCCAAAAGGAGCGGCACGATGAGTGCGACGGCAACCGTGCCTTGGATGATGAATCCCGCGGACTTCCAGGCGGTGTGGTCGGATTTCTTCACGAAGCTGGCCTATCTCCCCAAGGCGATGGAGGTCGCGAAGAAGGTGCGCGTAGGTGCGACGCCGACGGATACCGTGCTGCGCATCGACAAGATGCGCCTGCTCCATTACGTGTCCACGGTACGTGCGCAGTTTGAGACGCCGCTGCTCGTGGTGTTTGCGCTGGTTAATCGGCCGTACATTCTTGATCTGCGCCCGGGGAAGAGCGTTGTGGCGCACTTCGTGGACCGCGGGCTCGAAACCTACAACCTGGACTGGGGCGTACCCTCCGACGGTGATCGCTTTCTGGGTCTGGATGATTACATCGAGGGGCAACTGGATCCGGTCGTCGACTTTCTGCGCGAGCGGCACCATTGCGAGAGCATCAACATGTTGGGGTATTGCATGGGCGGATCGATGACGGCCATGTACGCCGCGCTGCATCCCGAGAAGGTCAAGAATTTCATCATGCTCGCGGCACCCGTGGATTGGTCCGCAAAGGACCATCTCCTGGGCAAATGGACGGACCCAAGCGTCTTCGACGTGGACAAACTGATAGAGGTTTACGGAAACGCCCCCGCGGAACTGCTGCAAGGCTCTTTCATGATGCTCAAACCGGTTTCCACGCTGTTCGAGAAGTACTTTTCATTCTACGAGAACATGGACGATGAGAAGTACCTCGAGGACTTCTTCGCTATGGAAACCTGGCTCAACGACAACATTCCGGTCGCGGGCGAGATGTTCCGCCAGTTCGTAAAGTATTGCATGCAGCAGAACAAGCTCGTGCGCGGCGAATTGCGGATCGGCGGCAAGCACGTCAACCTGAGCGAAATCACGTGTCCGATTCTCAATCTCGTGGCGCTCAATGACCACCTCGTACCCAAGGAGTTGAGCCTTCCGCTCAACGATTACGTCGGTTCCAAGGACAAGGAGTCGATCGTGTTTCCCGCTGGCCACATCGGCTTGGCCGTGGGATCCAAGTCCAACCGTGAGCTATGGCCGAAGGCCGCCGACTGGCTCGCCAAACGGTCGGTGCCCAAGCGCGGTCCGCAGTCGTTGCCGGGCGCGTAGGACGAAGGGAACTTTGGCGGTGCATTTTGTTTGAGGTGCTGCCATGGATTTGAACAGCAGAGTAGCGGTAATTACCGGCGGAGTGAGCGGCATCGGCCAGGCCACTGCGCAGTTGCTTGCCAAGGAAGAGGTCCGTGCCATCGGAATAGTCGATTCTTCCGAAGAAACTGACGCGCTTTGCAACAAGATGAACTCGGCGATAGGCCGCGATGTGATGATCGCGTTTCAGGGCGACGTCGTCGAAAGCGCGTTCCGGGAGCGCGTTTTCGAGAGCCTTGAATCGCGCTTCGGACCGGTGACCCTGTGTGTACCCGCCGCCGGTATAGTGCGCGACCGCTTGGCGGTAAGAGTGCAGGCCAACAACGGATCGATCAAGCCTGACATTTACAACGAGGAGGAGTTCCGCCGCGTCATCGACGTGGACCTGATCGCCCCCATTTACTGGGCGCTTCGAACCGTGGCATCCGTGGCCTTGAGTCGAGCGCGCCTGGGCCTGAAACAGTGGGATCCCGACGAGTCGATGCAGGGAGCGATCGTACTTATCGGCTCGGTTTCGTCGGTTGGCAATCGCGGGCAAATCTCATACGCGACGGCGAAAGCCGGCCTGGAAGGGGCGCAGGCGACGCTCGCCAAGGAAGCCGTCTATTACGGCGTCAGATGCGCGATCATTCATCCCGGGTTTACGGACACACCGATGGTGCGTGCGCTCGGCGAGGATATCATTCGTGAGAACGTCCTGCCCAACACGCAGTTGCGCCGCCTGATTCGCCCTGGCGAAATCGCCAGCGCCATCGTCTTTATGCTCAAGAACTCGGCCGTCAGCGGAAGCCTTTGGGCCGATGCCGGCTGGCACCCACGCGCGTAGCGCTCCGTATTGCTTCATCCGACGAGCGCCAGGCCTAAGCGAAAGGTACGGGCATGTAGGTGTCGTCAGCCAAGTGGAGCGCATGGCCGCGCCGTGCTTGGCCATGCCGCCAATTACGGAATCATTGAAGAAGACCTGAAGGCGCACTCCCGGTATACTCACGTTCCCAGCATCGTTTTGCGAATGCAGCATCGCTGGTGCTGCACTTGCACCTTTATTTGTATGCGCGCTTGGCAGATGATTTAACGGCGGTGCCGCGGATAGTCGAACTACGGCGGTGCGGCAGAGTGTGGCAACGCCATCGGCACGGCACCGGCGCGCAAACGCGCCTTGGCGACTCAAGCTCGAACGCAATAGCGCCATGTCACAAAGGTCCAAGCGTGAGGGTCCATCATGATGCTTAAGGGGAAAGTAAGTCTCGTTTCCGGTTCTTCACGGGGCATCGGGCGCGCCATCGCGATCATGCTGGCCGAAGCAGGAAGTGACGTCGTTGTCAACTACCACTCCAACGAGTCCGCAGCGGAAGAAGTCGTCGCAAGAATCACGCAACTCGGCCGTAAAGCGAAGGCGTACAAGGCCGACGTGTCCAATCGAGCGCAGGCGACCGAGCTTGTCGAGCAAGCGCAGGCGGATTTCGGGCTGATTCAGGTTCTCGTGAACAATGCGGGCGTTGCGCGCGACCGGTCATTCCTTAAACTCAGCTTCGACCAATGGCACGAGGTGCTCATGGTGAACCTCGACGCGGCGTTTAACCTCACGGGCAAGCTGCTCCCCAACATGATCGAGTCGGGATGGGGCCGCGTAATCAACATCACTTCGATCGTCGGCCAGATCGGCAACTTCGGACAAACAAACTACGCCGTGGCCAAGGGCGGGCTCATGGCCTTCACGAAGACGCTCGCACGCGAAGTGGCGCTTAAGGGCGTGACCGTGAACGCCGTGTCGCCCGGCTTCATCGACACCGATATGACGCGGGTCTTGCCCGAGAAAGTGCTCGACACGGTGCGCGAACTGACGCCGATGGGGCGACTAGGCACGTCCGAGGAAGTTGCGATCGCCGCGCAGTTTCTGGCCGACCCGCGCGCGTCGTTCATAACAGGTCAAATCATCAACGCCAACGGCGGTATGTACATGCAGTAGGGTTCGTGCTTTCTGTAACGCCGGCCGATTGCGCGCGAGAAGAATCCGGAACGGCTTGGATTATCTCGTCGCTGATGCGCACGCACTCAACTCTATCGCCGGCCGATTCGCAGTCGAACATGGCGCCAGTGGACTATACGCCCGCGATCAATCCTTCGCATCGTCCATTCTGAACGTGCGATATGGCCGCAAGGAGTTGGGCTTCGGCACGCAGCGTGCGAGGAGACCGGTAGTTGGTGTTCGTTCAGGCGGCGCAGCGGCGAGTTGCGCTTGAAAGGGCGCACCACGAACGACACACTGAGAACGAAACTATGACAACTCACAGTCTCGAGTGCCAAGCCGCGCCCGAGGTCCATGCGACCGCCCGGAAGGCGGCCGTGCTGGTCGGCGCGCTAATGGTCCAGGTCATTTTGGGGACGGTATATGGATACAGCATATTCTGGCAGCCGCTGGAGGCCATGCTGTGGCCGCCGATCATGACCGTGGACCAGGCGGATTCGCTCGTTTCGGAGGGTGTGCAGCCTGCGGACGGTTCATTGATCGTCGCGGATGCGGCCGCCGCGGCTCGCGAACGAGAGCATCGCATTAGTGTGCTCAAGTACGCGTTCGCAATTTGTTTGCTGTCGTTCGCCGCGTCTATGGTGCTGGCGGGGCGATTACAGGATATGAAAGGACCTCGGTTCACCGCGTGCCTTGGGGGAGTGATGTTGGGCGCCGCGTTCGTCGTCGCCGGGGCGATGAATACCCTCGCTGTGTACTACACCTGTCACGCAGTTCTGATGGGGGCCGCGGTGATCGCGTTCCTGGTTCTCACCGATGCCTTCACCCGCGGAACGAACCCGAGAAACGCGCGAACGCTGGAGTACATCCGCTACGGCATAATTACGGCGGTTGTCGTTGTGGGAGTCCTGCTTGCGCAGAGCTACGTCTCGAACAGCCCCGGCAACAAGTTGCTGCTGTTGTGGGGCACCGTGGGTCTGCTGGCCGGGATGGGAATCGGATTTGCATACGTTTGCCCGATCGCGGCATTGGTCAAGTGGTTTCCGCAGCACAAGGGCCTTGTCTCGGGGGTTGCCGTCGCCGGTTTTGGGATGGGTGCGTACGTTCTCTCCGGCCGGACGAGGTTCGGAGGCGTCGGCTTCATCGAGGCGCATGGAATCGAGAGCTTCTTTCTAGTACACGGCATCGTTGCGGCCGTGGTTGTATGCGGCGGAGCGCTCCTCTTGCGAAATCCGGCGGCGCCGACGGAGAGTCCTAATATCGCCGAAGGCCCGACGGTACGCGACTCGAACTGGCGCGATCTGCTCCGCACCGGCCGCTTCTACGTGGTCTGGGCGAT
>Ga0326597_10008868_pt1 | contig 13521 bp, 12 predicted proteins | sample RVTome_12_FD_203789 | JGI IMG/M metagenome (GOLD analysis project Ga0326597, IMG submission 203789) | Soil microbial communities from uranium-contaminated site in the Upper Colorado River Basin, Wyoming, United States - RVT100D185 | ecosystem: Environmental > Terrestrial > Soil > Contaminated >... | reverse complement strand
CACATATTGTCCAACATAAAATACCAACATGAGGCCCGTGCAAGTAATGTTTGATGAACGCCTTCTCGCCAAACTGGATGCCGACGAGGACGTTCGAAAGGTCGGCCGATCCGCAGTGCTGCGACGCCTCGTCAGCGCCTACTTGCGGAAGAAGACGGAATCGGGGATCGATGCCCGCTACAGAAAGGGGTACGCCGACGGTACGGGACTCGGGCCTGAATTCGACGGTTGGGAGGAGGAAGGCGTGTGGCCGACCGAGTAGATCGCGGAGAGATATGGCTTCACACGTTCCGCTCTCCCGATAAGCGGCGCCCGGTCCTCGTAATCAGCCGCCAAAGCGTGATTCCCCTGATCCGAACCGTCATGGTGGCCCCGATCACGTCCGCGGTCCACGGAGTACCCAGCGAAGTGGCGGTGGGCATAGACGAGGGTTTGAAAGCGCCGTCCGTGGTGAATCTCGACCATATCCAAACGGTCGAACAGACAACCCTGAGACACTACGTAGGTAGTCTCAGCGCTCGAAAGATGGACGAGGTGAGCCTCGCCCTGGCGCGCGCGACCGGCTGTTCGGCGAAGGCCTAGAACCCTGGTGACGCAGGCTCGCTGAGACTCTAGTCTAGCAGTTATGAGGCTACAGGACGTCTTTGAGAGAGAGGCCTTCGGCCTTCAGGAAGGCCATGAGCCCCTTCTTGTCGATGGTCCGAATGGCGCGGGTGGTCATCCGGATTCGAACGGTGTGACCGAGCTCGGGGACGAAGACCCGCTTCCACTGCAGGTTCGGAAGCTGGAACCTCTTGGTCTTGTTGTGAGCGTGGGAGATGAGGTTGCCCGATAACGGGCCTCTACCGGTTAGCTTGCATTTGCGGGCCATCGTCACTCCTGCCTTTTGACAAACTGTTAGTTTACACGTTCTTGCCGATTCGCACAAGTCCGGTTGGAGAGCTCACGGCTTGTTGTCTTCGAACTGTCCGGTTGCCTTGTTCTTGTGCACCCGGTCCCAGGTGAAGAATCGACCGTTCATCGCCACGTAGACACCCGCGGCAAGCGCCTGCGCGAAGGCGAGGGCGCTCCCGAGGTTGAAGAGCCCGTCGGAGCTTCCGAACTTGAAGGGAATCATCGCCCCCGTCAGGACGATGGTCTTGTCGGGAATCGCCGCTTCCCCGAGCGCCAGGGCAGTGACCTCCATGGTGTCGGTTCCGTGGGTCACGACGATGCGATTCTCTTTCGCCTTACGGCACTGCTCGACGATGAGCTTCCGATCGTCTTCGGTCATCTCGAGGGAGTCGATCATCATCAAGGTCCTCACCTCGACGCGGAGCTTCGACCGGCCGAGGGAGAGCATCTCGGGAAGATGGGTGTCCTTGAAGTAGAGCTCTCCCCGGATCTCGTCGTACTCCTTGTCGAACGTGCCCCCGGTGACGAAGATCCGGAGGGCGCAGATCGAAGTCGTCATGGCGAGCTCGGGAGAATCACCGGAGGAATCCCCTTCTCGCGGACGAGGGTGTTGAACTGCTCGAGCTCAGGTCCGAGGAGAGAGTCGAGAACGGTCTTCTTCTCGTTCCACTGCACCATGAGGTCGTCGAGCCTGTCCCTCGCCCCCTGGATGACACCCTCCTCGGAGCTGTCGACCGCTCCGTGAAGGATGATGAAGTGGTGATTGAGCTGTACGGGAAAGTTGATCACCGTCTGCCCATCGACCGTCCGCTTCTGGATGAGCTGGTCTTCCATCGCGTCGAGCTTCTCGACCAGGGCCTTTCCCGACTCCTGGATGGCGTTTGCCTCCTCGCGCTCTTTCGTCCGATCGAGGAAATCTCGCACCTGCTCTCTCACTCCCCTCAGCCGGTTGACGCCTTCATGGATCGCCGAGATCTCGGCGGCAACGTTGTTCAAGAAATCGTCCTGCTCCTGATATACGCTCAACGGGGTATCGAGCCTCGGGTCTTTCTTGACCTCGAGCGTCTGGGTCCGCGTCTCGTCTCCTGCCGTGAGACGGACCTGATAGGTACCGGGCATGACTTTGCGCCCCTGGGAGCCGCCGAACGCGAATAACCCGGGAACTCTCTTGGGACTCTCGTGTCGGAGGTCCCAGCTCACGCGGTTCATGCCCGCCTTCGGCTTCCAAGGGGTGCGCGGCGGACCCTCGCCAGGGCCTCCGGCCGGCGCCTCCTCCGGCGGCGGGTATCGCCGGACGAGCGCTCCGGAAGCGTCCAGAACATCGAGCGAAACCTTGTTGTCGTCCGAAACTTCGTCGACGATGAAGTCGAGGATGGCTCCGGCTGGCGGGTTCTTCCCTATCCCCGCGGCGCCGCCGAAGCTGAAGCCGCGCTCGACCCGGTGAGCGGCCAGAGGAGCGAAGAGGTGCACGTTCGCGCTTTTCACGGAGTCGTCGATCTGCTGGAGCGGCGACAGATCGTCGAGGATCCAGAAGGAGCGGCCCGCGGTGGCGATGACGAGATCGTTCGCCCGCTTCTGGACCATGAGGTCCGTCACCGGCGTCACCGGAAGGTTGAGCTGCAGCGAGTCCCAGCTCTCGCCGTCGTCGAAGGAGACGAAGATCCCGAGTTCCGTTCCCATATAGAGAAGGCCTCGCCTCTTGGGATCCTCACGCACGACGCGGACCCAGGCCTCCTCGGGAATGCCGTTCGTGATCTTCTTCCACGTCTTTCCGTAATCGTTGGTCTTGAATGCGAGAGGGGTGAAGTCGTTGAACTTGTACCGCGTCACCGCGACGTAGGCCTTCGCCGGATCGTGGGCAGAGACGTCGACGGAGTTGATCATCGCTTCCTCGATCCCTGGCGGCGTGACTCGATCCCAGTGCGCGCCGGAGTCCCGCGTCACCTGGACGAGCCCGTCGTCGCTCCCCGTCCAGAGCGTCGCCGGGTCGTGCGGCGATTCGGCGACGTAGTAGATGGTCCCATAGATCTCCCCACCCGCGCCTTCATTGGTGATGGGACTTCCGCCCGGACCCTGCTTCTCGTCGTCGTCGGTCGTGAGGTCGGGACTCGCTTCCACCCAGCTCACGCCGCGGTCGCTCGTTCGAAGGAGAACGTTCCCCGCGTGGTACACAATCTTCGGATTGTGCCTCGAGGCCACGATGGGCGCGTTCCAGTTGAACCGATACTTCATGTCGCGGGACGCCATGGCGGCGGGAAGCATGGGATAGGCCATGACGCTTCTCTCCTGCCCGGTGCGGGCGTCCCACTCGGTGATCTGCCCCATGTAGCAGCCGGCGTAGATGCGAACGGGATTGTCCGGATCGAAAGCGACGTACGCGCTCTCGCACCCGCCGACGGGATGCCAGTCCTTCCAGGTGATGCCGGCGTCGAACGTCTGACTCGCGATGGCGACCGAGGTGTTGTCCTGCTGCCCGCCGTAGACCCAGTAAGGGAACTGGTTGTCGGTGTTCACTCGATAGAACTGAGCCGTGGGCTGGTTCTGCTGCGTCGACCAGGTCCTCCCGCCGTTGTAGGAGATGTTCGCTCCGCCGTCGTTGGAGTTGATCAGGATCTCGGGATTCTCGGGGTGGATCCAGAGATGGTGGTTGTCCCCGTGGGGCACCCGGACGTTCTCGAACGTTTTTCCCCCGTCGATCGATTTCAGGAGGTTCGCGTTCGTGACCCAGACGACGTCGGGGTTCCTGGGGTCCGCGAAGACCTTGATGTAGTACCAGGCCCGAGTGCGGATGCCCCAGGTCTCGTTCACGAGCTTCCAGGTCTTCCCCGCGTCCTCCGACCGATAGAGCCCGCCTTTGGGATCCGCCTCGACGAGAGCGTAAACCCTCTCGGGATTCGCCGAGACCGAGACGCTCAGCTTCCCCCTCAACGCGGGAAGCCCCTCATCGAGCTTGACCCAGCTCTCGCCGCCGTCGGTCGACTTGTGGATTCCGCTTCCCGGGCCGCCGCTCCTCACCTCCCACGGCGTCCTGCGGTGATCCCAGAACGCGGCGTAAAGGATTCGCGGGTTCGAGCGGTCCATCGCGAGATCCGACGGGCCCGCATCCGGCGAGACGTAGAGAATCTTCGTCCAGGTAGCGCCCCCGTCCTTCGAGCGATAGACGCCGCGGTCCTCGCTGGGTCCGTAGGGCGCACCCTGGGCCGCGACGTAGACGAGATCGGGATCCCTGGGATGGACGTGGACTCTCGAGATGGCGCGCGAGCGAGGAAGCCCCATGTGCTTCCAGGTCTTGCCCGCATCGGTAGACTTGTAGACCCCGTCGCCATGAGAGGTCATCACACCGCGGATGGCGTGCTCGCCCATCCCCGCATAGATGACGTTGGGATCCGACGGCGCGACCGCGATGGCCCCCACCGACGAGGTCTTGAGCTGGCCGTCGGTGATGTTGACCCAGGTTTCGCCTCCGTCCGTCGTTTTCCAGACGCCGCCCCCGACCCCGCCGAAGTAGAACGTCTGAGTGTCTTGGAGCACTCCCGTCGAGGCGTTCGACCGCCCCCCGCGGAAGGGGCCAATCCCCCGCCACTCCATCGACTGGTAGAGCTTGGGATCGACATCGCTGGCCGCGCCGGCGAACGGCGACAGCAAGACGAAAAGCGCGGCGAGAATTCGCATCGTGACTCCTTTGGCGGAATGGTCCGGGCTCGGTCAGCGAGCGTTGGGAGGTCGAGCACCGCGGTGATTGTACAACGGTCGCGAGCTTATGCCCGGTTCACAACGACATTCGGGCCCACGCCAGGCGAAGGGTCGAAAGCTGGGGGTCGTCCCCCCACATGCCCGTGCGACGCAGGGAGTAGGGATCCGTCGACACGTCGTTCGCGCCAGAGACGGTCGTCACCGCAAGCGAGAGTCCTTCCTCTTCGACGATCTTCCGCGTCGACCCATCGAAGTCACCCGCGCTCCCGTTGGGATAGGCGAAGGCGGTTACCGGCAAGCCGATCTCCTGTTCGATCCTTCTCTTCGATTCCCGAATCTGCCGTCTCGCCTCCTCCTCGCCGACGAACGTCAAGATGGGATGGTCGAGCGTATGGGCGCCGAAGGAGATCCCGTGCGAAGCCATTTCGCGCACTTCCTGCCAGCTCAATTTCTCCCACCCTCCCGGGACGCCGGGCTCGATGCCGAGCTCCTCGAGCAGGCTTTCGATCCGGAGGTCGCGGTCCTCCGGAGACGAGCGTCGGAGGCGGGCGAGCACGATTGCCAGCGACGCACCCCGATCCGCGGGTCCGAGTGGAAGGTTCTCGTTCTCGAATCGAGCCTCGGTCGTCCGCGTTCGGTGAAAGGCGTCGAATACCCGGTCGTGCCAGAGGAGCGCGTTGCCGTCGATGGCGTCGGTCGAGAGAAAGATCGTCGCCGTCAAACCGAGGTCCCGAAGAACGGGAAAGGCGTTCGTGTAGTTATCCCGGTAGCCGTCGTCGAAAGTGAGGGCGACGCCGTTTTTCGGGAGGTCCCTTCGACGGGCCCGTTCCGCGAGCTCGGTGAGCGGCAACACCTTGAAGTGCCGGCGAAGTGCCTCCATCTGTTTTCGGAACAAGTCCACGGGCGTTCCAGTGAAGAACGGATGGGCGTCGTCGTTCACGCGGTGATAGCAAAGGACGAGAAACCGGCGCGGGCGGGTCAAACCGAGCAACGCGCGGGTCACTCCCGGCGCCCGCGACGCCAGGCTGACGATTCGCTTGGACCCATCTTCCATCGTGTCGCTTCTCTCTTGTTGCCGTGGAGTCCCGGTTCCGCACCAAGTTATCATGCTACAAGAAGGCGGCACGATGGTGAACGGAAGCTTCCCTCGGAACTCGGATGCGATTTTCGTGTTCGCGGGGCGGGAGTCGAGAAAGCGCTTCGGGGTCCGGCTCTTCCAGGAGGGGTTCTCGACCCGCCTCGTCCTGAGCGTAGGGCGCTTCGAATGGAGACGCTTCCGAAGCCTCGGCCTTCCGAGCGATGGGGGGCTCGTGGACCTGGTTTCGGAGACCGAGCCGAGGCTCCGTCACTTCTTCGTGGACGTTCGCTCCGGTAGCGCCACTTGCGAGAGAATCCCCAAGGGAGCGCTCGGAACCTGGAGCGAGACCTGTGCTCTCTCGGGCTTCGTCGAGCGCGAAGGCATCGGAAAGCTCATCGTCGTTTCCCACCGACAACATCTTATAAGGTGCATTCTGGGCCTGAGGCTCTCTCTCCCAGACTCCTGCACCCTCATCCCCGTCGCCTCTCCCCCCGATGACGCGGGCGAGCCGCATCCAGGCTACCTGGTGGAAACGCTCAAGCTCCTTTCCTACAGTGTCTTACTGGGTCCCCTCTGGCTCCGCAAGCTTTTGGGTTCGTCGCGCTTGCGCCGACATCCGATTCCTGATATAAAGACCCCGTTTACCCTATCCCAACCGGGGCTTCGAGAAGGAGACTGTCGACCGCCAGAAGCCGCTACCGCTCCCTCCCCTTCAGGAGCCACGGCCGACGGACGAGCTCACGATTGAAGCTCGGTGGGTCTGGTGTTGCGCCGGGACCCACCGACGAAAGCGATGTAATCTTTTCTCGAAGAAATATTGGGGAGTAGTTTCATCACGTCATGCGCGGAAGTTTCGTTCTTGCTCTAATCCTACTTTTTCCCGGCATCTCCTCTTCGGCGTTCCCCGAAACCCGGCGCACGCAGCCGGCCCCGGGGAAGGGCAGCCAAACGGGCGACTACAAAATCGGCCCCGGGGACGTGCTCCGCATCCTGACTTGGAAGGAAGCGGATTTCAGTGGGTCATTTCCCGTTCGTTTCGACGGGAAGATCACCATCCCTTTCGTCGGCGACATCGACGTGGCCGGCCGTACGCCGACCGAGCTCAAGGGAGAGCTCGAGGAGACCATCGGCCGGTTCGTGGACGTCGCCCGGGTCTCGGTCGCGATCGAGAAGCCGAACAGCGCCCGCTTTTTCGTGCTCGGGAAAGTGGCCCAGCAGGGCGCCTTCCCCTACGACGGGCCTCTCCGCGTCGCCCAAGCCCTGGCGCTCGCGGGGGGGTTCCAGGAATTCGCCAAGCTCGAGCAGATCTTCGTCATCCGCGAGGTGAACGGCGAGCTTATTTACTTCCCGTTCAACTACAGCGATTTCGTCAACCGCAGGCAACTGGGCGGGAACTTGATTCTTTTTCCCGGCGATACCATCGTCGTCCCTTGATTCCATGGGGGAACGCATCTTTTCTCGAGCCATGGGATGCGTCGCCGTCTCCGGGCTCGTCTCGCTCGGAGCGCCGTCCGCCGCCATCGCCCAGGATCCGCCCGGGGACTGGACCCTCTCGATCGGGGCGCGCGAGTCGAACGAGTTCTCTCGGGTCTTCAACGGAATCGCGGAGGAGGACCTGATTCTGGACAACGTCAACCTGGGTCTCGGGTACAGAACCCGTACGGAGCGGTCCCAATACGGGCTCTTCGGACGAGTGGGGGCCAACGCTTATCGCCAAGGCGACAGCCGAAACGATTTCAACTACGGCGCCGGATTCTCCTGGTCGCACACCCCGTCCGCTCGGTTCAGCTCCACCCTCACCTTCGGGGCCGACCGAGGCTTGCAGGCCGAGACGCTGTCGAATCTCGGCGTGCTCGCGCCGGGAATGGACAGCTCGGCGGCGCAGGCATCGTGGGGGTTCCAGTACAAGACGAGCCCGCGAACAACAGTCTCCGCTGCGGTTTCCTACGATTACGTCCGTTTCGAGAGCGATCAACCCATCCCGGGCTCGCAGATCGTCCTGGGCGAAACGCCTTTCCGGGACGAGTTTCCTTCGTTGTTCCCCGGGCTGTCAGCCGATGGGGATCTGGTGCTGCCCGACGCGGAGGGCGGGGTCATCGACATTCTCGCCACCGAAGGGTTCCGGTTGGGCGCAAACGGGTCTCATTCGGGAAGCGGCATATTTGGAGTCAGTCGCCAGCTCAGCGAGTACAGTTCTATCGGATTCGATCTCGGCGGAGGCTACCGCACGATTGACACAATGGATCCCCAGTTTCTGCAGGAGGGCGCTCAGGGCGCCTTCCGCTTCTGGGCGCAGCGCCGGGTGGGCCGGTCGAGCACTCTCAGCACTTCCTATTACGTCAGCCGCTCCCTCATCCTGAATCCTTCGACGACGATCCAGACCCTCTCGGGGGGCTACGGTTTCTTTCCGGAAGGAAGCAGGCTTTCGCTGCGACTGTCGGGGGGCGCGAGTTATTACTTGGCCGAGAACGACATCTCCTCTCTCACTCCGACAGCCGACACGTCGTTCACCGCGGGGCTCAGCCGGACGACGCAGCTCAGCCTCACGTACGGAAGGCAGTTCTCCCAGTCCCTGGGGTTCGGAAACACGCTCCTCATCGACTTCGCCAGCGCGAGCCTCACCCAGCAGTTCGGCTCGAAGGTCGACTTGACGCTCTTGGGGGGAAGTACTTTCGGGGCCGACCCTTTGATCGAAGGTTCGCGCTACGATGCCGTACAGGCCGGGGGCACGCTGTCTTACCAGGTCGTGGAGAGCTTCCTGGTGGGAACGAGTTTCTTCGTCTTGAAAACGGAGCAGGCCGACTTCGGCGCGCCCTCGGAGACGAAGCGGAACCTCGCGTCGGTGTTCGTCACTTACACCGCGACCTGGCGCTGACGAGAAGATTGTCATGATGAAACGAGGAGAGCCGATGTCGAAGGAGCCTTGGATGGCGAGAAAGGCCGACGCGGCCCACAGCCCCTTCCCCATGAACCTCCCTCAGACGCCATCCGACTACCTCGAGATCCTTCGGTTTCGCTGGCCCTGGATCGTAGCGGCGATCGTCGTAGGGGCGCTCGCCTCTCAGGTCGCCCTCCGGTTCGCGCCGAAGCAGTATGTTTCGCAGACCGTGGTCCTGGTGGAGTCCGAGAAGATCCCGAAGAGCTTCATCCCTCAGCTCGCGACCGAGGCCACTCAGGACAGGCTTCGCACAGTCCACGAGGAGATACTGGCCCGACCGAGAATCGAGCGCATCCTCGACGAGCTCACCCCCTATCCTGAGATGATCGACGTTCCGCGGGCCGACGTCGTCGACATGGTGCGTGGTCGCACAACGGTCGGCCTTCGAGGCAAAGACGCTTTCATCGTCGCGTACTTGGACACGGACCCGGCGCGGGCCCAGCGCATGGCTACGAGGCTCGCCTCGATGTTCATCGAAGAGACTTCGGGCGATCGTGCGCGTCAAGTGCAAGGAGCGAACGAGTTCATCGATTCGCAGCTCATCGAGACCAAGATCGAGCTCGAGCAAGTCGAAGGTTCGTTGAAGCAAATCAAGCAGCGCTACATGGGAATGCTCCCGAACCAGCTCGAAGCGAACCTCAGCACCCTGCAGCGAATGGAGCTCGAGCGCCAGTCGGTCTCGGAGCAGATCCGCGAGGCGAAGGAGCGGCAGAGTCTGCTCGATCGGCAGCTCGCCCTCCAGTCGCAGATGGACGAGCCCGAGGCGCAGCTCATTCCCAACGTGGATGCGACCGCGCAAGGACCTCCGGCTCCGGATTACCTTCCCGCGCTCAAGGCCTACCTCGCCCAGCTTCTGACTCGCTACACCGCCGAGCATCCGGAGGTCGTGGCCACCCAGAAGCGCATTGACCGCCTCGAGAGGGAGATCAGTGCCGCGGCACCGCCGGTTGGGCCCGACCCGGAGGCGGCGCCGGAAGAGCCGTCCCCGGCGACGAGCACGGACTTGATGGTCTCCGACATGACGGCGCAGATGGCGGCCGTGGACCGAGACATCGAGAATCTCGAAGCTCGCCACGAGCAAATACGCGCCCAGATCGGCGTTTATCAGGCCCGCGTCGAGAAAATCCCCGAGGTCGAGCAGGAGCTCCAGTCCCTCGAGCGGGACTACGAGCTCATCAGCAGATACTACAGCGAGCTTTTGAGCCGAAAGCTCGAGGCCGAGACCGCGGGCGCGGTCGAGAGGAAATGGCAGGAGGAACAGTTCAAGATCCTCGACCCCGCGCAGATCCCCGAGAAACCCGACTTCCCGAAGCCCACGGTTTTTCTCTTGCTCGGGACCCTCGTCGGCTTGGGGGTTGGATTGGCGGGAGCCTTCCTGGTGGAGGTCGCAGATCCTACGGTGAAGAACCTGCGAGAGCTCGAAGCCCTTCTTCCCTACCCGGTGCTGCTCACCTTGCCGCGGTTGAAAGAGCCGAGGAGGCGCTTTCGCCGACGGAGAGGGGCGCCCATTCCTCCATCGCCACCGCCTCCGCAGGGAACGGACGAGGAAGAGCTGCCAGCAGCCAGTTAGGAACCAAATGAGCCGCCTCCACGACGCCATCGAGAAAGCAAGGAAGGAAGGCACGGCGGCGAAGCCGCGCCCGGCCGAAGCACTCCTGCCGCTAACCAGCACTGCGGGCGTCACCTTCGTCGAAGGTGCAGCGATCACGCCGCAGGTCGATGGATGCCTCGTCGAGCTCATGAAGGAAGACGAGCCGTGGCTGGAGCAGGTGCGAACGCTCGCGACCAGGCTTAGGTCGATGGACGGCTCGGAACGGGTGAACCGCATCGGCCTCATAAGCGCCGTCGGAGGCGAGGGAAAAACGACGCTCGCCATCATGCTGAGCTTGATCCTCGCCGAGCAACCCGAGGAGAGAGTCCTTCTCGTGGATTGCGATCTCCGGCATCGGGACGTCGAGAGCGCCCTCGGCCTGCGGGCCGCCGCCGGGCTCAGCGATTGGCTCCGCCAGCCGACTCCCGAGGTGCCGCTAAGGCGACTCGGCCGGAACGGGCCTTTCTTCCTGAGCGCCGGCCGCCCGTTCTCCCGACCCTGGGAGCTCGTCTCGTCCCCTCACGTGGGGACGCTCCTCGACGCCGCCGCGTCCAAGTTTCGCTACGTCATCGTCGATATGCCCGCGGAGGGCCCGGTCGCCGACGCCTCGAAGATCCAGGAGCATCTGGATGGTCTCCTCCTCGTCGTGCGAGCCCGAACGGCGCCGCGCGACGCGATCCGCTCGACGGTCGAGCACCTTCAAGAGCAAAAACTTCTCGGAGTCCTGTTCAACGCCGAGAACCAGGCGAGCAACCGGTTCAAACACTACCGCTACTCGCACTACTCGAAGCGTTACTCTGCAAAGAAGGAACGGAAGCGCAGGGAGTGAGGCTCAGTCATTCTTTCCTCGATCGTTCATCCCCAATGGGAGGCAATCCTATGCTGACGACGCTGGTTAACCGTACTGCCTGGCACCGCGCCGTTCTCGTTCTCCTCATCGCTTCGATGGCAAGCTCGGCTTGCTCCAAAGAATCGAAGATCGCGAGATACCTCGAGCGCGGCGATGAGTACTTGAAGGAGGGCAAGACTCGAGAAGCCATCATCGAGTTTCTGAACGTCATCCAGCTCGACGAGAGCAACCGCGAAGCCACCGCGCGGCTGGCGACGACCCTCTACGACACGGGTCAGTTCGGTCCCGCCTTCCAGTACCTGCAGCGCGCGGTCGAGTTCAATCCCGACGATCTCCAAGGGCGGGTGCGGCTCGCGACCCTGTACCTGTACGGCGGACGCGTAGAGGAAGCGCGCGAAGAGGCGAGCTACGCGGTCGAAAAGGACCCGAAGGACCTCGATGCGCTCGCCATTTTCGCCAGCACCGCGACGACCGAGGGGGAAGTGGATGGAGCGATGCGGCGGCTCGAGAACACCCGTTCCGATCACGCGGGCAAGGCAAAGTTCCACCTCACCATGGGATCGCTCCAGCTCCGGAAGAGGGACGTGGCCGCCGCCGAAACCTCGTTCCAGGAGGCGGCCCGGGTCGAGCCCGATTCCGCCGACGCCCACCTGGCCCTGGGAACGTTCTATCTCGCGAAGCGAGAGCCGGCCCGGGCAAAGGAAGAATTCGACCTCGCGGCCGAGAAAGCACCGGTACGTTCGGGAATGCAGATCCGGGTGGTCGACTTCTACCGCCTCCTCGGGCAACCCGACGAGGGCGACCGCCGACTCGATGAGATCGTGAAGGAAGCGCCCGACTTCTACCCGGCGTGGCGCCGCATCGCCCAGTACGCGTTCTCCGACCGGGACTACGATCGCACCCAGGACGCGCTGAACCATCTTCTCGAGGCCAGCGACAAGGATCCGGAGACGATCCGCATGATGGGCGAGGTCCACCTCGCCAAGGGGGAGACGGGGGAGGCCCAAGCGAAGTTCCGCGAGGCCATCACCATCTTCCAGGACTACGCTCGCCGCCGCCCGGAACAGCCGTCGATTCAGTTCCGCTTGGCGCAGCTCCACGTTCGCGTCGGCGAGGTCGAGCAAGCGAAGAGCCGGCTGGCGACGGTCCTCGAACTCGCGCCCAACTCTCCCCCCGCGGTCCTGCTCCTTTCGGAGCTGCAGACCAACAGTGGCGAGGCGGCGAAGGCCATCGCACCGCTCGAGGATCTGGTTCGGCGGCAGCCGAGCGCCCTCGCGTTCGAGCTTCTGGGAAAGGCCTACATCCAGGAGAAAAAATACGCCCAGGCGACGGGGGCGTTCGCCAAGTTCATCGAGCTGGCCCCCAAAGAGGCCCGGGCGCATCACTTGCGCGGCGCCAGTTTGGCGGCTGAGGGGAAGATCCCTGAGAGCGTACAGGAGCTCGAGACGGCGCTCGAGATAAACCCGACCTACGTCGACCCCCTCGCGCTCCTGGCCTCGATGTACGCGCAACAGCAGCGCCTCGGCACCGCCCTGAAGCGCGTCCAGGACCAGATCGCGAAGATCGACGCGAAGGGACAGCACCAGTTCCTGCTCGGGCAGCTCTACTCCGCCTCGAGCCAGATGGATTTCGCCGAGGCGGCCTATCGCAAGGCGGTGGAGCTGGATCCGAACCTGAACGCCGCCTACGCGCAACTGGCCCAGATTTACGTGCGGACCAATCGAACGGACGAGGCTCTGGCGCAGCTGGAGAAGGGGCTCGAGCACAACCCAAAGAACGTTCCGGTGATGATGCTCAAAGGAATGCTCCAGCATCAGAAGGGTGCGATCGAGGACGCCCAGCTTACGTATGAGGGACTCCTCGGAATCAACCCGAGTTTCGCCCCCGCCGCGAACAACCTCGCTTACATCCTACAAGAGAAAGGCGACCTGGAGCGGGCGCTGCAGCTCGCCGAGATCGCGCGAAAGGAGGCTCCGGACAATCCCGATATTGCAGACACCCTCGGCTGGATTCTCTACCACCGGGGCACTCTCGACCGCGCCCTCGGTCTTCTGAAGGAAGCGGCCGCCGGCCGGCCGCAGAACGCCGAGATCCTGTTTCATCTCGGCCTGGCTCATCACAAGCTCGGCCAGTTCGAGGACACCGCGAGAGTGCTGAAGCAGGCGATCGCCCTCGCGCCCGATTCTTCCTACGCCGTCCAGGCCAAGACGATTCTCGACGAGCTGCGCTGAGCGCGTTTTTCGAGCGGGAGGTTTCGAGTGGCCGGCTTTTGCGGTTGGATCGGGGACTGCGAGCCGGGCATCGGCCGCGAGAGGCTCGACCGGATGGCGGAAAGGCTGCGCCCCGGCCGGGCTTCGAGTCCGCGAGGCTTCGTCGCCGAAGGACGCGCTCTCGCCATCGTCGGGGGGGCGGGAGCGCACGAAGACGACCGATTCCTCGTCGCCTGGGCCGGATCTCTCGACGGCGGCTCCATAGCC
>Ga0326597_10008867_pt1 | contig 13521 bp, 12 predicted proteins | sample RVTome_12_FD_203789 | JGI IMG/M metagenome (GOLD analysis project Ga0326597, IMG submission 203789) | Soil microbial communities from uranium-contaminated site in the Upper Colorado River Basin, Wyoming, United States - RVT100D185 | ecosystem: Environmental > Terrestrial > Soil > Contaminated >... | reverse complement strand
CGAAAATCAGCTTGCGGGTAAAAAAGAAATGAAAGCTCATCAGCTTTCGATCGCCTTTGATGAATCGGTTGGCGAGTTGCACGGTGGGCAGGCGGATATTGACGCCGAAACTCTTTTCCCGTCCCGCTCCTTCGTGGCCCGCCTGCATGATCCCCGGCCCCGCGCCGGTGATCACCATGAATCCGTCCTCGACCAGACGGCGCGCCAGCTCGCGCGCCATCGTATAATAAACGTCGTCTTCGGCCACGCGGGTTGAGCCGAAGATGCTCACCTTGCGCACCGAACTGTAGGGCGCAAAAATTCTGAACGCTTGGCGCAGCTCTTTGAGCGTCCGATTGATGATTTTCAAATCGCCGCGGCTGGCGTCATCGCCGGCCAGCTTGAGCACCGTCCGAAGCATATCGGCGACTTGGTCTTCATTGCCGCCGCTCGGTTGGTCGCGCAGCCACTCTTCGATCTGCGCTTCGATACTCGCCAAACTGGGTTTCGAGGACACCATGGATTCTTCTTTGTATGACATAACGCTGCCGGGTTTTAAAGGATGAACCGGCAATCGCAGGCGAGCGATCGTGCCGGAATCGGCGCGACGAAATTTTGCTGGCTAAAAATTCCTACTAATACCGCCGCCAATCAGCCAGACAGGTGACTCTCGCTCTTGACAGGGGGAAAGACCTCCGGCTACTATCGCGGCGTTTCCAACCCAACGAGAAGGGATCACTCTCATGGACATAATTTTCCAAACCGACAGTTCATACGCCTACGTGATCCTGCGCGCCGGCCTCGCGATCACGTTTTTCTTCCACGGTGCCCGCCATGTGCTCGGCTGGCACGGCGGACGCGGCTTCGAAGGCATGGTGAAGAATTGGAGCGGCAAGCACGGCATTCCGGTGTGGATTTGCATTTTCGGCATGGTCGTCGAGATCGCCGGCGCCCTGGCGATGACGTTCGGTTTTTTCGTGCGCCCCGCCGCGCTCGGCCTGGCGATATTCATGGCGGTGGCGATCAAGAAAGCCCACTGGAAAGAAGGTTTCTTTCTTTCCGCCGGATCGGACGGGAGCAACGGCATGGAATACTGCTTGGCCCTTTTGCTGATGTCCGTGGCGCTGCTGATCGGTGGAGCGGGCGCGCTCTCGATCGACGGTTTGCTCAGTCGATAGCGCCGCGATTCCCCAAGCGCTATTCAAGCTACTTGCAGCCTGCTGAAAAGGTCCCCGTTCACCCTTCGACGGGCTCAGGGCGAACGGATAAACAGTTGAACTAGCGATCGGATCGATGGGTAGTGGTTCAGTTTCGCCAAAATTTGTAGGGGCAACCCTATGTGGTTGCCCGTTCTGAGGGCACGTAGGCTTGCCCCTACATCGATGCGGCGTTGAAATCAAACTGAACCACTACCGATCGTTGCGAGGCATACACCAGCTTTGCGGGGTCATAGCCTGCGCAATGGCGGGGTTTTGATCAGGGACTTGGAAGTGGCAACTGAGCTGGAGTACTGGATTGATAGGAACGCACCGGTCTTTAGACCTATGACTCTACTACTCCGGAATTCTTTCGTCGGTCAGCCCCAAACTTGCCGTGCCGTCTCGACGACGACCTCCAGTTTACGCTTCTGGTCGTCTTCGCTGATGAGATTGCCGACCACGTCGGAGGAAAAACCACATTGGGGACTGATTGCAAGCTGATCCAGTGGCGCGTACTTGCTTGCCTCATCGATGCGGCGTTTGAGATCGTCGATCTTCTCCAGCTGCGACACCTTTGTGCTCACGAGCCCCAGGACAACGACTTTCCCTTTGGGCAGGAAACGCAGCGGCTCGAAACCGCCGGCGCGCGGGCTATCGTACTCGAATAAAAAACGATCGTGCTTGATCTCGTTCAGCAACCTCTCGGCGATGTCGTCGTAGGTACCTTCGCGGTGCCACATGCTGCGTTGATTGCCGCGGCAAAGGTGAATGCCGAAGGTTACGTCGTCGAAGCCTTCGAGCAATTGGTTATCCGCCTTGAGCGAGCGGCTGAAATTTTGCTCAGGATCTTCGCCGCGCTGGCGCATCGCCTGGAGCGACGGCGGATCGACATAAGCCGTGTACCCCGGCGCGTCGATTTGTACATAGTGACAGCCGGCATCGACGAGTCCCCGGATGATCTCGCGCTCGACCTTCACGACGTCTGCCATGAATTCGTCCATGTTCGCGTAAACGGCCTTGGAGTTTTGCCAGTCGAACCGTTGCGAGATGCGATCGGGGCCGATCAGTGCGACCTTCCCCGGATTTCGCGTTACGCGGCTCAAGAAGCGATATTCCTCTAGCGGCACATTGCACGCGAGACTGAGCCGCGCCACCACGGGTCGCCGCTGGGAAACAGCCGTCCCTTTGACCTCTCCGCTATTCGGAATTTCCCAGCGCTGAAGCGGTCTGCTCCCTTCGACCCGATGTTCATAAAAATCCAAAGTGGCCCGACCCGCGTCGTAACCCGACACCGATTCACCAAAGCTGTCTTGAAAATTAAGTCGCCGGTACTCGCCGTCGGTCACGACGTCTAAACCCAATTGCTCTTGGAGCCGAACCGCCTCGCGAATCCCTTCGTCCTCCACGGCGCGCAATTGTTCGAGCGTGATTTTCCCGTCATCGTAACTGGCGCGTGCCTCCTTCAACCGCGCCGGACGCAAGAGACTGCCGACGACGTCATTTCTGATATTTGCCAAGTCTTTCATGAGCCGGGTTTCTAACCTTTCGGCGAAACCATAACCGATGCGGGTGCGCAGCACAACCGCGGGAAATAGCGGGCGGGATCTTGCGCCGTATTGTTTTTACGGATTTCGAAATGCAGATGCGGGCCCGTGACTCGTCCGGTGCTGCCGACTGTGGCGACGCTCTCGCCGCGCGACACTTTTTGTCCCTCCCGCACTAGGTTGGTCTCGTTGTGGGCGTAAACGGACATGATCCCGTCCGCATGGCGCACGATAACCATGTTACCATAGCCCCTTAACTGATCGCTGTAGATTACCTCGCCCTTCTCGATGGCGCGAATCGGCGTGCCCTCAGGCGCCGAGATATCGACACCGTCGTGAAAGGTTGCCCCGCGCGGGCCAAATCCTGAATTGATCGTACCGCTGACGGGCCACAGGAACCTTTCCACCCCAGGCTCCGCCGGTTCCGAGAGGCTCGGCGCTTCGGTCGGCGGCTCCACGGGCGTGATTGTGTCAACCGGCAGTTGTTGCGTCCCTCCCGGGACAAGAATCCGTTGGCCGACACGGAGCTGGCTTGGGTCTCGGATCCCATTGAGCCGGGCCAACGTTTCGTGGCTGACGTCGTAAGACTGGCCGATGCGAAAAAGATTCTCGCCCGGTCGAACAACATGATAGAACCCCGCAGGCTTCTTCAGCGGGAAACTAACAGTCCGGGGTGCGCAACCAATCCATGTGCAGAGGCACGCAACGATCACAAGATCGAGCAGCATGGATCGGTTTCGAGTATCCCGTTTCGAGTTTCGCGTTAGCCCGAATCCCTGAACTCGAAACCCGAAACCGATTCTAATCCCGCCAGCCGTACTTCCCCCAAAGTTTGACAAACCGGCACTCGCCGAGCCGTTCTTCTGCGCAGCCATTGGCGCTGCGCGCTATCCTCATCAGCTCCTGGGACTGCTCGTCGCCCACCGGAACGACCAATCGGCCACCAACGGTTAGCTGATCGAGAAGCGGCTTGGGCACCGCCGGCGCGCCCGCCGCGACGATAATAGCGTCGTAGGGCGCATGCTCGGACCAGCCGATGGTGCCGTCGCCGATGTGTATGGCGACGTTGTGATATTCGAGCCGGTCCAATACCGCTCTTGCGTTGCGCGCCAGGGCGCGAATCTTCTCCACGGAAAAAACGTTGAAACAGATCTCCGCGAGCAGGGCCGTTTGGTAGCCCGACCCCGTCCCCACTTCGAGGACCCGTTCTCCGCCCCGCAGGTCGAGAGCCTCCGTCATCCGTGCGGCCATATAAGGTTGGGATAGAGTCTGCTTTTCACCGATCGGTAGCGCGCTGTCTTCGTAGGAGCGATTGGCGATGCCGGCATCCACGAAGAAATGGCGGGGAATCTTGCGCATCGCTTCGATTACCCGCAGATCCTTGATCCCGCGCCCAATGATTTGCTCCTGAACCATTTTCTCTCTGGCCCAGGCGAAGTCGTTTGAGATGGGCTGAGGGGCTGTCACGTGTTGATGGCTATAAGGATGGTCGAGGCGAACGGATCGGGACCTATGAACAAACTCACGCCGGGCGCTTTTCTAGTATCAGTTCCCTTGTTAGGCCCGAAACCACGCGCTCACAACCCATGGAAAGGTTATCATAGGATGCGCAAGTTTTCTATGAGATTTTTCAGCTCCCTACCATCATCCCCATTCGCGTATGGATGGGTTCACGGTAGATTCGCTCACCTGAGGGCGGCCGGAATGAACGGCACGGAGAACAGCTTGCTGAAAATCATGTTGGCAGGCTGCTCAAATAGATATCAGGTACGAGGCAAGAGAAATTCGCCTATGGCTGATAGCTTATGGCATATAGTTGGAACCCTATGCAATCGGCCATACGCCAGCCTAGAGCGAGGCGATTGAGCGCAACGACAGACATTGCGAAAACTCCACTCATGGTTCGACAGTGTCTCCACGAGCGGGAGGCATTCGTTACGATTCATTATTTGACGTTCCTCCTTAGCGGCTTGTCGAAGGACATACAGCTCTGGTTCGGGTCATCGCCAATTCCGGCCTAACTCGCGACCGCTCTCACGCCGGCAAGAACTCCTTGTTTCCCAGGCTCGCCTGACGGCTTGGCGATAAACCGCTTGATCGACTCATCACTGGCGAAGATCTTCTGAGCGCGCTGCGTATCCACCTCGATGGCGATGATGTGCGGGTCATCGGTCCTGGCCGCTTTGAAAACGCCGTTGTGAATCATACGGCGCACGGATAATCGATTATCGGCCGATGGGTTCACATAGTGCACAAGGTCCGTCTTGTACCGATGCAACAGGAAAAAATGCATCAGGGTCATCAACCGGCGATTACGATATTTCTTGAACGTGTTTTGGTCTTTCACCGCAAGTACTTTTTGCCCCACTCGATCCCGATCGACTCTAAACGTGATTTCGGCGAGCTTGTCGCGGGGCTCATCGAAGACGTTCAGCATCATTTCCTCGGAACCGGCAAAGCGCTCCTTGAGCTCGACGTTCAGCGCTCCCTGGTCATAAAGACCTTGCTTTTTCCAATAGTCGACCCACATGTGCAGCCATCTTTCGAGCACGCTCGTGGGGACCTCGACGGCCTTACGGTGCTGCGTTTCGGTGGATTTTCCGCCCATAGACGACGTGGTGAGCGACGCCCCCCGAGCCGCGCGACGATAACGATCCGCCCAATCGCCGCCGACAAACGTCTGCGGATATTGCGCCGGGTCATGGGCGAGCCGGAGCGAACGCTGTACCAACCTGACGAAACCTAGCACTCCCTCTTCTCTCAGTGCCCGCGCCAACCGGCCGTTGGAAAGCGCCTCGGTCTGGTGGCCTCCGTATGTGATGAAGTTGAAGACGTAGCCCATCTTGCCGAGCTCAGCGGCAAAGACGCGGATTTGGTCATCGGTAAATCCCCAGGCGTCCCAATTCCACGAAGGCGACAAGTTATAAGCCAGCATCTTGTGCGGGATAACAGCATGGATGGCATCGGCCCATAATTTGTCGTCGTCCAAGTCAGGCTTGGCGGTTTCACGCCATAATATATCCGTGAAGGGCGCCATCGCCAAGCCCCTCTGAATCGCCATCTCCCGCCCGCCGGTGATCTGATAGAAGCCTTCCGGCGTCCGCGGTAGATCCCAATCCCAGAAAACGTCGATGCCCATGGATTGCGCCAACTCGCGAGCTTCCTGGTAGGAAACGCCGTTGGCCAACCTTCTCCATCGCTCCACCGACATCGGACGTTTGCCGCGGATTTGTGTCCGGGTTTGCATCGCCTCGGCGACCGTTTCAGCAAAGGTCTTGAGGCCGGCCTTTTTGGCCCAGGCCTGACGGATCGACCCCAAGACGTTGTCCACCGTATCTTCGGTGACTTTCTTGATCATGACTTCCAGCGCCGCCAATTGCTCGCGGGCGTCGCGTTGGCCCGCTCCTTGTCGATGAACACGCTGGCGAGTCTTCTTGAGCGCTTCAAGCTCTTTGCCGATTTTCTTGATTCCTTCACTAATCAACGCCGCGAGACGTTCTTGTTTAAGCCACTCTTCGGCTTCCTTATAAGCCCGCTCTGAAATCTTGTGCAGCAGATGGCCGTTGATCTCGGCGAATCCTTCCTCGTAAAATCTTCGAATCACCGCCAGGTTAACGTTTTTAAACGGGACGATCGGATTCGTCGCCCCGTACACGAACGGATGATCCCGCTCGTCGTCTACGCTATCGATGTTCGTCGCATCATTGGAATCGGTTCGCGCCACGATCACGCCCGGAATTTTCATGACGTCGAACTGCAGCCGGGCGGTGTTGAGCCGCGCTATCGACTCCGTGGTTGAAACCAGCACTTTTTGCCCCTGATGCCCGCAGACCTTGCAACCCGCCCGTTGGTCCTCGATGTGAATCGAGCCGATTTTGCTTTCGACGAATTTCTTGACGAGATTGCGGATATGATGCTCGCCGCCATGGCCCGTGTCGCCGTCCGGAATGATCAGTGGCGGGTTGAAAGCGATGGCGGGATTCTTCTTTCGCTGCGCCGAGGTCATCCTGATTCGATTGGACCTTTGGACCTCGTCTTGATGCAGCAACGCGCGCACCCATGACGCACCTTCTTTCGGAACTCGATCCAGGGCGTAATTGGCCAGGTCGGCGCCGGGATCTTCGCTGTCAGACCCTCTTGCCGAAGTCGCCCAACCGCCGAGATAGAGAACCTTGATACCCTCCATGACGGCCCTGACTGCTCCCGTGGGCGAAAACGGGCCGTACGTTATCTCTTGCTTCTTTTCTTTGAATAGCGTCTGCAAATAGTCATACAGCTTCACGGCCGCCTGCTTGGCAACCGTGTGGTCTTCGTGGATGCTTCCCCGCAGCGCGACGACCTCATAGGGCGTGTGCAGGCGCGTGATCTGGCGAAACCTTGGGCTTTGGAACCAGGCCTCGGTATCACGCAGCTCCTTGGCCCACTCGACGGCCTCTACGTCGCGCCGACTATTCAGCGGAATTACATTATTCATTATGTAAACCTCACCGGTATATTTATTGACAGGAGGGTATCCTGACGCCTTTCTTCAGGAATTCATATAGCACGAAGGCCGACTTATCTCCAACCATGAACTGCACAACCAACGGGAAAAGCCACGCTCGACAAACCTTTGCCAATACCCGAACTTGCCTGGGTAATACGGGCCCGATTGGACCTTGAGGCCGTCTGTTGCTCAGTCTTTTCAAACATAAAGACGGTTTTCGGGCGGGGCTCAGACCACCGTTGCACAGTTGAAGATCTCGTCGGCTATAGCAAATCGTCTTGATCAGAAGCTGAGGGAAGCAACGCTGGAGTTAGCTGCTCCACCATTGGGAACAAATGATTCGTAGAGAGAGAAAGGAATGGTCGGGGCGAGCGGATTTGAACCGCTGACCACACGCACCCCAAGCGTGTGCGCTACCAGGCTGCGCTACGCCCCGACGGGGTGTGAAACTAACCGGAATGTAACACTCGCCCAGAAGCAAATCAATTTACCCGGAACGTGAAGGCTCGGGCGGCGATCCCATCGGCCGCGAGCCGCTTGCCAACCGACTTGAAATTCACTAGCTTGGCCTTGGAGGTTATCGATGTTTGGCATTGGCATGCCCGAGCTGCTGTTGATCCTGGCGCTGGCTCTCATCGTTCTCGGTCCCAAAAAACTTCCCGAGCTGGCTAAAACGCTCGGCAAAGGATTGGCCGAGTTTCGCCGCGCCACAGACGAAATTAAGGACGAGTTCAGGCAATTGGAGCATGAAGTCGACGAGTCATCCACGGCTGCCACCCCCAAGAACGATCCGATTGTAGATAAGCCCGCGGAACCGCCTCCTCCAACGAATCCACCCGACTCCACCGAGAAAAAGTGAGCAAGAGCCAAGGTCACGGCCAGCCGGCCGATGTCCAGATGCCTTTTACCTCGCATCTGGGCGAACTTCGTTCGCGCCTCATCAAATCCTGCCTGGCCGTCGCCGTCGCATTTATCGGCTGCTTCGCGGTGGTAGAGGAAATTTTTTTCGTTCTCGCCGCGCCGCTGCGGCGCCTCTCCATCGACGGGCTGACCCTCATCGGCACCGGGGTGACTGAAGCTTTTTTCACCAAAATGAAGGTGGGGTTCGTCGCCGCCTTGGCTGTCGCGCTGCCGGTGCTCTTGTGGCAGGCCTGGCAGTTCATCGCGCCGGGGCTCTATGAGCATGAGAAAGGTTACACGCGCAGTTTCGTCCTGTTCGGCTCGCTATTTTTTCTCGCCGGCGCGGCCTTCTGCTATGAAGTGGTCGTGCAGATGGGCTTGAACTTTCTCCTGCGCAGATACGCGGCGCTGCACGTGCAGCCGATGATTCAGGTCGGCGATTATCTGTCCATCGTGTCCCGGCTGGTTTTGGCGTTCGGAGCGATGTTTCAGTTGCCGGTGGTGATTTTTTTTCTCGCCCGGGTCGGCATGATCGACCACCGCTTTCTCATAAGGCACTACCGCTATGCCATCGTTCTCATCGCGCTGCTCGCCGCGATCCTGACCCCGCCCGATCTCGTAGCGCAGCTATTATTGATGCTGCCCCTCGCCGTACTCTACGGGATCGGCATCGGGGTCGCCTATTTTGCCCGCCGAAAGAGCGAGCCGTAAGAGATCTCACCGCGGAGACGCGCTAGGTCCTTCGTGGTGATTAGAAAAACCAAGAGCTGTAGGATGGGTGGAGCGAAGCGATACCCATCGCATCGTTAAGCCACGCAATAATTTCTAAGCAGATTTTTCCTGGGCGGGCGATTTGTTGTTTTCAGCGGGCTGGCTGTCCTCGTTGACGAACGCGCAGGCGGCAAAGACCGTGGTCCACAGGCCGTCCTTGTTGCCGATGGCGGATTGAGTGATATTGGAAGTGCGCACGATTTTCTCCGACATTTTGAAAAGCTGCTCGCGCTCATCCCACGCCGTGTCGGGATTGAACTCGATGCCCAGAGTCGTCGCCAACATGCTGGCCGCCAGGTCTTCGGCGTACTCTCCCGCTTTCTCATCGGTCTCGCCGAACGAGTGATGCTCGGAGAGATAGCCGTGCTGGTTCTCGTCCGACGGAATCGCCACGCCGACCGAGGCCGCCACCAACCGGTTCGGCTCGTTGGTGCTCTCACGGTCATAGACGCAGAAAACGATTTCACCGGGACGGAGAAGCTTGACGCCTTCTTCTTTGGAGATACGCTTGCAAAACGGCGGATAGATGCTGGAGACGAGAACGAGATTGCAATAGGCCAGTCCGGCCGAGCGGAGAGCCAACTCAAAGGACGCGAGTTTTTCCTTGTGGACGCCGACGCCTTTAGTGAAAAAACATTTCTTCGGAATCACTGTTCGCGTCTATAACATGAAAGATTTTCACTAACAAGAATGTTTCTCGAAAATCTTTTGCAAAAATGTAAATCAGACCGCCCGGATCAAACTCCGAGCGCGGCAGGCACGGAGTTGTTAAGCGACTCCTCGCGCGATGAGCGAATACAAGCTTGGTTAGGTGTTCAGGCACGATTCCGAATCCAGAGACACGGAGTTGCATCGCTCTTATCGATCTCGTTCGTTTTGAACGGCTTGAACGGAGCGCAGCGATTGAACGTGTGGAACCATTGGAACGGGCATCAGTATGATTATGGAACGGCTGTAACCGGCGGTCTCTTGACTGCCCTCACGCGAGCAGGTTCATCGCTAATCGAGTCGGCGAGCATGTTCTTCGCTTTGATTTAGAGCTGAGGCAGAAGAGTTAGGAAATAAAAGCCAGGCTCCGGATCACTTCCGCAAATCTTCAACGTTTGGAACGGCTGGAACGATTTGAACGGCTGGAACAAGTACATTCTTGCGCTGCGTTAAGTTAGGCGATTAGATCAAGTCAGGCACCAAGTTCCACGTTGGCACCACGGTCAACACTTTACCAATCTCGCGGTGCTTGCTTCTGGCTGGAGTCAAATCTGCAACGTTCGATCTAGCGAAGAAGTTTATTCCTTCTCAAACCCCTGATTCTTGAATTTTAGCGTCCGGGCGTTTTCCGTCACTGTCCGCACGACAGTATCGGGGGCTCCGTCCGGAATCTTCGCTTCGAATTCTAGTGTCACCGTCACGTTCGCGCCAACGAGTCCTGAGAGATGAGAGATCACTTCGTCGGCGATGCGGCTGGCGTCGCGGCCGACGCGCGCGGGATCTAGCTCGACGGTGCCGTGGAATCGTTTTAGCTTGGCTGCTTCAGGCGGTGCTGGCGGGACTGGCTCTGGTCCGAGTCCAGGTGGAATAGGCCGAGGACCGTCGACGGGGGGCGGTTCTGGCGTTGTCTCAGCGTCGATTTGTTTACGCGCGATCTCAGACTTCACCAACAACGCGGGTGATTCGGTATCGACGCTAAACACCTGTTGCCCACCGCGCAACCCGCGATACCGTCCAGCACCCTCGTCGTAGCTGTCGGCGTAGGCGAACGAATCCTTCTCCCACGTGAGCAAGCCAAGCCCATCGCGAATCGCGCCCAGCAAAACAAACGGTTCTTTCAATCTCGGCAGGTAGAGATACCGTCCAAAATCCTCGACGAGATGATTGATTGCCACACTATCTCCGCCTGCCTGTGCTCCGGCAGACAGGCGCCAAAGCGGCACGCGATCCAACTCCATTTGCAGCCTTGAAGGCGCAAAGCCGGTCAGTAGCAACTCGTCGTTACGCAGCTTCTGGCCGACGCGAACAGCGAGTGTGTCGAAACCTGTAAGCCGGAAGGCTTGCCAGCCGATCGCCGATTGCGGTGTTTCCTGGACCGGCACGAGCAGCCACTGATAGGCTTCGGGAATGCGCGCCGTCACAGCGCTATCGGCGGCGATCTTCTGCGTCTCCGCCTGCTTCACCTGGTGTGGATCTAAATTAATGGTAGAGCGCCAACATCGAATGCGTCTTGCCGCCGCCGAAGTTGGTCTGAAGTTGAATGACCGGATCGCCACCGGTGCTCCGGCAGACACACCACCCGTTACCGCAGTGTCATGGTCACTCCTAACGCCTCACCCCTTACTTCTTGCTCAGCTCCGCCAACGCTTGTTTGAGATAACTGGGATCGTGATACTTGGACGGCTGCGCCAATGGTTCTTTTTGATTGTTGATCTCGGCGACGATCTTGATCATTGTGCGCACACCTTCGACGTTCAAATCGGCGTTGCGATCCCAGATGCGCTTGGTAACGTTGAATTCCCAACCCAACCGGCAATGCTCCGGGGTGATGACCATCTCTTTCGAAAGATAAGCGCAGGCGGCGTCGCGATTGTCCATGAGCCAGCCGGTGGCGAGCGCCATCGCTTTCATGAAGCGCACGACCAGTGGACGGTTTTTCTCGGCCCACGAGCGTTTCACGATGTAAACGTTAAACTGATAGTGGGGCAGGTCATCGACGAAATAGCCGATAATGTTGAAGCCTTGCTGCTTGGCGACCACTTCTAACGGCACGCCTACCGGCGCGGAGGATATTTGCCCCGATGTCAGCGCCCGATAGCGATCCGGCGCGCTGCCGATGTTCAAAAGCGTGTAATCGCGCGGATACTCCATTCCATGAACCTTGAGCACCAAACGCAAGGCGAAGCCGGTGCCCGAAGTCAGCGTTTGCGTGCCGATGGTCGTGCCGCGCAGATCGGCGTAGGTTTTATACCGCTTGCCACCGATCATGCTCAAGCCGAGACCGTTGATCAACCCGCCGATCATTGTAATATCCGCGCCTTTCTCATAGGCGCCGATGAGCGTATCGACCGTCGCGTTGGCGACGTAGATGGAATCGGCGGTCAACGCTTGAATGACCAGCGGCGAGCCGCGCATGGTGACGATCGGCACATCCAACCCTTCGCGGTCGAAGAAGCCCATCTTGGACGCAATCCAGAGCGGACCGTAGCTCAGCGTTTTCGACGATTCGGCGATGGGCAAGCGAACCTTCTCCTGCGCGGCGCAAGGCGCATTGAACAAAACGGCTATGCTGAGAATCAACGCAATTTGCGCGATCCTCGATTCTCTATTTCCCATCCTCATGACCGAAAACCCATCACTCCAATACTCCTGGTATTTACCTAATCGGCTTGATCACGCAAAGCGTATTCCGTCCCGTCCACATCGGCAGAAACACCGAGTGGCGGTGCTTGCCACCAAGCACGACGACCATGATGTCTTCAGGCTTGGTGGATAGATGAACGACACCGTCCGGCGTCACGTGCGGCGATTCGCGCAGTAATTCTTCATCACCCTTGTGACCTTTCCGCCGCGCCGGAATTTCGGAAAATTTCAGCGCCGCATGCTCCCAGAGATAATCTTTGACTTGCTTTTTGGTGATCCCGTCCCGGGACATGATTTCGGCGTCTTCGATGCCGAGCGCAATCAGCGGCGTACCGCCGCCGAAACTGCCGACGTCGAGATGGCTCACGCCGTGATGCATCTTGATCACTTCGGCCAGCGAACTAAGTGCCTGCTCGCCGCGATTGCCGGCGGTGTGAATCGGCAGGAAGCCGTTGATGCCGAACACCGTCACCGTGCTTTCTTCAGGCTTAAAGCCGAACTCGACGTGGTAAGGTTCCCACGGGCTCTTTTCCTGGTTTTCGCCGAAGCACATGGTGTACTTGCCGGGCCAGCCGAAGGTCGAGCGATCCGTATCGCCGGGGAAACCGCCGCCGACGGTTATCAGGATCAAACGAATCGCCCGGCCTATGGTCGCGTTGGAACGATAACCGGGACCGAACACGCCGGAGTCGCAATTCACGTCCAATCGCTTTCGAATCGGTCCGTTGAGCAAGAGCGCCGGGCCGACGTAGCCGGTGGTCGCCTGCACGCCGTAGAGATTGAAACGCGGCTCGCAAATCGCTTCGACCGCGGCGATAACGACGGGTAAGTATTCCGGCAAGCAGCCGGCCATGACCGCATTGATGGCGATCTTCTCGATGGAGCAGGGCGCCCACTTGGGAGGAATCGGGCCGATGACTTCCTGCGGGTCGCGATTCGTCCCTTCGATCATACGCGCGACGCGCTCGGGCGTCGGCGGCACAATCGGCAACCCGTCGCTGAGCTTTTCCTTGAGAAACCAGTCATTCGCCGCTTCCCAATTGTCTTCGACTTCGATGAGGGGGGAGGTGAGATTCATCGTCAAGGACTCCAATCGAAATTGTTCACGCGCGGTCTGGCGAAGGCTCTCTTCCTCTCACAATCTTTTTCCTTCCCCCTTGCGGGGCTGATCAGCGGCCGTATGTCCCCCCGCTGGACACTGACAATGATTTGTGGCATTGTTTGCGTGGATGGACAACAGGGTGGTGGTGTGTGGACGGATAATTCCGCACGCAGTGATAGAACGGATCAA
>Ga0326597_10008865_pt1 | contig 13522 bp, 9 predicted proteins | sample RVTome_12_FD_203789 | JGI IMG/M metagenome (GOLD analysis project Ga0326597, IMG submission 203789) | Soil microbial communities from uranium-contaminated site in the Upper Colorado River Basin, Wyoming, United States - RVT100D185 | ecosystem: Environmental > Terrestrial > Soil > Contaminated >... | reverse complement strand
CCCTGATCTCGACAGGACATGGCATCGGTGTGTTCCGACCCGAAGTCGCCCGGGGGATCCAGCGCGCGATCGGCGATCATCATCTGCAAGGGGATGCGCCCGCCCGCAATCGGAGAATAGTTCTCGAACGCATATGTGACGCCCACCCCGGAGCTTCCCGTCAGGGCACGTGCCCCCGCCGCCGCCGCGCCGAGCACCACGGCAAGCTGGGCATGCTCGCCCTCGCCATGGACGAACTCGGCGTCCAGTTCACCGTTGGCCACCATCTTGGCCAACTCCATCATGATCGCCGTGTAAGGGCGAATCGGATACGAGCAGATGACCTCCACCTGGGCCATCTTGGCCGCTTGTGCCGAGGCCGCGCAGCCGCTCAACATCATCTCTCTTGCCATGGTTGTCTCTCCTCAGAACGGCGTCTCGAGCCGGACCACGCCGTCGTCGAAATCCAACTCGTGGACCTTGATCAAGGCGTCCGTGGCGCATTCGTTGATGCAGATATTGCAGCCTTTGCAGTACTTCTCGTTCAAGACCACCATCTCTCCGGCTTCGTCCAGCTGAAAGCAGGCATCCGGGCAAAACACCACACAGTTCATGCACAGATCGCACTTCTCAGGCTCGAGCACCGGCCGGAATTCGCGCCAGTTGCCGGTAATCATCATGGGCTGCTCGGTCACCGGCGCCGGCGTGACGCATCCGAGAGGCACCGCTTTTTCCTTGGGAATATTGAACATCGCGTGATCTCCGTTGACTCGATTCGGTTCTAGTTGAGGGCCTGCACCACGGCCTGTTCGTGACCTTTGCGCAGGGCTTCCTGGTTTTTCACCACCGCCGCGAGATTGTCCAGCGTTACGAGATTCGTGCCGCGTGCCAGGGCGCCCAGGATCGGCGCCGAGATTCCCTGCCCGATACCGAGCGAATCCACGCCGCCCTCGCTGCCGGAGAAGTCCACGGTCTGCTCGCCGCAGATCGCCTTGGCGTCGATGCACACGATCGTGCTGAGCAGATCCCGGTTGGGGATGAATTTCAGGATATCTTCCGGCTTGCGATCGGTGGCAACCACCAGCATTCCGCCTTTCTCCATGCCGCGCAGGATATTCATCCCTTTCACGATGGTCGCGTCCGCCACGATCACGATCTCGGGTTTCTCGTTCTCGTACTCGTAGCGTTCCTCGATTTCCTCGTCGCTGATGCGGGCGTACTTCCGGAGAGGAACGTTCACCCGGTCAGGAAGATCCACATAGTTGTCGAATGCCTGGGTGAACTTGCCATCTTTCTCCGCCGCATTGGCCAGGCCATTGGCGATGTCCCGCCCCTCCTTGTCCTGCACCACCCCCCGAGCCCATACCGTGATCTGATGTACCTTGCTCGCCATAACGATCCTCCTTGGTTGCCTGGGTATTCGCCGCGGTCCATCTTGAATTGCACTTATAAACCGCGCCTTGAGTGAGCGTTTGATCTACGTCAATCAATACAGCAATTGGGTTATAGTTAGCTATCGTTATGATAAGCTTAAACTTATGAATCGCAATCGCAGAGCAGAATGAAGAACGCCACGGTTCGCCAGGTCAAGGTGTTCGAAGCGGTGGCGCGGCATCTGAACTATTCGCGCGCCGCGGAAGAACTGCGCATGAGTCAGCCAGGGGTGTCGATCCATGTCAAACAACTCGAAGCGCATGCGGGACTGCCGCTGTTCGAGCAACTGGGGAAGAAAATCTATCTAACTTCCGCCGGTCACGAAATGCTGCGCTACAGTCGCGCCATCCTCCAGCAGTTCAAGGAAGCCGACGAGGCGCTCGCCGCGCTAAAAGGGATCCGCGGCGGCCGCCTCAATATCGCGGTGATCAGTGCCGGCGACTATTTTTTTCCGGGCCTGCTCGCTGAATTTTGCCGCCGCCACGAGGACGTCACCGTGCGGCTCACCGTCAACAACCGCGAGGAAATCGTGCACCAGTTGGGGGAGAACACGACGGACCTCGCCGTGCTGCTGCGTCCGCCCGAAAACCCCGACATGATCGCGGAGGCGTTCGCGCCGCAACCGCACGTAATCATTGCGGCGCCCGCGCACGGGCTTGCACGCAAGCGGCATATTTCGCTGCAGGCATTGACCCATGAGGCATTCATCGTCCGCGAGCAAGGCTCGGACACGCGTCTCGCGATGGAAGAGTTGCTTGCAGAATGCCGCGTCAAGTTCAATATCACGATGGAGATCAAGAGCACCGAAACCATCAAGCAGGCGGTCATCGCAGGCATGGGAATCAGCTTTCTCTCGGCCCACACCATAGGCACCGAACTCGAGCTCGGACGACTCGCGGTGCTTGACGTCGAAGGCTTCCCGGTCATGCGCGAGTGGCACATCGTGCATCACAAGAACAAGCGCTTGCCGCCGGTCGCCGTTGCGTTCAAGGAATTCCTGCTGCAGGAAGGAGCGGCGCTGATCGAACGGCTGGTCGGGCGCGCCACGCCGAAGCGCAAACCCAGAGCATGACCGAGGGGTCTTATCTCGGCTGAGCGGGCTCAGCGCAGGCGCGCAATCGATCTCACGATCAGCGGCCAGAACAGCATGACCAGTCCAAGGGCCATGACGCTGCCGACCAGCCAGTTCGAGAAGAAGATGCGCATGTCCCCCTGCGACATCAGCATCGACTGGCGGAAGGCGCTTTCAGCCTGATCGCCCAGCACCAGCGCCAACACCAGCGGCGCCAGCGGATAGCTCAGCTTCTTGAACGCATAGCCGGCCACGCCGAACAGCAGCATGAACCAGATGTCGAGCATCGCGTTGTGCACGGTAAAGGCGCCCACGGCGCAGATGACGATAATGATCGGCGCGATGATCGAGAACGGCACGCGCAGGATTGCGGCAAACAGCGGCACACAGGTGAGCACGATGATAAGCCCGGCGATATTGCCGAGATACATGCTCGCGATCAGGCCCCACACGAAATCCCGCTGTTCCACGAACAGCAGCGGCCCCGGCTGCAAACCCCAGATCAGCAAGCCCCCGAGCAGCACCGCGGCGGTCGGCGAGCCGGGAATGCCGAGCGCGAGCATCGGCAGCAGGGCCGAAGTGCCGGCGGCATGCGCGGCGGTTTCCGGCGCGATCACGCCTTCGAGCTGGCCGGTGCCGAACTTGTGGCCGTCGGCTGACATGCGCTTGGCGACGCCGTAACTCATGAAAGACGCCGGCGTCGCGCCACCCGGTGTAATGCCCAGCCAGCAGCCGACCAGGCAGCTGCGCAGCGAAGTGAGCCAGTACTTCGGCAGCTTTTTCCAGGTTTCGAGCACCACCTTGACGTTGATTTTCGCGCTCTTGCCGGCGAACGACAGACCCTCCTCCATCGACAGCAGGATTTCGCCGATGCCGAACAAGCCGATCACCGCGATCAGGAAATCGAAGCCGCGCATGAGCTCGGTGAAACCGAAGATCAGCCGCAGTTGCCCGGTCACCGTATCGATACCCACCGCCGCCAGCGCGAAGCCCAGCATCATGGAGGCGAGGATCTTGAACGGCGGCTCCTTGCCCATGCCGACAAAGCTGCAGAACGTCAGGAAAAACACCGAGAAGAATTCCGGCGGGCCGAATTGCAGCGCGAATCTCGCCACCAGGGGAGCGAGGAAAGTGATCATCACCACCGCGACGAGCGCGCCGACAAACGACGAAGTGAAGGCCGCGGTCAGGGCTTCGCCGGCGCGTCCTTGCTGCGCCATCGGATAACCGTCGAACGTGGTCGCCACCGACCACGGCTCGCCCGGGATATTGAACAGGATGGACGTGATCGCGCCGCCGAACAGCGCGCCCCAGTAAATGCAGGACAGCATGATGACCGCCGAGGTCGGCGGCATCGAAAACGTCAGCGGCAGCAGGATGGCGACACCGTTGGCGCCGCCGAGGCCCGGCAACACGCCGATGATCACCCCCAGCGTGACCCCGATGAACATCAACAGCAGGTTAAACGGCGTCAACGCGACCGAAAAACCATGAAACAGGGCGTTGATATCTTCCAACTCAGAGCTCCTCTGCCCGGATCGGGTATTCGTTACACAGGCAGCGGGTCAATAGCCGGTGAAGCTCAGCGGATTGAACGCGCCCTTGTAGAGCGGGACCTTGAACCACACCTCGAACATCAAGAACATCACCACGCTCACCGTCAAACCCAGCACCAGGCTCTTGAGCCAGCGATAATTGCCGAGCCAGATCATGAATACCACGATGTAGGCCGTGGCCGCGACGTAGATCCCGATCAACTGGACGCCGAGCACGAACAATCCCGCCGGAACCAGCACCGACAGCACCAGCTTGAGCTGGCCCCACTCGACGAAGATGTTGCCGCTCCCGGCCGTCTTGCCGAACAGCGCCCGGGCAAGCGTGACGAGGCTTGCGACGCAGATGATGGCGCCGATATAGAACGGGAAATAGCCGGCCTGCGGACCGTCGCTGTCCCAGCGCAGGCCCAGGCGAACGCTGTCGAGAACGACCAGGCCGCCCAGCGCCAGCAGGACCAACGCCACGGCGACTTCCGCCGCGCGCACCGAAATGCCGTGGCGGGCGGCGTCACCTGAACTTTGTTTTTCGTCCATCAACACTCCGCCCGGTGCGTGCCGAAATGCCGCGCGCGGACGCACGGCAAGTCCGTCCGCGGCACACGGAGCTCAGGGTTTGGCCAGGAAGCCGGCCGCTTTCATGAGGTCGCGGTGCAGCGCTTCATTCTTCTGCACCCACGCAACATACTCTTTGCCCGTCATGAAGCTCTGGTTGAACGCGCCGTCCGCCATGAACTTCTTCCATTCCGGCGTTTCACGAATCTTCTTGAACAAATTGATGTAGAAATTCACGGCGTCTTTGGAAACCCCCGCCGGCATGAAAATGCCGCGCAGCATCACGTAATCCATCGGAATGCCCGATTCCTTGCAGGTCGGAATGTCGTTCCACGACTGGGTGTCCGTGACCTTGTCCTTGTACGGCATGCGCTGCGCGTCGAATACGCACAACGCGCGCAGCTTGCCGGCGCGCCACTGGGCCACCGCTTCGATCGGATTGTTGACGCTCGAATCGATGTGCTTGCCGACGAGCTGGGTGGCCACCGCGCCGCCGCCCTTGAACGGAATGTAGGTGAACTTCACGCCGGCCGCTTTCTCGATCGCGACGGTGATGATCTGGTCCTCCTGTTTCGAGCCGGTGCCGCCCATCTTGAACTTGCCCGGCCCGGCGGCCTTGACCGCATTCAGGTAATCCTTCGGTGCCTTATACGGATCTTCGGCATTGACCCACAGCACGAACTGGTCGAGCGCCAGCATCGCGACCGGCGTCAGGTCTTTCCAGTTGAATGGCACACCGGTCGCCAGCGGCGTGGTGAACAGGTTGGAGAGCGTGATGATGATCTTGTGCGGATCGCCCTTGGCTTCCTTTACCGCCAGGAAACCTTCCGCGCCCGCGCCGCCCGACTTGTTGACCGGGATCAGCGACTCCTTCATCAGGGTGTGCTTCGCCACGATACCCTGCATCAGCCGCGCCATCTGGTCGGCACCGCCGCCGGATCCGGCGGGTATGACGAACTCGACCGGCTTGGTCGGCTCCCAGCCTGCCGCGAACAGCATTGGCGTCGCGCCAGCCATCATTGCGGCGGCGCATGCCGCAACTGCGTGCCTGCACACTTTACTTGTATCCATATCTCCTCCTAGAGAGTTGTATTGGCACTTCTTTTACTTCCCGACAGCCCGCGTGCTCGCGGTTTCTTTTATCAATTTACCACATCGTGCAATGGCGGATAGTTTTGCACCGGCAAAAAACCATTGACTGCAGTCAAGTTTATCAAAAAACCGGCGCAGCGTCTTTGTTTTTCGCATGGCTGGATGCGAGCACAGATCGGGGAGTTCACCGCTCGTTATGCCAGCGGCACCGGGACCTGGGTGAAATTCCAGCGTGACTTCCCTCCGACCGGCCGCGCCGGGGGAGGAAGATATTCGTCATGTATTCTTGGCGGCTCACGGAAATCCACCACCAAATGCCCGCCTGCTGTTTCGATAGCCGGCGGGCTGACGTGCCGTGGTCACGCCCGGGCCAAGCTGCCCAACCGCCGCTTGCGCAGCACCCGCTTGGCAAGCTCGATGGAGACCATGATGCCGATCCCCAGCAGCACGACATATCCTACCTCGGACCACGTCGGCATATTGATACCGAAGGAGTCGCGAACCGACTCGAACTGCAGCAGGACGGCGATCAGTGCGAATTCCCAGAAGATGGCGATCAGCAGCCACTTGTGGGGAGGCGCCTCCAGAATGCTGTAGCGCAGCGAACGGAAGTTCATGGCGAGAATCAACTCGATGATCACGAACATCAGGAAAATCTCTGTACGGGCGACCTCGATATTGTTCAGGTCGTGAAAAAACACGAACAGGAAAATCGGGCATTCGATGAGGGCCCCCAGCGCGATGAACGTTTTTACGTCAAACGAGAACACGCTTTCGTTGGGATCGCGCGGCGGCCGCTGCATGATGTCCTTGTCGGCTGGCGCGAGACCCAGCGCCAGTGCCGGCAAACCGTCGGTCGCAAGATTGATGTACAGAATGGCCGCCGGCAGCAGCGGCAGATACGCGGGCCCGAGGTACATCACCACGCCGCCGAGCACCACCACCTCGGTGATGTTCGCGCGCAGGAGATAGGTCAGGTACTTCTGGATATTGTCGTAGATCCAGCGGCCGCGTTCGATCGCTTTCACGATCGTCGCAAAGTTGTCATCGGCGAGCACGATGTCCGCGGACTCCTTGGCGACGTCGGTGCCGGTGATGCCCATCGCTACACCGATGTCGGCGTGCTTGAGCGCCGGCGCGTCATTTACCCCGTCGCCGGTCATCGCGACGACGTGTCCTTTGGCCTTCCACGCCCGCACGATCTTGAGCTTGTCCATCGGCGACACGCGCGCGTATACCGTCACTTTCTCCACCACGGCCGCGAGCGCCGCCTCGTCCATTTTGGCCAGCTCCTCGCCGGTCAGGACCAGGTCGCCTTCGCGGAAAATCCCGATTTCCTTGGCCACTGCGACTGCGGTCAGCTTGTGATCGCCGGTGATCATCACGGGCCGTATGCTCACCTGACGGCAGACCCTCACCGCTTCGACGGCTTCTTCACGCGGCGGATCCATCATGCCTACGTAACCCAGGAACACCAGGTCCTTCTCGACTTCCTCTTCAATATATTGATCCTGGCGCGGCAACTCATTATATGCGACACCGAGTACGCGTAATGCATCCTTCGCCATCGACTCGTTGATCGCCAGCAGCTTGGCCCGCTCGCCTGCATCAAGAGGGACTGCCCCACCGTTGCTTTGGAACGCAGCGCAACGCTCCAGAATCACTTCAGGCGCGCCTTTCATGAAGGCTATGTGCCGCCCGTCCGGCATCGCGTGGATGGTGGTCATGCGCTTGCGCTCGGAGCTGAACGGGAACTCCTCGACGCGCGGCGCGCTCTTCCGTGTTTCCTCCGCCTGGAATCCGCCCTTGGCGGCTACCACCACGAGCGCGCCCTCCGTCGGGTCGCCCTTGACGAACCAGCGCGCGCCGTCCTGCCCGACCTCGGCGTCGCTCGCAAGCACCCCGGCTTTGAGCAGCAACTGCAAGCCCGGATCGTCGGTTTGCGCGTTGATGCTGCCTTCGGAAGAATAACCCCCGCCGCTGACCTCGACCGTACGGGCGCCGACATGAAGCCGACGCACCGTCATCTCGCCCTTGGTCAGAGTACCGGTTTTGTCGGAGCAGATCACACTGGTGCAACCCAGCGTTTCGACTGCCGGCATCTTGCGCACCAGCGCGTTCTGCTTGGCCATCTCATGCATGGCGATCGCCAAGGCGCCCGTCACGATAGCGGCCAGCGCCTCGGGCACCGCCGCTACCGCCAGCGCGATCGCGAACAGCATCATCGGAATTAGCGAGGCCATCGTGAAGGTGCCTGCCATCAGATCGCGAGTCACACTGACCCCGACCACCAGCACGCAAATAAACAGCGTGATGATACCCAGCCATTTCCCGATCTCATCGGTGCGGCGCTCGAGGGGTGTTTTCTCCGTCTCCACGGCGGCAACTTCCTGAGCGATCTTGCCGAATTCGGTTTGCATGCCGGTCGCACACACCACAGCCTTGCCTCGGCCGTACGTTATGGTGGTGCCAGTGAACATCATGTTCTTGCGGTCTCCGACCAGCGCCTCCTGCCGCATCGGCTTGAGTTCCTTGGTCACGGGCACCGATTCACCGGTCAGCGGCGCTTCGTCGCAGTGGAGGGAATGGTTCTCGACCAGCCGCGCATCCGCCGGAATCTTGTCCCCGGCCTCAAGCACCAGCACATCCCCGGGGACCAATTCCTTCGATGCGACCTCCAGTTCCGCACCTCCCCGCAAGACCGTGATCATCGGAGTCAACATGCTCTTCAAGGCGTCGAGCGCGCGTTCCGCGCGGTACTCCTGGACGAACCCAAGCACCGCGCAAAATACGATGATGACCAGAATGATGGCCGCATCGACGTATTCCCCGACTAACGCGGAGAGCAGGGTCGCGATGACCAGGATGACGATGAGAATGTTCTTGAACTGGTTAAAGAAAAGCGTCCAGGGCGAAGCCTTCTCTTCATGCGTAAGTTCGTTCGGGCCATACTGATTTAGACGGCTGCCGGCCTCCTCCGGCGCGAGACCCCGCAGCGGATCCACCCTGAGATCCTTAAGAACAGCGTTAACATCCATCGAGTGCCACGACTGCGTAGTCATACGCTCCCCCATTCGCAGGTGCCAAGAACGAAAAAAAGACCTTTGCCCCTTTCGGGGCAAAGGTCTCGCATGCAAATCGCATTTGCCGGCGGGCCGGGGACCGGGGTAGATCCGATGTCCCCTCTTGACGACCCGGCCGAAGCGACGCTTGCCGCCGCGCCGCCTGAGCTACTCCCCTTTGGAGCGACATACGGAAATACTCATGTTCCGGAACGCTCGGTCAACTTTTTAACACACCCGTTTCAATCACGTCAACAAGTCCCTTATTCGCCGTTGCGGCCCGAAGGCAAGAATTACCACCCGGGCGCAACAACGTTCAGAACAGTCCTACGACCTTGCCGTCGTCACTGAGGTCGATTTTCTCCGCCGACGGCACTACCGGCAGGCCCGGCATAGTCATGATGTCGCCGCACACCATGACCACGAATTCCGCGCCGGCGGCAAGCCGCACTTCGCGCACATTGATCACGTGGCCGGAAGGCGCGCCGCGCAACTGCGCATCCGTCGAGAACGAATACTGCGTCTTCGCCACGCACACCGGATAGTGTCCGTAACCGTCCTCCTGCAGCTTCCTGATCTGCGATCGCACCTTGGCGTCCGCAGTGACTTCGCCCGCGCCGTAGATCTTGGTCGCGATCGCCTTGATCTTCTCCCACAGCGGCATGGCGTCTTCGTAGACGAACTTGAAGTTGGCCGGCACTTTCTCGATCAAATCGACTACGGCACGCGCGACATCGGCTGCGCCGGCGCCGCCCTCGGCCCAGTGGCGCGCGAGGATTACCGGAGCCTCGTGGTGCGCCATTTTTTTCTTCAGCAAATCGATCTCGGCCGGCGTGTCGAATGTGAAATTGTTGATCGACACCACGCACGGCATGCCGTAGTGGTTGCGGATATTGTTGACGTGGCGCTCGAGATTGGCGATGCCTTTTTCCAGCGCGGTGAGATTTTCCTGGTTGAGCTCCTTGAGATCGACGCCGCCGTGGTACTTGAGCGCGCGCACCGTTGCCACGATCACCACCGCCGACGGCCGCAGGCCTGACTTGCGGCACTTGATGTCGATGAATTTCTCGGCGCCGAGATCGGCGCCGAAGCCAGCCTCGGTCACCACGTAATCGGCGAGCTTGAGCGCGGTCTGGGTTGCGATCACCGAGTTGCAGCCATGCGCGATATTGGCGAACGGCCCGCCGTGGATGAACGCCGGGTTGTTCTCGAGCGTCTGCACCAGATTCGGGGCGAGCGCATCCTTGAGCAGCACCGTCATCGCCCCATGCGCCTTGAGATCCTTCGCCAGCACCGGCTTCTGGTCGCGCGTATAGCCGATCACGATCTTGCCGATGCGCTCCTTCAGGTCCTTGAGCGAGGTGGCAAGACAGAATATCGCCATGATCTCGGAGGCGACTACGATATCGAAGCCATCCTGGCGCGGGTAGCCGTTGCCGGGGCCGCCGAGCGCAACCGTGATGTCGCGCAGCGCCCGGTCGTTCATGTCGACCACGCGCTTCCAGGTGATTCGCCGCACGTCGATGTTGAGCGCGTTGCCGTGATGAATATGGTTGTCGATCATCGCCGCCAGCAGGTTGTTGGCGAGCGCGATCGCGTTGAAGTCGCCGGTGAAATGCAGGTTGATGTCTTCCATCGGCACCACCTGCGCGTAGCCGCCGCCGGCCGCCCCTCCTTTCATGCCGAACACCGGCCCCAGGCTCGGCTCACGCAGGCAAATCACCGCTTGCTTGCCGATCTTGTTCAACGCATCGCCGAGACCGACCGTGGTCGTGGTCTTGCCTTCGCCGGCGGGCGTCGGGCTGATCGCGGTCACCAGTATCAGCTTGCCGTCTTCTTTCGCGGCAAGGTTCTCGACAAATTCAAGCGCTACTTTCGCCTTGTAATGGCCATAGGGCACTAGATGCTCTTCGGGAATCCCGAGTTTTTCGGCGATCCTGGTGACTCGTTGCAACTTCGCAGCTTGCGCGATTTCAATGTCCGAGAGCGGCATGGTGCTCCATCCTTGACTGGATTTATGGAAAGCGGGCTAAGAATATAGGCTGCGGTCCGCGCTCCGGCCTTGACCGCAGTCAAGTTTCCGGAATTCTGCCGCGCGCTGCAACGGTGACTGAATTGGCCTTGCGGTCAAGGTCAAGCGGTCTCCAGCGCCGCCATCGTCTGGCCGCCGCCGTAACTCGAGCGCGGCGTGAGTTCGCCGCCGCGCATGATCTTCACCGCGCAGTACTTGAACTCGGGAATCTTGCCGAACGGATCGAGCGCCGGATTGGTCAGCAGATTAGCCGCTGCCTCGTAATAGCAGAACGGGATGAATACCGCGCCGCGCGGCGTGCCGTCATCGGCGCGCGCATAAAGCGAGATGATGCCGCGCCGCGACGCGACGGTGATCACCTCGCCGGTCCCGGCGCCGATTGCATCGAGATCGAGCGGGTGCATTGAGGCTACCGGCTCGGGCTCGATCGCGTCGAGTACCGACGCGCGGCGCGTGATGGCGCCGGTATGCCAGTGCTCGAGCTGGCGGCCGGTAATCAGCACGAACGGGAATTCGCGGTCCGGCCGCTCGGCGGCGGGAATGATGTCGGCGGGCACCAGCTTGGCGCGGCCGGTGGGAGTCGGGAATCTGTCGACGAACACCACCGGCTGACCGGGATCGCCCTCTTTCTCGCACGGATAGGTGACGCAGGACTCGCTTTCGAGCCGCCCCCAGGTGATGCCGGCAATCGACGGCATCGCCTTGCGCATTTCGTTGAATACCTCGCGCGGGCCGTCGTAGTTCCAATCGAGCCCGATGCGGCGCGCGATTTGCTGGATGATCCACAGATCGGGCTTCGCCTCGCCCGGCGCATCAAGCGCCCGGCGGCCAAGCTGCACCATGCGGTCGGTATTGGTCACCGTGCCGTCTTTTTCCGGCCACGCAGTCGCCGGCAGGATCACGTCGGCGTGATAACAAGTTTCGGTCAGGAAGATTTCCTGCATCACCAGCCAGTCGAGCCTGGCGAGCGCTTCGCGCGCGTGGTGCGCGTCAGGGTCCGACATGGCCGGGTTCTCGCCCATTATGTACATGCCGCGGATCTTGCCCTCGTGCACCGCATCCATGATCTCGACCACGGTCAGTCCCGGTTGCGGGTCCAGCGTGGCGTTCCACAGTTTCTCGAAGCGCGCTCGCGCCTGCTCGTTATCAACGCGTTGATAATCCGGAAACACCATCGGGATCAGCCCCGAGTCGGATGCACCCTGCACGTTGTTCTGGCCGCGCAGCGGATGCAGCCCGGTGCCGCGGCGGCCGATCTGTCCAGTCATCATGGCGAGCGCGATCAAGCAGCGCGCGTTGTCGGTGCCGTGGATATGCTGCGAAATACCCATGCCCCACAGAATCATTGAGCCGCTTGATTTCGCGTAAAGCCGCGCCACTTCCCTAATCGTTGCGGCGGGAATGCCGCAGACCGGCGCCATTGCCTCGGGGCTGTAGCCCGCGACGTTCTTTTTCAGCGCGTCATAGCCGAGGGTGCGTGCGCGGATGAACTCTTCGTTGACCAGACCTTCATGCACGATGGTGTGCATCATTGCGTTCAGTAACGCGACATCGGTATCGGGCTTGAACTGCAGGAAGTAAGTCGCATGGCGCGCGAGGTCTGAGCGGCGCGGATCGGCGATGATCAGCCGGGTGCCGCGCTTGACCGCGTTCTTGATCCAAGTCGCCGCCACCGGATGGTTCGAGGTCGGATTGGCGCCGATCAGCAGCACCACTTCCGCATTCATCACGTCGTTGACCTGGTTCGACACCGCGGCCGAACTCACGCCTTCCATCAGCGCCGCGACGCTCGAGGCGTGACACAGCCGCGTGCAGTGGTCGACGTTGTTGCTGCCGAAACCGGTGCGCACCAGTTTCTGGAACAGGTACGCCTCTTCGTTGCTGCCTTTGGCCGAGCCGAATCCGCACAGCGCATGCCTGCCCCGCGTATCACGAATTTCTTTCAGCCTGCCCGCGGCAAGCCCGAGTGCTTCTTCCCACGTGGCTTCACGGAAGTACTCGAGCGGGTTGGCGGGGTCGAGGTCGAAGCCGGCTGATTTCGGCACGCCGGGCTTGCGGATCAGCGGTTTGGTCAGGCGCTGCCTGTGATTCACGTAGTCGAAACCGTAACGGCCCTTCACGCACAGGCGGTTATGGTTCGAGGGCCCATCGCGGCCGTCGACATAAAGAATTTTGTTGTCTTTGATGTTGTACGTTAGCTGGCAGCCGACGCCGCAGTATGGGCATACCGAGTGTACCTGCTTGTCGGGCTTCACCATGCCGGCGTTGCGCGCCGGCATCAGCGCGCCGGTCGGGCACGCCTGCACGCATTCGCCGCACGCGACGCAGCTCGACTCACCCATTGGATCGTCGAGATCGAACACGATCTTCGAATGCTCTCCGCGAAAAGCATAACCGATCACATCGTTGACCTGCTCCTCGCGGCAGGCGCGCACGCAGCGCGTGCACTGGATGCACGAATCGAGATTGACGGCCATGCCGAAATGCGAGAGATCGGGGGTGGGCTGATGCCGTGGTGCGAAACGCGGCTTGCCGACATTGAGTTTCGCCGCCCACTGGTCAAGTTCGCTCTTGAGGGTACGGCGCTCCGCGGGCATGTCGGCGAGCAGCAGCTCGAGCACCATTTTCTGGGATGCGACCGCACGCGCACTATCGGTAGTGATTTCCATGCCGGCTGCGGGCTGGCGGCAGCACGCCGGCGCGAGCATGCGTTCGCCCTTGATCTCGACCATGCATGCTCGGC
>Ga0326597_10008864_pt1 | contig 13522 bp, 26 predicted proteins | sample RVTome_12_FD_203789 | JGI IMG/M metagenome (GOLD analysis project Ga0326597, IMG submission 203789) | Soil microbial communities from uranium-contaminated site in the Upper Colorado River Basin, Wyoming, United States - RVT100D185 | ecosystem: Environmental > Terrestrial > Soil > Contaminated >... | reverse complement strand
CCGGGGACAACGTGAAGATTGATGTAGTGCTGATATCGCCGATTGCGATGGAAGACGGGTCGCGGTTTGCGATCCGCGAGGGTGGCCGGACGGTGGGTGCCGGCGTCGTTACCAAGATTGTCGAGTAATAATACATGGCGGAAAAACAGGTCATAAGGATTCGCCTGAAGGCGTTCGATCACCGGCTGATCGATCAGTCGACCCGCGAAATTGTGGAAACCGCGCGGCGTACCGGCGCCCAGGTAAAGGGGCCTATTCCTCTGCCTACGAAGAAAGAGCGTTTTACCGTGCTTATATCACCGCATGTCGACAAGGACGCGCGCGATCAATATGAGATCCGCACCCACATACGTTTAATGGATATCGTTAATCCGACGGACAAAACCGTCGATGCTTTGATGAAACTCGATCTGGCCGCCGGGGTTGACGTCCAGATCAAATTGAATTGATTAAAGGTTACAGGATATGACTTTGGGAATTATCGGTCGCAAGCGTGGAATGACCCGCATCTTTGATGCGGAAGGCCAGGCCGTGCCTGTGACTGTGATTGAGGCAGTCCCGAACCGTGTCACCCGGTTGGTGGAACAGGCGCGTCAGGGTTATCGCGCCGTGCAGGTAACCTGGGGCACCAGGAAACCGGCGAGCCTGAACAAGGCGGAGACCGGTGTCTTTGCAAAAACCGGTGTTAATGCAGGTGCGGGTCTTGCCGAGTTCAGATTACAAGGAGAAGAGGGCAAGGATCTCGCACCGGGCAGCGAGATCAAGGTGGGCATTTTCAGCGCCGGACAGATGGTAGACGTGACCGGCACGACCATCGGCAAGGGCTATGCGGGCGCCATCAAGCGGCACCATTTCCGTATGAACAACACCAGCCATGGATGTTCCGTGTCGCACCGCTCCGCGGGCTCCATCGGACAACGACAAACACCGGGCAAGGTCTATAAAGGAAAAAAGATGGCAGGCCACCTGGGTAATGTCCAGCAGACTGCCATCAATCTTGAAGTAGTGCGGGTGGATAGCGAAAGAAATCTCCTGTTGATCAAGGGAGCGGTACCGGGCGGTAACGGCAGTGATGTTCTGGTCAAACCTGCGGTCAAACATTCCTGAGGTGAGACCGGTGGAACTCAAAGTACACAATTTCGGCAAAAAATCATCCGGCACGGTCAAGGTGTCTGAAAGCGTGTTTGGCACTGACTACAATGAAGCCCTGATCCACCAGGTAGTAACGGCCTGGCTGGCCGGGGCGCGTTCCGGAACCAAGGCCCAGAAGAGTCGCTCCGAGGTCAGGGGCGGCGGCAGGAAACCCTGGCAGCAAAAAGGCCTGGGACGCGCGCGCGCGGGCACCATCAGAAGCCCGTTATGGCGCAAGGGTGGTGTCACGTTTGCGGCAAAACCACGGGATCATTCCCAGAAGGTCAACAAAAAAATGTACCGGATAGCCATGCGTTCCATATTCTCGGAACTGGCAAGACAGGAAAGGCTGGTGCTGATTGATGACCTGAAAGTGGACAACCACAAGACCAAAACATTCGTGGAGAAGCTTCGCTCCCTTAAACTGGATGATGTTTTAATCATTACCAGCGAGATCTCGGACAATCTTGCTCTTGCTTCGAGAAACGTGCCCCGCATCACGGTGGTGGATACGCACGGGGTTAATCCTTACAACCTGATCGGACACGACAAGGTATTGATGACCAAACAGGCTGTGACCAATGTAGAGGCGTGGCTGTCATGAAGAAGCTGAAATCTGATGAATTGACGGACATACTCCTGGAACCGCGCATCTCCGAAAAAAGCACTATGCTCGCCGACAAATACAAGCAGTTTGTTTTCAAGGTGGCCACTGGCGCCAGGAAGCCGCAGATTAAAAAAGCCGTGGAAACCATGTTTTCGGTCCAGGTGGATTCAGTACGGGTATGCAATGTCCGGGGCAAGCAGAAATCTTTCAAGCAACGCCCGGGCGTTCGCTCCGGCTGGAAGAAGGCTTATATCAGGCTGAAACCGGGTTTTGACATTGATTTCATGGGCGCCAAGTGAGAATGAAAGGTGAGAACACATGCCGATAGTTAAACCAAAACCAACGTCACCCGGGCGCAGGGCGCAAGTTAAGGTCGTGACGCCCGGCCTGCATAAGGGCGGCCCGTTTGAGCCGCTGCTGGAAAAACAGGCCAAGAAGTCGGGACGCAACAATTATGGGCGGATTACGACCAGGCACCGTGGCGGAGGCGCCAAGCAGCGTTACCGAGTCATCGATTTCAAACGGGACAAGGACACCATTCCGGCCAGGGTCGAGCGGCTGGAATACGATCCCAACCGGTCCGCACATGTAGCCCTGTTGCTGTATGCAGACGGGGAAAGACGTTACATCATCGCCCCCCATGGCCTGGCCCGGGGAGAGGTGGTGATGTCTGGTACGAATGTTGACATCAAGGTAGGCAACAGTATGCCCTTGCGCAACATTCCCATCGGTACAACCGTTCATTGCGTTGAATTGAAGCCCGGCAAAGGGGCCCAGGTCGCGAGAAGCGCAGGCGCCGGGGTGCAATTGATGGCCCGTGAAGGACAGCTTTCGACCCTGCGTCTGCGTTCCGGCGAGATGCGCAAGGTGTTGTCGGATTGCCGGGCCACGATTGGCGAGGTCGGCAATAACGAACATTCATTGCAGCAGTTGGGCAAGGCCGGTGCATCGCGCTGGCGCGGGATCCGTCCCACCGTCCGCGGCGTTGCCATGAACCCGGTTGATCATCCGCATGGGGGTGGTGAAGGCAAGACTTCCGGCGGGCGGCATCCGGTCAGCCCGTGGGGCACGCCGACCAAAGGCTACAAGACCCGCCATAACAAGCGGTCAGAAACTTTTATTGTAACCAGACGCAAGTAACCAACGGGGATAACAGTGCCGCGTTCCATTAAAAAAGGTCCATTCGTAGATCATCACCTCTTGCAGAAGGTCATGACGGCGAAAGAAAAAAATGACAAACGCCCGATCAAGACCTGGTCGCGCCGTTCCATGATATTGCCGGACATGGTGGGACTGACGATCAGTGTGCATAACGGTCGTGACCATGTGCCGATAATCATCACTGAGAACATGGTCGGACATAAACTGGGTGAATTCGCCGCCACCCGGATCTTCCGCGCCCACTCGGCGGACAAAAAAGTGGTTACACCCGAGTAACTGAATATGACCACGGCGACATTACAACTCAGGAGAATATCACCACAGAAGGTGCGGCTGGTTGCAGACCAGATACGCGGCCTCCCGGTCGATCGGGCGTTGAACCTTCTGTCTTTCAGCGACAAAAAGGCCGCAGCAATATTGAAAAAATTACTAGAGTCTGCCGTTGCCAATGCCGAGCACAATGACGGCGCAGACATTGATGCACTCAGGATTACAACTATCTGCGTGGATCAGGGGCCGACTCTGAAACGCATGCAGACGCGGGCGCGCGGTCGTGCCAACAAAATATTAAAAAGAATGAGCCGCGTAACATTGGCCGTCACAGAATCTGAAAAGTGAGAACATAATGGGACATAAAGTACATCCGATCGGAATGCGCCTTGGCATCATCAAGGACTGGACCTCAACCTGGTATGCGGGCAGCAAAGACTATGCGTCGTTTCTGGGCACCGATATGAAGGTGCGGGCCTATCTGCGCAAGAAGCTCGCCAATGCATCCGTCAGCCGCATACAGATCGAACGCCCCGCCAATAATGCCAGAGTCATCATTCATACGGCCAGACCGGGCATCGTAATTGGCAAGAAAGGGGAGGACATTGAGCGCCTGCGCAACGAAATATCAAAGATGATGGGTGTACCGGCGCAGGTCAGCGTGGAAGAGATTCGCAAACCGGAACTGGACGCCTACCTGGTGGCCGAAAGCGTGGCGCAGCAGATTGAGCGGCGCATCATGTTCCGCCGCGCCATGAAGCGCGCGGTTACCAATACGCTGCGCCTGGGGGCGCTGGGAATAAAGATTAATGTCAGCGGCCGCCTGAATGGCGCGGAAATCGCGCGATCAGAATGGTACCGTGAAGGACGGGTACCGCTCCATACTCTGCGGGCGGACATTGATTATGGTTTTGCCGAGGCCCTGACTACCTATGGCGTAATCGGCATCAAGGTATGGATATTCAAGGGCGAGGTGTATGGACGGGCCGGGAAGGAAGAGGAAGCAACCACCAGTCCTGAGGGCACCGCGGCCGAGTAAAAGGATGTATTGACATGTTACAACCCAGGAAAACCAAATACAGAAAGCAGATGAAGGGCCGTAACCGCGGTACGGCCAAGGCCGGTAACCGGGTGAGCTTCGGCGAATATGGCCTGAAGGCGACCACCCGGGGCAGGATAACGGCCCGGCAGATCGAGGCGGCGCGACGTGTGATCACGCGCAGCATGAAGCGTGGCGGCAAGGTATGGATCCGGATTTTTCCGGACAAACCGATCAGCAAGAAACCGCTGGAAGTACGCATGGGCGGCGGTAAAGGGAATGTTGAATACTGGGTGGCGCAGATCCAGCCCGGCCGGGTGTTGTATGAAATTGAGGGTATACCTGAAGACCAGGCCCGCGAAACTTTCCGGCTGGCGGCCGCCAAACTGCCGGTACTGACGACTTTCGTATACAGGACCTTACTGTGATGAACGCAGCAGAGTTAAGACAGAAAAACAGCACTGAACTGGACAAGCTGTTGCTGGAGCTTAAACGCGAGCAGTTCAATCTGCGCATGCAGAAAGGTACGGGGCAGTTGAGCAAGCCCAGCGAAGTACATCGTGTCAGGCGCGATATAGCCCGCATCAAGACCATCCTGGCAGAACAGGCTGCGGCAGGGAACGGACCATGACGACTGAAAAAGAAAAGCAACCCAAGACACTTACCGGGCGTGTAGTGAGCAACAAGATGAATAAAACCATCGCTGTGCTCATTCAACGCACCGTGAAGCACCCGCTTTATGAAAAGTATGTAAAACGTTCGACCAGACTCCTTGCCCATGATGAAAAAAATGAGTGCAAGGAAGGCGACATTGTCATGATTGAATCATCACGTCCCATTTCCAAACGGAAATCCTGGCGCTTGCAGAAGGTTGTAAGCAAGGCCCAGGAAATATAGGCGGCGCAAGGGAGAACGAAACATGATTCAGATGCAGACAATGCTGGATGCCGCAGACAACAGCGGGGCGCGCCTGTTGATGTGTATAAAGGTGCTGGGCGGCTCAAAACGCCGCTACGCCAGTATTGGCGATGTGATCAAGGTCAGCGTGAAGGATGCCATCCCGCGCGGCAAGGTCAAGAAAGGGGAAATATATGATGCCGTGGTGGTGCGTACGCGCAAGGGCATACGCCGCGCAGACGGGTCGGTAATACGCTTTGACACCAATGCCGCGGTTCTTCTGACCAACCAGTTGCAGCCAATAGGCACGCGTATTTTCGGGCCGGTGACGAGAGAATTGAGGACCGGGGAATTCATGAAAATAGTGTCCCTGGCGCCGGAGGTTTTGTAACAATGCGCAAGATAAAAATCAGAAAAGGAGATGAGGTGGTTATCCGCTCCGGCAAGGACAAAGGCAAGCGCGGCATCGTGTTGAGCGTCCTGCGAGACGATGATGCAGTCATTGTTGAAAACATTAATATGGCCAAGCGACACACCAGGGGCAACCCGGCGCAGGGTACTCCAGGCGGTATTATTGAAAAGGAAATGCCTGTACACGTTTCCAAAGTCGCCCTCTGGAACACGGTGGTAAAGAAGGCGGATCGGACGGGTTACAGGACGCTTGAAGACGGACGAAAGGTGCGTTATTTCAAGTCCAACAAGGAAGTAGTGGACGTATAACTACAAGCCACAAGCTATAAGTGCAAAGTTAAAAGTGAAAATTACTGATATGGCGAGATTACAGGAATTTTATAAAAAGACGGTGATACCCGGTTTGCAAAAACAGTTCGGGTACAAGTCCGTTTTGCAGGTGCCGCGCATCAGCAAGATCACCATCAACATGGGCATCGGTGAAGCCGTTGCTGACAAGAAGGTGGTTGAGCATGCTGTGGACGATCTCACCAGGATCAGCGGCCAGAAACCGGTCGTTACCAATTCACGCAAGGCCGTGTCCAATTTCAAACTGCGTGAAAACTGGCCAATCGGCTGCAAGGTGACTCTGCGGCGTGAACGCATGTATGAATTTCTGGACCGGTTGATAACCATTGCCATACCGCGCATACGCGATTTCCGCGGTTTCAGTTCGCGCGCGTTCGACGGACGCGGTAATTACAGTATCGGCGTGAAGGAGCAGATTATTTTTCCGGAAGTTGAGTATGACAAGATCGACATGTTGCGCGGCATGGACATCACCATCAGTACTACTGCGCAAACCGATGAAGAAGCGCGGGCCTTATTGACCGCATTCAAGTTTCCCTTACGTACTTAGGACGGACGACTATGGCAAAGCGTTCCATGATTAATCGCGAGTTAAAACGCAAGATTCTGATCAAGAAATATGCGGCAAGGCGCGACGAACTCAGGACTGTTATTAAAAACACTTCTTTGAGCGAGGAAGAGCGTTCCCAGGCGCGCAAGAAACTGAATATGTTGCCGCGTGATTCCAGCCCGTCGCGCCTGCGCAACCGCTGCAGTATAACGGGGCGTCCGCACGGTTATTACAGGAAATTCGGTCTGGGCCGTAACAAGCTCAGGGAAGCCGCCATGCGCGGAGATGTTCCGGGCCTGGTCAAGGCGAGTTGGTAATAAAAACAGTGAAAAGTATAAAGTTGAAAGTGAAAAGAAAAAATGTGTGACCAATCATTTATATTCAACTTTTTACATTAGGGAAATACATGAAAATTACTTTTAACTTTGCACTTTTAACTTTGTACTGACTTATGAGTTTACAAGATCCAGTTTCAGACATGTTGTGCCAGATTCGTAACGGCCAGGCACGGTCCCGGGCCCGCATATCGATGACGTCATCAAATCTCAAGGTGGCAATCGCCGGCATCCTTAAGGATGAGGGTTATATCAGTGGCTATGAGATAGGCGACATTGACGGTAAAAAAGTGCTGTCCCTCGATTTGAAATATTTTGAAGGCAAACCGGTCATTGAAAGGTTGCTAAGAGTCAGCAAGCCGGGGCGCCGCAGTTTTAAGGGAAAGGACAAACTGCCCAAAATACTGGGGGGGCTGGGCATTGCGATTGTTTCCACCTCCAGAGGTGTTATGACCGATAAAAGCGCGCGCGCCCTTGGTATAGGCGGCGAGGTCTTGTGTATTGTAGCCTGATGTGAAACGACGATGTCACGAATAGCAAAAAATCCGATTACGATTCCCGCAGGTGTTGAAATCAACATCAACGGCAGCATCGTGTCCGTCAAGGGCAAGAAAGGGACCATGACCTATCAGGCACATCCCCTGGTCACGGTCACGCACGATGACGGGCACCTGAAGTTCGGGGTCAACAGCAATTCCAAGCAGGCCTGGAACCTCTCCGGCAGCACGCGCGCCCACTTACAGAACATGGTCAGGGGTGTGACCGAGGGATATCAGCATAAACTGGAGATCGTGGGTGTCGGTTACCGCGCCCAGGTCCAGGGCAAGACACTGAACCTGACACTGGGGTTTTCCCACCCGGTCGCCTTCTCCATACCGGAGGGCATTATCATAGAGACGCCCTCCCAGACTGAAATTGTCATCAAGGGCGTCGACAAACAGAAAGTCGGACAGGTGGCCGCTGAAATCCGTGATTACCGGCCGCCGGAACCATACAAGGGCAAGGGTGTGCGTTACTTCAATGAAACCATCATCCGCAAGGAGGCCAAGAAGGCCTGATTATTATTCAACTTATGCTGAAGAAGAAAATTACAAGATTACGCAGGGCCCGGAAAACCCGCGCCCGGATCAGGTTGGCGGGCGCCAATCGCCTCTGTGTGCACCGGACGCCGCGGCATGTATACGCACAGATTATTTCACCGTGCGGAAGCAAGGTTTTGACCAGTGCCTCCACGCTGGACAAAGAGATCAGGTCACAGATCAAGTATACCGGCAATATCGAGGCGGCTACGGTGGTAGGCCGGGTGCTGGCGGAACGGGCGAAGAAAGTGGGCATATCCAGTGTGGCGTTTGATCGGTCCGGATTCAAATTCCATGGCCGCATCAAGGCGCTGGCCGAGGCTGCCCGCGCGGGTGGTATGGAATTTTAAGAGGATACTATGGCAGTTAATGAATCAATTACAGGCAACGAAAATCTTCTGGAAAAGCTGGTTGCGGTCAACCGCGTCGCCAAGGTGGTAAAAGGAGGCAGGCAGTTCGGCTTTGCCGCGCTGACGGTAGTCGGGGACGGCAACGGCAAGGTCGGTTTCGGACGCGGTAAGGCACGAGAGGTGCCGGTGGCCATCCAGAAGGCCATGGAAGATGCGAGGCGCAACATGATTTCAGTGCCCCTGCATGAAGGCACCATACATTATCAGGTGACGGCCCGGCACGGTGCGGCAAAGATCTATATGCAACCCGCCTCCGACGGTACCGGCATCATCGCCGGCGGAGCCATGCGCGCGGTGTTTGAGGTAGTGGGCGTGCGCAATATCCTGGCCAAAACCTTTGGCTCCACCAACCCGATTAACGTGGTACGCGCCACCTTCAAGGCTTTTCAGCAAATGTCGGATCCTGAATCGATGGCGGCAAAGCGTGGCAAGAAACTCAGGGATATTCTGGAATAAGCCGGACACATGGTTAAAAAATCCAAACAACTCAAAGTTACACTCAAACGCAGCCTGAACAAGCGGTTGACGGATCACAAGACCTGTATTGCCGGTCTGGGGCTGCGCCGCATTGGTCATACCGTAATAGTGTCTGATACCCCGGCTATCCGCGGCATGATCAACAAAGTGGCCTATATGGTTACCGTGGAGGATGCATAAGATGCGCCTTAATAAAATGAAACCAGCGGCAGGATCCAGGACCGTAACCAAGCGGGCCGGACGCGGCACCGGTTCGGGCCTCGGCAAGACGGCCGGTCGCGGTCACAAGGGGCAGAAGGCCCGGGCTGGCGGTTACCATAAGGTCGGTTTTGAAGGTGGGCAGATGCCGTTACAACGCCGCCTGCCCAAGATCGGTTTTAATTCGCAACTGGCGAAGGTCACGGCGGAAGTGCGCGTGGGTGATTTGTCCAAAGTAGACAACGACATCATCGATCTGGCCGCATTGCAGGCGGCCAATATTGTTGGTTACAACGTCAAGCGTGCAAAAGTATTTCTTTCCGGCAATCTGCGCAAAGCGGTGACGGTGAAGGGGCTGGCGTTAACAAAAGGGGCACGTGCGGCGATCGAAGCGGCCGGCGGCAAGGTGATGGAGTGATGATGGTTGAGAGGTGTACATGTCTGCAGTAGCTTCGGCAATCCCCGGCGGCCTGAGCGGACTGGGCAAGCTCAAGGAACTGCGCCAGCGCATCCTGTTTCTTTTGGTGGCGCTGATCGTATACCGGATCTGCACGCATGTGCCGGTGCCAGGCATCGACCCTGCCGCACTGGTGGACCTGTTCAAGCGGCAGTCAGGGACCATACTCGATATGTTCAACATGTTCTCGGGGGGCGCGCTGGGACGTTTGTCGGTCGTTGCCCTCGGCATCATGCCCTATATCTCGTCGTCCATTATCATGCAACTCCTGACGTTTGTTGATCCCAAGCTGAAACAATTGCGCAAGGAAGGCGAGATGGGACGGCGCAAGATTACTCAATATACCCGTTTTGGCACGGTCTTCCTGGCCACCTTTCAGGCCTATGGGGTTGCCGTGGCCCTGGAGGGACAAAACGTTGTCCTGAGTCCCGGCCCGGGTTTCCGGCTTATAGCCGTAGCCTCTCTGGTTACCGGTACCATGTTTCTGATGTGGCTGGGGGAACAAATTACCGAGCGCGGTGTCGGTAATGGCATCTCGATGATCATCTTTGCCGGTATCGCTGCGGGCCTGCCGGCGGCGATTGGCGGCACTCTGGAACTGTCACGCACCGGTGAATTGCACCTGCTTTCCGTTTTCGCACTTTTTGCCCTGGCCATCATCGTCACGGGAGTGGTGGTTTTTGTGGAACGCGGCCAGCGGCGTATTACGATTAATTATGCCAAAAGGCAGGTCGGCAGGAAAATGTTTGCAGGACAGGCCAGCCACCTGCCGTTGAAGTTGAACATGTCCGGAGTCATACCTCCGATTTTTGCTTCCAGCATTATCCTGTTCCCGGCCACCCTCGGCAGCTGGTTCGGCCAGAGTGAGGGCATGCGCTGGCTGCAGGACCTGGTGTCCGGACTGGCGCCCGGGCAACCGATATATGTCATGTTATATGCCGCGTTTATCATTTTTTTCTGTTTTTTCTATACCGCGGTGGTGTTTGACCCCAGGGAGACGGCGGAAAATCTGAAAAAGTCCGGCGCTTTTATACCGGGCATGCGTCCGGGCGAACAGACGGCAAAGTTTCTGGACAGTGTGTTGACGAAACTGACCATGGCGGGTGCAGTTTATATCACCCTGGTGTGTTTATTGCCGGAGTTTCTGATTCTGAAGTTCAACGTGCCGTTTTATTTCGGCGGCACATCGCTGTTGATTATTGTGGTGGTAGTGATGGATTTCATGGCGCAGGTGCAGGCGCATCTTATGTCGCATCAGTACGAAGGTCTGCTGAAAAAGGCCAGTCTGAAGGGGCAGGTTCGGCGCTGAAGGCGCGTGACATCGGGAGATTGCAGGAATGAAAGTAAGAGCTTCAGTCAAAAAAATGTGCCGCAATTGCCGCATCATCAAGCGCAAGGGTGTCGTGCGGGTCATCTGTTCCGAACCCCGGCACAAACAGCGCCAGGGCTGACTGTTATATTTAGAACCTACGGGTTATTGAGGATTACGGGAGAAAACATAGATGGCCAGAATTGCAGGGGTAAATATACCCGACAACAAGCACTTGAATGTTGCCTTGACCTATATCTATGGAATAGGCAGGAAGCGTTCAATGAAAATTTGCTCTGCCGTCGGATTGAACCCGCAAACCAGGATCAGGGATCTGGGCGAGAATGATCTGGACAAATTAAGGTCGACGATCGCCGGGCACACACTCGAGGGCGATCTGCGCCGGGAAGTGTCCATGAATATAAAGCGCCTGATAGATCTTGGCTGCTATCGCGGTATCCGGCACCGGAAAGGATTGCCCGTGCGGGGGCAGCGCACCCGCACCAATGCACGGACGCGCAAAGGGCCAAGACGCGCCATCAAGAGATAATGTTAAGGAACCAGGATTATGGCAAAGGTTACAACCCGTAAGAAAAAAGCGAAGAGGACCGTCATCGACGGTATTGCTCATATACACGCATCATTTAACAACACTATCGTAACGATCACTGATCGCCAGGGCAATTCACTGGCCTGGGCCACCGCCGGGGGCAGCGGGTTCCGTGGTTCCCGGAAAAGCACACCGTTTGCCGCCCAGGTGGCTTCATCGAAAGCGGGAGAGGCGGCCAAGGAATACGGTCTCAAAAACCTCGAGGTATTTATTCGGGGGCCCGGCCCGGGCAGGGAATCCGCCATCCGCGCCCTGAATGCAGTGGGATACAAGATCACCAATATCACTGATGTGACGCCTGTCCCTCACAATGGTTGTCGTCCACCCAAAAGACGTCGTGTATAGACTGGAGCACAAATGGCACGTTATCTAGGTCCAAAATGTAAACTGAGCCGGCGCGAAGGCACAGACTTGATGCTGAAGAGCCGGGCGCGTCCGCTCGACTCGAAATGCCAGATTGACAAGATCCCCGGCGAGCAGGCCGGCAAGACCCGGCAACGCCTGTCTGATTATGGCACGCAGTTGCGGGAGAAACAGAAACTGCGGCGTATTTACGGTGTACTGGAGAGACAATTCCGTAAATACTATTTTGAGGCATCGCGTATCAAGGGCTCTACCGGTGAAAACCTTTTAAAATTGCTGGAATGCCGTCTCGATAATGTGGTCTATCGCATGGGCTTTGGCGTAACACGTGCCGAAGCCCGGCAATTGATCAGTCACAAGGCCATTATGGTCAACGGCAAGGTGGTCAACATTCCCTCCTGTCAGGTACAACCCACGGACACCGTATCCGTAACTGAAGCGGGCAAAAAACAGGTGCGCATACAGGACTCCCTGAACATCGCGGAGCAATACGGTTTCCCTGAATGGGTGGACGTCAATTCCAAAAAGATGGAAGGTGTTTTCAAAACTGTGCCGGAACGCAGCGATTTGCCGCCGGACATTAATGAACAGCTCGTGGTTGAGCTTTACTCCAAGTAATCTCAAGGAGGGACAGAAACCATGTCAGTCGCTTTTAATGAATTATTAAAGCCCCGCCGGGTCGAGGTTGAACCCATTAACGACTATTGCGCACGGATAATTATCGAACCTCTGGATCGCGGGTTTGGCCACACTCTGGGTAACGCCCTGCGCCGTGTTCTCCTCTCATCCATGCAAGGTTGTGCGGTGGTGGAAGTGCAAATCGAGAACGTTTTGCACGAATACACTACCATCGAGGGCGTGCAGGAAGATGTTACTGATGTGCTGCTTAACCTCAAGGGCCTGGCCATACGCATGCATGCCCGGGACGAGGCCACGCTGACCCTGAGAAAAAGCGGCCCCGGCCAGGTCAAGGCCAGCGACATCACCCTGGACCATGATGTGGAGATCGCCAATCCCGACCACCTGATTGCCAATCTTACCAAGTCCGGTGAACTGAACATGACGATGAAGGTCGCACGGGGCCGCGGCTATCATCCGGTTTCCATCGGTTCACATGAAGAAGACCAGATTATAGGAAAACTGAAACTGGACGCATCTTTCAGCCCCATCCGGCGCGTCTCCTATGTGGTTCAGAGCGCGCGCGTCGAACAACGCACCAACCTGGACAAGCTGGTGCTCGAGATTGAAACCAACGGGACCATCAACCCTGAGGACGCTGTGCGTGAAGCAGCGCAGATCCTGCGCAGCCAGCTCGCGGTATTCGTGGATCTGGAAGCGGAAGAGACCGAAATGGCTGCTACCAGCGCCGAACCGGCGATCGATCCCATCCTGTTGCGCCCGGTGGATGACCTGGAACTTACCGTCAGATCGGCGAATTGTCTGAAGGCCGAAAGCATATACTATATCGGTGACCTGATTCAGCGCACCGAGGTGGAATTGCTGAAAACTCCCAATCTCGGCAAGAAATCCCTGACCGAGATCAAGGATGTGCTGGCATCACGCGGATTGTCTCTGGGCATGCGCCTGGAAAACTGGCCGCCACCCGGACTGTATGACACCAGGGACACGACGTCACCACAATAGTTAAAAGTGAAAAGTAGAAAGTAGAAAGTTGAAAGTATAAGGAAGAGATATGCGCCATAGAGAAAGCGGCAGAAAATTAAATCGCAACAGCAGTCACCGTAAGGCGCTGTTCCGGAATATGGCAGTGTCACTGGTGGAGCAGGAGCTGATTACGACCACCCTGGCCAAGGCCAAGGAACTGCGTCGCGTTGCCGAACCCTTGATTACCATTGCCAAGAATGATTCG
>Ga0326597_10008863_pt1 | contig 13522 bp, 12 predicted proteins | sample RVTome_12_FD_203789 | JGI IMG/M metagenome (GOLD analysis project Ga0326597, IMG submission 203789) | Soil microbial communities from uranium-contaminated site in the Upper Colorado River Basin, Wyoming, United States - RVT100D185 | ecosystem: Environmental > Terrestrial > Soil > Contaminated >... | reverse complement strand
TTACAAACTTTCAGATATTAATAGTGCAATAGGTTTATCACAATTAGAAAAAATTGAAAAAATAATTAAAAAGCGTCAATGGAAAGCAAAAATCTATAATGAGATTTTTTCAAAAATAGATTTTATTGAACCACAAAAAATAACAAAAAATTCACGACATACATATCAATCCTATACTTGTTATGTTACCAAACCGGGTTTACGAAATAAAATTATGAAAAAACTTTCTAGATTTAATATTGAAAGCCAAATTGGAACATATGCACTTCATTGTCTTTCAGTATTTAAAAAATATCCTAGAAGAGGAAATTTAAAAAATTCAGAGTTTTTATACAAAAATTCTATATCGTTTCCTTTACATGAAGAGCTTTCCAATAATGAACAAGAATTTATAGGTAAAATTATTAGAAATGAGTTATCTTAATCAAATCTTTTGATGTAAAAGATATTATAATTAATAAAAAAATGAAATTGATGAGAAAAAGAAAAGCTCTTGTAACTGGAGGTGCTGGATTTATTGGTTCACATTTATGTAATCAATTATTTGAGAATGGGTATGATGTAATTTCATATGATGATCTTTCGAATGGAAGTGGGAAAAAAAATTTATCTAAACATATACATAGTGTAAAAGGAAGTATTCTAGATCCTCAAAAATTCAAAAATATTTGTAAAAAAGTAAATGTAGTTTTCAATCTTGCTGTGAAACCATTACCCATGTCGTTTGATAGACCAGATGTAGTAGTACAAGTTAATGATTATGGAACTTATTTAGTTTCAAAAATTTGTACCGAATTAAAATGTAAATTAATTCATATTTCATCTAGTGAAGCATATGGAAGTGCTAGAACCATTCCTATGAAAGAGGATCATCCATTATTACCATCAACAATATACGCTGCATCAAAAGCTTCCTCAGAAATGTATGTTCGTGGATTTTATGAAACATATGGACTGAAAATGGTTATTATTAGACCCTTCAATAGTTATGGACCATTTATGCGTGAGGATTTGTATGCAGCAGCTATTCCAAAATTTTTTAAGAGAATTAATGGTGGAAAATTTCCAATAATTTTTGGTAGTGGAAAACAGACAAGAGATCTTACCTATGTAGACGATACAGTAAAAGGAATTATTTTAGCTGATAAAGAACCAAAGGCAATTGGAAAAACTTTCAATATTGGACAGGGAAAAGAAATTTCGATAAAAAAAACAGCGGAAATTGTTATGACCGAATATGAAAAGATTAGTAAGAAAAAAATAATTAAAAAAATTATTTATCATAAAAAAAGAAAAGGAGACGTTACTAGACATTTAGCGGATATTTCACATGCAAAAAAAATCTTAGGATATCATCCTTCCATAAAAATAGAAGAAGGAATAAAAAAATACTTTGAATGGCGTTTATGACTATGGGAAAAAATGATGATCATTCACTTCTGGAAGCAAGAATATGGTAGTTAGTTGGATGTGTTGGTCTTGAAAAAATTTTATAATTAAACCCTGCTTTTTTTAGTATTTCTTTGATTGGTTTTCCATATTTCTCTTCATGAATTTCAATAATTAATTTTAGGTTTCTGTTTTTTTGAATAATATTTTGTGCTCCTTCTAGGACCCATTCTTCAGCTCCTTGAACATCAATTTTTATCCAATCAACTTTTAAAAGATTTAAGGATTGGATAATATTATCTAAAGTATCAGTGTTAACTTCAAAAAATTTAAAATCAGGTGAAGATATTATGATGCTATCCTCACCCCTATAATCTGCTAGATAAAATTTTGTTTTGCCTTTAGAATTTGAGGCAGCGATGTTTAGAGGTAAAGCATTAATTTTATTAAATTTAATATTTTTAACTAAAATCTTAAACGTTTCAGGATTAGGTTCCAAAGAAATTATCTGGCCAGAATTTCCAATCAAATGTCCTGCTTTGAGAGTATACTTGCCAATATGTGCACCTACGTCTATAACTATATCATTCTCTTTAGGATTAAAAAGTTCAGTAATACCTTCATCTTCATAAGAAGAACCAGTTTTTACATAAGCTTTGCAATTTGCTCCAGGCATATGAATTAAAAATAATCGATTAGGAAAAAAATTGTGTAACATTGTAAATAATGCAAAATTATGTTTCAAAAAAATCTCATTACGTTTTTTTCTGCCTAAAATAAGTAATATCATTCTTATGCCTAAATACATTATTTTTACAGAAAAAACTATGAGTTTATCAGATATTCTAACATATTTTTTATCAGATAAAAAATCAGAAATAGTATATTTCAAATTAAAATCGTCCTCTCTATATCCTATATATTTTAACTTAATTACTTTAATTCTAACCTCAAAAAAAGTAATACATTTACTTTTATCTTGTTTGACATGATTATAGTAAGAATGAATGAAATTGAACCTTCAAAGGTAGTTAAACAAAGTATTGAAGCACTTTCAATAAAATACAATAATATTGTTTATGAAAAACAAAATAGAGGTGAGAATGTAATAGTTCTTTCTCTAGGAGAACCTTTCTTTGATGTACCATTGTACTCCTTTGAAGACCTGCCAAAAAATAAAATCAATCATTATTCTCACTCCAGAGGAATTTTAGATTTACGCAAAAAAATTTCTAAAAAATATAAAGAATTTTCAGGACTTGAAATCAATTACGAAACAGAAATTCTCATTACAGCAGGATCTAAAATTGCGATTCATATGACATTAATGAGTATTTTAAATCCAGGGGACGAGGTAATCATACTAGAACCAGCATGGGTAAGCTATGCAGAAGAAATAAAGTTATGCTATGGAAATCCAATACAAATTCCTTATACTAAAACTGTTTATGATATCAAAAATTACATTACTAACAAAACAAAAATGATTATAATAAATAATCCTCATAATCCTACAGGAAAAATTTATTCAAAAGAAGAATTAGTACATGTTTACGAATTAGCAAAGAAGCATAAATTTATGATATTAATTGATGAAGCTTATAGTGATTATGTTTATAATAATAATGAATTTTTTTCGTTAGCTAATCTAGATCCTGATAAGAAGTATAGCGTTACAATCAATTCTCTATCAAAAAATATGGGAATTTCAGGATGGCGAATAGGTTATGTAATTACTAATCCTGATTTAATTAATCAAATTCTAAAAATTAATCAACATTTGATTACATGTCCATCAACAATATTAGAATACTATGTAAATCAGTATTTTGATAAGATGTTGGATGTTGCAAAACCTCAAATTCTTGAACTATTGGATAAAAGAAAAACTCTTACTGATTATATGGATGAAATTTCATTAAATTACTTACCTGGAAAATCAACTTTCTATTTTTTTATTTCAATACAAAAATCAAATCTTTCATCTGATGAATTTTGTACAAAACTTTTGTATGAAAAAAATATTAGTGTTGTCCCAGGAATTGGATATGGAATAAGTTGTGATAATTTTATCAGAGTTTCTATAGGCTCTGAAAAAATTGATGATATTAAAAAGGGTTTAAATGAAATACGTGATTTAATACTTAAAACTTCAAGTCATTAATAAATATTAGAAAACATTGAAAGAAATTCTTTGGAAATATTTTATAGTGTAATTACTGGTATTTTGATGTGACTACCGATAATGAAAAAACCAAAAAAAGATATGATGAACGATTAAAAATTTTTGGATACAATCCAAAAACTTTAGGTTGGTTAAAAGGAAAACAAGGTCTTCGATTCCAAATACTTACTTCAGTAGGTAAACTAGATAACTCAAGTGTATTAGATTTGGGATGTGGATTTGGTGATCTTTATGGTTTCTTAAAATATTGTAATATCAAATGTAATTATCTCGGTTTAGAACTGAATCCAAATATCCTAGAGATTGGAAAGAAAAAATATCCAAAAGCTGAATTAGATATTTTTAATGTAGAAAAAAATGATATGCCGAAAAAATTTGATTGGATAATAATTTCAGGAATGTTTAATTTTAAAAGAAAAAGAAATTATGACTTTATTGAAAATGTATTAAAAAAAGCCTTTAAATCATGTAAAAAAGGAATTGCGGTAGATTTTTTGAGTACATATGTTGATTTTAAAAATAGTAATGTAAACTATGTATCTCCAGAAAAAATTTTTAAAATTGGAAAAAAATTATCGAAAAGAGTAGTAATAAGACATGATTATATGCCATTTGAATTCTGCATCTATATATATAAAAATCAGATTCTTACAAAGGATAATTCATTTAAAGATGCAAAAATGAAATTGAAGCCAGAATTACGCAGCAATAGATGGTTAAAATATGTTTGAAAATAATAATTACTATTATAAATAACAGTTGAAAAATCTATGGATGAAAATAAGTTATCACTTATCTTTTCAATAGATATTGTATTTGATAATCCATTCAATAATAAAAATGGCGGAAAAGAAAATCTAAAATTTCTTAATGAGATTTCAAAAATTCTTAAAGAAAATATTTCTAATTATTGTAAACCAAAAATTTCTTGGTTAGTATCTGATAATGATTTATTATTAGAAGAATTTTGTAGGGTTAAAGATTCTTTTGTATCAAATTATGATGAAATTGGAATGCATTGTCTTATTCCAAATTCTACAAACTTAAGAAAATGTAGAAAAGAGGTAATAGAAAATTATATAGAAAATTCAATTAATTTGTTTAATAATTTTTCAATAAAACCAATCTCAAATAGAACTATGGGCTGTGCAGCAAGTAATGATTTATTTTCAGTGTTAGAGGATTTTGGTTTTAAAGTGGATTCATCTTCAATTCCTAATCGTAAAAGAATAAAGCAAATTGAATTTGATTGGAGTGACACACCAACTAATCCATATTATCCTTCTATATCAGATTATAGAAGACCAGGAAAAGGGTTTTCAGATTCACAAAAAATACTAGAAGTTCCATTATCTACAATTTTAACAATGACTTCTTACGATAAGTTCCCGGTATCTAGATATTTAGATCTATGTTTTAACCATAAAATTATTTTAAAATATCTTAAAGATGTAATTTCTAGAAATCAATACTTGGTAACAATTATTCATCCACATGAGTTACTTCAAAAACCAAAAAAACATGAATTGTATGCAAAAAGTATTTCAGAGTTTTCTGAAAATGTGAAAAGAATGGTTGAAATTTTTGAAAATTTAAATAAAAATATTAATTGTTATACTCTATCTGAAACGCCAGAATTGGTAAAAAATACAACAAATTAAATACAAAAGTTTCATTATAGATTATTTATTAGAGTAAAATATCTTTATTCTCATGAGAAAAAAGTTACTAATTCTAGGTGCTGGTTGGTCCCATATTCCTGGAATTAGAATAGCTAAGAAAATGGGAATATTTACGGTGGTAATGGATAAAAATCCAAATGCTCCGGGTTTAAAAATCTCTGATTATGGCTATATATTAGACGGATCAAATAAGGAAAATGTTCTAAGAATAGCCTCAAAAGAAGGAGTTGATGGAATTTTATGTACTGGAGATTATTCAGTGATACCAGCGTCTTATGCTTCAACAAAATTGGGTTTATCTTGTATTCCTTACAACATAGCTACTTTAGTATCAAATAAAGGAAAATTATTTGAAAAATTTAGAAAATGTGGAGTTTCTCTTCCAAAAGGAAAATTAGTAAGTAATTTAAAAGAAGCTAAAAGTTATGCGCAAGAATTAGGATTCCCGATTATTTTAAAGCCTGCTTCAAGTTTTGGCGGAAGTCGAGGAGTAATAAGAGTAGAAAATTCTGCACATCTTTCAGAAAGATACTATTATTGTAAGAAAAATAATTTAGATCCGAAAATCATAATGGAACAATTTTTGCCTGGAATAGAACACACAATTGAAAGTATTACAATTAACGGTAAAACACATACATTAGCAATATCTGATAAAATTAGAACTACTGGCGCTTATTGTGTCGGATTAAGTTTGGATTATCCTAGCATCCAAAGAAAATCCATTATATCAAAATTAAAAAAACAAGCTGGATTAGCAATAAGTGCATCTGGAATAAAGAATGGTGTTACACATATAGAGGCAATTTCATTCAAAAATGAGGTTTACATAATTGATTTTGGTGCTAGAGGTGGTGCTGGAGGTTATATTACGTCAGTGGTGGTCCCAAAGTTAATTGGAATAAATATGATGGAAAAAATGATCCAAATATCTTTAGGAGAAAAAATAAGTTCATTAAAACCTCGTTTTTCTCAATTTGTGACTTATCGATTTTTATCTGCCAAACCCGGTATAGTTCAAGAAATTAAAGGAATTAAAAAAAGAAAAAAAATTCCTGGATTGATTGATTTAAAGGTTTTAGTAAAAAAAGGTGATAAAATTCAGATTTTAAGGAATCAATTATTAAGATCTGGTTATTTTGTTGTTGAAGGAAAAAATTTTAAGCAAATTCAAGAAAGGATTAAAAGAATAGAAAATACTATTAAAATTGTAACGAAACATGTGGGAGAAAAAAGATCAAGTTAAAAATATTCGCCAATTAGTAAATATTTGCTAGCAATTATGAGAAATCTTAGCTTTATTCAAAAATTGTGAGTTATAATTATGAGAATTTTAGTTGCTGGAAATCTTGCAAATATGGGATTTGAGCTAACCAAGGCATTAAGAAAGAAGAATGTTGATGCAAAATTGCTTCTTCCAAAAAATCCAAAGAACACAGAAGATCCAAAGTTATTGTATCCAAAGATTGAAAATGAAGGATATCCTGACTGGTTAGTTTGGTTCAATAAAGAAAGTAGAAGTTTCGATTTGAATAATTGGAAATATCAAATAATCAAGGAAATGAGAAAGAAAGATTATGAAATAATAATTGCTCTTACTGAATTTCCTATTTTTGCTATTTTTTCTGGAAAACCATTCATCGTAGTTTCCACAGGTTCAGATATGAGAGAGTTAATTTTTGAAAAATCGGTTAAAGGTTATCTATATAGACTTGCTTACAAAAAGGCCAAGGCAATTTTATGGAGCGAACCAGATAAAGCAGAAATAATTAAGAAATTAAAAATATCTTCTAAAGCATTTTTTCTAGGTATTCCTAGATATTCGAACTTTCATCCTGAAAAAGTTTCAAAAAGAGATTTGGAAGGAAAGTTTGTTATTTTTCATCCTACTAGACAAGATTGGATTCATAAAAGAAATGATCTTTTTTTACATGCATTTAACAAATTATGTTCATTACGAAATGACATTTTTTTAATAATCTCAAATGAAGGTCCAGATAAAAATAAAGCCATAAAAATTTTGTCTGAAGGTAAAGGAAATGGAAAATTTCGTTTTATACCAAATGCAAATTTTGAACAATTACAGTTTTTTTACAATATGGCAGATGTAATAGTTGATCAATTTGGGGTGGGTTCTTTTGGAATGATATCAATTGAATCTATGATGTGTAAAAAACCAGTGATAATTGGGTTAGATGTGAGTTCTTTTAAAACCAATAATATTGAAATACCAAAAGGGATGATAATTGCAAATTCTTCGGAAGAAATCCTACAAAAATTGAATAAGATAGTATCAGAGGAACAGTATAGAAAAAACTTAGGAGAAGAAAATAGAAAATATATAGAAAAATATAGAAATCCAGAAAAAATGACAGAAGAATATATTTCAATTTGTAAAAAAATTTTGAAATAATTAGAGTATATGGTAGGAAGTAGATATTCAAATTTTATATTTTTGTAGATAATGATAGGTTGAGATAAGATGCAATACTAATTAAAATAAACATTGTGGGTGACCAACTCTCCACCCCATTTCTGTTTATTTCTAAATATACCTTCTTCTTCTGTGGAACGAGCATTTATTTTTACGCCGGAAAGATCATAATACTTACATTTGTGCTCTAATTCCCACTCAATAATTGACCATCTAAGAAGTTCTTGAGCATATAGTTTTTTTTCCATTATCAAGTCTGATTCAATATTTGCATTGCATAATTCATTAGCTACAAGATATCCCAAATTTGCTAAATTCCCAGTCTGTAAAATATTTATATTACATCATACAAAGTTTTCAGATTAATTAATATTTGAAAAAGAAGGAGTGGGTTAAAGATTCAAATTAGTAACTATATTGCTTAAATTAAAAAATTGGAAAGTCGAAATCGAAATTGTTCCACAAATATATTCAAATAATATTTTGAAAGATCTGAATTGAGGTATATATATGGAAAAAACTTCTAAAAATAATTCAGCCAAAACTGTTATAGTAATAGGAGGGGGTATTGGAGGCCTATATAGTGCTTGGAAATTATTAAAAAAAGGATTTCAGGTAGTAGTTATAGAAAAACAAAATCAACTTGGTGGATTATCCACTAGTATTCTGTATAAGGAATACAAAATGGATATTGGTCCACATTTTATGACAATGCCGAAAAATACTGAATTAACAAAACAGATTGAAGATTTGATGAAAGATGATATAATCTACATTCCAGATATCCACAAGTGGTATAGAGTTTTCTTTAAAAATTCAATTTTAAAAGAATACCCACCTCTATACCAAGTAATTTTCAATAATGGTCTGAATTCGTTTTTACTGAGTTTTTTTAGTTATTTAAAATCAAAAATAAAATATTCGTTGATTAACTCAAATTTTGAGTCTGCAGAAGAATATGTTGTTGGTAATTATGGTAAATATCTATACAAAACTTGGTTTAAGCCATATTTGGATTTTAATTATGGAAGAAATAATCACTCAATAACGATTGTTCAAGGAAAATTTCCCCCTTTAAAATTATTAGAAATTCTTGAGAAAATTAGTAAAAAAAAGAAATACGAGGTAGGGACAAGTGCCACATGTCAAGTAAATTATTGTTATTTTAAGTATGGTATGGGAACGCTAGCTAATAAATTAACAAAAGAGATTGAAGGTTTAGGTGGAAAGATAATTGTTTCGGCAGATGTAAAAAACATTAATCACAATAACATACAGAAGGAAATTTTAATTGTTAGAAATAATAAAGAAAAAAAACTTTTTGCTGACATAATACTGTATGCAGTATCTCCTAATATTACAAAGAGATGGTTTGATGATTTTATCGAAAATGGTGATACAGCAAAAAATTCATCCCATGGAATTTTGGTTTATCTTTTTATTAACAAAATGGAAATATTTGATTGGTGGTTGATGACAAATTATGAACCAAGTTTTTCTTTTTTCCGAATAACACAACAAAGTTATCTTAGTAGGTTTGTTGCTCCAAAAGGAAAATCATTACTATGTATTGAGATCAATACTAAAGAAAAAGAATACCTATGGGAACTAGAAAATGAAGAATTGTTTAAAAAAATTAAAGATGAACTAGCTCAAATAAAAGTTTTTGATACGAATCAGATTGAGGATTATAAAATATTAAAATTCAAGAATCTTTATCATGTGCCTGAATCGAATGGAAATGTATTAACAGAAAAACTTTCTAGCACAATAGATTCTATGGAGAATGAGTATATGATCGGTGTAGAAATAGATCCTGGAACTTTAGTCACCAAAAGGGTTGAAGATTCTGCAAATTCAGAAATAGATAATATCTCATTAGGTGGAATATATATGACATTAGAACAATCTAAACATGTAATCGAGAATATAATTGCACAAAGCAAGAGAATATAGTTTTTCAATACTAATTACTAGAACGTTTACAAATTATTACATACGAACGGCCATTTTTTAAATACCTTTTAGAGCGCAGGAACCTATAAACCAATTTTGTAATACCAATTTTTTCTAGAAATTGATCAGGAAATTTGTATAGAATTTTTAATGCAAACATGATTTTTTTGGGATGAGGTCCAAACCCTTCTACAGTTATTTTGAAATCATCTTGAAAGAAATCTATCTGTTTTTTATAAGTAAGATATTTTTTTCTAGATTCTATGGGGTGTGTTTTTTCAAAGTGCTTACTCATTCTATTTGCTCCAGTTAGTATAATTTCATTATCTGTAGAAGAAACTCTTTTTAATTCTCCAACAGTTTTTAACCAATCATCTCCTCTATGTAAGTGCACCACAGGAACTAAATGCATTGCAATGATCAATGAAAAATAATTGTCTTTAAATGGCAATTGTGTTGCATCACCTTGGATCAGTTCAATTGTAGGATCAAGTAGTTTTGCATGTTTTAGAGATTCTAAAGATGCATCTAGGCCAATTTTTAGAGTAGCATTAGTACAATGTAACATTACCCCTGCTCCACAGCCAACATCTAGAATAGTATTAGTTTGCATTTTTGATAATAGATAAGCAACATAAAATCTTGCATCAAAATAATCACCATAAAAGTGATGCATTCCCACTTTTTTGAACATGTTAATAAATTTTTTATTCATTATGATTCAATCATGGATAATTTTTTTGTATATTTTATGTTTGATTGTTTGAGGTCGTTTAATTATATTGTGGATATACAATTTTGTTTTATTGAAAACCTTGGTACAAAGAAAATAGTCAATTTTTTCACTATCCCATTTTGATTTGAAAAGATTAATTCTTTCTTCTTTTTTTGATTCAGGTATGGGATTTGCACCTCCAACATCAAAAGTTCTATAATTATTCTCAGACGACCAACGAATTGTATTCCATGTTAAAAAGGAGCCAGCATATTGATTACCCCTAGAAGAATTAGCAACTCCTACCTGTACTACATTACCATTATAAAGTACACAGATAATTGCTGCAATAGGTTTTCCTTTAAATCTTGCTAAAAACATTTTTTCTATTCCATTTGCGTATGATGTATTCCATGTATGTTCTACAAAATTCTTGTATAATTTATTTATTTTTCTAATTTTCTTTTTATTACTATATTTTATATCAACATAAAGTTTATACAATTCTTTTTGTGAAACAACTTCAAATTCCAATCTAGCATTTTCGCCTTTACGAACATCATATCGTGTTTTCTTATGTAGTGCGTTATAGATATCATCAGCGTTTCTGTCAGTATTTGTAATATATGTAATCCAAGGTTTAATTATATAATTATTTTTTTTAAAAATATTCATAGATAGATTTGATTGTGGTGGAGAAGATCCACTAACCAAATTAACATTGTTTTTAATGGCAATTTTATCAACAGCAGATAAGATGTTTGAGAGAATTGTATCAGAATTTTCTGAATCATGAATAATGGGCCCATAAAACCAATTTAGAGTGGTACCTAAACCAAGTGTTGAGTTAAGTAATCTAGAAAATACATTTGTTTCTAACCAATAATCCGTTAAATGAATCACTCCAGAAAGTTGGCCTACAATTTTACCTGTGGAATTTGATACTGTGATAAACAACGGTTTGGAATCAAATGCTAAGTGATATGGATGAAAAAAATCTGAATGTTGATAAGCAGTAGATGTTTTATTTGATAACAATGTTTTATTCCAAGTTTTACTTTCTATGTTGTAGCAAATTTCCGTTTGAAAATTCATTTTGATTAATTCTTAAAAATTACTCGGGTTAAAATATATTATTAAATTAAAATTGTACAAGTGTTTATCATAAGAATTACAGTAAAATATACAAAATTAGTTAATTTGTCTACAAATAACTACTTAATATTTAGGAATGCAATTTTAATGAAATAACTTGGTTTCTGAAATTCATATTTTTATTATTTGGGAATGTGCAAGGAAAAAAACTGATGAAATAATTGTGGAAATAAGACAAAAATTCAAAATTCATGATGTGTATGAGATTATATGGTCACACAACAATTTTAGTAAAAATTTAAAACGATTTTATGGCGTAACTTTACCTAATCCAGAGAAAAAAGCGAAAGAATGTGGCAAGGGTCCATTTCTTGTCGTTATAGTTGCAGATGATAAACCCAAACACGGTGTTAGAGGAACATCAATGGGAAAACAAATTGTTAATACAAATATGTATAATTCAAAAATACTAATTCGTGGCTTATTAGGTGGAGATTATAGAATCCATGGTTCTATCCATGAAAAAGAAGCAAATCATGACTTGACATTACTACTTGGTAAAAATATTGAACAAATCAGACAAGATCTTCCTAAAGAATGGAACGGTATTACGAAATCAATTAAATCAGATTTGATAGGCACTAATGGATGGAAAAGTCTTGATGAATCTTTTTTTGTTTTAAACAACACCATAAATTATGTAGTGTTAAGAAATTTTGAAGAATTTCCGGACATTTCAAATATTGTTAATGATGGAGATATTGATTTATTAACTGATGAATTATGGCAAATTCCATCCATTCTAAATTTTCAAAAACAAACGGATGAAAAAATCCCAAGATTTTGCCATACTAAAATTGGTTCAGAGTACGTTAAATTCGATATGAGATACGTTGGAGATAGTTATTTTGATGAAAAATGGTCAAAAGACATACTTGCAAAAAGAGTTCTAACGCCAGGAGGCTTTTATATTCCAAATAAAGAAGATTACTTCTTTAGTTTAATTTATCACATAAATGTTCAAAAAGCTAGATTATCCAAGAAATATGAACAGATTTTAACAAAACTGGCAACAGAACTAGGTTTTAGAGAATTTTCATTAGAAAAAAAGAATCTTGAGATAATTTTGGATAATTTTATGGAAAGAAAAGGGTATAGATATACAAATTCTTGGGCATATAAAATTAATCACAACGAATTCACCAGACTTACAAGCGTAGCTATCCATACGGCAAAAAAAGAAGGTTTCAAGGAACTATTCAGAGTAATCAAAGAGAAAATCAAACGGACTATTAAATAAAATGACTATAAACTATAAATTTTCTTGTATACAATGTAAAAATTCATTAAAAAATAATTTTAATGAATTAAAATGTGAGAATTGTAATAAAGTATATTACAAAAAAAATGGATACTTTGATTTCTGCAATAAAGATATACCTAGAAAAAAAATAATTTCAGAAAATACTATAAAAGATTTATTAAAAGAAATAGAAAACAATGAATATGATCAAGGAATAAAAAATTTTACAAAAAATTATCCTATGTTTAGTACTGAATTAATAAATACAAAATTTGATCAAAGTGCAGATAGTGTTTTTCATTGTATCAGAACAAATAATCATCGATGTTTAGTATTAGGAAATGCTTTAGGAAATAAAGTAGAGGTATTATCCAATATATTTGATGAGGTTTATTCTGTTGAAATAATGGATGAACTACTTATATTTCAAAATAAGAGATGTACAAATTCAAATTTAATGAATGTCATACTTGTAAAAAATGAAGTAGAAGATCTCCCATTCTGTAATGATTTTTTTGATTTAATTGTTTTAGGTACATCTTTTTCAAAGTTTATACAATATTATGTTAAACAAGAAAGTCCAACGAAAATTCTTAATGAAATTAAAAGAATTCTCAAAATAGGCGGTTGTGTGTGTTTTGACATTTCAAATCAACCTAGATATAATCTTATTTTTGGAAAAAATCACGAATTAGATAATGAAAACAAAGTACAGGAATTTAATTTTAACGAATGTTTACAGATTTTTAAAAATGTAGGGTTT
>Ga0326597_10008861_pt1 | contig 13523 bp, 11 predicted proteins | sample RVTome_12_FD_203789 | JGI IMG/M metagenome (GOLD analysis project Ga0326597, IMG submission 203789) | Soil microbial communities from uranium-contaminated site in the Upper Colorado River Basin, Wyoming, United States - RVT100D185 | ecosystem: Environmental > Terrestrial > Soil > Contaminated >... | reverse complement strand
GGGCCAGGCCCTCGAGGACCGGCTCCCCGCCACCCTGGGAGAAGGAGGCGTCATCCGGCGAGGGTATGATCCGGAGCTCGATGGCCTCCGCGCGCTGCGCGACGGGGGGCGGCAGTACATCGCCGCCCTCCAGCAGCGGGAGCGGGAGCGCACCGGGATTCCCTCGCTGAAGGTCGGCTTCAACAAGGTGTTCGGGTACTATCTGGAGATCACTAATGCGCACGCGGCCAAGGTACCCGCGGATTACGAGCGGCGGCAGACGCTGGCATCGGCCGAACGCTACGTGACCCCTGAGCTCAAGCAATACGAAAGCAAAGTGCTGGGCGCGGAAGAGCGGATGGCGGCGCGCGAGGAGGAGCTGTTCAACGCGCTCAGGGCCGCCGTCGGCGGGGCCATCGAGAGGATCCAGCGGACCGCGCGCGTACTGGCCCGGCTCGACGTGTGGACGGCGCTGGCGGAGCGCGCGGTGGCGGACCGCTACGTCCGGCCGGCCGTTCACCAGGGCTTCGACCTGGTGCTCCGGGCGAGCCGGCACCCGGTCATCGAGCGAATGATGCCGCGGGAAGCCTTCATCCCCAACGACGCGAAGTTCACCGACGCCGAGCGGGTGCTCCTGGTTACCGGCCCCAACATGGCCGGCAAATCGACGATCTTGCGGCAGATCGGTCTCTGTGTCGTCCTGGCGCAGATGGGCGCCTACGTACCCGCCGCCGAAGCGTCCATCGGAGTGGCCGACCGCCTCTTCACCCGGGTGGGCGCCAGCGATGACCTCACCCGGGGCCAGTCGACCTTCATGGTGGAGATGAGCGAGACCAGCGCGATCCTCCACAACGCCACCCGGAACAGCCTGGTGCTGCTCGACGAGATCGGGCGGGGGACCTCGACCTACGATGGCGTGGCCATCGCATGGGCGGTCACCGAGCATCTGCATGACGGGGTCGGGTGCAAGACCATGTTCGCCACGCATTACCATGAATTGATGCAGCTGCCCGAGCGCCTCCAGCACGCCAGAAACTACAATGTGGCGGTCCGGGAGACGGGGGACACGGTGGTGTTCCTCCACCATCTGGAGCCGGGTGGGACGGATCGCTCGTACGGCGTGCACGTCGCCCAGCTCGCCGGCCTGCCCGCCCGCGTCGTGGGTCGGGCACGAGAAATCCTGGGCACCCTGGAGGGAGACCATCGGATGGTGCCGGGAGAGCCGGTGCGGCGCGATCCGGGCCAGCTCCCCCTGTTCGGCGAGCCGCCCGCCCCGGATCCGATGGTGGAGGAGATCCGGGCGCTCGATGTCGACACGCTGACCCCGCTCGACGCCCTGAATCGGTTGGCCGATTTCAAGCGCCGGGCCGAGGACCGAAGATGATAGTGCGGCATCGGATGCTCGTGGTTCTGGCGGGCCTCTGGGCGGTGCTCGCCTGCGGGCGAAAGGACGACGGAACCATCCGGCTCACCGGCCCCGGAACGCTCGCCCGGTTGGACTCGGCCGACCAACCGCCGGTCGCGACCAACGCCAGCTCTCCGGTGGAGTACCCGCCGGTGCTGCTCGACCAGGGAATCGAAGGCCAGGTCCTGTTGCGGCTCTACGCCGATGCCTCCGGCAGACTGAGTCCGGACTCCACCCGGGTGGCCGAATCGAGCGGTTACCCCGCCTTGGATTCCGCCGCCCTCGCCGGCGCCCCTCGTCTGCATTTTTCTCCCGCCCTCCGCCGGGGCCGGCCGGTCGCGGCGGCGTTTCTTCAACCGGTGCAGTTCCGCAACCCGCGGACCGGGGGAGCCTCGCCATGAAGCCGCAGCATCTTCAACCCTACAATTCGGTCCTGGAAACCATCGGCTGGACTCCGTTGATCCGGCTGGGAAGGGTCGGTGCCGGTATCCGGACACCCGTCTTCGGCAAGGCGGAGTATGCGAACCCGGGAGCCTCGGTGAAGGACCGGATCGGTCTCGCGATCATCGAAGACGCGGAACGCCGCGGTGATCTCAAGCCCGGAGGCACGGTCGTCGAGGGAACCAGTGGCAACACCGGGGTGGGGCTCGCCATCGCGGCCAGCCTCAAGGGGTATCGCTGCATCTTCACGATGCCCGACAAGATGTCGCAGGAAAAGGTCCGCTTGCTCAAGGCCTACGGCGCCGAAGTGGTGATCACCCCCACCGCGGTCCCCCCCGACCATCCCGACAACTATGTCATGAAGGCCAAGCAGATCGTGCGGGAGACGCCCGGCGCCATCCTGGCCAACCAGTTCTACAACGCCATCAACCCCGAGGCCCACTACGCCACGACTGGCCCGGAGTTGTGGGAGCAGACGGGCGGCCGGATCACCCATTTCGTGGCCGCCGCCGGCACCGGCGGAACGGTGAGCGGCGCCGGCAAGTATCTCAAGGAGCAGAACGCCAAGATCCGGGTCATCGCTGGCGACCCTATCGGGTCACTGTACACACACTATCATCACACGAGCCAGCTCGGCGAAGGCCATCCCTATAAAGTGGAGGGGATCGGCGGCGACAAGATCCCCACCACAATCTGGTTCGACTGGATCGACGAGTTCCGCCAAGTGCCTGACCGGACGTCGTTTACGATGGCTCGGCGACTGGCGCGGGAGGAAGGGATCCTGGTCGGAGGCTCCGCCGGCCTCAACGTATGGCTGGCGCTCGAGGTGGCCCGCGAGGTAGACGACCCTGACGCGCTTGTCGTCACCATCTTGTGCGACACCGGTGAGCGCTACCTCTCCAAGCTCTTCAACGACGAGTGGATGCAAGAGAACCAGATGCTGGACGCTCCCCGGATCACGGTGGAACAGCTGCTCCACCGCCGGCCGGCGGATGCCCCCGCCTTGGTCAGCGTGGCGCCGGCTGCCGCCGTTCGTCAGGCTCTCAACCTCATGAGCACGTGGGGGGTGAGCCAGATCCCCGTGGTCGAGAACGGCGAATCGGTGGGTGGACTGATCGAAGCGACCCTCATGACGCGCGCGTTGGCCCAACCGGCCCTCCTGGATCGTCCCGTCCGGGAGGTCATGGAAGCGCCGTTTCCCGAGGTCGATGCCAGCACCCCGACTGACCGGGTCGGTGTGATGCTCACTCGCGAGAGCCCGGCGGCATTGGTTCGCAAGGACGGAGTGCTCATCGGCATCGTGAGCCGCTACGATGTTCTCCAGCAGCTGATCGGAACCCGATAGGTGCGGGTCACCGTTCTCACCGGCGGTACCTCGGCGGAGCGGGACGTCGCGCTCGCGTCCGCTGTGCAGGTGGTGTCGGCCCTGCGCTCGCTCGGCCATGAGGTCGCGGTGGTAGATACCGCCCGAGGATTCATCCCCGAAGCAGATGAGGCCTCCCTGCTCCCAGGCACGGTCGGGGTCGTCCCCCCCTCGATCGACCAGTTGCATGCTCTGGAGCGAGGGCTCCTCCTTTCCGGACTGGCCAACCTGGCCGCGGTCCGGGACTCCGATGTGCTGTTTCTTGCACTTCACGGTGGTCGGGGGGAAGATGGAACCCTCCAGACGCTGTTGGAGATGGTCGGCGTCCCCTATACGGGTAGCGGGCGGCTCGGGAGCGCCATCGCCATGGACAAAGACATCTCAAAGCGGCTCTTTAGGATAGCCGATGTCCTCACGGCGGACTGGCTCATGGCCCCTGCCACCCGGGGGCAGGTCGAGAGACAACTCGGCTGGCCCGTGGTGGTCAAGCCTTCGAAGCAGGGCTCGACAGTCGGGCTGACGGTCGTGAAGCACCCCGAGGAGTTGGACGACGCGGTCCTGTTGGCCCGGCGCTACGATGATGAGGTCATGATTGAGCGTTTCGTCGCCGGACGTGAGCTCACCGTCGGCGTCCTTGGCGGAAGGGCGCTGGCCGTCGGTGAGATTATCCCGCGGCACGAAATTTTCGACTATGAATGCAAGTATACGCCGGGGATGTCCCAGGAGATCTTCCCCGCCGATCTCCCGGAGGCGGTGGCCGCGGCGTGCGCCGAGTCGGCGCTCCGGGCCCATGAAGCCCTGAAGCTGGGGGGATACTCCCGGGTGGATTTTCGCTTGACACCGGCTGGCGAACCCTACTGTTTAGAGGTAAATACCCTCCCCGGGATGACCGCGACCAGCTTGCTCCCCCAGGCCGCTCGGGCGGTGGGAATCGAGTTCCCCGACTTGTGTGAACGGATCTGTCGAGCTGCCAGGGAAGGCCGTTCGAGAGCGAGAGAAGGATGTTGACCGCACACGGGTCTTAGCGTTGAAGGTGTGGCCTGATGAACGTGTCGCCTTCCAGCCGGATGAGCCCGTGGGTGGGCCGCCTCATCATCGCGAACGCGGTGGTGCTGTTGCTGCTCATGACGCTGTTCACGTCCCCCGGCGTCATGACGTCCCTCCAGTTCTCCCCCGCCGGAGCGCTCGCCCGTCCATGGACCTTCGCCACCTATATGTTTGTCCACGGCGGCCTCTTCCATCTCCTGGGCAACATGCTGATGCTCTTCGTCTTCGGTGCTCCGGTGGAGCACCGGATGGGGAGCCGGAGATTTCTCCTCTATTACTTCTATTGTGGCATCGGGGCCGCGGTGTTTTCCCTCGGCCTTTCGGGGGTCATGCATGTCGGGCCGTTCATCGGAGCCTCCGGTGCGGTCCTGGGGGTCGGCCTGGCCTTCGCCATGTTCTGGCCCGATGCCGAGCTATTCGTGTTTCCGATCCCGATTCCGATCAAGGCTCGGACGTTGGTGACCGTCCTGGTAGGCCTCGATCTTCTCGGAGCGCTCTACTTCCATGACGGAATCGCTCACCTGGCCCACGTCGGCGGGGTGGCGTTCGGCTACCTGTTTTTCAAGCTACAGGCCAGCTCCCGGCGACGCCCCCAGGCGCCGACCCGTGCCGTGGAGCGTGCGGTGCTGGTACAGTCGGGGGCCTCGGAGCCGGAGCAACCGACCCCGACGGCGGCCGTTCGTCACCGGCGCCGCGCGGAGGCCGATCCGGTGACCGCGGAGGTCGACCGGGTGCTCGACAAGATCAGCCAGGAGGGAATCGCCAGTCTCACTCCCGCCGAGCGGCAGTTTCTGGATGAGGTCGCCAAGCGGAAGAAGGGAGGGAACTGACCCGGAGGTCAGCGCGTCCCCGGGGGCACTAATCGTCGCTCCAATTCCCGGTCTTGCGCCACATCCGGTGCGTCTGATATATACTCCGCGTGCTCATCAATCTTCTTCCGGATTTTCTCTCGGTGCTGCGTGCCGACAACCGAGAAGCAGCCTATCTCCAGTATCGCGACGCCCATCGCCCCATCCTCGACGCCTACTGGCATAATTACGTTCTTGACCCTGACAGTCCTCACGCCGCTGATATCGTCGCCACGGCCCTCCGAGCCGATCGCGCGGATCTGCTCGATCTGGCCGATGCGGTCGACCTGGTTCAAGTAGCCGAAGAGACGATCGCCCGGGCCGTGGACCTGCTCCAGATCGACCGGCCGACCGACGTGTACCTCATGGTCGGGATGGGTGGCGCCAACGCGGGAGAATTGGTCGTGGGGGGCCGCGGGGTCGCCTTCGTCTGTCTGGAGCACTTTACCGGGCGGGTAAACCCGCAGACCTACGGGATGGGACTTGCCCCGGATCTGCTCGCCCCCTGGATCGGGCACGAGCTCGCGCACACGGTGCGCTACACGTCACCGACCAGCGAAAGCGAAATGCGGCGTCTGGTCGTCGACATGGCCGGGTACTACGACTACTGGTCCACCGGCAGCCGGGCCACCCTTCGCGAGCTGCTGGTCAACGAAGGGGTGGCGGTTCACGCCGCCCAGGGGGTGGCTCCCGCATTCGATCCGGCGGACTATTTCGGCTATCCCCGGCGACAATACACTCGGCTCCGGGAGATGGAAGCGTTTCTGCGCCGGGCAGTCGAGCCCGACCTGGACCGGACCGGGCTCGGGCTCCGCCTGCGTTACCTCTCGGGAGGGATGAGCCCGTCGGCGCGCCTCGTCGGTGGGCGGGTGCTTCCGGAGCGCTCGGGATACTATCTGGGGTTCCGGATGACCGAGGCTCTGGTGGCCGAGCGGGGGCTGGCCCAGGCCTTACGCGCGCCAGCGGAGGAGTTTCAGGCGGCAGAAGACATTGCGCGTGGCATCCAGACGGCGTGACCCGTCGCGACCAGGCGCGCGACCCTTCTATTTGCCGACGCAGAAATTCCCGAACACCCGGTCCAGCACCTCATCGATCGCAACCGCCCCCAGCAACTCGTCGAGCCCGGTCGTCGCCTCTCGGAGATGATGCGCGGCCAGCACCGCGTCCCCGGCCGGCCCTAGATGGCCGAGGGCCGCGCCCAGCCCGGCGGCCGCGCGGACCAGAGCGGTGTGGTGCCGCTCGCGAGTGAGTGCCGGCTCGAGGTCGGTCAGAACGAGGCGCTCGGCAAAGACCCGCTGCACCGCGGCCCGCCGCAGGGTGTCGAGCCCGTTCCCGGTCAGGGACGAGACCGCCAGGCCACCGGACGCATCCCCCCCCAGGTCTGCTTTAGTGCGGACCAGAAGGGTCTGGTGATGGTCCGTGATGCTCTGCTCGTCGGGGCCGATGTCCCTGCCGCTTTCCACACAGAGGAGCACCAGATCGGCCGCGGAGAGATAGCGCCGGCTGACCTCGACTCCCAGCCGATCGACCCGGTCCGGAGAATCCCCGAGGCCGGCGGTGTCCACCAGCCGCACCGGCCAACCCAGGAAACTGGTGTGGGCTTCGATCGCGTCCCGGGTGGTGCCCGGCACCTCGGTGACAAGCGCCCGCTCCGTTCCGAGCAAGGCGTTGAAGAGCGATGATTTGCCGGCATTCGGCCTGCCCCCGAACACCAGCAGGGCACCCTCCCGCAATCGCTCCCCGGCGGGGGCGGTGGCGAGCAGTCGACCGATCTGCGCGGCCACCCGATCGATCTGCTCCGCGATCCGCGCCCGGGGCACGGGGCCGTCGTCCTCCTCGGGGAAATCGATGTCGTAGCTGAGCAGCGCGTGCGCCTCCACCAAATTTTCCCGCAGGTCCGCGAAGCGGCGCGACAGTCCGCCGTCCAGCTGGTGCAGCGCTAGCTGCCCTTGAGCCGGGGCAACGGCGTCGATCAGGTCACCAACGGCTTCGGCCTGCACCAGGTCGAGTTTGCCGTTGAGCACCGCACGACGGGTGAACTCCCCAGGGCTCGCGGTCCGGGCTCCGGCCGCGATCAGGGCCGCCAGCAGTCGGGGAGGCACCAGCAAGCCCCCGTGGCAGGAGAACTCCACTAGGTCTTGCCCGGTATAACTCCGGGGGGATGGGAAGACGGTATACAGCCCGCGGTCGATCGGGTGGCCGGCGAGATCGGCGAAGGTCGCCAGCGTCGCCCTCCGCGGACGGTCGGCGCGGAACCCGTCGACCACCCGCCCGGCCACGTCGAAGGCGCCGTGGCCACTCAGCCGCACCACCGCGAGGGCGGATCGCCCGGGGGGCGTGGCTAGCGCGGCAATCGGGTCGCACAACATCAGATCTTCTTTTTCTTCACCTCCGGCGCGGACTTCACTCCGACGCCCGGCGGTGGCTTCTGCTTCATGCGCTCGCGCGCGATCAACCACTGCTGCGGGATGCTGGCAATGTTGCTCACCGCATAGTATAGGTTGAGACCGGAGGCGAAGTTGAGGAACAGGAACGTCATCATCACCGGCATAACGTAGAGCATCATCTTCATCTGGGGATTGGCCGCCATCCCCAGCTGGCCCATCTTCATCAACCCGAACATCGAGAGGCCCATGACCAGCGGAATGATGTACAGCGGATCCGGCCGGGACAGGTCCGGGAGCCAAAGGAACGATGCCCCCCTGAGCTCGATGGTGTTCTGGAAGACGAAGAAGAGCGCGAACAGGACCGGCATCGGCAGCAGCATCGGCCAGCAGCCGCCCAGCGGATTGACGTTGTGCTCCTTGTAGAGCTTGAACATCTCCTGCTGCAGCTTCGGCGGGTCGTTCTTGTAGCGGTCCTGAATCTCCTTCATGAGCGGCTGCACCGCCTGCATCTGCATGCTGGCGCGCATCGCCTTCTGGTTGAGCGGCCAGAGTAGCACCCGCACCAGGATGCCGAAGAAGATGAGTACCGCCCCATAGGCGAGATGGAGATGCTCGTGCATCCACACCAGCAGCCACCGCACCGCGACCGCCACCGGACGGATGAGGGTGCGCAGACCGGGCCATCCGTAGGGGTTGACGTCGTCGAAGTCGTGGCCGATCCGGCTGAGCCGGTCGTACTCCAGCGGTCCGGCATACAGGGTGTAGCCGAAGTTGCCGCTCGGGGGCAGCGGGAGCACCACCTGAATCCGGGCCCGGCTGGGGTCCTTCTCCGCCGTCGGCAGCGCCGTGGCCGTGGCTCCGCTGATGCCCCCGCTCGCGCTGTCGAAGGCCAGAATCGCGGTGACGAAGTACTTGGACTTGACGGCGGCCCACTCGAGCGGGCCGCTGATGGTCTTGGTCTCCCCCGGGTCGAGGCTCCCGAAGTCGGTGCGCTCGGCCTCGTTCCGCTTGGTCACCAGCGCCAGGGCCCGCTGGTTCTCGACGGCGTCGGCCTCCGTATTGGCCAGGCTCGGTCCCATGCCCACCAGAACCTGGCCTCCGTTGGGGCCGACCCCGGAGACCCGCCCCTCGACGGCGATCTTATAGTCCTCCGGGGAAAAGGTGTAGGTCAGGTCGACGGCGACCGGCCCCCGCGCGGCGCTGAGTCGAAGCGGAGTGTCCCCGGTGACGGCCAGACTTTCCGCCGAGGCGGTGAAGGGCCAGTCGGCCAGGGAAAGCGTGTCCTTCCCGAGAATCAGGGTAAGCCCGAGTACGTCGCTCTCCGGTGGCAGGATGTCCGCCGTGGCACGATGCGCTCCCGGCACCATGGTCTGGTATCTGAGGAGGCTCGCTTCCAGCAGCTTGGCCCCCCGGGTGCCGATCCCGTAGCGGTACAATGGCGCGGTCACGCGGATCGTGTCAGCGACCGGCTGCGGCGCCCGCCCAGCCACCAGGCTATCGCCAGAGGGGCGAACGGCATCCGGCGCCAGGGGGGGCGGGGTCGGCTGGGCGGGGATCGCGCTGTCGGTAGATCCCGCCTGGCCCGGGGGTTGCCTGGGGGGGGGCGGTCGCTTGATGAAGAACGTGGGCAGGATGGCGATCGCCATCATGAGGAGGATCGCCCAAACGGTACGACGGTCCATGGGGCTCAGATCACTGGGTCAGGGGACGGGGTCGAACCCGCCCGGATGAAACGGATGACAACGCGCCAGACGAGACACCGTGAGCCAGGCCCCCTTGAGGGCGCCGTACCGGGTGACCGCCTCGAGCGCATAGTGGGAGCAGGACGGGTGGAACCGGCAGCTCGGCGGGAGCAGCGGCGAGACCAGCCGCTGATAGGCCCGGATCAGCGCGGCGAGTACGATGCGGGGCACCTGCGCGAGCCGGCCCACCGCTCACCCTGCCCCCACCACGGACCCCCGCCAGGAGAGCATTTCCTCTCGAAGGGCGGCGTACCGGGCCTGATACGCTTCCCGCCGGGCGCGAACGATGAGGTCCCAGGCGGGCTGGTGGGGCTGGATCTCAACCCGCCAGATCTCGCGGAGGCGGCGGCGCAGACGATTGCGGGCCACGGCGGTCGACTGAAACTTGGGAACGATCAGTCCCATCCGCGGGTGGCCCGTCGTGTTGTCAGTCCAGATCATGTCCAGGTGCTCGAAGCGGCGGCGCCGTCCCTCGGTCAGGCAACGGCGAATGTCCGGCGCGCGTGCGAGCCGGTGGGCCCGCGGGAGGCGCGCCGAAGGCGTCAGGCGCCCCCGTGCTTCGACGGCAGGGAGACGGTGAGCTGCTTCCGGCCCTTCTTGCGCCGACGAGAGAGAACCGCCCGTCCCCAGCGTGTGGCCATCCGAGCCCGGAAGCCGTGCGTGTTGATCCGGCGCTTGTTGCGCGGCCGATACGATGGTTTCATTGCGGGCGCTTCCTCCAAAGTGAGCCCCGGAAGCTAGTTAGGGATCGGGGTGCGGTCAAGCTTCGGGGAGGACGCAGAGGACGCAGAGGGCGGAGAGGACCGAGAGGGGCGGAGAGGACGGAGAGGAGGGAGAAGACGGAGAAGACGGAGAAGACGGAGAGGTCGGGCAGACGTCGGATTCTGCGTCCTTTCCGCCCTTTCCGTCCTTTCCGCCCTCTCGGTCCTTTCCGACTTTGTCAAGCCCACATTGACTTTTCCACAACCGCTCCGTAACATCTCTCGCCCTTGAAAAATCCCCCACCGTTTTCGAGCACCGATGCAGCTGTCCGCAAAAGACGCATGGAAGCGCATCCTCGATGAGGCGCATCGCGAACTTCCAGACCACACCATCCGGACCTGGCTCGAGCCGACGGAGGCGATCGCCCTCGATGAGGGCCGCTTGATCGTCGGCGCTCCGGACCAATTCGCGGTGGAGTGGAATGAAACCAAGCATGCGCCCCTGCTCTCCAAGTTGGCCGAGCCCGTGCTCGGTCAACCGACCGCGGTTGTGTTCCGGGTGCATGAGGACCGCCAGAAGCGACCCCAGATGGACTTCTTCGTCGCCCCTTCCCCTCCGGCGCCGGCGGCGGCCCAGAGCAACCCCAGTACCCAACCCCTCAACGAGCGGTACACCTTCGATACCTTTGTCATCGGCAAGTCCAACGAGCTCGCGGCCGCGGCCGCGCACGCCGTGGCGGAGGCACCGGGGAAGACCTACAATCCCCTGTTCATCTACGGGGCGACCGGGCTGGGCAAGACCCACTTGATGCAGGCGATCGCCCACACGGTCTTCCAGCGGGTGCCCGAGACCCGCATCCTCTACGTCGGCGCGGAGCAGTTCATCAACGAGGTCATCGAGAGCATCCACAGCCGCACCATGCCGGAGTTCCGCCGTCGGTACCGGGCCGACGTCGATCTCTTCCTGGTGGACGACGTGCATTTCCTCGAGGGGAAGGAGATGACCCAAGAGGAGTTCTTTCACACGTTTAACACCCTGTACGAAGGGAACAAGCAGATTGTCCTCACCTCCGACCGGCCGCCGAAGGAGATCCCCGGCCTGGAGGCCCGGCTGGTGAGTCGGTTCGAGTGGGGGATGGTAGCCGACATCGGTCAGCCCGACCTGGAGCATCGGATCGCCATCCTCCGTAAGAAGCAGGAGCAGGACCACTTGGAGCTCACCATTCCGGACGACGTGCTCGGTTTCATCGCCGAGCATGTGCGGTCGAACGTCCGTGAGCTCGAGGGATGCATCATCAAACTCCTCCTGTTCGCCTCGCTGAAGCACAAGGAGATCTCAATCGAGTTGGCGCGCGAGGCGCTGTCGGACAAGATCCGGCCCGGGGAGGATCAGGGCGCGACCACCAAGGCGCGGCCCTCGATCAACAAGGTGCAGGAAGTGGTGGCAAGGCGCTGGGGCGTCACCCCGGAAGGTCTTCGCTCCAAGGCGCGGATCAAGACGCTCACCGTTCCCCGGCAGATTGCGATGTATCTTGCCCGGGAGCTCTTGGAGATGCAGCTGGTGGAAATCGGCCAGGCGTTCGGCGGCCGGGATCACTCGACCGTGATCCACAGCGTGGACAAGGTCAGCCGCCAGATGTCGCGCGACCGCACGTTCCGCGAGCGGGTGGACCACGCCCGCCAGGAGTTGTGCGCAGAATAATCCCCGCCGCATGGCCGGGGTGTGGGAACTCTGGATGACGGTGGAGAGCGGGGTCGGTCATCCCCGTGGCACACAGGGTGTCGACACGCCCCAACGGGGCAAGTGCGGATGGGGAGTCCCGTTACCTCGCCGCTCCACATTTCCAGAGCCTCTACTACGGCTACTAGGTATTATTACCTGAAAGAGTAGTATCGCTTTTTAGCCCTTTCGAGGAGCGGCATGAAGCTAACGATCACCCGGGAGCAACTCCAGGAAGGCCTCATCGCCGTGGCGGCGAGTGTGCCCACCAAGACGACCCTGCCGATCCTGTCGAACATTCTCCTTGAGGCGACCAAGGACGGGATCCGTCTGTCGGGCACCGATCTGGATATCGCCGTGAGCACCACGGTGTCGGCCTCGGTTGACCAAGAGGGCGCGATCACCCTGCCGGCGAGAAAGCTGGTGGAAATCGTCAGGGAGCTTCCCAGCTCGGCGATCCGGCTCACCGCGTCGGGGGAGCAGCGGGCCAATATCGAGTGTGGGCGCTCGAAGTTCCGCCTCTTGGGGCTGCCGCGGGAAGAGTTTCCCGCCTTCCCCGCGGTCAAGTTCGAGGGGGGGTGGCGCACGTCCTCCAAGGATCTCCAGAAGCTCATCGCCCACGTGGCCTTCGCGGCCAGTACGGAGGAGAGTCGACCGATTCTCAACGGCGTGCTGTGGGAGCTTCGTCCCGAGCGGATGCGGATGGTGGCCACCAACGGGCATCGGCTGGCGCGGATGGACGTCCCCACCCCACCCTCCGGCAGCACGGCCCAGGCCGACCTGATCGTGCCCCCCAAGGCGTTGGATCAGATTCGCCGCCTCTTCGGCGCCGATGAAGAAGTGGAAATCGCGCGTAGCGACAACCACCTGGGCTTCCGCTCCAGCTCCACCCAGATCTTCACCCGGCTCATCGAGGGACCGTACCCGAACTACGAGCAGGTAATCCCGCGGGAAAACGACAAGGTGGCCACCGCCGACAAGGGGACGCTGGCCTCGGCCCTCCGGCGGATGAGCATCGTCGCCAGCGACCAGACCCATCGGATCCGGATGGCGTTCGCCAATGGGTCCTGCAAGCTCTCGGTCCAGACCCCCGACCTCGGCGAGGCTCAGGAGGAGGTCACCGTGAGCTACGAGGGCGATCCCCTCGAAATCGGCTTCAACGCCGCGTACCTGCTCGAGATCCTGAAGTACATCCCCACGGAAGAGGTACGCATCACCTTCAAGGCCCCGGAACGGGCCGCTACCTGCGAGCCGGTCGGTTGGGACGATCCATCCAGTTATCTCACGTTGGTTATGCCGCTCCGGTTGGTGGACTGAGGCGGACGAGACCTGGGCTCATCGGGCAGGCCAAGTGGAACGGTGCTCGGGCGGGCACCGTTTGCGGTTTCAGGGGGTGGCGCCGGACTCCGAGGGGAAGGCCGGTGGGAGGGTCTCGATCGGGGCCCGCAGGGAGTCCAGCAAGGAATCAATGCCCGGTGTCCAGAGGATGCTATCACCCGGCTGAGGAATCGGCTCCTCAGGCACCTGGGGGATCTCGATGGGTTCCCCTCGCATCCGCCGGAGGATCAGGTCCTGGCGGCGCCGCATCCGGTTGGGGCGGTATCCGGGGTTGGACCGGCGCGGGAAGGGCAGCGTCGCCGCGAGAGCCGCCGCCTGGTTCAGGGAAAGGCGGTCTGCGGGCCGGTTGAAGTATCGGCGGCTGGCCGCCTCCACCCCCCAAATCCCATCCCCCAGCTCGGCCACATTCAAGTACAACTCCAGGATCCGCGACTTCCCCAGAGCCCACTCCAGGCGATAGGCCGTCACCCCTTCTTTGATCTTCCTGAGCGAGCTGCGGGAAGGCGAGAAATACAAATTCTTGGCCAGCTGCTGGGTGATCGTGCTCGCCCC
>Ga0326597_10008860_pt1 | contig 13523 bp, 6 predicted proteins | sample RVTome_12_FD_203789 | JGI IMG/M metagenome (GOLD analysis project Ga0326597, IMG submission 203789) | Soil microbial communities from uranium-contaminated site in the Upper Colorado River Basin, Wyoming, United States - RVT100D185 | ecosystem: Environmental > Terrestrial > Soil > Contaminated >... | reverse complement strand
ACGACGACGACGACGAGGAGGAGGAGGAGGATAGTGACGAGTAGGAGGACGTGTCGATAGAGGGCAAATCGCAGCGCGTGAGCTCAGCGTCGCCCGCGTTCTTGCACGAGCACGCGCACTCGGCGTCGGTGCGGCAGGGCTGACCGGGCGCCCAGCGGCACGAGCCACGCTCGCACGGTCCGTAGTCGTCGCACGCGGGCCGCGTCTCGTGCACGCGGCCGCGCTCGTCGCGCACAATGGGGCACTGCAGGCGGTCGCAGCCCACGCAGCAGCCGCAGTTGCAGTCGTCGGCGTCGGCGCACACGCCGTCAAACATGAGCGCGTCGTCGGCGCACGCAAAACCGGGCGCGCGCGGCACGCACGCGCCGCCGTACAGCGTGTCGCACGGGTTGTAGCCGCGGGTCAGTTGCGGCTGCACACACGGATGCTCCACGGTGGGCGCGGGCGTGGGCGCAGGCGTGGGCCCGGTGCACTTGCGCAGCACCACGGTACCCGAGCGCGTGTCCGCGTCCAGGCACGAGCACGAGCACTGCGCGTTGTTCCAGCACGTCTCTGAGTGCAGCCCCGCGCACACGCCCGGCTCGCTGGCGTTCTCGGCCAGCTGCACGTCGCTGTGCGGTCGCACCACACATGGTCCGTACTGTTCGCACGGCGTGTCGCGGTCCACCGGGCACTCGAGCTGCGAGCAGTTCACGTGGCACGCGCAGTCGCAGCGGTTGTCCGGATCGGCGTTGTTGGCGCACAGCTCGTAGATGTGCTCCAAACCCGCCTGCTCGGCCACCGCGTCCCAGTACGGATTGGCGGCGTGGCACTCGCCCTCCAACACGGTGCAGCGCCGATCTTGTAACTCCAGGCACTGATCATGAATGGTGGGAGCGGGCGTGGGCACAGGCGTAGGCACTCGCGTGGGCAGCGGCGTGGGCACGGGCGTGGGCGCCCGCGTGGGCGCGGGCGTGGGCAGCGGCGGGCGGCAGCGCGCCAGCAGCGACGGGTTGTGCGGATTCTCGCACGCGCACGCGCAGTCGTTGTCCGAGTGGCACACGTGCGACGGCTTGTTCTCGCAGCACAGCAAGCCATCGGGCCGACCCATGTCTACACACGCACCCCAGAACGTGCAGTTGCCGTCCGCGCGCAGCGGGCACTCGAGTTGGTTGCAGCGCGCACAGCACGTGCAGTCACACTCCACGTCATTGAACATGCCCGGGTCGCACAAGCCCTCCAGTCCCACCTCGCCGAATGAATCGTTGCGATACGAGCACGTCGATCCGTCCAATTCGGTAATGCAGTGACCACCCACGCGCTCGCACTCGGGCGTGTCGTTTTCGGAGCACGGCGGCGGCGTTGGCGGGAAGTAGTCGGTTGGTGGCGGCGTTTGAAAACTCGGCTCGGGCGTGGGTTCGGGCGTGGGCGCCTTGATGCCAATGCACTGCGTAAGCATGCGGTCGTTGGCGTCGCCACACACACACTGGCAGTCGGCGTTGCTGAAGCACAGGTGTTCGTCCGGGTCGTTGGTGCACACGCCCGGTTCGGCGCGCTTGCCAATGTCGGCGTTGGCGCGATCGACGCCGTTCGAGCACACGCCATAGTCCAGGCACGGTCGCGGCGCCGCGCCGCTGCTTGGATCGTCCAGCGGGCACGTGAGCCGCGCGCACGGCGCGCAGCACTCGCACGCGCAGTCGCGCGCCGCCGTGCACAGGCCGTCAATGGCGGTGGTGTTGGTGCCGCAGCGGAAGCCCGGCGTCGCGGGAATGCACGAGCCGCCCCAGTACGCGCAGCGCGGCTGCTCGCCGTCGTCGCACGGGTTGGCGCGCGTGGGCTCGGGTGTGGGCGACGGCGTGGGGTTGGGCGTGGGCGGTTCCTTGCAGCGCTGCATCCACACGTCGCACGAGTTGCCGGCGCCCAGCCAGCGGTCGCCCTCGGCGTCGTCGCACTCGGCGCGCGTCACCTCGTCGCAGTGCACGCCGCGGCAGCACGCGCCCAGACACTGCTCCTCTATGTAATCAGTGTCGTAGCACTGACCCGTGCTGACGTTGCACACGGAGTCGGAGCACATCGTGATGTCGTCCACGCAGTGCATGGTGCTCTGCAGGTAGCAGGTGTGGTTGTCATGGTTGCAGTGCCAGTCCTCGCAGCGGTTGTCGGCGTGCAGCGCGTCGCACGTGATCTGCTCGTCGCAGCAGTCGTCGCGCACGTGCTGCGTGCACGTGCCGGTGGCGTCCGCCTCGTCCGTGCGCTCGCACGTGGTGTTGGTGCAGAAGGAGCCGTAGTCCCAGCAGTCGTCCGCCGCGACGCAGCAGTTGGGCTCGCGAAGGTTGACGCACACCTTTTCGTCGTCGCGACGCGCATACGGTACGTTGCCAAAATACACATTGTCGTAGTACGCTGTGGTGAGGGAAAGCGCGTAAAACTCGAACGCGAACAACGCTCGAGCACGCACGCCGGCGCTCGACCACGAGAACGAGAGCAAATCAGAACCATCCAGTGAAATAACACCGAGATCGTTCTCGAGATCGACGATGATTGCAATAATGTGCCACGCACTCGTATTGTACGAGCCGACCGCGGTCCCCAGGTAGCTGTCGTGAAACACGCGAACCGTGCCAGACTGCAAAAGAATTGCTATCGGAAACGATCGGTTGGCGGCGCCGTAATCGTAGGCAGGAACCGCGCTGAGCGCCGCTACCAGTGCTCGGCGGCCCGTTGGCACGTACACGTACGTCGAAAAGTACCAAATACCATGCGTAAGCGGCCCCACATAACGTAAAACGTCGGTGCGGTTGTCCACAACCATAACTCGAGCGGCACTGGGCGCGCCGCTCACCAAGGGAATGCTCACGGTGGCATCAATGTCGTTGGGACATATTTGATTGTCGTCCCACAGACGCCAGTCTTGCAGCGTGTTGTTGCACGCCAAGCGGGTGCCGTTGTCCAAGTCGTCGAACGTATACAGCGAGTATTGCACGTCGTCGCACGTATCCTCGGTGCACGGGTCGCCGTCGTCGCACGCGTTCACGCACGACGCGTTCACGCACATGTACATGCACTCGTTCTGCGGGCAGTCGCGGTCCTCGTCGCACACAAACGCGGTGGGCTCGGGTGTGGGCTGCGGCGTGGGCTCGGGCGTGGGCGACGGCGTGGCGCAGAAGCCCGCCTCCTGCGCCTGCTCGCACGTGGTGTTGATGGCGTAAAAGGTGCCGCCGCCCTCGGTCATGTTGCACCACAGCTCGTCCAGCGTGTCCACGCACGTGCGGTTGGCGTGTAGGCAGCACGCGCCCGGGCACGCGTCGTCCGTAAGCTCCACAAAAGTGCACTGCTCGCCACGCACCGTGGCGTGCTCGTCGCACAGCGGCTGGCGGCAGCGCGACGCCGGGTCGGCCGGGCACACGACCGGCGTCTCGGGCGAGCACTGGCCGCTGTCCGCGTCGCACTGCGACGTGTAGCAAATGTCCATGCCCACGGTGCAGTTGTCGTCGTGCGTGCAGCAGTCGGGCACCGGCACGTCCACGCACACGCCCGTCTGCAGCGCCTCGTTGGTGAGCTCGCACACCGAGTTGAAGCACGCCTGCTCCGTCTGCGCGCAGTCGTCCTCGCCCACGCGGCAGCACCCGTCAATGGGCGTGTGCGTAACGGCGCCGTCCACGCACTGGCCCGTGGTGCACGCATTGTCGTCCAGGTCGGTGGCGTCGCTGAAGGGCTTGCACGAGCACCGGCCCTCGAAGCAGTTGGGCACACTGCAGTCGCCGCGCTCCTCGCATATGTACGCGCACTCGGTGTGGTTCACGCACGGCGTGACGGTGGGCTCGGGCGTGGGCAGCGGCGTCGGGTTTGGGCTTGGGTTCGGGCTTGGGCTTGGGCTCGGGTTCGGACTGGGGTTGGGCGTGGGCGACTCCGTGGGCAGCGGTGTCGGCGGCACCGGCGTGGGCAAGCATGTCGCGTGAAGAAATTGATCGTAGCAAGCACACGTTTCTTGGCACGCACATGACGAGCCATTGTTGGCAAGGACGGAACAGAATCCGCCCGCCGTGGCGCACGTTACGTACGGTCCAAGATGGCACTCGGCATCGAGGCACACGCCCGTGTGCGCGCCGCACCCACCAATGACTGCAGGGGCGAAAAGCTCACACACGCCACACGCGGGCGTGGGCTCGTGCGTGGGCGACGGGCTGGGGTTTGGACTCGGGTTGGGCGTGGGGTTGGCGGTGGGGTTGGCGGTGGGATTTGGCGTAGGTTCGGGCGTTGGCGATGGCGTTGGCGCGGCCGTCGGATTGGGCGTGGGCGATGGCGTGGGTGACGCCGTGGGCGACTCGGTGGGCGCATTAGTGGGCGCGGGCGTGGGCGCCGGCGACTCGACCGTGCAACCCTGCGCCGAGCCCGCGCCGTCGTCGCACGCGCAATCGCACAGGCACGCGTTATCGGGCGTGCACGACCCGCCTTGCGCGACGCATGTGCCGGCGTAGAGAACTCCGTCAAGCACGCACGTCACCGCATCAAAGTCGCACGTGCCCGCGTAGACGGCCGCATTACACGTGCCATTGGCGTACTGGCACGTTCCGGCACAGACGGACTGCGCGTTACCGTAAGCAAAGAAACACGCGAGGAGCGCGAGCGCCGACGCTCGCATCTTGGATGTGGTGCGCGACGCGCGCGGCGCGTTTTATACGCGCTGCTTACCGCGGACGGTTCCGGCGTGGGCGACGGGCTGGGTTCCGGCGTGGGCGCCGGCGTAACGGGCGCGCAGCACGGCGGGGCAATGACCGTGTTGTTGTCCAGCGTCACGGCACCCGTTATGGCCAGCAAACGGCCGTCAATGGCAGCGCCCGTTGTCGCCGTGATGGAAGTTTGCGCCAGAATGGTGCCGACGAACGTCGTGCCGGTGCCCAGTGTCGCGGAGGAACCCACTTGCCAAAACACGTTGCAGCTGCGTGTGCCATTGACAAGCAGCACCAGGGAATCGCCAGCCGCCGTGACGAGCGTCGAGGCACTCTGAAACACAAACACTGCGTCGGCATCGCCGCCGCCATTGAGCGTCAGGGTGCCTGTGATTTCGAGCGTTGTGTGCGCATACACATTGGGTGCCAGATTCAGGCCACCAAGCTCGGCGGCGCCCAGTGCTTGGGCCGGACCGGCATTTTGAAACAGCGTGTATGCCGCCTGCAAATCAATTTTTGCATTTTCGGTTACCGTGTTGCTGCCTTGATTCACGCCTCCATTCACGAATATCAGCGTGCCACCGCCCGACGGCGGCGTTGGGTGCGAACCCAAGTCACCGCCAATCGTTGACGTGCCCGTGTTGGTGACTTCGGAGCCGCCGAGCACGGAGAAGTTCTGCGCAGTGCCCAGATCTGCGCACACAGGCGTCGGCGCATACGACGGCTCGGGCGTTGGTGCTGGAGTCGGCGATGGAGAGGGCTCGGGCGTGGGCGCTGGCGTTGGCGCGGGCGACGGTTCTGGTGTCGGCGCCGGGCTCGGTTCCGGCGTCGGCTCGGGCGTCGGCCCGGGCGTCGGCTCGGGCGTTGGTGCTGGAGTCGGCGATGGCGAGGGCTCGGGCGTGGGCGCTGGCGTTGGCGCGGGCGACGGTTCTGGCGTTGGCGCCGGGCTGGGCTCGGGCGATGGCTCGGGCGTGGGCACCAGCGACGTGGGCTCGGGCGTGGGCGAGGGCGTGGGCGCCTGTGCCATGGCGCATGTGATGAGTGCAAGCAGCACGCCAACCATCATTGTGGCGCGCGTGTGTGCGTTGCGCGCATTTGCTGCGAGTTTTATACGCGCGGCGTACCGTACTCGGCTCGGGGGTGGGTTCCAAACCGCCAGGAGGCAAGGGCGTGGGCATGAGCGTGCCACAGGTGAAGCCCAGGCCAACGCCACCACACTCGGTGCACTCAAACCCCGCCTTCAGGCCCGCGTAGCACACGCCATCGCCCGTGCCGCCGATTTGCGCGCCGGGCATGCGCACGGTAATATTCGACGTGTCGCACTCAAGCTCGGCGTCCACGTTGATTTTGAGGTACGTGGTAAAGGTAGCGAGCGTGGGAAATGCTGTGATATTGCACTGGGGGCCGCTGGTGGTGTTGAAGGTGACATTTACCGGATTGCCCAGGCAGTCCCACGCCTCGATGGCCGACACATTGGCGCACGCGGGCACATTCAAGTGAAAATGGCTGGTGCTGCTAGTTTGCCCGTCCGTGTCCGCGTCGGCGAAAACGTAGGTTGCTGTGTCCGAACCCCACACACCGTACACGAACACGGTTTCGTTCGTTTTGGTGCACGGGCCCTCGAGCGTGCTGGCTAGTACGCACATGCAATCACTGGTATTCGTGCTGCCAATAAGTACCACCTGCGCGTGGCACACTGCTGCCGCCAATAGTAACAGTAGTGCGCGCATGGTGGCCTCGAGCACAACCATCCGCGTGCGCGCGCGATTGCTGTTTTATATGGGCACCACGTTGGACAATGTGCCGTACACAACGGTGCCCGTGGCAAACGGCGCGCTGGCGCGCTGCAGCGCCGCGTTCCACACGCGGGCGCGTATCGCAGCGTCGGTGCACTCGTCAGGCTCGTCGTCATCATCCAACGACACCTCAACCAAACGCGTGCCGCAGCCATCGTAGGTGTGCGTGCGCGGCGGCCCGTCGGGCACTGTGCCGTAGTTGGCCGACGACGCCACTGGTGACAGCGCACCCGGGCGTCGGCCGAGCGCCGCGTGCGCCGAGGCGGTGCGCGAACGCGTGGCCGACACGCTGGCACTGTACCGGCGCGCCGGCAACGCATCCAGCTCGTACGATGCGTTGGACACCGCTGCCATAGCGCGCGGTGGATCGCGCTGGTGAGCCGCGCGATGGCGTGCGCGCCACCGTGCCAGCGCCGCCGCGGCGCACGCCAGTACAATCACGACCGCGCCGATGGCGGCGGTCGCGGCCACCTTGGCATCGGTGTGTGCTGCATTGCCGACGTTTGCGTGCGACGTCCACACATGACCTGTGCCGTTAACGAGCGGCTCAGTCGTCGCGCTGCCCATTAGCGTGCCGGCGCGCGTTTATATGGGCGGCGCCCGGTACGGCGCGGCCGCGTCGCCGCCGTCGTGCTTGGCACCGCGCCGCAGCGCCGCGTTCCAAATGCGCGCGCGCATGGCGGCGTCGGTGTTTGGGTCGTCCTCGTCCTCGTCCTCGTCCTCGTGCAGCGACACTTCGACCAGGCGCGAGCCACAGCCGTCGTAGGTGTGTGTGCGCGGCGGCGCGTCCGGCACCGTGCCGTACGTCACGTTTGGCAGCGGCGGCGACAATGCGCCGGTGCGTCGTGTGTGTGCCGAAGCGGTGCGCGAGCGCGTCGCCGGAAAGCTTGCGCTGTGGCGGCGCGAGGCCGGCGTCGTGTTTGGCAGCGGCGACGCGGCCGCGGCCAACGGCCCAACCGTCGTCATGAGGGCCGCGGGCGGGTCGCGGTGGTGCTGCGCGCGGCGCTGCGCGCGGCAGCGCGCCACTCCGAGCACCGCGCAACAAAACGCGACGACGAGCAGCGTCGCCACGACCGCCGCCGTTGTCGCGTCGCCGGCGCCAACAATTTCGTTGCTGTGCGCCGGCCAGCGGTGTCCCGTGTCGTCGCCCGGGGCGCCGCTCGTCAAAAGCGTGCGCTCGGGGTCGCCGCCGCCGCCGCCGCCACCACCGCCCGCGGGCGTCGACACCGGCGACCAGCCGGCGACGGCGCGCGAGGGCGGCGGCCAGTCGGCGTCGTCGTCCACGCTAATGCTCAGCCGTCGTACGCGCACGTGCGCCACGCCACCGCCCACCGCGAAACACGCGTTCAGCGCGCTCGCGTTTGCGTGCGACACGTTCACGCGGAACGTTTCGTCAATTAGCCACCCGTCGCTGGCGTTGGCGTAGCGCACACGCAGGCCGCACGGCACCGCGGCAAACGGATCGCTCAGGGCGTAGCCGTCCGCGTCGACGCGGCGCCACATGCGAAACTCGACGCGTAGCCACGGCATGGTGCCGTTGCTCTGCACAATGGGCGGTTCACCCGACGCCACGCGCGTCAAACATCGAGCGTCCGACGTGTTCAACGGCGCGAACTGTGCGATGCACGTGCGATTGTAGAAGGGCGCGTTGTCGTTGGCAAAGGCTACGGCGGCCGGGTGCGGCGTGTTGTACGCGTAGCCACTCACGTACTGCGGCGGCACGCCGGTGCCGGCACGCGACCAAAGTGCGCGGGCCGAGTGCACGTAGTCGCTCAGCGCCGCCACGCCCGTCTCAACACCAATGTACTGCTGGTCGCCATTCACCACCGGTTGCAGCTGCGTCTCGTACGTCACATTGTACCAGGCGTGGCGCGACGCGCCAACGCGCTGTGCCAGCCGCACGCGCCCCGCGTCAACGCTGGGCATGGCATCGCCGGGACACATGCGCACGTACGTCCAGCGGCGTATCCAATCCAGGCCATCGCCCAGCGCCGCGGCCGCCGTCTTATTGCCGCGCAGCGAGGTTAACAGCAGCGAGTGACCGTCCTGTGGATCGATGCCGTAGCTGAAGTTGCGCATCAGGAAAGCAATGTCGCTCGTGACACGCGACGACCAGTCGTCCAGCGTGCCGCGCACCGCCGTGTCATTGGGCAGCGCGTCGTTGGGCGCGTAAAAGGCGCGGTACAGCACCGTGTCGGCGCCGCGCGCGGCGCGCGGCGGCAGCAGCAGCAGCAGTAGCGCAAGCGTGAACAAAACCAAGAACATGTTTTCACTCAAACACTGCGTACGAGCAGCAACCCGCCGCCACGCAGTCGCCGCGTCGCGCCGCCGACGCGCACGCGTGCGCGATGCTGACACGGTCCGTGCCGCAGTCGTACAGCGCGCCACACAGCCACTGCGCGTACTCGCGCACGTGGGCGGGCAGAGGCGCGCGTGGCACGCGTCGCGACGACGGCGCGTGCCGCGCAAGGACGCGCAAATGCGTGTGTGACGGGCGCGGCGTTGGCGGCGCGCTGGTGGGAGGTGCGGCGGTCGGCGTGGGCGTGGGCGCGGGCGTGGGCGCGGGGCTAGGGTCGCGCGTGGGCGCCTGCGACGGCGCGTGCGTGGGCATTGAGCTGGGTTTGGGCATTGGCACGGCGGTTGGTGCCGCCGTCGGTCTTGGACTGGGCTTGGGCGTCGGGACCAGCGTTGGTGTCGGTGTCGGTGACGCGCCGGTAGGCGGTGCATCGGTCGGCGCGGGTGTGGGCGCGGCGCTCGGAGCACGCGTGGGCGCGTGTGAGGGTGCGCCCGTGGGCGCGATACTGGGGTGCGACGTGGGAGCCGGCGGCGGCCGTGGCGTTGGCACGCGCGTGGGTTCGGGTGTCGGAGACGACGATGGCGAAGCGCTGGGTTCTGGCGTGGGCGGTAACGTTGGTGCGGTGGTGGGCGGCGGCGTGGACGTTGGCGCGGTCGTGAGTGCCGGCACGGGCGCCGGACTCGGTTCAGGCGTTGGCGCAGGCGATGGCGACGGCGTGGGCGACTGCGACGGCACCGCCGTTGGTGCTGGTGATGGCGATGCGCTGGGTTCTGGCGTGGGCGCCGGTGAAGGTTGGGAAGTGGGCGCTGGTGACGGACTCGGCGACAATTCGGGCGTTGGAACAAATAAAGTTGGCGCGGGGGTCGGAGCCGCTGTTGGTGGCGCAGGGGTCGGAATCGGTGACGGTTCAGGCGTCGGCGCAGGCGACGGTTCGGGTGTTGGCGCTGGCGACGGCTCGGGCGTTGGCGCTGGCGACGGCTCGGGCGTCAGCGTGGCGGCGGCCGCCAGCTCAGTGTCGCACATTTGCGCGTGAAAACCGTCGACGGCCTCGGCGGTGGCACTTTCGTTGTAATTAACGTAGGCGTGCGCCGCGTCGTCGGCCAGCGTCTGCAGCGCGGCCGTGTCGTACTCGTCGCCCGTCAACATGGCCAGCGTGCTCACGGACGCGCCGGCAACGTCGCGGCACGCGTCGGCTGCCAGCAGCGCGTAGGCGGCGGCCGACGCGCTGCAATCGGCGCCGGTGGAGCAGTTGGCCGCGGCGCACAGCGCTGCCGGCGTGCTGCACAGCGTGGCCAGCCCGTCGGCCATGAGCAGCACGTAGCGCTCGGAGCCGAGCGCGCCGTTGGCCAGCAGCTCGTCCAGCGCGGCGTCGAACGCCGCTTCAAGGTTGGTGTAGTCACCCACGTTGGGCGCGGTGCGCATCATGGCCTGCACCGTGTCGTAGGCCAGCGCGCTGTCGTTGGTGAGCGCCAGGTGGCGCACGGCGCTGCTGGCAAACGACACCACGGCCAGCCGCAGCGTGGTGTTGTCGGCAAAGGCGGCCGCGGCCGCCAGCTCGTCAATGACGCCGACGGCAATGTCGCGCTGCTCATCGTACGCGTTGCGCATGCTCCACGAGTGGTCCAGCACCAGCACCACGTCAATGTCGGTGGCGGCGGCCAGCGCACAGGAGGTGGCGCGCTTGCGGCGCGAAGTGCTGGCGGCGGCGCAAAAGCTGTTGGTCTCGCAGTCGGCCAGCTCCACAGTGGCGTCGTACTTGCACACGTCGCCGTTGCCGCCGTTGCCGTGCAGCTCGCGCTTGCCAGTGAGCGTGAGGTGGGTGGCGGCGATGCAGTCCAGGTTGAGGCCGCCCATGACGCCCGCCTTGCCCGGCTTGGTGCTCACACTGGAGCGGCACACGTCCAGCTGGTCGTTGCCCTGGCCGCCGTCGATGTTGCCGTGCACCGCGGAGGAGCGCACCACAAACTTGTCGGCGTCGTTGCCGCCCACCATGTCGGCGTCCACCGTAACGTTGTCCATGAGCACCACGTAGTCCTTGCCCTGGCCCAGGTCCACGGCCGCGTCGTCCAGGCTGCCGGCAATGTGGGCGCCGTCGCCGAAAAACAGGCAGTCGTCGCCGCGGTTGCCGCGCACCGTGCCGTTCACCGTGCCGTACACCACGATGCAGTCGTCCTGGTTGCTGCCCTCGATGCTGCCCTGCACCACGGCGCCGCGCTCGATGAAAACGCAGTGCGACGCGGGCGCCTCGGTGTCCACGTACACGGTGCCCTGCACCGTGCCGCCCAGGCGCGCGCACGCGTGCAGGTTGGCCTCGTTGCAGTGCGTGCACACGGGAAACGCGCTCAAATCCACGCACGGACAATGTGCGCAGCGCGCGCGCGCGACCTGCGGCCACGCCAGCAACAGCAGCGACCACGACGTGACCATGCGCAATGGTGCGCGGTGGTGTGCAATGGTGCAACCGCGCCGGCTACTAAATTAGAGCGAGTATTCTATTATAGAAGTGGCAGAGAGCGCGTGTTGTTTACTTTGACGACGACGACGACGACGACGACGACGACGACGACGATGACGACGACAACGACGAATCACGCGTGGGCGGCTTGACGCGCAGATGCTGCTGCGACGTGGGCGGTCGCGGGGTGGACGCCGTGGGCCGCGGCGTTGGCGGCGCGCCAGTGGGTGGTCGTGGCGTGGGCGGCGCGCCGGTCGGTGGCCGCGGCGTGGGTGGAGCGCCTGTGGGCGGCGTCGCTGTTGGTGGTGCCAGCGTTGGCAGGGGTTCGGTGGCGGGCGCCGTCGTCGTCGTCGCCGTCGCCGTCGCCGTCGTCGTCGCGGCCGTTGGCGACGCCGTGGTTGCCGCCCGCGACGTAGTCACAGGCGGCGGTGCCGTAGTCACCGTCGGCGGCGCGGGCGTCGGCGGCCCGACGGCCGCGGCGCACGTCTGCTGCGTCACGCCGTCCAGGCCCACGTCCTGCGCGCCATTGACAAAAAACGCGGTGGCGCTCTGGTTGCTGGTGAGCGCCAGCGAGTAGTCCTGCGCCAGCATGCCCACGGCGTGCGCGCACACGTCCAGCTCGAGCGCCCACGCCGCGCCAGCCGCCAGCACGCCCGAGTGCTGCAGCCGCTCGATGCGCGACCAGCGGTCCGCCGTGCCGGGCGCCAGGCCGTTGGGCGCCGTCACGTTGGCCAGCAGCGCCAGCGACGGGTGCTGCAGCACGCGCAACCGCACGTCCAGGTCGTTCACCAGCAGCAGCTGGTTGGGTGTGTTGGTGGGCGTGGCCGGGTAGTCGGTCCACGCCAGCGCCGCCGACACGCGCACGTCCAGCGGCGCCACGCCCATGTTTAGCAGCATGGCACAATAGGTGTGGCACGTGCCCACGTCGGCGCCGGCAAAAGCGCCCTGCTGTTCGTTGGCCAGCAGCAGCAGGCGCGTGCGCGGCGTGCCAGCCAGCGGCAGCGCAGCGCCCAGATCGAGGCGGCCGTGTCCCTGCACGTTGCCAAAGCCGTATGGTGCGTAGCTGGCATCAGCGTCGTATACGGCGGCCGCCGCCACCGTCGCGCTGAATGCGTTGGAAGTACCACGCATCGGCGTGCCGCCCAATGCCACTAGTGCGGCCAGCAGCGAGGATTTGGGCGTTAGCGCGGTGCCGGCGCCGGCCGCGCCGCCCGGATAAAAGGCGTCTGCAAAATACTGACGCGCCAGCACCAGCGCGCCCGCCACACCGGGCGCGGCCATGCTGGTGCCAGAGGAAAGAACGGTGTCCAGCAACTCTATACCTACGCACGTCGAGCTCCTGGAACTACGCACACCCTCGCCGGACGCCACAACGTCGGGTTTCATGGGCGAGTTGCTACCACCGCCGCGACCCGAGAAATCGGTCACCCAGTAGCTTTTTTGTTCCTCATTGCCCGCTGCGCCCGGGCGTGCCGTGCCTGACGCGGCCGCGCCCACGGCCAATGCGTTCTTGGCACGCGCCGGGCTGATAACGCTGTTGGCCGCGTTATTTGGGAGAAAGTTTCCGGCCGCGAATACATTGGAAAAATCGCGATGATTCCAAGCGAACGCGTCCGTCCACGTCTCCGCCACACTGTAGAACCCGGTTTCAGAACCCCACGATCCCGAGTGCACGCGCGCGCCGGCCGCGTAAAAGTAGGCAAAGTAACACGTGTCCAACGGAGCGGGAAACGCCTCCATGTTACCCGCGAGCGGCGGCGCATGCCCGTCCATGAACACGAGCCGCGCGCCGTGCGCCACGCCGCTGTAGTCGCGGCCCGAGGACGCGTATGGTGGTCGCAGCGCACCGCACGCCGTGCCAGACACGTGCGAGCCGTGTCCCGGTCCGTCCACGGTGTCGCCCGCGTTGCCCACCGCGTAGGCGCGCAGATGCGCGTGTCCCGTGTCCGCGGGCAGCGGCACGCTCGCGTCCCAGCACGCGCGCTGCACACTGTCCGTTGGCACTGCGTGTGCCGTGTCGTTCATGGCGCACGAGTCAGTGGCCACGCCCGAGTCGCCCATGCCCAATAGTTGGCCAGCGCCCGTGACACCCGCGGCCCAAAAAGGCGCGCACGCCGCGTCGTTGGTGGCGCACGGCGGCGACGTGTCGGCGTCCAGGTTGTAGCCGCCTGCCGCCACGCCGCGCTGCAGGCTGCGCGCCGACCAGAAATTTTGCGTGCGCATGCGCGGTGCCGGCGCCACGCTCCATGCGCCGCCGCCCGCGGCCGACAGCAGTGCGGTGGCCACACGTGTGTAGTCGCGCGCACGCACCGCGTCCACGCGCATCA
>Ga0326597_10008859_pt1 | contig 13524 bp, 11 predicted proteins | sample RVTome_12_FD_203789 | JGI IMG/M metagenome (GOLD analysis project Ga0326597, IMG submission 203789) | Soil microbial communities from uranium-contaminated site in the Upper Colorado River Basin, Wyoming, United States - RVT100D185 | ecosystem: Environmental > Terrestrial > Soil > Contaminated >... | reverse complement strand
GCCGATGCTCGTCATGCTCCGCGGTGGCGAGGACGTCACGGGCGCCACGCTGTCGCGGTTCTTCGGCATCCACGTCGCGATCCTCCCGGGGATCTTCACCGTCGTCCTCGCGATGCACCTGCTCATGATCCAGCGGCAGGGAATGCACGAGCCGCCCGCTCCGCGCGGCGAGAAGCCGAAGACGATGCCGTTCTTCCCGAACTTCATGATGCGCGACCTCCTTCTCTGGATCGTCGTGCTGAACATCCTCGCCGTGCTCGCGGTGTTCTTTCCGTGGGAGCTGGGGAAGAAGGCCGACCTCTTCGCTCCCGCGCCCGCGGGGATCAAGCCGGAGTGGTACTTCATGTTCATGTTCCAGACGCTGAAGCTCCTGCCGGCGCACATCGCAGGGATCGAAGGGGAGATCCTCGGCATCCTCGCGTTCGGCTTTGCGGGGTTCGCCTGGATGCTCGTTCCGTTCCTCGATCGCAGGCCCGGAAATTCGCGGAGGATGCGCGTGCTCGGAGCGATCGTGGTCGTGTACATCGCCATCTTCACCGTGCTTGGTTGGGTGCTCTCGTGAGGGCGCGCGCTGCGTGGATCGCGGACGCCGTCGCGACGGCGGCGCACCCGGCGGGGGCCGCCGCGGCGGCCCGCACGCTCGCGTGCGTCGCGGCGCTCGCGCTGGCGCTCGCGTGCGCGCCGGCGCTCGCGCAGACGCCGGAGACGCCGGTCGCGCCGAACAGCACGTGCTGGACGTGCCACCTCGAGATGGAAGGGGATGCCGGCCCGGCGCACGGCTTCGCCGACGACGTGCACGCGCATGCGGGACTTACCTGCTCCGATTGCCATGGCGGCGACCCGCGGGCCTCCGAGGTGGAGACGGCGCACGACGCGAGCTGGCGCGGGCGTCCCGGGACGTCCGAGGTGCCGAAACTCTGCGGCCGGTGCCACTCCGACGCCGCCTTCATGCGCTCGTACGATCCGTCGCTGCCGGTGGATCAAGTCGAGAAGTACGCGACGAGCGTGCACGGACAGCGCCTCGCCGGCGGCGACGAGAAGGCCGCCGTCTGCACGAGCTGCCACGGCGTGCACGGCATCCTTCCCGCGTCCCATCCCCGCTCGCACGTGTACGCGCAGAACATCCCGGCGACCTGCGACCGCTGCCACGGCGACGCGGCGCTCATGGACACGTACGGGATCGGCAGCGACCAGTTCGCCGAGTACCGCCGGAGCGTCCACGGCGCGGCACTCCTCGAGCGCGGCGATCTCGGCGCACCGGCGTGCAACGACTGCCACGGAAACCACGGGGCGGCCCCGCCCGGAGTCGAATCGGTCTCGCACGTCTGCGGCTCGTGCCATGCGTTGAACGCGGAGATGTTCGCGGCGAGCCCTCACGCGGACGCGTACAAGGAGGCCGGCATTCCGCAGTGCGAGGCGTGCCACGGAAACCACGAGGTCGCCGCCGCGAGCGACTCGCTGCTCGATGCGGGGACGGGCGTCTGCTCCGGCTGCCACGGCGACGGGGAGCCGGGCCTGACTGCCGCGTCGGGGATGCTCGCCGCGCTCGACTCGCTTCGCACCTCCTACGACGAAGCCTCGGCGCTCCTCGAGAAGGCGTCGCACAAGGGAATGGAAGTGAGCGAGGCCGTCTTCGAGCTGAAGAGCGCGCGCCAGGCGCTCATCGAGGCGCGCACCGCCACGCACACGGTGACGCTCGCGAAGGTGACGGAACCCGCGTCGAAGGGGCGCGAGATCACGCGCGCCGCCGCGGAGACCGGCCGGAGCGCGCTCGCCGCGTACGAGTACCGCCGGCGCGGGCTCGGCATCTCGACGCTCGCGCTGTCGCTCTTCGCGATCGGGCTCGCATTCAAGATCCGTCAGATGGAATCCCGGAATCGCTCTCGTTCGTGAGGCGGGTCCACCGCCGGGAGGTTCCCATGAGCGCCGTATCCATCCGCTCCGTTGGAGCCGCGGCGTTCGCCGCGATGCTGGCGAGCTTCTTCCTTCCCGAGCCGGCGCGAGCCGCCGATCCGTTCGAGTCCGCCGAGCGATGCGGTGAGTGCCACCGCGACATCCACCGCGGCTGGAAGAAGTCGGCGCACGCGCAGTCGCTCGAGGATCCGGTCTTCCAGCAGGCGCTCCAGGCCGCCGGGAACTCGCTCGGCGCGGCCGACCGCAAGCTCTGCTTCTCGTGCCATGCGCCCACGACGCTCCTCTCCGGTGACTACGCGCTGCAGAAGAAGGTCACGTGGGAAGGGGTGAACTGCGACTTCTGCCATTCCATCACCGCGGTCACGCTCGGCGATCCGATGACGGCGTACACCACGAAGCCCGGTCCGGTGCAGCGCGGCCCGATCGAGAACGCCGCGTCGAACGGGCACGAGGTGGAGTACTCGGCGCTGTTCACGGACGCACTCCTCTGCGCGGGCTGCCACGAGTACCGTCCCGAAGGCGCCGAGGCGGTGCTGACGACGTACTCGGAGTGGAAGGAGAGCCCGTACGAGGCCGAAGGGGTCACCTGCCAGTCGTGCCACATGAGCTTGGTCCGCGCGAATGTCGTCGATCCGAAGATCCAGCGCGTCAGCTCGTCTAACGTCAACCTCCACGAAGTACCGGGCGGGCACTCGCTCGACCAGCTCTTGACGGCCGTGCGCGTCGGGCTCGATGCGCAGCGGGCGGCCGACTCGCTCACGGTCACCGTGAAGCTCGCCAACGTGGGCGCCGGGCACTCGATGCCGACGGGGTTCCCATCGCGGAGCGTGGTGCTCGAGGTGCAGGTCGCCTCGGCCGGCCGGCAGCTCCGCGCCGAGCGGAGATTCGAACGCACGCTCTTCGATGCGGCCGGAGCGCCGATCACCGGCGACGTGGACGTCATCACCAAGCCCGCCTCTTCCGCCACCGACACGCGGCTTCGCCCGCGCGAGGAGCGCGTCGAGCGGTTCACGTTCCCGATGGAGGAGTCGTCGAGCGCCACGGTCACCGCCCGCCTGCGCTACGTGCACATGCCACTGCGCGGCGAGCCGCCCGCCTCGGACCAGGTCTTCTACTCCGAGCGGCGATTCGTCAAGGCGCGCTGAGGCTCGAGGGGAGGGGAGGGGATCGATGCGCATCTGGAGGATCCGCGACCAGGTCATCCGGCTCTCGTTCGTCTTCGCCGCGGTGATCATCGCGTTCGTGGTGGCGCGGTGGCGCTTCGTCCCGAAGACGTTCGGCGACATCGGGCACTACCGTGCGGCGTCGCTCGAGCAGATGGCCGGCGCGGAGATCCGCTACGCGGGCACGGGCGTCTGCGAGGATTGCCACGGCGACGTCGTCGAGACGAAGAACGCGTCGTACCACCGGAGCCTCGCGTGCGAGGTCTGCCACGGTCCGGCGGCGAAGCACGCGGAAGCGCCCGACGAGCACCGGCCGGCGATCCCGCGCAAGCGCGGCGATTGCCTCTACTGCCACGAGTACCTGCCGTCACGTCCGACCGGATTCCCCCAGGTCGTCGAGATGTCGCACAACCCGATGCAGGCGTGCACCTCCTGCCACAGCCCGCACGATCCGACGCCGCCGCGGGTGCCCGACTCGTGCAGCGCGTGCCACGCGCAGATTTCCCGCACGAAGTCGATCTCGAACCATACCTCGCTCGAGTGCGAGACGTGCCACGTCGCCGCGCCCGAACATCGCCAGGAGCCGCGGGCGCACCTGCCGTCGAAGCCGGGCGACCGCGCGTTCTGCGGCGGATGCCACGCGCGCGACGCGGAGAGCGCCGCGGAGATCCCGCGGATCGACATGGCGGCGCACAATCCGCGGTACTTGTGTTGGCAGTGCCACTACCCACATTCGCCGGAGGGACATTGACGATGGGGCGGGGACGGCGTGAGTTCCTCCAGAAGGTGATCGAAGGCGCGGGCTCGGCGTTTCTGCTCCAGGTCGTCGCGCCGATCGCCGCGCTCGCGAAGCCGGATGCCTCGGGATACGACGCCGAGGGACACTACTACGGCATGGGCATTCAGGTGGACAAATGCATCGGATGCGGGCGCTGCGTCGAGGCGTGCAAGGCGGAGAACGGCGTGCCGCGCGAGCCTCTCTACTTCCGCACGTGGGTCGAGCGGTACGTCATCCGCTCGGACGGTGAGACCACGGTGGACAGCCCCGACGGCGGCATCCACGGCTTCCCGGCGACTGCCGAGGAGAACGACATCATGCGGTCGTTCTTCGTCCCGAAGCTCTGCAACCACTGCGACCGGCCGCCCTGCGTCCAGGTGTGCCCCGTGGGCGCGACGTTCAAGACCGAGGACGGCGTGGTGCTCGTGGACAGCGACTACTGCATCGGATGCCGCTACTGCATCCAGGCGTGCCCGTACGGAGCGCGGTACTTGAACCCGCACACGAAGACAGCCGACAAGTGCACCTTCTGCTACCACCGGATCACCAAGGGGATGACGCCGGCGTGCGTGGAGGTGTGCCCGACGCAGGCGCGCGTCTTCGGCGAGACGAAGGCGATGTCGAGCCCGCTCCGGCGGCTCATGCGGATGGGACGGCTCCAGGTCCTGAAACCGTCGCTCAACACCGAGCCGAAGGTCTTCTACACGGCGCTCGACGGGGAGGTGCGCTGAGATGACACCGCACATGGACGTCGCCGCCGCGCTTCGCCAGATCACGGGCTTCATCTACCCGAACGAGCTCGAGCTGCACTGGGCGCTCCTCGTGGTGATCTATCCGTACCTCACGGGGCTCGTGGCGGGGGCCTTCATCCTCGCCTCTCTCGAGAAGGTCTTCAAGGTGAAGGAACTCGAGCACACGTACCGCTTCTCGCTCTTGATCGCGCTCGCGTTCCTCATCGTCGCGCCGCTGCCGCTGCTGACGCACCTCGGCCATCCCGAGCGGTCGTTCGAGATCTTCCTCACGCCGCACTTCAAGTCGGCGATGGCGATGTTCGGGTTCGTCTACGCCTGGTACCTCATGGTCGTGCTGCTCCTGGAGATCTGGTTCGAGTACCGCGCGGACCTCGTGCGCTGGAGCCGGAGCGAGCACGGCGTGAAGCGGCTCGTGCACAACGTGCTGACGCTCGGCTCGAAAGACGTCTCGCCCGGCGCGGTCGCGTTCGACCACAAGGCGGTGCACGTCATCACGCTCATCGGAATTCCGTCGGCGTTCCTGCTCCATGGCTACGTCGGATTCATCTTCGGATCGGTGAAGGCGAACCCCTGGTGGAGCAGCGTGCTCATCCCGATCGTCTTCCTCTTCTCGGCGATCGTCTCGGGCATCTCGCTCGTCTTCCTGCTCTACTACATCGTGACGCTGCTGCGGAAGCAAACGCCCGACATGGCGTGCCTCAACAAGCTCGCGTCGTTCCTCTTCTACGCGCTCCTCGTGGACTTCTCGCTCGAGCTGCTCGACTTCGTGCACCGCCTCTACGAGTCCGAGGAGTCGATCAAGATCCTCTCGGAGCTCATCTACACGAAACTCTTCCTGAGCCTGACGATCGTGCAGATCATTCTGGGGACGATCGCGCCGATCTTGCTGCTCGCGGTGGCGCGCTTCTCGAAGCTCCCCGATGAACTCAAGCGGCTCGGCTTCTTCATCGCCGCGCTCCTCGTGCAGGTCGGGATCTTCAGCACGCGGTGGAACGTGGTCATCGGCGGGCAGCTCTTCTCGAAGAGCCTCCGCGGGCTCACGTTCTACAAGCTCGAGGTGGGCGGCGCCGAGGGACTCTTGACCGGCGTCACGTTCCTCGTGCTGCCGCTCCTCATCCTCTTCGTGCTCGTGAAGGTGCTTCCGCCGTGGCGAGAGGCGCGGACGAGGGAGGAGGGATAGGGGAGAGCGATGCGCGAGGACGCGCCGCGCCATCGCGGCCCGCGGAGCGCGAGGAGCCTCCTCCCATTCGCCGCGTGGGCCGCGATCGCGCTGCTGCTCGCAGATCATCGCGTATCTCCTCTACTCGGCCGGCGGTGTGGTCGCCGTGAGCCTGCTCCTCGCGGCGGCGACGATCCTCGCGTTCCGGCTCTGGTCGCGGACGGCGCGCCTCGCGCGGTTCCCGGCGCTCGGCCTGCCGCTCGCGCTCGGCGCGGTGTTCGTCTTCCAGACGCGCTTCGAGCCGCGGCCCGAGACGATCTCGTATGCGCTCCTCGGCGTGACGGCGCTGGCGACGATCGCGTCCCCGCTCGGGATCGGCACCTGGAAGGCCGTGTTCATCCTGTGGCCGTTCCTCTCCGCGATGCGCCGCGAGATCACGGAGTTCGGTCCGCCCGCGGGGATGCTCCTCCAGCTCTGGACGGTGAAGGTGTTCTGGGCGACCTGGGCGCTCACGATCGTGGCCGCGGTCGCGCTCTTCGTCACTGGCCGGCGCTCCCTCTTCGCCTTTCTGCCGGCGGCCGCCGGGCTCTACTTGAGCGCGCGGAGCTACCGGAGCATTCCGCTCCTGCTGCTCCTCTCCGCTCCGCTCTGGGGCGCGGCGATGGAAGCTCTCACGGAACGCTTCGCGAGCGCACGAGCGCAGCAGCCGCGCGGAGGCGAGGCGAGGCCGGCACGCGCACGGCGGTCGAAGGCGCAGGCGCCGGCCGAGGCGGCGCCGGCGCGCGGGGCGGCGGGCTTGCGTCCGGCCGCCGAGGGCGCATCGGCGCGCGGAGGGGGGCGCCTGCACCGCACCGTCGCGGTGGTCTCCGTCGCGACGATTCTGGCCGCCGTCGCGTTCTCCGCGTGGGCGGCAACCGGGGGCTTCTACCGTTCGATCTTGAGCGAGACGTGGTTCGGGTTCGGGCTCCAACCGCACGCGTACGCGATCCGCTTCGCGTCGTATCTCGACGAGACCGGCTTCGCCGGGAAGGTGCTCAACAGCGCCGCCGACGGAGGGTATCTCGAGTACCGCGCGCCCGCAGTCCGCCCCTACATGGATCCTCGCTACACGCACGCGCCGACGGTGAGCGAGTACTTCGCGGCGCTGGCCGATCCGGCGAAGTTCGAAGCGCTCCACCGCGAGCATGGATTCGACGGCGCCCTCCTCAAGGTGAACGACAGCCACGCGCTCGTCGTCTCGATGCTCGCCGGCCGGCAGTGGAGGCTCGCGTACGCGGATCTGCACCGGGCGTTCTTCGTTCCGGCGAGCGATACGTCAGCGGTGGCTTGGCCGCCACGCTTCTACGAAGGCGAGGATCTCGGAGAGCGCGTGAACGGGCGCGCGGCGATCGAGTGGACGACGATCCTGATCGAGGCGGGCGGGCGGCAGCTCCTGCTGGACGCGCTGGATCAGTTCGGCCGCGCGCGGGAGATCCCGTCCTTCGTGATCCAGTACGCGCTCGAGCAGGGGATGAAGTTCGGCGACCGCGAGCTCGTGGTCCGGGCTCGCGCCCTCTTCCCGAAGCTCGTGGCGCTCGAGCCGTCGCACCGCCGGGCAGTCGAGACTCTCATGGAGGCATCCGAGCGACGACTCGGCGAAGCGGGCGCGGCTCTGGCGCGGTGAGCTTCTCTTCCGCACGCGATCACGGTGTCCATCCCGGCCCTTCAGGACCAGACCGGCATCAGATTACAGTCGAATAATTATTCGAGCGTGCCTGAATGATGCGCCAGAGCTCTCGTGATCACCGGCATGAGTTCTCGCTGAAGCGTCTCTGCTGCTCCGTAGTTTGAGTGCGCTCAAACCCCGCCTTCACTGTCGGTTACAACTTTCTTCCTCCCTCCTCTTGACTCCTGAACAAATGTGCAGTAACTTGCCCGTCGAGACCTCGGGCGCGGGCGCGGTCCGAGGCTCCCGGAGGCACCATGAAGAACCCGGAAACGCGGGAACAACAGATCCTCGACTTCATCCGTGAGGCCATCGTGCGGCGTGGCTCTCCCCCCACGCTCCGCGAGATCGGCACCGCGTTCGACATCGCCTCGACGAACGGCGTCCGCTACTACCTCGACCTGTTGGAGCGCCGGGGACTCATCCGGCGCCATGGCCGGCTCTCGCGTGGTATTGAAGTCCTCTCCGGCCGCGGGAGCCGGCCCACTGTTCCGCCGGTGACGGTGCCGGTCGTCGGCCGCGTCGCCGCAGGCGTTCCGCTCCTTGCCGAGGAGAACATCGAGGACCACATCCTGCTCGATCCAACGATCGCTCCCGGCAAGGGGCACTTCGCTCTGCACGTCAGCGGGGATTCGATGACCGGCGCCGGCATCCTCGACGGCGACCTCGTGCTCGTCCGGCCGCAGCGTGACGCGGTGCCCGGCGAGATCGTGGTCGCGCTCCTCGACGACGAGGCGACCGTCAAGCGCCTGGCATTGCGCCGCGGGCGCCATTACCTCGATCCGGAAAACGATGCGTACGAGCCGATCCCGCTCGAGGGGACCGACCGCGAGGTCCGCCTGCTCGGCAAGGTGATCGCGCTCATCAGGCACTTCACATAACGATTTTCGGCCCCCGGCCGGGGGCGTGTGATGGGTCGGTACGACCCCACAGCATGTCGGCCGGCGGGGGCCGTCAGTTTCGCCCGCGGCAAAGCCCGGGCGTCCGCGATTCCCCCGCGGACCGCCCGCGACCCCTGCCGCGGGCACGGTAGGCGGTCATGATCGAGTCGATCGAGGAACCGATCGAGGTCCTGGGCCTCTTCCGCTCGGGCGGCGTGCAGCCGCTCCGCTTCCGGTGGAAGAGCCGCGTCATCCGCATCCGGAAGGTCACGGGCGACTGGTCCGTGAACGACGGTCGGGACCGCATCCATTACTTTTCCGTTCTCGGCGACAACTCCGACTACTACGAGCTGTCGTATCACACCCGCAAGCTGACCTGGCAGCTGAGCCGCGTCTGGCTCGCGGGATGACGCGGCCGGGTCGCCGGCCGGTCTCGGGGAGGCCGGCGGCCCGTCACGCGGAGGGGGGAGCATGGACACGCCGCGACGCTGCATCCTGCACATCGACATGGACGCGTTCTTCGCCGCCGTCGAGGCGCTGATGAACGAGCGCTACCGCGGCAAGCCGCTCGTCGTGGGAGGTGATCTCTCGCGCCGCGGCGTGGTCTCCACCGCCTCGTACGAGGCGCGCCGCTACGGCATCCGCTCCGGCATGTCGCTCGCCGAGGCGTATTACCGCTGCCCGCACGCGGTCTTCGTCGAGGGAAACCCGCACAAGTACGTCCACGTCTCCGGGCAGGTCCTTCGCATCCTCAAGGAGAAGACGCCCCGCGTGGAGCCGTACTCGATCGACGAGGCGTTCCTCGAGTTGGAGCCGGGCACCTCGCTCGAAGAGGGAGTGGAGGTCGGCGCGGAGATCAAGGAAGACGTCCGCGACCAGCTCGGGCTCACCTGCTCGATCGGCGTGGCGCCGAACCGCTACATCGCGAAGATGGCTTCCGGCGTGAAGAAGCCGGACGGGCTCACGATGCTCGATCACGAATCGTACCGGAGGATGTTCTGGCCGAAGTCCCCAGAGAGCCTCTTCGGAGTGGGGAAGAAGACGGCCGAGGCGCTCCGCACGATCGGCATCGAGACCGTGCGCGAACTCGCGGTCTTCCCGGTGAACAGGCTCCGCGCGGCGTTCGGCGTGAACGGCGAAGGGCTCAAGCAGATCGCCAACGGCATCGATCACTCGGCGGTGACGCCGTATTACGAAGAGGTGCCGCAGAAGTCGCTCGGGCACGAGGTCACCCTCGAGTCCGACGTGTCGGACCGCGAACAGCTTCTGCGGCTCCTCGTCTCGATCTGCGAAGAGGTCGGGCGCGACATGCGGAAGGAGGGGTACAGCGGGCGCGTCGTGGTCGTGAAGCTACGGTTCTCGGACTTCAAGACGATCACGCGGCAGCGCGCGCTCGGCGGTCTCACCGACGACTCGGAGACGATCTACCGGATCGCCAAGGACCTCTTCCTCCTCAACTGGCCGGAGACGCCGATCCGGCTTCTCGGCGTCTCGATGTCGGATCTCTCGCACGGTGAGGATGACGCGGAGCCGGATCTCTTCGAGATCGTGAGCCGCAGGCGGAATGCGGTGGAAGCGGTGGACCGACTCAAGGATCGCTTCGGCGAGGACGTCCTCCGCAAGGCCGCGGAGATGCGCTACGATCCGACCTGAAGCGCTCGCCGTCGCGGGGCGGTCGTGCCCCCCGGAAGACCTCGTCGCGGCGCGTTCAGCCAAGGACACCCATGATCTTGCTCGGGACCTCGGGCTACTCATTCGACGACTGGGTCGGTCCGTTCTACCCGCCCGGGCTGCGCAAGGGCGCCTTCCTCGACTTCTACGCGCGGTACTACCCCACGGTCGAAGTGAACTCGACCTACTACCGCATTCCGCACCCATCGGTGCTCTATCAGATGGAACGGAAGACGCCCGAGAACTTCGTCTTCGTCGTGAAACTCAATGGCGAGATGACGCACAAGCTCTCGCGCGACCCGGCTCTCTACGATCAGTTCCACGCGATCCTCCGCCCGCTCACCGACGCGGGGAAGTTCGGCGGCGTGCTCGCGCAGTTCCCGTGGGGCTTCAAAGACGCGCCGGAGAACCGCGACTTCATCGCGTTCCTGCGCGACCGCTTTCCCGAGATGCCGGCGTTCGTCGAGTTCCGCCACGTCTCGTGGCTCAACGACGAAGCGCTCGATCTCCTTCGCCGGCTCGACCTGGGTTACGTCTCCGTGGACGAGCCACGGCTTCCGGGACTCCTGCCGCCTATCGTTCACCGCACGGCGGACACGGGCTACGTCCGCTTCCACGGGCGGAACGCGAAGGACTGGTGGGGCGGGAACGACAAGCTCCGCTACGACTACCTCTACAACGAGAACGAACTCGGCGAATGGCTCCAGAACATCCGCGACCTCGAAGCGCACACGACGAAGACGTTCGTCTTCTTCAACAACTGCCACGCCGGGCGCGCGATCCAGGGGGCGAGGATGCTCGAGCGGATGCTCGAACTCGACCTCGGCGGCCCGCGCGAGGCGCAGGGATCGCTGCTGTGAGGGGCGCGATCACGTCGGGCGGCCCGCGCCGCCGGGAGGTTCCATGACGCGGCGCATCGGGTTCGCCTCGGACACCGCCGCCACGGATGGCATCTCGCCGATCCGCACCTTCCTCGAGGAGCTTCGTTCGGCTGACGAGCGCGACGGACGGATCGCCCACGTCCAGGAGCTGCCCGCCCGTCCGGCGCGGCACCTGGCGCTCGGCGCTCCGCTCCCGCAGCCGCTCGTCTCTGCGCTCGCGGCCGAGGGGATCGAGGCGCTCTACACGCACCAGGCCCAGGCGGTCGAGGCGGCGCGCCGCGGCGAGAACGTGGTCGTGGTGACCGGGACGGCGAGCGGGAAGACGCTCGCCTACAACCTGCCGATCCTCGAGACGCTCCTCGCCGACGAGAAGGCGAAGGCGTTCTACCTCTTCCCCACCAAGGCGCTCGCTCAGGATCAGCTGAAGGGGCTCCAGCGCTTCTCCGGTACGGGCGGTCCGCTCGGGCAGCGCATCGCCGCCGGCACCTACGACGGCGACACGAGCCCGCACACGCGCCGGAAGCTCCGCGGCTCGGGAAACCTGATCCTGACGAACCCCGACATGCTGCACGCCGGAATCCTCCCGTATCACGCGAAGTGGGCGCGCTTCTTCTCCGACCTCCGCTACGTCGTCGTGGACGAGATCCACGCGTACCGCGGCATCTTCGGGAGCCAGGTCGCGAACGTGCTGCGGCGGCTTCGCCGGATCGCGGCTCACTACGGAGCGCGGCCGCAGTTCCTCTGCTCGTCCGCGACGATCGGGAATCCACTCGAGCTCGCGACGACCTTGATCGGCGACGCGGCCACGCTCGTGGACGACGACGGCTCGCCGCGGGGGCCGCGCCTGTTCGTCTTCTGGAATCCGGGGTTCATCGACCGCGGGCGCGTCGAGCGGCGGAGCGCGAACGTCGAGGCGAAGGACCTCCTCGTCCGGCTCGTCGAGAAGGGCGTGCAGTCGATCGCGTTCACGAAGTCACGCGTCGTCGCGGAACTCATCTACCGGTACGCGCGCGAGAACCTCGCGCTCCGGGGCGGCGGGCTCGCCGACCGCCTCGCGCCGTATCGCGGCGGCTATCTCCCCGCCGATCGCCGCGAGATCGAGCGGCGGCTCTTCTCGGGCGAGCTTCTCGGAGTGGTGAGCACGAACGCGCTCGAGCTGGGCATCGACGTCGGAGGGCTCGACGCGTCGATCCTCGTCGGCTTCCCGGCGTCGATCGCGAGCGCCTGGCAGCAGGCGGGACGCGCCGGCCGCTCGGGGCGCGAGGCGATGGCGATCGTCGTCGCGTACAACGATCCGGTGGACCAGTACCTCATGCGCCATCCGCGCTACTTCTTCGGCCAATCGCCCGAAGATGCCGTTCTCGATCCGGAGAATCCGTACGTCCTCGCCGGACAGCTCGCGTGCGCGGCGTTCGAGCTGCCGCTCTCGGCGAGGGACGAGGCTCTCTTCGGCACGCTCGCCGCGCCGGTCGCGCGCCTGCTCGAGGACGACGGCAAGCTCAAGGAGCTCGACGGGCTTCGCTACTGGTCGTCCGCCGATTTCCCGGCGCGCTCGGTGGACCTGCGCACGATCTCGAACGACACGTACACGATCCTCGAAGTGGAGCCCGGCGCGTCGAAGGACGCGAAGAACCGCGTCATCGGGAACGTGGACGCGATCAGCGGTCTCGAGCTGGTCTATCCGGAGGCGGTCTACCTGCACGAGGGGGAGACGTACTTCGTGCGCGAGCTCGACCTCGTCAACAAGATCGCGGTCGTGGAGCGGCGAGAGGTCGATTACTACACGCAACCGGTGCTCGACAATCACATCTGTCTGGACCGCGAGCACGAGCGGAAGGACTGGCGCGGCGAGACGATCTCGTTCGGCGAGATCACCGCGAGCTGGGCGACGATCGCGTTCAAGAAGGTGCGTTTCCTCCAACTGGACGCCATCGGGTACACGAAGCTCGACCTGCCCTGGCTCACGCTGCCGACGCAGGGGCTCTGGTTCGCGCCGTCGGAGCGGGCGCTCGGGGCGATCCGGAAGTCGGGACGGAATCCGTTCGAGGGGCTCTCGGGGTTGCGGAATCTCCTCGTCAACCTGCTCCCGCTCTACGTCATGGGAGAGAAGAGCGATCTGGGGGGCGTAATCGATTCGAAGAACCTCGGGCGTCCGGCGATCTTCCTCTTCGACCGGTACGTCGGCGGGATCGGCTTCGCCGAGAAAGCGTACGAGCGGTTCGACGACGTGATGCGCGGCTGCCTGTCGCTCTTGGCCGAGTGTCCGTGCGACGGCGGGTGTCCTTCGTGCGTGGGGCTTCCGATCCTGCGGCCGGCGCAGCAGCAGGATCCCGATCTCTACGGCGGCTGGCCGATCCCTGACAAGGCGACCACACGTCTCCTGCTCGAGACGCTCGTCGGCGCGCCGTGACGGAGTTCGGCGAGTCGCTGCGCGAGGCGCTGTCGCGCCTGCGCCGCGCGGGCGCCGTGCCGCCGGACCGCGCGGGCGCCACGGTGGGCGCGAACGGCGGGGCGCCGGCGCCGGGCGCCGGGGCGCCCGCGCCGAGGCCCGTCGCGTCCTGGCTCCAAGGACGGGAGATCGCGTCCGAGGCCGGCCGGTGCTTCCTTCACGAGCGCCGGC
>Ga0326597_10008858_pt1 | contig 13526 bp, 13 predicted proteins | sample RVTome_12_FD_203789 | JGI IMG/M metagenome (GOLD analysis project Ga0326597, IMG submission 203789) | Soil microbial communities from uranium-contaminated site in the Upper Colorado River Basin, Wyoming, United States - RVT100D185 | ecosystem: Environmental > Terrestrial > Soil > Contaminated >... | reverse complement strand
GCTACACACTTTCTCACGTGCTGACCGGCGTTCGCAGCATTGAGGAGGTCTGTACGGCGGGGCCGGCGGGGATACGCTTCGTTCCCGGGGCGTCGGGGTGCGACGACCTCGCCGACATCAGCGAGTTCGAGAGGCACAACTTACTCAGGCAGTTGCAAAAACTGTGTCGCAGTGCTGATATCGTGGTTTTGGACTGCGGCGCGGGCATTTCCCGGAACGTCGTCAGGTTCGCGCAGTCCTCAGACTGCCTGTTGGTCGTCACCACGCCCCAGCCGACGGCCATGACCGACGCCTACGCCACCGTGAAGGTACTGCACCGTGCCGGGTACGGCGGCCGAATGTGTCTGTTCGTCAACATGGCGGCGTCGCGGGCGGACGCGGCTTCGGCCTACGGCCGCCTGGCGGGGGTTGCACAAAGATTTTTGAATTATGCCATTGCAGACGGCGGCTACATGCTGCAAGATGCGGCGGTGGAGTTGGCGGTTAAGGAAAGGGTTCCTTTTGTGATTCGCTATCCAGCGTCAAACGCCAGCGTCTGCATCGCGGCGATGGCCGAACGGATCATCCCGATCCGCTCGAGATCGTCAGGCCGCGAGAGTTTATTGAAACGCGTCGCCGGACTGTTTGTCTAGGTGCGGTGGGCGGACGTTGCGGCGCGTGGTTTCAACGGCCCGGCAGGGAAGCGGTTAACGGGCTACCCGAGTGAGGTAATTACCGCGGAAGGATCCGTCGCAGTTCCTCGCTGGTGATACCTTTGTCCAAGCGTGCTCGGTAGGCCCCGTCTTGCGACAGGGATGTTGCGCTGATGGTTGCCAGGCTCACGGGCGCCAGCCTCGGCTTGCTCGCCTTCGCGGTCACGGTGTTGGCCGGACTGATGGTCAACAACCCGGTGGTCGTCACATTGTCGCGCGGCATTCTGGCCATGTTCTTATTCTGTTTTCTAGGGCTCTGCCTCGGCGCGGTGGCGGAGTTGGTGGTTCGTGAGTACGAGCGGGACAGGCAATCGGAGATTCGCGAACGATGCCGGGTCCAATCCGAAGCGCTGAAGGACGGCGCGGAGGATGGGGGACGGAAAGCCGACGAGGGCCTCTCCGCGGAGGCCTGACCGCCGGTCGACTCCCCGTGTGGTTTGGACCGAACGCCGGGCGCACCCGGTAACGCGAGTCTAAGGGAGTGGCGCAGGGACGCGTAAGGAGCACGTTACATGCGAGTAACAAATGCAAGGATGGATCTCCCCGAAGTCTGGAAGAAATTCAAAAGCTCCGGGGAAAGACGCTGGCGAAACGTCTTGATGGAATCATATTTTCCGATTGTAAGGTACAACGCGGAGCGCATCGGTGCCAAGCTGCCGGACGAGGTCGATTCCGACGACCTGGTGTCGGCCGGGGTCTTCGGATTGATGGATGCCCTCGAGGCTTTCGATCTCGAGCGCGGAGTCAAATTCGAAACGTATTGCGCGCCGAGGATTCGCGGGGCAATGCTGGACGAGTTGCGGAGCATGGACTGGGTTCCCAGGCTCGTGCGCAGCAGGGCCGGTAAGCTCGAGCGCGCCGTGCGAGAGCTCGAGACGACGCTGGGCAGGGCGCCCAGCGACACGGAGATCGCGGAACGCCTCGCGCTTACGCGGGCGGAGTTTCAGAAGCTCAAGAAGGACGCAACCGCGGTCACCCAGATTTCCCTGTCGCGCAAGTGCAACGACGCCGACTCCAACAAGGACGTTTGCGAGATCGACGTGATCGAAGACAAACGCGGCAACGATCCGATCCGGGAGGTTCACAAGAAGGACGTCAAGGAATTGATGCTGCGCGGTCTTAGCCGGGCCGAGCGGCTTATCCTGGTTCTCTATTATTACGAAGAGATGACGATGAAGGAGATCGGGATGACGCTGGACCTGTCGGAGAGCCGCGTGTCGCAGATGCACTCTTCGGTTCTGGATCGCTTGAAGACTCAGCTAAGACCGCGGCGAAAAGAGATGGTTCACTATTAGTGGTTCGCCGTAGTTGAATCTTCGGGCGCTGCTGAATGCGTTGCACCCGCATGGGAACCGCTCGGGCGTTAACGACGCCGTAATTCGCGACGGACACCATGGCCGAAATACCCTCGGACATCGCGTCTTCCGCGGCTCAATCCGGCATTCGTGCCAAGGAGGTGGCCGATGCCCGCGAGGCCGGGCGGGCGGGCACGGCCAACGCGGCAGATCGCCAGGCCAAGGCCATCGAGGAGTCCGGCACCACCGTGGACACCGATGACGCGGACAGCCGTGTATTCGCCGATGCCGAGGGCACCGGGAGCCAGGGGCGTCCGTTAGAAGAGGAAGAGGCCGCCGGAGCGGAAGAAGCAGAAGAATCGGTCCCGAACGGCATCACCCGTGACGACAGCGGGGACATCCACGTGGACATCCGCGCCTGACGTAAAAGGTGTCAGGATGATTTTATGGGGTCCTTGCGGGATCGGGGTCACAAAAGGCTACCACCTCCTCCGCCGATGCCGGGAAAATCATCCTGACACCTTTTCGGGTATAATGGCCGGTATGAAATTCACGAAGATGCACGGCCTCGGCAACGACTACGTTTACGTCAACGCCTTCGCGGAGCGCGTCGGCGATGCTCCGTCACTTGCGCGGAGGGTTTCCGATCGTCATCGCGGTATCGGGGGCGACGGGCTCATTCTCATCGGCCCGTCGAGCGTCGGCGACGTGCGCATGGAGATGTACAACGCCGACGGCTCCCGCGCGGAGATGTGCGGCAACGGCCTGCGCTGCGTTGCCAAATACGCCTTCGAGCGCCGCCTCGTAGACGGGCCGGAAGTTAGCGTCGAGACGGATGCCGGCCTCCGCCGCGCGAGGTGCAACCTGCAAGACGGAACCGTGCGCTCGGTGCGCGTCGACATGGACGTTCCGGCCATCGCACCGGAGTCGCTCCCCTCGACGTTGCAAGGTGAGCGAATCGTGGACCATCCTCTCGCGATCGACGGTTCGACGTACAATGTCACCTGCGTGTCACTTGGCAATCCCCACGCGGTCATCTTCGTCGACGATCTCGAATCGATAGACCTGCCGCGCGTAGGGCCTCGTGTCGAAAACGCCGCCGTGTTTCCGCGGCGCATCAACGCGCATTTCGCGCGCGTCGATTCGCCAAGGCACGTCACCATGAGAACGTGGGAGCGGGGCAGCGGCGAGACGAATGCCTGTGGAACGGGCGCCTGTGCCGTGGGGGTGGCCGGAGTTTTGTGCGGGCGAACCATGCGGTCCGTTATCGTGACGCTTCCCGGCGGAGACCTCGAGATTGAATGGGGCGCCGACGACCACGTATTCATGACCGGCCCGGCCGAGGAGGTCTTCACCGGCGAGTATCTCGGCGGGAATCGATGAATTCTGCGCTTTGCGGCACGGAGTTCAGCCGGCTTGCGTTGCCAAGAAGGCCATGCCGCATGTAACGTATACACGGCCTACGGCACGACGGGGCCGTTGAGCGTGAGAAACGCGTCGACGCGGGTGTGCCAACGTCGACCAGACCTGAACGAGCGTTTCCGGTCGTGGGGGCCTGTAGCTCAGTGGTTAGAGCGGGCGACTCATAATCGCTTGGTCGGGGGTTCGAGTCCCTCCAGGCCCAGTTGGAGGTCGGTCGAAATGCGCCAGGGCGAACAGGATCATCAATACCAGGCCCGCTACGAACAGCCGGTAACCGCCGGGCGGTACCGCTTGGTTTAATCCTTCCGTACCCAACGCGCAGAATTTCCCATGTGCCGGCGCGGCCGGCCCAGTCCTTCGCAGCATGCTCGATTCAGCGCCCGCGTGAACGGACAGACCGGTGACGCACGGCGTGCCGCCTACTATAATGAAGGACAATCCCGCACGACAAGTGCGGTTTTGCCTGGGACCCGTGGAGGAATCCCCGATGAATCTTGCGACGATCCGAGTGTTGTTCACCTACAACGATTGGGCCAGAGATCAGTTGATGCCGCTGCTGGCGCCGCTGGACGCCGGCCGGCTCGACCGGGAATTCGATATCGGCCTCGGATCGCTTCGCAGGACTATGGGGCACCTGTACGGTGCGGAGTGGATCTGGCTTGCGAGGTGGAAGGGAAGGTCGCCCGCCAAACAGGAGATTCCGAGCGATTCCCAGGAAATGGGCGACCTGTGGCAAAGCTGGCGGGAAACCGCCGACGAGCGCGATCTTTTCCTGGATTCCCTGTCCGACGCGGATCTGGAGCGGAACGTCACCTATACGAATCTCAAAGGAATCGAGTGGACGTTCAAGCTGGGTCACATGCTCCTGCACGTCTGCAACCACGGGACGCATCATCGGGCCCAGGCCCTGAACATGCTCCGCCGCGTCGGGGTCCCGCCGCCGGAAATGGACTTTCTCAGGGTGTTTGAAGCGTAACGCGGTATGGACGGCGCGGGCAAGACACGTTGTCGAGTCGGCGCGCGGGCTGATTTTAGAAGGCGCGCTACGAATCTCCGCTTCGGAGCGGGGGCGCGGCCGGCGGCAGACTAACGACCATCTTCGTGCCTTTGCCGGTCCGGCTTCGCACTGAAATCTTTCCGCCGTGGGAGGCGACAATTCCGTGCGTGATGCTCAGCCCCAGGCCCGTTCCGCCCTCACGTCCGCGGGTTGTGAAGAAAGGGTCGAAAATGTGGCTGCGCTGCTCCGCCGTCATTCCCCGGCCATTGTCGGTAACGGCCAATTCCACATTGTCGGCGGCCGGTTGCGTTCGTACCGATACGAGCACGCCGTCGCGTGACTCTATCGCGTTGTTGAGGAGGTTGACTACGACCTGTTCCATCTCGACGGGATTCACATGAATCTGTGGGAGCTTCTCGGCCAGATCGTAACGGACGACCGCTTCGCGTTGGTGCGCGTATGCGCGGGTCAGTTCATCCGCGCGGCGGACAAGGGCGTTGATGTCACATGGCAGGCGGTTGCTTGATCCAACGCGCGCGAATTGCAAGACGCTTGCCACGATCCTTCCGCATCGTTCTGCGCAGCGCATTATGTCGCCAAGGATTTCGCAGGTCTGGTCGTTGCCGGCTCCGCGGGCCGAGTGCGCCAGTCCGCGCTGTGCGGTAAGGAGAATCGCCCCGAGCGGATTGTTGATCTCGTGAGCGATGCCGGCGGCGAGCGTTCCGAGCGAGGCGAGGCGATCGGCGCGCCGGGCGGACTCTTCGGCCAGCTTTCGCGCGGTGATATCCACCATGAAACCGCGCAGCACGCGCGGCTCGCCGGCATAATGTACGACGTTTACGATATCATGAAGCCAAACCACGCGACCGTCGTGCGCGATCATTCGATACTCGAATTCGAAATCCGACTTGGTCGTGGAATTCGCGGCACAATACTGCGCTACCCAGCCGCGGTCTTCCGGGTGGACGTGCGCCAGCCAGAAGCCCTTACGATGCCAGTCGGCCGGTGGGAACCCGAGCACGTTCTGTGCCTGTGGACCCACGTAGAGGAATTGCCAGCTATCGGCGTCGGCCTCCCACGGTATGACCCGAACCTGCTCAGCCAGCCGTCTAAACCGGTCTTCGCTAGATTTGAGCGATTCCTCGGTCTGCTTCAACTCGATCGCGATTGACGCCAGCGCCGCGGCGGCTTCGATGAGGGAAAGCTCGACCGGTTGCGGGCTGCGAGGCTCGTGGTAGTAAACGGCGAACGTGCCCAGGAGCCGCCCGGTCGATGAAAAGAACGGTTGCGACCAGCAGGCGCGTAGATTGTGTTCGCGCGCGAGATCACGATATGCCGCCCAGAGCGGGTCGTGCAGCGTGTCTTCGACAACCACGCGCTCACGCCGGAAGGCGGCCGTGCCGCAAGACCCCGACGTCGGGCCCATGGCTATGCCGTCAACAGCGGAATTATAGTCCTTGGGCAGATTCGGCGCCGAGGCGTGATACAGGCGTCCGGATGACTCGTCGAAACGCAAGATGGAGCAGAGCATGTCGGAGGCTTCGCCTTCGGCGAGCAGCACAAGTTCATCGAGGACTTTGCGGAGGTGCGCGCCGGAGGCAAGCAGCCTAAGCACGCGGTCTCGTCCGGTGTAGAACCTGGTGCAGGGTGTGCTCGATTGTGGAACAACGATGTCCTTCACGCGATCCTTCGTGCCATGATCGCCGTTCTCAGCAGATTCACCTTTTGTCTTGCGCGCTTTAGCGGTGCTCCTTCGTGCGCGCGTTTGCGCCGCCTTTCCTGACCTGGTTACCATCCGAGGTCACTCCCGAACGCCTGGGCGGGCGCACCCGTCGAGCGTTGTGGCCGGTAGCTCGCCCATACGCGGAATCTAGCGCGAGCGCGGCGCCACGTCTATAACTTCCTTGCGAAGCGGACCAATGAGTCGGCCCGGCCGACTGCGGTCCGCACAGTTGAGAAGGCACGCGATCGCACCGTTCCATATGCACTTGAGTCGGTGCTTTAACTTGTGTTGCGCGGGATTCCTTGTTCGGGCGTACACGATCATCATGTTGGGGTCCTCTACTTACCGATTGGTTATTGAGAGTCTGCACTTCGACTTTGCGGCAGCCGCCAGGCCGTTGAAGTTGCCGTGCCGACGGGGAGCGCGAATGTCTAACCACCCGTGCCCAATTCAGGATATAGGACTCTCTGACCAGCAAGTCACGGAGCTTCTGGACAGGCTCGACGCCGAGGAGATCGAGATGCCGCCGATCGAGCGGCGCTCGACGAGGCGGTACCTGCGCGGGGCCGCGATGGTCGTGAGCGCGTCCGCGGCGGAGGAAGCGCCGTCGCTTAGAGTCAGGCTCAGGAACGTCTCCCGCCACGGCGTGGCGTTCTTGAGCTCCAACGGCTGGGAGGTCGGTACGCGGTTGCGGCTCGAGCTCCCGATCGGCAGCGAGCTTGCCAGCGTCGAAATGCTGGGTGTCGTAGTCCACCGCCGCCACCTCGAAGGTCCAATTTTCGAGATCGGCGCGGAGTTCGACACCCCCTGCTATTAGGACGAGCGCGGTCCAGGCGCAGCGCGGCGGGTATCGATTCTTGTCCCAGTACGACGAGACAACTCGGCCTGCGCATGGAGAGCGGGAAACGCCCGCAGAGGTGCTATAGGACGCAGGCCGGCCTCAGCAGCTTGCCCTTCGCTTTGTCGATATACGCATATCACCAGTTCATCGAGGTAATGGAGTCAATCGGGAGACCTGTCATGAGCGAGACGATCACCGTCGATCACACCGCGGAAGTTTTGGAGAACGTCCGTGCGGTGGCGGCTTCCGCCGGAATGCAGCTTCATCCTCATCCCAGCGGAAAAATGCTCATGATCAAGTTCAACATGGGAAGCAGCCGCAGCCAGACCGTGTTCATCGAATACTCCGGACGGTCTGCGGGTGGTCACGATTGCATTACGTTCCTATCGCTGTGCAAGGTAGTCAAGAAGGAGCGCATCCTCGGCGGCGGACTTGGCAAGGCCCAGGTTCTCGAGTTGCTACGCCGCAATGCCAGGCTCCATTTCGCCCACTTCGCGCTCGAGTCTTTCGAGGGACGCAACGACGTCCTGATGGTCAAGTCCAGCCAGCTTGCCGCTTCTATGGAAACCGACGAGTTCAAGATGCACGTGGCCTGCGTCGCGCACGCCGCCGACCAGTTCGAGCAAGAGTGCGGCCAGGACGTGTTCTAATTCCACATGCCGCGGCGGAACCGCCGATCATAGACTTTTGGCGACGTTGGGGCTGACTTTCCGGTCAGCGGTGATGCCGTCCTGCGGCGCTACTTCGTAGATGAGACCGCCGCAGCGGCTTTTTCCCGTCCGAGAAAGCCGAGACAGGTCACGGCGAATATCAGCGTGCCGATCATGCCGATGCCGCAGGGGCCGGAGCGGGCGCGCGGCTGAGTGCCCGGGCCGCCTTCGTCGATCGATGCGTCGAGTGTGCCTTCGCAGTCGTCTTGACAGGTCGTCGGCGCGTCGGGCGGCTGATCATCGTCACTGGGGCCGTCCGGTTCGGCGTCCCCGCCGGTATGCGGGTGATCTGGGTCTGGGGTAGGGGGCTCGCACCCGTCCAGGCCGGGCGCCGTCTTGTCAGGGTCGGTCGGGCAGCCATCGCACGCGTCCCCGGTGCCGTCGCCGTCGGTGTCGAGTTGGCCGGGGTTGGCAACATCGACGCAGTTGTCTACGCAGTCATCGAACCCGTCGGCGTCTGCGTCCGTACTGCCGCAACCGCAAGCGCCGGCTTCCGTCTTGGCGGGGTCGTTGGGACACTCATCGCACGCGTCTGGGGTACCGTCGTCGTCGGCATCGGCCTGGTCCGGATTGAACGCATCGGGGCAGTTGTCGAGGCAATCGACGACTCCGTCGCCGTCCGTGTCCGAATCCGCGCTTCCGCAGCCGCAGGGACCCGGCTCAGCATCCAGCGCGTCTTGGGGGCAGTTGTCGCAGGCGTCTCCGAACCCGTCGCCGTCTGAATCGGTCTGATCCGGATTGGGCTCATCGGGGCAGTTGTCGACGTCTCCGCACACGGCGTCACCGTCGATATCGTTGTCCGGATCGTCGGGGCAGTTGAGCTGCGTCACGGTGAACGCTTCACCGCCGTTGTTGGTAAAGACGGCGGCGTCGCTCGTTATTTCGTAATCATCTTCATTGGTGGTGCCCTTGGCGGAGTCGCTGCCCTGGAAAAGAAGGGCCTGTAGCGAGGCGGCCGGCAGCGGTGTTGGAAACGGCGGGCCGAAGTCGCCGTTGTTGTCGTTGGTGAGCGCCCCCGTCGTGTCGCCGGTATAGGCGCTCCCACCCCAGCTCAATCGCCAGACGAGCAGTGTCCCGTCATCGTTCTCGAACGTGATGCTGCCGGCCGCGAGGTAGCTTTCGGGTATGAGATTGGCCAACGTATAGTCCGCCTCTACCGGCGGCTCAGTGTAGCGCGCGAACGTCGCGCTGGCGATGAGCACTCGGGCACCCGTGAGGCCCACCGGCACGTCCGTCGCGAAGTCGATCAGAAGGATCGGGTTTTGCCCCGCGTCGTCCCACGCGATGAGGCGCGCACTGTGCAACTGCTCCTGTCCGTTGGATCGCATTCTCAACTGGATTGCCTGCGCGCTTGTGTTCCCCTCGACGCCTCCTATGACCTGCTCGATCTGCATGAAATGAAACGTCGCGAGCGCGGGCTGAGGCACCGCCGCGAGCGCGGCAAAAGTGCAGACGAAGACCTTGACGGAACCTGACAGGGAGTTGAACCAACGCGGAAACGGGCTCATATGCGGCCTCCGGCCATGCTTGCATCCAGCAAAGTCCTGTTCGCACGAGGTCCAAGGTCCAAGGTCGAAGGTTGATGGTCCCCTATGCGCTGGTTCGCACTCCCTTATTGGTCGTGCTTACGGGTCGCCCGCACGGGTCGCCTGCCTGTCGGCAGACAGGCGTCTCAGAAGCGGCTCACCGGCCGAAGTGCGTGCAGTCAACATTGCGGCCGGTCGATAGTATCCCCGTGCTTCGGTGACATTTCGCATTCGGACAAGTGTCTCGTCGGCAGCAGGCGATTTTCCGATGGTTTATCGGCAAGCAAACGACCTTGACGCAAGACGAATTGCAAGAGGCGTCCGTGCGGTTTTGTGGCGCCGCGGTGCGGTGCGCGCGACGGAGAAAAAGGGCTCGTCGCAGCAAGACGGCCCAGGTTTCAGCGCCTTTTTGCGCCGGATGGAGTGGTCGAGAATCGGCGTATCGCGCGGCTTCAGCCTCGTAGAATTGGTCATAGTCGTGGTGATTATAGGCATAATCGCGGCGATTGCAGTTCCGCGGATAAGTGCCGGCGTGGGGGCCACCGGCGAGTCCGCGCTGATGGCTGATCTGTTTGCCCTTCGCGGTGCGATTGACAGGTACGCGGCGGAACACGGCGGCGACTTTCCCGGCGTGCGCGCGGATGGTCAGGGTAACGGTCCGAATACACCTGGCGCGTTCGAGAGTCAGTTGATCAAGTACTCGAACGGCAGCGGAAACGTCTCCGACTCGCCCGACGCCGCCCACGAGTTCGGCCCTTATGTGCGTGCGATACCGGCGCTGCCGGTGGGCGGCAACAAGGGCGACGACACCGTCGCGATCGACCTCTCCAACTCACCTCCACTGGTGGCCGGCGGCTCCGCAGGATGGGTCTACAACCCGACCACCGGCGAGATCATCGCCAACTCCGACGACGCAAACCAGGCGGGCACGCGGGCGTACGACGAGTACTGACGGCGCGGTGCGCATTCGCGTCTCGATCCGATTCCCTTCCAAAAACGGCGCCACGAGTGTATCACCGTGCTGGAGCAATTCGGATCGTCATCCGTAGGGCACGTGGTTCAACTGCGTCAACTGATTTGACGCGCCGCGCGTGTGCCACTGCTCTCGAGAAGTGCAGGACCGCGCGAATCCGCGGATGCGAACAATCGATAGGACGAGTACATTCTCCGGTTTGCACGTCCGCCCGCCTACCTTACGATTGCACCCATGATGCCACGGCCACGCTCGAAACCGCGCGCCTCCGAGAGGACCGCCCCAGGGGCAGTGCCGCCGCGGGTGGTTGCCCTCATCCTGATCTGCCTGACCACACCGCGGTGCCCCGGCCGTCCCGCCGCGGACAATGCCGGCGAGACGCCATCCGCTCCCCAGCGCATAGTGACCATCGCCCCGAATTCCGCCGAGATCATCTGCGCACTTGGCCAGTGTGAGCGGCTTGTCGGCGTCAGCAAGTTCTGCAACTATCCGCCCGAATTGAAGGACCGTCCGCGCGTCGGTGGATTGTCCGATCCCGACCTCGAAAGAATAGTCGCGCTCCAACCCGACCTCGTCGTGCTGCGGGGCAGAAGCACCGCGGTCGAACAGCTCTGCGACCGCCTCGAACTCCGACTCTACATGGACGAGACCGACACGCTCCCTGGAATTGAAACGTGCATCACCGACCTCGGCGAAATCCTCGGCGTCGAAGAAGAGGCGCGCCGTATGCGCAAGGAATTTCGCGGCAGACTCGCGGCCGTCGGCGCCCGTGCGTCCGGGCGGCCACGCCCGACCGTCCTTCTCACGATTTCACGCCAGCCGGACAAGATGAACGACATACTCACGACCGGCCGCGGCGCATTTCTCAGCGAAGTCATCGAGTTGGCCGGCGGCCGCAACGCGTTCGGCCACGTCGACATGAAATACCCCCTCGTCGGCGCGGAAGAGATCATCGCCCGCCGCCCCGACGTAATCATCGAATTGATGCCGGACATCGATCTCACCGACGCCCTGCGCGCCGGAATAGTCGAGCGTTGGAAGCGCGCCGGCCCGCTTCCCGCCGGCGGTCTTTCCCGCATTCACTTCGTCACCGACGACAACTGCCTCACGCCCTCTCCGCGTTTCGTTGACATAATCGACAAGATCGCCGCGTTCATTCATCCGGAGCCCGCCGTTGCCCCCTGACGCTTGCGCCATGCTGGAAATGGAAACCGTGCGCTTCGGCTACGCGGAACAGCCCGATTTTCTCGGGCCGATCTCGCTTCAGGTCCGCCCCGGCGAATGTTGGGCCCTGGTCGGCCCCAATGGCGCCGGCAAGAGCACGCTGCTGCGTCTCATGGCCGGCCTTTACATTCCCAGCTCCGGAGAGATTCGCATCTTCGGAAAGACGAACACGTTAATTTCCCTCCGCGATCGCGCCCGCCGGATCGCCTTCGTCCCGCAGCACGCCCCCGTCGACCTCGACTTTCCCGTGCGCGAGGTCGTCGTAATGGGCCGATTCCCCCACCGCTCGCTCGGATTGTTCGACTCACAGTCTGATTACCGTATCGCCGACAACGCACTCGCAACCACCGGTACGCTGGAATTCGCGAACCGGTCCCTGGCCACGCTCTCCGGCGGAGAGGCCCAGCGGGTCCACATTGCGGCGGCCCTGGCTCAGGAGCCCAACCTGATGCTCCTCGACGAGCCCACGTCCTCGCTGGACCTTCGTCATCAAATCGCGATCTTCGCAATACTGCGCAGGCGCGCGGACGTTGACGGCCTCGCCGTCGTGGTGGTCACGCACGACGTAAACCTCGCGGCCCGATACTGCTCGAACGTATTGCTAATGCACGAAGGCCGCGCTGCCGCAATGGGCACCCCTGACGACGTCATTGCTCCCGAAGTCTTAGCCCCCGTTTACGGCGTCGCGATGGAAACGCTCACGCGCGCCGGCGGCGCCGACCGGGGCTGGGTCGTGCCCATCGACGAAGCCTGCGCGGAGCCGCTCTAGTGAGTCTCACCCGCGGTCGATTCGCCGCGCGCATGGGCGTGTGTGTCGCATTGCTAGCGGCGCTGGTCCTCGTCAGCCCGGGCGTGGGCACCGCATCGGCTACCTACGGCTGGTGGGACGTCTGGCGCGCCAAGCTCGGCCTCGACATCCGCGGCGATGATCTCGTCGATCGCCCGCTCGTCGACATTGACGGCGACGCCACGGTCTCGGCGCAGGAGCTCGACGGCTTCGTCCGCGCCGCCCGGTCCATCTTCGATCAGCGCTTCCCGCGAACTCTGCTCGCCCTCCAGGTCGGCATCACGCTGGCCCTCTGCGGCGCCGCGTTTCAGACCCTGTTTCGCAATCCGCTCGCCACGCCCTACACGCTCGGTATCGCCAGCGGCGGATCGCTCGGTGCCCTGGTCGCGATAAGACTCGGCTGGAGGGCGGCTATCCTGGGCATACCGGTCCTGGCATTCGCGGCGTTCGCCGGCGGCATCGCCGTCGTCGCGATGGTGTTCGCACTCGGCCGCGGGTCGATCCGGCGAGGCGCGCATGCCAAGCCCCCCCACGCACCGGGGCATCCGCCCACGATGTCCGGCCGGGGACTTACCTCCAACGAGCTTCTTCTCGCCGGCGTGACTATGGGCCTCTTCTGCTCCGCGATGATGATGCTCGTCACCGTGATTTCCAGCCAGCGCGAGACCTTCGCCATCGTCCGCTGGATGATGGGCTCGCTTGATCCGGTCGCGCCTTTGGAGGGCGCCGTCCTGCTGCCCCTGATGCTTCCGGCCTGGGTCGTACTTATCCTCAGCGCCCGCGCGCTGAATCAATACCGCCTCGGCGACGAGATAGCCGCGTCGCGCGGAGTGCGCGTCTCGCGCCTCCAGGGTGCCTGCGTCCTCGTGGCCACGCTGGCAACTGCGGCCGTGGTGGCCCGATGCGGCCCGGTTGGGTTCGTCGGCCTTGTCGTGCCCCACGTCGCCGCCCTGATTTTCGGCCGCGACTCCCGCATTCTCATGCCGGCGTCGGCGCTGATCGGCGGGGCGTTCCTCATCATCTGCGATTGGGCGTCGCAACTTGCCATGCGCTTCGCCGGATGGCTGACCGGCCAACATCTCGCCAGTTCCACGCTTCCCATCGGAGTCGTCACCGCCCTCGTCGGCGTCCCCATCTTCCTCGTCCTCCTCCGCGCCCGCCGCCACGCCTGAGCGGAGCAGGGTCGCCATGTAAACTGACGCGGAGGCACTTAGCAGCCTGTTGAAGTGCGCCGTGACAAGGCGCGTGTTCTCAGTGGGAGAATACCCACCCGGCAACTCTCGCTCCAGCCGGTAGCAATCGGAGCGGCGATGGAGGTAACGAAATCGTCGAAGCC
>Ga0326597_10008856_pt1 | contig 13527 bp, 12 predicted proteins | sample RVTome_12_FD_203789 | JGI IMG/M metagenome (GOLD analysis project Ga0326597, IMG submission 203789) | Soil microbial communities from uranium-contaminated site in the Upper Colorado River Basin, Wyoming, United States - RVT100D185 | ecosystem: Environmental > Terrestrial > Soil > Contaminated >... | reverse complement strand
TGCGCTGGGTGCTGATCCTGACCCAGGGGGCGGCGGAGGTCCGCCCGCCGCTGCAGTGGCGGCGCGATCTGCTGCTCGCCCTGCTGGCGCTGATCACCCTCGGGCTGGGGCTCTATCCGAGCCCGTTGATCGGGCTAATCCGGGGGCTGGGGGGGATCAATTAGGCTCACCGCGGCGGCGGGGCCGGCATTGGCGCCGATGGGTAGGTTGGCGCAGAGCGCAGCGAAGCCCAACGGGATTCCCCGCGGTGGCCGGTGATCAGGCTTGTCCCTGGTGCCCGGGCACCATACCCGCAACCCCATCACCCAAGCCAGGCGACCCCATGACCAGCGATCAACTGAGTGTGCTGAAAACCCTCTACTCCCAACAGCAATCCACCGCTCATATCCTGCGCGAACGGATCGCCAAGATCGCCACCGGTGCCATCGGCTCCCTGGTGCTGATTGACGGCTGGCTGATCTCCCAGGCGCCGGCCCTCAAGGGCGCACCCGAGGTGATGCTGCCGCTGGCGATAGTGGTGATTGTGGCGGTGGCGATCTACGCCATCCGCGCCCGTTACAAGGAGTTTGCCGCGGTGGCGCGGCTGATCGTGCGGATCGAAACGGCGCTGCAGGTCTACCAGCCCGGCGCCTATATGGAGCAACCGCTCTACCCGGCCGCCTATCAGAATCTGGGCGACGACCACTACGAACACGGGCGCAATATCTTCCTCTCCCAGGCCGCCATCCTGCTGGTGTTCGGGGTGCTGTCGCTGGGGTTGGCGCTGTGGTCGTAGGGTTGGAAGGTATAGGAATTTCACCCTGAACCACGCACGGTGGACGCTGTGCGGCGCAGATAAACCTGACCGGGACGGAATCGATGTTGATGACTGAGGGCGGTACGACGAGCAGGGAAGGGTATAGCGCAGCGGAGGTAACCAGGGGGCGATGGTGAAGCGATGGTGCCGGCTACCGAAATCCGGGACGGGAGTCCCGGGGCCGGTAGCCGGCGGAGCCCCTTTGTTATTTTTATTAGGGGCAGACTTCGCAAGTGATCCGGTTGTTATTGTTATTCCGGATGACGGTGAAGCATGTTGTTATTCTTTTTGTTTTTCTTGTTATTGCCTAAGGTTATAGCACGGCGCGTGCCAACAAATAGCAATTCTTTATTTACAATAACTTATACAATATTACCGCTACAGCTTCCCCACCCAATCCCGCCACGCGTTACCATACGACCCACCGCCGTAACACTTGTGTGTAAAAACGTAACACACCACGCACTCTCCCCTGCCCGCGCGGTGGCCGCAGACCGCAGACCGCCGCGGCCTATTGCTGACTCTCGGTTGCAACGCCACGCGTCAGCCGACCTGGCGCAGCCCGACCGTGGGGTCGAACTGCATCGCCTTGAGCCGGGCGACAAACCACTTCAGCGCCTTACCCTTGTTGGCGTTACGCCACGCCACGCCGATCGTCTGCGGCGCGCGCGCCTCCGCCAACGGGATCACCTGCAAGCGCCCCGCGGCCAGCTCCCGGCCGATGCGGTGGCGCGGCAGGTAGCCGACCCCCAGCCCTTTGCACTGCGCCTCGATCTTGTGCTCGATGGAGGGCACCACCACCCGCGAACGCCCATCCAGCAAGCCGGCGGAGCGCACCGGCAGGTAACGCGAGCTGTCGGCCACCACCACCGTGGGGTAATCCTGAATCGCCGCCTTGGGCAGCGGCTGGGGTAACTGAGCCAGCGGGTGGCCGGCGGCGACCACGAAGTCGAACGGCACCTGGCCCAGGGGATGGGTGCCGAAGCCCTGGCCGGGGGGCTCGCCCTCGGCGCCGATGACGATATCGCAGCGCTCCGCGTTGAGCGCATCCCAGGTGCCGCCGAGCACCTCTTCGGTGAGGCGGATCTCGGTGCGCGGCTGCAGCGCCTGAAACTCCTCGATCAGCGCGTAGATCGGATCGCACTGCAGCACGCTGTCGACGCACAGACGCAGCTCCACCTCCCACCCCTCGGCCGCCTGTTTGGCGAGGGCGGTCAACTCGTCGGTGGCGGTCAGGATATGGCGCCCCTGCTCCAGGATCAGCCGCCCCACCGGGGTCAGTTCGGCCTTGCGCCGGCTGCGGTCGAACAGGGCGACCCCCAGATCCTCCTCCAGCTTGTGGATGGTGTAGGAGATGGCGGAGGGAACCCGGAACAGCTCTTCGGCGGCGGCGGCGAAGCTGCGGCGCCGGTCGATGGCGTCCAGGGTACGTAGGGCATCGAGGGTCAGGGGTGAATGCATAGTTCAATAATTCTGACCCTTCAGGTCAAAACTCTCCGTTATTTTTTTCGCAGGGGATTTTTTATGATCACTCCATCGATCAGCCACACTGACTTTATAGAGGAATCAGACCATGAAAAGCAATCTCATCACCCGCACCCTGACCACCAACAACAGCCTGTCCGGTCTGGCCCTGCGCCTGCCCGCCGGCATCATCTTCGCCGCCCACGGGGCGCAGAAGCTGTTCGGCGCCTTCGGCGGCTACGGCCTGGAAGGCACCGGCCAATGGATGGCCTCCATCGGTCTGGAACCGGGCTACCTGCTGGCGCTGGCCGCCGGCAGCGCCGAGTTCTTCGGCGGCATCGCCCTGCTGATCGGGCTGTTGACCCGGCCGGCCGCCGCGGTGCTGGCGTTCACCATGCTGGTGGCGATCTTCAGCGTCCATAGCGCTAACGGCCTGTTTATGAGCAACAACGGCTACGAGTTCGGTCTGGCGCTGCTGGCCATCTCGGCCTCCCTGGCGGTCAGCGGCGCGGGCGCCTTCTCCCTCGACCGCCTGCTGAGCCGGCAGTCGGCGGGCAACGCCACGCTGGGCCGGCGCGCAGCCGCCTGAGCGGCCATCGAGCGCAGCGGGGGACTGCCCCGCTCGCCTGACTACACTATTAAACCGCCGGGTTAATAGTGTAGTCAGGGACGAATCAACATTGGCCTAACGGCCAACGCGAGCCCCCGCAAAGCCGGCAACTTCGCGCAGTTGCGCCAGCTTTGAGGGGCGCTGGACAGGTAGGTATGGATACCTAGTTGTCCGCCAGGTTAATAGGTAACGCAACGCCACCGAGGAGAGCACCATGGGACTGCTAATCGACGGCCAATGGGTCGACCGCTGGTACGACACCCAAGCCACCAACGGCCGCTTTGTGCGCAGCGAATCCCAGTTCCGCCACTGGATCACGCCGGACGGAACGCCCGGGCCGACCGGCGACGGGGGCTTTGCGGCGGCGCCGGATCGCTACCACCTGTACGTATCGCTGGCCTGCCCCTGGGCCCACCGCACCCTGATCTTCCGCGCCCTCAAGGGGCTGGAAAAGTTGATCAGCGTGTCGGTGGTCAATCCGCTGATGGCCGAGCACGGCTGGACCTTCGCGGCGGGGGAGGCGGTCACCGGCGACGCGCTCTACCACTCCGACTACCTCTACCAGATCTACCAGAGGGCGCAGCCGGACTATAGCGGGCGGATCACGGTCCCCGTGCTGTGGGACAAACAGCGCCAGACCATCGTCAGCAATGAATCGGCCGACATCATCCGCATGTTCAACAGCGCGTTCGACGCCATCGGCGCCATCCGCGGGGATTTCCGCCCCGCGGAGCTGCACGATCCCATCGACCGCCTCAACCAGCGGATCTACGACCGGATCAACAACGGGGTCTACCAGGCCGGCTTCGCCACCACACAGGCCGCCTACGAGCAGGCGGTGGTGCCGCTGTTCGAGACTCTGGAGGAGCTGGAGCAGCGCCTGGCACACCAGCGCTATCTGCTGGGTCAGCGCCTTACCGAAGCGGACTGGCGCCTGTTCACCACCCTGATCCGCTTCGACGCGGTCTACCACGGCCATTTCAAGTGCAACCTGAAGCAGATCCGTGACTACCCCAACCTGTCCGGCTATCTGCGCGAGCTGTACCAATGGCCCGGCGTGGCGGCGACGGTCAACCTGAGTCATATCAAGCAGCACTACTACCGCAGCCACAGCACCATCAACCCCACCGGGGTGGTGCCGCTGGGGCCGTTGCAGGACTTCAACCAACCCCATGGACGCGAGCATCTGCAGGGCTGCTGCAGCCATTAGGCGGGTCTGGCCGCGCGCCATGGGTATGGCCTGGCCAGCACGGATTGAAAGAGCACCGAGAGAAAACAGCGCGCGAGCGCCATTAACGCGGTTGTCCCGACGCGTCAAGGGACGGTCCGACAACCCCCAAAGGAGTACCTCCATGAGCAAAGTACTGGTTCTGTATTATTCATCCTACGGTCATATCGAAACCCTGGCCGGCGCCATCGCCGAAGGCGCCGCCTCGGTCGAGGGGGTCGAGGTCAGCGTCAAGCGGGTGCCCGAACTGATGCCGGAAGAGGCCGCCCGCAACGCGGGGATCAAACTGGATCAGGCGGCCCCCTTCGCCACCCCCAACGAACTGGCCGATTACGACGCGGTGATCTTCGGTACCCCCACCCGCTTCGGCAACATGGCCAGCCAGATGCGCAACTTCCTCGACCAGACCGGCGGCCTGTGGGTCAAGGGCGGTCTGGTGGGCAAGGTGGGCAGCGTGTTTACCAGCACCGGGACCGGCGGCGGTAACGAGACCACCATCCAGTCGTTCCACACCACCCTGTTCCACCACGGCATGGTGGTGGTCGGGTTGCCCTACGCCTGCCCCGAGCTGGCCGATATCTCGGAACTGAAGGGCGGCTCGCCCCTCGGCGCGGGCACCATCGCCGGCGCCGACGGTTCGCGCAGCCCCTCCGCCAAGGAACTCGCCATGGCGCGCTTCCAGGGCGCCCATGTGGCGGAAATTGCCCGTAAATTGGCCGCGAACTAACCCGTTTTGCGCGCCCGGCGGGGCCCTCTGCCCCGTTAACCGCCGGGCGCTTTTCCACCCGAGGCCGTCACTGCGCGGCGCTCCCGGCCAGCCGTTATCCCCTGGGATATCGAGGTACCCACCATGTCAGTACGTGCCCTTTTATATGGCTCTGTCTGAGTTAACTGTTGTTGCATTAGATCCGGCGAATAGAAGACCGGTTTCGGCGCAGAGCGGACATTGGAGAAGGCCCCACCCGGGTGGATCGTGGTGAGGCCAGGTTGGCGCGCAGCGGCTACCTGACATGGGCGCGCGTCGCGCCCCTGACCGCCGGCCCCGGGGCCTGTTGTCACGAGGCCTGTTGTCACGGAGACATGGCATAGGCCGCACCCTTTGCCGGTCTTGCGACCGGTTATCAGGTAGCTGCGCAACCTGACCTACGTCCCCGCGGAACGGCCGGCGTTCGATCCGTGGGCGCCCGCTTTGCGCCGTAAGCGGCGCTTGGAACATCACGTATTGCAACATGCGATCCGCTCATCACCGGCAAAACTCGACGCAACAACTCACTCATACAGCGCCTTTTATATGCCGCCAGCCTGGTCTGGCTGTTGAGTTTTAGCTACGCGACCAGCGCCGCCAACCCGCCACAGGCGGTGATCGAAAACGCGTTCGCAACCCTGGCACAAGGCATTGTGCGCGGCGAGCTGCACGCCAGCATGCCGCAAGATCAGCTGCGGGCATTCGTCGAGCGCGAACTGGGACCGTCCATCGATGTTAAGCGCTTCGCCCGCGGGGTGATGGGCAAATACGCGCGCACCGCGCAGCTGGCCACCTTCAGTGCCAGCCTCAAGGCGCTGCTGCTGAAGACCTACAGCAAGGGGCTCGGTTCGGTGGAGCGCTTCGAGCGGGTCGAGATACTCAAGAGCAACCTCAGCCCGGACGGAGAGCGCGCGACGGTCGCCACCCGGCTGCTGCTGAGCGGTGGGGAGGCTTATCAGGTCAGCTACCAGATGCACCGGGATACACGGGGATGGCGGATCAGCAACCTGATCGCCGAAGGGATCAACCTGGGGCTGGTGTATCGCCAGCAGTTCGCCAACCTGTACAACGCCCAGGGCCGCGATCTAAGCGCCACCCTTGGCCAGTGGGCGGTGCAGCTACGCTAGCCGGCGCCTTTAAACCGATCCAAGAGCCCAATTCAAAAGGCGCTGCCCAAGTGGTCCGTCGTTGCAGATTGCCGCTATCGCCCGGCGGAAACCGGCGCAACGCAGGTATTCCGTTTGTTGGGAGTTAGGTGTTTTTAGCTCCCTATCGGTGAGGGTGAACGACAGGCAGGTCGAGATTCACAATGGCGGCGATACGGTGTAAAACGTTGGGCCGGGAGCGCTGGAGTTTACTGTTGCTGGCGATCCCTGCCATGTCATCCTGATCGAGATAACTGAGGGGTAAACAACGCTTGCGTCAATGCGCATCAAGGTCAATTTTTACCCATTCGGTATGATAAAATCCGCGCTTGTTCAGCTCACAACGCTACCCAATCTAAGGAAGGAATATGAGCCGCCAGATTTCATCTTACTTATTGCTCACCGCATTTATTCTGACACCCGGCTGCGGAGGAGGCGGCGGCGGCGGTAGCAATAGCGGCACAGTTACACCTCACCAACTGCAATCCTACGCTGGTGTCGACCTATCCAACATCGAGCAAGAAACCGCCAATCCGGTTATCTATCAAGGATCAACCGATCTATTGACGGCGTCTCCTGCGCAAATACGCGCCTATATGGACAAGTTACTCGAAACACAGCAGATACTTGGCACTCTGCTGGGCTCGGATATGGGTAACGTCAGTACAGCCAGCAGCAATTCTTCCTACCAGACGCCCAAACGGCTGAGCAACGACCTCAATAAGACGGTTTCTCTGAATACTCAAGCGACCGTTAATCTTCAATCGGCCACCACGACGATATCCGAGACCGAATTGTGTGCGAGCGACGGTACTGTTCAGTACAGCGGAACATTATCAGATCAACTGACCGGCACGGTCGTCGCCCGCTATGACCGGTGTGTGGAGAACAACGTTCTTTTGCATGGCGAGGTTACGATGACTATCTATGGAGTTCATCCGATCACCCTAGAACCTCAAGATTACACCCTCGCTTTCCCTTCGCTGCGTTTAATTTCCGACAGCACAAACAAAGCAATTGGTGGATTTATTAACAACGTTAATATGCCCGATCCTCCAACCACCGAATCGGAATACCTGGCGATTACCGACATCGATACGGCAGCGTCAATCTATTTTGACCTTGAGCAGACCTCGGATAACCTTAGTCATTTAGCGGGTGTGATGTATCTGAGCGAGCTGGGTTCGATTCGGCTGGATGGCATGGCTCCTCTGGACCAAATGAGCAGCCCGATGGGATTTTCCGTTACTTTTAGAAACCATTTACATACCCCAAGCTGGTTGGCAACGGTTACCGGGCAGTCCGGAGAACGCTTTCTGCTCAGGTATACGCAAGGCGTTATCCCTTACAACGAGTTTTACGTGTATTCACCATGGAATAATTTACTGCCGACCGTACAGGAAACGAATCACCCCCCCGTCGTTGACCTAGGACCAAATCTGGTTGTGCCAGCGGATCAAAGCGGAACCTTGTATGCAATAGAAGGGAATTACTACCCACTGCCGGCTTTAACTTACCAACCGATTAATCTGGATCCTGATGGCGATGAGCTTACCTACGTGTGGGAAATCCTGGCGGCTCCGGCCAATAGCGTGCTGAGCGACTCGGTAGGCAATGACTTTAGCAATTACCCATACAAAGAACTTCAATTAGACGGAACAGTGGGAGACTACGTTGTGTCCCTAACGGTTTCCGACGGGCAATCCACAGCCAGCGATACCATCACCATCACCGCACAGTGACGCGCCACCAGGCGGAGCTGCCGACGGCAACTTCGCTAAACGAACAAAACATTGCTGGCATAAGGGGCAATTTACAGGCCGGCTCCTGGCCCCTTTGGGGGCCTCACCCCCCTAGCCCCGCATCCCATACACCAGCAACGACAGCGCCAGGATCAGCGACACCCACAGCACCATGCTGCCGGTGGGCCAGCTGCGGGCGAGGATGCCGCTGGGTCCGAGGTGGACAAACAGGCCATGGATCAGTCGCTGCCAGCGCGCCTGCACGGCGCTCTGCAAACGGCTGTGGGCGTAACGCCCGTGGACGCCGAACTCCTGGGTCAGCTGACGCAGAAAACGGCGGTAGAACCAGTCGGTATCCAGGCTGAGGGTGCGGGTGCGCCGCATCAGCGGCAGCAGGGCGAAAAACGCCAGCCCGGCGAACAGCAGCAACTGCAGCTGGGTCAGCAGATGGGCAGCGGTGTAGGGCTGGTAATCCGTCCCATAGGGCAGCAGACGGTAGAGCAGCTCGGGAAAGCCGCCCAGCAACAGACAGAGGGCCGCCAACAGCCCCATCGCCAGGCGCATGGGGAACGGCGGATCGGGCGGCCGCAACCCGGAATCTTGCTGGAAGAACACGAACCAGGGGAACTTGATCCCGGCGTGCAGAAACACCCCGGCAGCACCGGCGGTGAGCGCCAGCCACACCCACAGCAACTGCTGCTCGGCGGCGGCCGCACTGATCAGCGCCTTGGCCGGAAAGCCCGAGGTAAAGGGAAAGGCCGAGATCGACAGGGCGCCGATGATCCCCATCAGGCAGGTCCAGGGCATGCTCTGGAACAGCCCGCCCAGGTCGGTGCATTTGCGTCGCCCGGTCTGCTGCAGCACCGCGCCGGCGGACATCAGCAGCAGCCCCTTGTAGATAATATGCACGAAGGCATGGGCGGCGGCGCCGTTGAGCGCCAGTTCGCTGCCGATGCCGATGGCGCAGACCATAAAGCCCACCTGATTGACGATGCTGTAGGCCAGGATGCGGCGCATGTCGTTTTCCAGCAGAGCGTAGATGATACCGTAGCCCACCATGTAGAGGCCGATACCGATCAGCAGCGGCTCGCCGGGGAACAGCAGGATCAGGGCGAACACCGCGGTCTTGGTGGTGAAGGCGGAGAGGAACACGCTGCCGCTGGGACTGGCCTCGGGGTAGGCGTCGGCCACCCAGGCCGACAGCGGCGGCGCGCCGGCGTTGATCAGCAGGCCGAACAGCAGCAGCCCGTGGGCGCCGGAATCGGCGCGCAGGGCGCTGAGGGCGATGCTGCCGGTGGCCTCGATATGGCCGGCGATACCGCTCAGCAGGATCACCCCACCGAACAGGTGCAGCAGCAGGTAGCGCATGCCGGCGCGGCGTGCATCCAGGGTCCCCCCGGACCAGATGATCAGGGTCGAGCTGAGCGCCAGCAACTCCCAGAACAGCAGCAGGCTGATCAGGTCGCCGGCGAAACAGACCCCGATGGCGCTGCCGGCGTTGATCAGCGCCGCCACCAGCTCGGTGGTGCTGGCCTGGGCGTAGGCGTAGATCCCGCCCACCAGCGCCATCAGGGCGAACACGCTGCCAAACAGCCGCCCCAGCACGCTGTTGCTGAGCGGCACCAGCGGCCAGTCGAACACCCGCAGCGGCAGCTGGTAGTCGAGGGGCAGGCTCCAGATCAACGCCAGCACCAGCAGCGGCAGGCCGACCAACAGCGGCAGGCGCGCACGCCGCCCGCACAGCGGCAGCAGCAGGCCGAGAAACAGCAGCAGACCGGGCGGCGGCAGCGACAGATCGCTCATGACGGCCCTCCCGGCCGGGTATCGGGCTCGCACCTGGGCTCGTCCTTAACCGCGCCAGCGGACGCCCCGTCGCGGGTTCGCTGCGGCTCATTGCCGCTGCCGGGACTCTGGTCCGGGCGTTGGTAGTAGTCCTCGGCGCGCTTGAGGAAGATCCCCAACACCTTGGCCACCACCACCAGCGCCACGCAGACGGCGAAACCGTACAGGGCGAAGAAGCCAAGGTGGTCCTCGAACCCGAACACCGCATGGGGGTGCACCCAGCGTCCGGCCAACAGCACCAGCCCCAGCAGCGCGCCGAAAAGCAGCCACAACAGCAGCCGGGTGCGCCGGCGCAGCAGCCAGTGGCGGGCCTCCCGGTTGGGCCGGGCGCTCACGGTGTCAGCACCGGTCCGGCGCCGCCCGGAATGGCCGTGGCCAACGCCAGGGGCAGCGCGGGAAACAGGAACAGCAGCAGGATCAGGGCGGCGCTGATCAGCAGCGCCGCGCGCATCAGCCAGGGGGCATCGCCGTGCGGCGCGCTCGCCACCGCCTCCCGCTTGAAGAAGGCGGCGTGAATGATCGGCACGTAGTAGGCCGCGTTGAGCAGGGTACTGAGCAGCACCACCGCCACCGCGAACCACTGCTGGGCGCTGAAGGCGCCGAGCAGGATATACCACTTGGAGAGGAACCCCGCCGCCGGCGGCACGCCGATCATCGACAGGGCGCCGATGCTGAACGCCGCCAGGGTCCAGGGCATGCGGCGGCCGATGCCGGCCAGCTCGCTGACACAGCTCTTGTGGGTGACGCTGTAGATCGCGCCGGCGGCGAAGAACAGGGTGATCTTGCTGACCGCGTGGGCGGCGATATGCAGTGCCGCGCCCACCAGCGACAGGGGTGCCAGGATCGCCGCCGCCAGCACCACATAGGCCAGCTGGCTGATGGTCGAGTAGGCCAGCCGTTTCTTGAGGTTATCCTGGCGTAGCGCCACCAGCGACGCCCCCACAATGGTGACGCCGGCCAGGTAGAGCAGCCAGTGGGTGCTGCTCTCGCGCAGCAGCAGTTCCGGCCCGAACAGGTAGAGCACCAACTTCAGCAGGGTGAACACCCCCGCCTTGACCACCGCCACGGCGTGCAGCAGCGCCGAGACCGGCGTCGGTGCCACCATCGCCGCCGGCAGCCAGCGATGCAGCGGCAGCAGTGCCGCCTTGGCGGTGCCGTAGACGAACAGCAGCAACAGCCCGCCCACCGCCCAACCGGAGAAAGGTCGGCCATCGGCGTCAGCGGCATGGGCCAGCAAGCCGCCGGGGAGGAAGTCGAGGCTGCCGGTGAGCTGCCAGACCCAGATCATCGCCGGCAGGAAACCGACGATGGAGGCGCTCAGCAGGATCCCCAGGTAGGTGCGCCCGGCGCGCAGCGAGGCCGGGTCGCCGTGGTGCACCACCAGCGGGTAGGTGGAGAGGGTCAGCAGCTCGTAGCCGACAAACAGGGTCAGCAGATTGCCGGCAAAGGCGATGCACAGGGTGCTGGCCAGGGCCAGGGCGAAGCAGAGATAGAAGCGGGTCCGGTGGCGTTCGTTATTGGCGCGCAGATAGCCGATGGAATAGAGCGTATTGACCGGCCACAGCAGCGACGCCACCAGCGCGAACAACAGCCCCAGGGGCTCCACCTGGAAGTGGATCGCCAGCCCCGGCAGCCATTCGCCGAGCCGCAGCGCGGGGCGCTCCCCCGCCAGCACCGGGTCCAGCAACGGCCACACCCACAGCGGCAGCAGCAGCGCGCCCAGCAGGGTAACCCCGTCACGCAAGTTGGCGTGGTGGCGGCAGGCCAGGGTGGCCATCCCCGCCAGCAGCGGCCAGGCCAGCGCCAGGCCGATCTGCGCGTCGCCGGCAAGATTGCCGCCCAGCACGCCCATCATCCTGCGCCACCGCTAACGCCCCACAACGCGCGCGCGGCGGCCTCGGCGGCGCCGACCGACAGTGAGGTATCGACGCCGAACCACAGATTGGCCAGCGCCAGCAGCCACAGCGGCAGCAGTAGCCCGAGCGGCGCTTCGCAGGGGGACGGATCGCGGGCCGGATGAAAATAGGCCACCTCCACCACCCGCCACAGGTAGATCACCGCCAGCAGCGAGCTGAGCACCACCACCCCCACCAGCCACCACCAGCCGCGCTCCAGCGCCGCCTGCAGCAGCAGCCATTTGCTCACAAAGCCGGCGGTCAGTGGCAGCCCGATCAGGCTGAGACCGCCGATCACGAATGCCGCCAGGGTCCAGGGCATGCGCTGGCCGAGGCCGGCCATCTCGCGCAGCTGCACCGAGCCGATGCGGTAACAGACCGCGCCGAGGGCCAGGAACAGGGTGCCCTTCATCAACGCATGGTTGAACAGATGGACCAGGGCGGCGGTCAGCCCACTCACCGACCCCAGCCCGAGTCCGAGCAGCATGTAGCCCACCTGGGCCACCGAGGAGTACGCCAGCAGCCGTTTCACGTCGCGCTGGAAGATCGCCACGGTGGAGGTGGCCAGCACCCCCACCACCGCCAGCGGCAGCAGGATCTGCTGCACCCCCATCTCGCCAAACACGTAGCCCGCGCCAAACACCGTGAACAGCAGCCGGATCAGAACGTAGACCGCCACCTTGGTGGCGGTGCTGGCGAGCAGCGCACTGACCACCGAGGGCGCGTAAGCATAGGCGTTGGGCAGCCACAGATGGAGCGGAAACAGCGCCAGCTTAAGGCTGATACCGACGGTCAGGAAGGCCAGCCCGGCGTGCACCGTCCGGGTCCCGGCCACCGCCGGCAGCCGTTCGGCCAAATGGGCCATGTTGAGGGTGCCGGTCATCAGGTAGAGCAGGCCGATGCCGATCAGGATAAACGTCGCCCCGATGGTGCCCATCACCAGGTACTGGAACGCCGCGTTGAGCGCGCGGCGATCCTGCCCCAGGCTGATCAGCCCGTAGGACGCCAGCGACGACACCTCCAGCAGCACAAACAGGTTGAAGGCGTCGCCGGTGACCGTGATCCCCACCAGACCGGCCAGCGCCAGCAGCAGCACGGCGTAGAAGGTCACCTGTCGTGCGGGCGGAATCTCGCGCTCGACACTGCGCCGCGCGAAGCTCAGCACCAGCGCCGCCATGGTGGTCACCACCAGCAGCACGTAGCCGTTAAGGCGGTCGATGCGGTACTCGATCCCCCAGGGGGGCGGCCAGCCGCCGAGGGCGTAGCTGAGGGTCCCGTCCACACTCACCTGCTGCTGCAGCTGCCAGGCGATGGCCGCCGTGGCCCAGCCGGCCAGCAGCGCGATCGGCCAGGCCGCGCGGCGCTGACCGACCAGCACACACAGCGGTGCCGCCAGCAGCGGAATCACCACCACCAGCACCGGCAGCTGTTCGCTCAGGCTCAGGGCCAGAGGCATCGCCGCCCTCCCCGGCTACTGATCCCCATGGGGGGCACTCTCCGGCCGCTGCGGGGGCGGGGTTCGTGCCGCCTCCTGCGCTTGCGCCTGCTCTTGTTCCTGTTCTTGAGCCTGCTCTTGAGACAAAATCTCGTCCTCCTCGACGCTGCCGTAGGCCTCGCGAATCCGCACGATCAGCGCCAGCCCCACCGCCGTGGTGGCGACGCCGACCACGATGGCGGTCAGAATCAACACATGGGGCAGCGGGTTGGAATAGACCAACACCAGCTCGCTGCTGATGGGGGCGTGGCCCCCCTGGACCTTGCCGATACTGATATAGAGGATAAACACCGAGCCCTGAAACAGACCGAGTCCCACCAGCTTTTTAACCAGATTGCCCTGGGCGATCACCACGTAGAAACCGGCCATCATCAGCACGATCGCCACCCAGTAGTTGAACAACCCGGCGAGCAGTTCCATCAGCACCTCCCGCCACGGGGGCCAGCCGCACCGCTCGCCCGTACCCCGCCAAACAGGTTGAACCGCCCAGCGAGCCGTTCCATCAGCACCTCCCGCCACGGGGGCCAGCCGCACCGCTCGCCCGCACCCCGCCAAACAGGTTGAA